>Ga0256892_1000002_pt1 | contig 54361 bp, 71 predicted proteins | sample MC6MC0515MT_FD_186339 | JGI IMG/M metagenome (GOLD analysis project Ga0256892, IMG submission 186339) | Metatranscriptome of enriched soil aggregate microbial communities from Iowa State University, Ames, United States - MC6-MC0515-MT... | ecosystem: Environmental > Terrestrial > Soil >...
TTGGTTAAGATTAATTGGTTAAGATTAATTGGTTAAGATTAATTGGTTAAGATTAATTGGTTAAGATTAATTGGTTAAGATTAATTGGTTAAGATTAATTGGTTAAGATTAATTGGTTTATTTTTACCTCCCCCTACCAGTACAGCCGCAATGACCCCTACTGCTTTAAGCTTACTATCCGCTATTAATGTTGCACGTATCCAACGAAGGGTTACTTGCGTCGTAAGGCGCTCTAAGGTATCCAATGGTTTAACTACAGCTTTAAGGAAACATAACCTAATTTACGGCGCAGCGCGCCGTACTGCTTGGCAGTCAACAGTTTTTTTACGGTATTTTCGCGGAAAATCTGTTTTAACAAGTCTGCGAGCCGTGTCTGTACCAAGTCGCCGCGTGCGTGTGTCGGCACGCCAAGCTGTCTCTCTTGTGCGATATCACCCCGCACTGGTGTTTCTTTTTTCAACCTCCTTTGGTGTTGTTGGGACCTCGGGCCAGACAATGCTAACTGCTAAATTAGATAGCACCGGTGGTGAGCTCTTAGCCGTTGCGTGGTAGCAGTTCGTCGTCAGTGATCTCAGATTTTAGAAATTCCCGGCCTAAGCGTCTCCGGCGCGCGCTATGATGAGACCTGTACTAGGGTTCTGTTGACATTGCGATTTCAGAGTCTTACATTTTTACTTAAGCTCCCACTTGAGGTACGAGTGCAGCTTCTTGGGCCAGATTCGGTTCTTTTAACGGCTTACCACTACCGAGCGCTGAGCGCGCTTCGAACTTGAAGCCAAATTGCCCGGGGGATGTCGTGGGGAAGTTTTTTACCTTTTTCTGTAATTTTGGAGGTTCGAGGTCTTGGTTATAGGGTGTCAGCAACATCACCTCAGCTTCTGGAGTTTAGCTTGGGGTTTAGTCACTTAGTCTTTTTTACATTACCTACCAACCTAACGGCTCGAAGTTTGGGTAACAAGTCGCGCGCCGTTCAGATGGTTTCGTCTGACTGACTTTTACTAACCCAAGCTGTCGTTTCCATGAAACGGCTTAAACGTGTTAACGTTTATAAAGAGCGGGGAATTTTTTACCGCGGTGAGGTTTGTGCAGGTTTGAAGGTTAGCCGTCGTAAAAAATCATAGCCTTAGGTCACATTTCATATGTTTAGGTCCGTTAAAAACCGATCAACTTTTTATAGACTGCGTCGACAAATGATGGCTCTTAACATTCTATTGGCCACCACTCGGAGCTTTACCTGTATTGATCGCGAGGCTGTGCTTGCCCTTTCAGCTCCCCGGGTTGTAGCTTTTCTACGCCTTCCGGCCGTTGCGTGCTCTCGTACGCGACGTATCCGCGGGTCAGTTGGGTTTTTTCAACTGTCGCGTTTCAAACTTAAACAGCTTGCCGAGTCTGGTTTATTGCCAGGTGTTAAACGCCTATCGTGGTAGTTTTTAGGCCCAACGCTGGCCTACTGGCCGCTTCCGGCCCTTGCCGGTGCAATTTATATAACTTAAGTTTTTGGTGGTTCTGGGGTACACCGCGCCACTCAAGTTTTAACGTAGGGCTGTTTGTGTATTGGCAGTTGGCTGTTCAGCACTAGTCGGGTGTGACTTACGTGTGTTGCGGGGGCAGCATACATAGTTTTTTGGTACGCGCATACATTATACCGAATGCCAACTTTATCGCAGTTGTCCCGTACTACTCGAAAAAGAATCGAGAATCACTACCGAACCCCGTCCTTAGATCATTGCCCACAAAAACGTGCATCCTGTCTTCGTGTTTTAGTTATGTCCCCTAAAAAACCCAACTCGGCTCAGCGACGAATTGCTAAGCTACGTCTATCAAACGGTGCTAGAGTGACAGCACATATCCCTGGTATTGGCCACAATTTCCAAAAACATGGGGTTGCGCTTGTTCGAGGTGCCCGAGTTCGGGATTTGCCTGGGGTTCGTTACCGGTTGATCCGAGGGAAGTACGATGTAACTTCAATTGTACATCGTCGCCAAGGTCGTTCAAAATATGGTACAAAAAAACTTTAACAAAAAAATAAGGAAACCACTTTTGTCAGCAGTTGATCCTATGTGATTGAGTTTGCAAAGCCGTCGTCTTATTGACAGGCGAGGGCGTAAACGTTCAAAGCAGACTAGCCGGCGTGCCGCGCCCGGTCTGCGTTCTGTAAATCCTGGTTCACATGAAAATTTGCGCGATATTCAGGTTGAGGGCCTACACGATCACTTAGTTTTTCGTGCCTCAACGGCGCACTATTCATTTTGAATGCAGCGATTTTTTAATCTACTTAGTGTGGGTGGTGGGCAGAGGGTGTCTGAGCGCTTTTTTACAACAGCCCTTTGGGGTTTAGGCTCTGAGCTAGACGAAGAGCCAATTATTCTTGTTTTTGAGTTTTTTGAACTTTTTCGCTACCCTATTATGGCAGTTCAGGTCCAGCGGGGGTTCACTACTGCCGTTCGATTGACGTTCCTGCCTTGGTGGCGACAGTATTTGTTACTACTGCGGTGATTTGTACGTTCAGTTCGTACTGCAACCGTTAAAGTTGGTCGTGCTGGGCTGGTGGCTGCTGAGTTGGGTTTTTTATTTTTAGAGCCCCAATTAAGCCAAACCGTTAAACGTCGGGGGCTTATAGTCACACTTTCAACGCAAAGCCGGCTGGCCCTTCATTTTCGTTGAAAAAAATAAGGCTTGTAACTGAGCGGGATGTGGCGTAATTGGTAACGCAGCTGTTTTGGGTGTAGCAGTTGTAGGTTCAAGTCCTGCCATCTCGAGTTTGGGTAGCGTTAGTTGGGCGAAATAGCTTAAATGGTAGAGCCCCGGGTTCATACTCCGGTCATATAGGTTCAATTCCTATTTTCGTCACACAACATTTTTTTTATGCTTGTGGGTTTATATGCACGGCACTACTACGTAGGCGCGGTTGGGTAGTTTTTTTTTAAAGTCTGATCAGCCAAGGTTCCGTTTTCTGGACCCAGAGACACTCGGTACGGTTGGCGTCGAATGTATACTGTCCGTTTTGGGTACTGCGTTAGTAAAATTGCGTTGCTCGCATTTAAGGTGGATGCTAGGCAAAAGGGAGTCTATGTGCGTGTGGTTTCTAATCTATAGGCGCGGCCACGTTGTTGGTCATGTGCATTTTGGTAGCGGAATTGGTAGACGCAGTAGATTTAGGCTCTATTATTTGTGGGTTCGAGTCCCATCCAAAATAGGCCTGTAGGCCCGTCTTGCGCCTTTTTTGTGCCATACGGGCTTTTTGGTTGTGTTTGTTTTATCTGTCATGAACTACAATGCAGCAGCGAGGTTTTTGGTTTCGGTTACCGAAAGTTATTTTGCAGGTCGTTCAAAACAGTATGGTTCTGCTTCAAGTTACTATGTGTTGGGTTTCAGGGAGGATTTTCTGGTCGGCCGCTTGGCTGTGTTTAGTGATATGCTTCGCCGGGTTGCCCGTCTTATGGCTTTTGGGTCAAAGGGTCAGTTGGCAGTTTGGGTTATAGGGGGAACCTATAAGTCCCTACCGGCGTTGGCTTGATTTGCTCGGACGGCGTCTGTAAATCTATACAGTACGCTTGGTAGGCACTACTCAGTGCTATTTCAGGGAGGGTGTTTTTTTGCAATGCGTTCCTTTGTTTTTACCCTTTCTGCTGTTCAGTTTTTAGGTATGGATTTACTTTTAATTCTAACACAGCCGACTACACTAGTTCAATACCAGTTGAACGCTATACGTAGTGCAGGAATTCCGACAATTGGGTTAGTATTCGATCTGTGTGCCCTTCAGGGGACGTATACTTATGCATTTCTCTGTCTTGGCCAATCTTCTCGTTTGTTTGTTTTTTTTTTGCGCCTTTTTATTAGTTTTTTTAGCTCTAGGGCGTAGGATGCTGTACGCTGGGATTTAGGCTAGCTTGCGCCGGTTACTATGGCTTAACGGTATAGTAGTTGATTGTGAATTAATTGGTTGCGGGTTCGAATCCCGCTAGTAACCCACGATTTTTTTATTAGTTTCGTCGCCAGGTCGTTCAGGGGTACGTTCGTGGCCCGCATATGCCGCCGGGGTGTTTTGTTTCGACTATTAAGCCACTGTAATGCAAATTTATACTTCCAGGAGCCAAAAAAACTCAGATACATCAAAAAGCGAAGTTAACTTTCATGTGGTTAAACCCAAATTTCGCACTAACGCCCACTATATTTCCAACCCCACACTTAGTGTTACCCCCTATTTTCGAAATTATGTACATAGCCGTCGGAATTTAGGTTCGTTTTTAAAGTATAATGTCGGTGCAGTTTTTTCTGACCTTTCGGCGTCGGGGGCCTACCGTGACCAGTTTTTCACGTACTGAGCGCTTCGTGCTGCAAGAACTGTTGAGTTTGTCCGTGTTCATGCTGAGCCCCGACCAGCTCCCTTACTAAAGTTTAGCGCTGATGCTTTGCGTCGTCACTATATGCATAGTACCATTTTTGGTGGTTTGTTGAGGCCAACTTCAGGCTCTACTCCAGTAAGCCGTCTTTGGTTGACAGCGAAGTCGCGTATACGATCCGATTATCTCGCCCTTGGTGCAATAACTTTGAGGAGGTTTTTGTTGCCTGTTTGGCTAAGCTCTCTTCAGGCCTGTACCCGTATGCGCACCAAGTTGGCGGCTCAGTCCAGCTTGTTTTTCAGCTCACATTTACCAGCTTTTGCCTTTCGAGTTGCGCTAGGCTCAGGCTCAATAGCACGATTGAGGTCGACTCGTTACGTTTACGCAGACTGGATTAAACTGGCTAAACCCCAAACCAAACGCTACAACCGTAAACGTATCATGGGTCGCCGCTATGTTAGGCTTCTATTCGGTATGAAGCGGATACGTTTTTTCCTTTCGTTGTGTGATCGATTAAAAAAAGTTACAAACCGATTGGCGCGTTTTCGACGCTTATTCTACTTTCGATTGGTTACATTTATTGCTTCAACCTTTCGTATTGGGAGCCCCACGCGCGTTTTAGTGCTAATAAAAACAGGTCATGTTTTTATTAATGGGCGTTGCGTGCGCAACCCAAGCTTTCAGCTGTCGGCCTTGGATGTTATTTCATTTTCTCGAGTTGCACAGTCTTGGGTCTCACGTCTTCGTCGAGCCGTTCGGCCGATGACTCGCCGTAAGGCACCAACGCCCCAAAACAGAAGGGTTTGAAAACCTCGAATTTTTCGCCGCGCCGCACACCGTTCCGTTATTTTAGGACCAAATGCTATGTTTGCAGTTGTTCGATGTGTCAAGTCTATGCCACATCCGTTAACGGTACGCGGGGTTGAGCGTCGACCATATATGGCTAGTGGACGTATTCGCTTTTTATTGGGGACACTCCAGTACTAGTATACAGGCGTAGTTTATTTATAATAGGTCATAAAGTGGCAAATTTAGCCTTACAGTTACGTTTAGGTATTCGGCGGGGGTGGCGTGTTAAGATGTTTAACGACTTAGGGCTTTATACGTCATCTTTGTTACATTGTTTATTTGTGTTTGTTGTTATTCGGGCTAAGTCGCTAAGGCTTAATATTTGGGTAGTTGGCCACTATTTGTTTAAGTTTCAAAAAAAATTAATTATTTTTGTTTTTTTTTGGTTTTTGCCGCTTCGTGCTATACATAAAGTTGTTAGTAACAACTTACCTGTACGCTTACGAGTTGGGTTAACCGCAGGGGGTCTGTTTCTGCAGGAGTCCTCTCGTCTCTTAGTTTCTGTTGTTCCTGTGTATAGTAACTGATTGCGGGCTCGTCATCTTAACCACGCAGCAGCTGCGGCTGGTCGTCGGCTTGTTTCATTTTCAAAGTTTTGGGATTTGGGGGGTAGCTTGTTGCGTTTTTTTGTTGCGCGGAGCAAGTATATTGACCCTGAGGCTGGTTTCTGTGCCCCCGACGCCGCACAGTTACCCCCAATACGAGCGTAGCTTATTCAAATGTTAACTTTTAGCCCAACTACGCACAATTCTATGTCATTTTTCTTTTTCACAAATTCTTTTTCTGCTCGAACACCATTACCGGTTGGTGTATCTACGCCGTCCGGGCGTCAGTCACGCCGCCCGTGTGGTCGGTTTTTCTTAGCTAGCTATTCTGCAAACCTGATGCGCTCTTGTGCACGTCTACGCTTGGAGCGGTTTGTATTTGATCAGACAAAGTTTCGGACGTATGTTTTTTTTAAAAACGTTCTGACACTTTCAATTTTCCGATTCCGTTCGTGGCTTCTCACCGAACGAACAGTTGTACATGCCCTTTCTAAACGCTCAAATCGCTCTTTTATGTCGGGCGAAGCATTTGGGTTAGTTTTAGTTCGTGCTATTGGTTTTATGTTTACTCTAGTCGGGGGGCTATTTTTTTTTATTCGTCTCATGACTGGGGCCCTTCAGCGTTTACGCCGTCAGTGGGCGATTGCTTCTTACATGATGACACTTTTGGATAGTGTACGTATGGGTTTTTGGTACCACACACACCTGCAGTACCGAATCGCAATTAGTGGTCGTTTGGGGGGTGTTATGCGCGCCTCAAAACGCTTTATCGGGCACGGTGCGTTGAAGTTATACCTGTGACGTGGGGTCTTAGATTATGTCCAGACAGATGTGCGTACACAATGGGGGGTTTTTGGTTTTTCATTTTGATTACAGTTTAGGGATGTTCCTCAGCTTCGTGTTGTTCGGTTTATACAGCGCTACAGGAAAATTTTACGCTCTCTGATTGCAGCTGCGCGCGTGGACGTAGCTGATGCTACACTCTCTGCACAGTCGGTAACACCTTACTCTCGTTTTACGGACTCTCACGTTCGCTTTGGTTACGAAAATTGCGCCAATACTCGTAGTTCGTCTTCCTATACTGAGCGGCCTCTGGTAGCGGCCTGGGTTGACTCACGTACACCAACCAGGCTTGGTTCGCCCGTTTTTAGGCGATTCACGTTACCTGCACAGCAGACACAGGGCTTAGTCCACCGACCGCAACTGACTCCAACCTCCGCCGCTAAATCTTTCTCATACCGCTGGCCACTACAGCGATCACTCGCTCGACGACGGTTTATTAGTCCGTTTCGAAGCTTGATTCAAAAACCTTTAGCGCCCACGAAACGACCGGGGCGTCGTAAGCTAAAACGCTCGTTGTTAGCTTTAAGCTCGCCGCGCCGCCGATACTTAAGGCGGTGGGCTCGCTAGGGTCGTACTTTATTTTTAACAACCAACAATGGAGGGTGGGTGGGTGTTGGTTATTCAAATTCTGTGTTCTTAGATGGCCGTTAGTCATGTTTCGAAGTTTAAAAAGTACCATAAGCAGATGATTCGTGTAAGGTCCCAGGCTCAGACACTTCGAGAGCCAACTTTTGGGACATTTGCGCTACGTACAAAAGAAGCCAGCCGTTTTACCGAATGGCATCTTGAAGCCGTTCAAAAAGGTTTACGTCGAAGCCTAAAAAAAAATGGTTATATTTGATTTATTGGTACACCCAATGTCCCAGTTAGCGCTAAACCAACAAATATTCGTATGGGTAAGGGTAAGGGGGCAGTTAGCTTCTGATCGCAAATGGCACCTACAGGTGCGTCGTTGTTTGAGGGGACGGGGGCAAGTCGTGATATTTTAGCACGAGCTGTCAATGGTGTCAAAAAAAAAATCCCTTGCCGGGCCGGTATGTTTTGAGTTAAGACAAAATTTCACAAATAATTATATTTTTGTCTCGGGCGCTTATGCCTAGTTTTTTTTAGGATTATGACATTACACTGAACGTTGTTGTCATTCACCGATTTACGAACGTTTAAACTGAACTTTGGACCACAACACCCAGCGGCTCACGGGGTTCTCCGATTGATACTTGAACTTAATGGAGAAGTTGTTGTTCGCGCCGACCCGCACATTGGTTTTCTACACCGCGGAACGGAAAAATTACTAGAATTTAAGTCGTTTTTACAGGGTTTACCTTATTTTGATCGTTTGGACTATGTATCTATGATGACCCAAGAGCACGCATTCGTATTGGCTGTCGAGGCAGCGCGCCGAGACTTAGTTCCCTTTCGTGCGAGCTATATACGTGTTTTGTTCTCCGAAATAACGCGTATCTTAAACCACCTAATGGCAGTAACGACCCACGCAATGGATGTTGGGGCGTTGACTCCCTTTTTGTGAGGTTTTGAGGAGCGTGAGAAGCTAATGGGTTTCTACGAGCAAGTTTCCGGGGCGCGGATGCATGCAGCTTATTTTAGGCCGGGGGGGTTGGCGTTTGACGTTAGCTCCTTTTTACTGGATGAGTTAGGCCTTTTTTGTCACCAATTTAAGTTTAGGCTTGATGAGGTGGAGGAGTTGCTTACGTTTAATCGAATTTGACGCCGACGGTTGGTTGGTGTTGGTGTTATTAGTGCCCTGGAGGCTGCAAATCGCGGAATTACGGGTGTAATGCTTCGTTCGGCCGGTATTTTATGGGATTTACGTAAAGTCCAGCCATATGAAAAATACAGCGCTCTTCGTTTTACGGCCGGTGTTGGTCTTTTCGGTGATTGTTTTGACCGTTACCTAATTCGTCTATGAGAGATGCGCCAAAGTAATAGCCTAATCATTCAGTGTGCCTTCGGATTAGCTGCTGGTTTGGTTAAGAATATTACGTCTAAAACTGTATCGCTTTTTCGTTCATTTTTTAAAACCTCAATGGAAACGTTGGTAAATCATTTTGAGATTTATAGCAATACTCAAGTAACCAGCTCCGCTGAGGTTTACTCGGGATTAGAGGCCCCAAAGGGAGAGTTTGGTGTTTTCCTAGCGACGGGGGGATCCAGTCTGCCGTATCGGTGCAAAATCCGGTCGCCAGGGTTCATGCACTTGCAGAGCTTGGATTATATGTCTTTCAACCATTTTTTAGCTGACGTAACTACTCTGATAGGGACCCAGGATATTGTTTTTGGGGAGGTTGATCGTTAATGGTAGGGTTGTTGCGGCTGTTGCACTTAAAAACGTATCTTATCGCTGGCCCAGTACTGCAACGCACCGGGGGTGCTATACTATCCCAAGTAAACGGTTTACGGGCCGATCTGCCACCGGTGGTGAGTCCTGGCAACTTACGCACTGGACAACCCAACCAACGGCCCAGCCCAGCCCCGCGACGACCATTGACGCAATTAAGCACATGTGTCTATGAGCTTCAGCTTCTATTCAAAAACACGGTAGGGCTACGCTTAGCTGCTCAAAATTTGGTCCGTATGCGTCTTGGGATGTACTTTGAAAACCCCGTTTCGGTAGGATCTTTTTTCAGCCTGCAGGCAGGACAGTTGGCTTGTATACGCTGGGTCGCCGTCTTCAGGGGTTCGGCGCCTCTCGTTTGGTTAAATCTTTATATACGGTTTTTAACCGTTTTTGTTTTTCTCTTTTGCCGCGTTTGCGTCTTTGTATGTTTTTTTCTTCACAAAATTTTATGGTTGAAGCGCTCTGCGCTTACTGCCTGCTGGGGTTTCGCCAGGGCAGTTATTGGGATGTTGACTCACGGCCGACTTGGTGATTTCTTAATGTTTGAAATCTCGGAAAGCACAAATATTGACGTATGCTATCATTGGATAAAGTGGAGACAGTTGGGGAACAGACTGTACGAGAATATAGGCAAAGGTATGCAGGTGTTTAAACGGAATTCTAAATTATTATTTTTTCGGGGTTTACAGTTTGTTCTGTCTTTTGGGCGAACAATGCCCCATGTTGTAATGGGGTCTTCGGCGAATAAGCCTGGCCCTTATAAAACCTCCTCTCCGGTATCGGGGACAACGGCGACGACTGTGAGCTCCTTCGGGAGCTCACTGGCGTTTTTCGTTGACCCAGGATTCGGAGGGGAGGACGGTGAACCCGAGTTGCAGTATGAGGCATTTGTGTATGCTTTTTCTAAAGACAGGGAAAGGTTTAAAAGAAGGGAAACTAAAAGGTTTAAATTACAGGATCCCTATGCTTTGTCCTTACTGACACCCCAAGCTGAAAAATCGCGACGAGCTGTATCAAGAATGTTTCACCGTATGCTCGGAACAAAAGATGCGGATGAGCGTTTTGAGTTCATTAAGCACTACATGTCTGTTATGGATGATCATGACCAAGAGTTACCCGATGAAACTCTGATCTTTAAATCGTTACCGCCCGGCTCACTAGCCCCGTCTGGACGGGAAGTTCCGCTTAGGGCCCAACAAGTTGCCGAATTTTTATCGAAACACCCCATGGGTCGATTTATTTCGAATCGGGGTTCGGCAGTTGAGCCCTTTGGGGGCGCTACCCCATACTCTTTTGGGTCAAGGCACAACCGATACGCCTTTGGGCACCGGCAGCCTAACATTTTTTATAAATTTATCCAGTTGTTTGGGGGGTCAGATACTCGTTACTTAAACCCGGCTGTTCTCTCCAGCATTACTAGTCGCATACCCTGGGAGCGTGGTGAGAAACCTGACTTACTGGTGCGCGCCCGTCAACGCCCAAAGACAAATATGCTTCGCAGGTTTCACCAACAAGTGCCGCACGTTAAGTATGATAATTACCTAAACCATAAGCTTCCGTCAGTGGGGCTTAAGTTTGGGCGCGAAGTGCGGCAAGGTTACGGAGCAAATAGCATACACGAGTTACCTGTAGTGGTTGGTCATCCTGACCTGTATACGCCTAAAAACTTAACTGAGTTACGGTTTCTTCCTGGTGTGTCTGTAAAAAAACCACTTGACCCAAAGTACTTCGTAGAGTACGTTGACCCAGGTGAGTCTGAAATAGAAGATGGGGCATTAGTTGAGGTTGGCGACGACGCCGGCGAGGAGGAGTTTGATGTCTGATTTGAAGATGCACAGGACGAGGAGGAATATTATCATGATATTCGGTCGCGCCACACAAACCCTGAAGGTTACAACACTACTGTTGCATTCCAGCCGCCAGCAAGTAAACGTGTGGGGTTGCCCCTTAAGCACCAGATTTCTTCTTGATTTGAGACCTTAACGCGCTCTCGGGCCGTAAGTTTACCCTCAGAGGTGTTTTCACGCGCCGATGTTAGTGCGGCATCTGAGAGACCCGAACAGTCCCCAGTAGGCGTGTTGTCACTGCCATTCGAAACCGCCGAAAAGGTGCTAGTGACAGATATTTGCGATACGGAGCCTGAAAATTTACTTTCCGGTTCAGCTGCGTGGGTGGGTGATATTCACCCCTCCGCTAGTCCCGACCGGTCTATGTATAAAAACGTAGGCGCATCATGTGGGGACCAACTAACCAGCAAAACCAACGATAAAACCGATACTGTCTGCCGTTCTGTTGAGGCAGATTTAATAAATCCGTTACAAAAGCAAACGGATACTGAAGTTCCTCTAGCCGTACCGGGGGACGTTAGTGATTGTGCCGAAATTCCGACAGCGGGCGTGGATGCTCTAGTTGGTTCAGCAGAGTCCGAAATTAGCAAGAAACAGCCTTTGGATGTCGTAGCTAGCTTCGGGTTACCGAACCCACCACCAGCCGTTCGCCAGCTTAGGCCTATTGAAAATGTATATACCGACCCCTCTTGGCTTTCAGGTGCGGATAGGTTGAGTCTGATGCTGTTTGATAGTGTAAAGGATGATATGGGGATGACGGCTGCAGCTAGCCTCTTATTTCCGTGATTGGCTGAACATTACGAACGACTAAATATACCTTTTCATGGTGGTACTATGCCGGCTGACCGTCCCGTTGACACCCTTACGGCGTGGGAGTGATCAGATCTTTTTATGCGGTGGGCTGCGCAACAAGACGCTGCAGAGGCTGCACGTAAGGCCGCGCTAGCTCCACGCTATATTCGTTTGGGCGTGGCGGACTTTGTGCGTTTAACCATTGATAACGCGATTTTTCAGTACTCATATGCTTTTCACCATCTTAGGTGGGCCAACCGTAAAGCCCACCTACAAGATATGCCCGTTTGGCCCGCTAGGGTTATTAAAAATTTAGGCTTAACAGGATCGCGTTCTGCTATCCAGCCATTGCAGTTGGGTCGGGGGGTCTCAACCAAAATTCAACATTTTTCATTTGATGCCATGGATGGTCAGCTATCTGTATCAAAACCACCGTATTTCGGAAAAGGTGGTGAAGCGGGTAGGGGGGCTTGTTTTCGAATTAAGCCAGAAACTCATCTTGAATTCCGCCGTGTTCAACAACAAAGGTATGAGCGTTGGTGTGCTAATAATAGGGTTGTGACTGCGCGCCAGGCAGCAGCTAATCGAGCTTGAGATCATTTTCGGGGTGGATCCGGTGTCGTCAACCGGCTTGCCCGTCAGGTAACAGCCCCGCGAGATCTTTTGCATACGAGATCTTCGGGTGGCCCGGCGCAAAGTTTACGTACGGTAACAACTACAGATCGTCAAGTGGTACGGGCAGCCCCAACCGTTTGCCCTACAGTGACTAACGGAGTAGACCCATTAGACCCGTCCTCCAATGTCCCTTTAGCGCCGACGACTGCACTGACCGCGGTGCCTACCTCAATCGTAGACGTACCTTCTGAACTGGTGGTCTCTCCATCCGGTGATTGTCTTCCCGTAGGCAATTCTGGCGACTTACCTGCTCTTAGTGATGAGGACGTCTCTTTTCTAGCTGAGCGCCGCTTAACCCCAGAACACGGATTAAGCCCAACTCTCAACATCTCTTCAGTCACAGAAGGCGATTTAATTGTGCCCGCTCCTGGGGGTACTCTTTCAGCAGCCGGTTCTGCATATGTTTTGCCTGCCAGTCCCAGGGAAAGTTTTTTTATAGCCCGTTCGGGGTTAGAGCGTGCGTGCAACACCGGTTTGCAACTGCCGATATCTGTACCAAGCGAACTACCGGTTAACGCATACGCCGATAACGTTCTGGACCAAGACCTTAATGATCTGTCCGTTTCGGGTAGTCAAGATGATTCTGGTGTAGTGGGGGCACTAAACGCAGAAATCAGCCCCCACAGCATAGTGTTGGCGCCGACTTACGCTATAGCAGAACATGGCGGAGCTGGGCTGTCAACTAGTCACCCCAACCGTCCTGTTGCTGCGTCACGAACTTTTCAACCAGATACAATTAAGGAGTTAGGGGAAGTGGACTTTTCTGCTTCATCGGGCCGTGGGGCTGCTCTGAGGTTAGCGGTAGATGTTCCGCCTCGTGGCGAAACACCACCAGTTGTCCCTGCGAATGTTAACTGGACAAGTATCCAGTTACAGAACCTGACATCTCGTACTGATAGCTTCAGGGCATCAGCGGAAGAGAGCAACAATAACCAGTTTGACATAGCCGTAACCCCATCAGGTAATAATTTACCCGTCAGCAGTTCGGGTGTTCCCCAAACCGCAAGTGAGGATTTGAGCTTTGAGACCGCCCGCTCCACATTTTCGTTACATACAGTACGTGGGCTCTCACCGGATTCGGCAGCCAGTGCGCCGGAGCTACTAGGTGGGGAGGGGATTCTATCTGACCGAATGGGTGGGGCCGTCTCGGCCCCACTTCCTTGCGTTACCTCAAAAAACAACGCAAGCTTAAGCCAGTTGAGGGCCGTTACTGGCCTAGTAGGCGTACCGCGCCAAGGGCAGCTTTGGCCCCTGTTTAGACGTCTTGGGTTAGACGATGCAGTAGGTACAGGGATTCCACGAACCGATGTTGCGGCACCAAATCCGCAAGGTCGACTTACGGATCGCCTGCGATCAATATTCGCGGTAAGCGGACCAACTCGTGTTAAGTCGGTTTCGCCCGCAGACCCACAAATCGGGTTTTTAACGTCCGATAACGTTTTAAGTAATTCTCGCTCTAAAAGCACTACCCTTGTTGATCAGGAGATCCACCCCACCACCTCAGAGTCTGTGCCTCAAGCTGATTCTGTGGCTGAAAGCGGGCGGGGTTTTTCAAGGCCCCGCAGTCCTGGACTTACTACCCCAGCTTCATCTGCTAGTTCAACCCCCCGACCATCGGGTGAACTTTCAGCGCCTGATGAATCTCTGCCCAACAGCACATCGCTTAGTAAAGCTCACGACGCGACGTTTAAAGTTACCGTCGATGGTACTTTTTCCCAACCCAGCGTAGGTGGAGGCTACGCCTATGCCCCAGATAGCTTGCATGATCCAATTGGTTTTGTCGTTTCTGCAGTTGCTGGCACAGCGTCACACCTTGCTTCGATATCGTGGGGGGCAGCTTTTACAGCCTGTACACCAGAATGGTTAGCTAATTTTAGCGTATCGGACGTGCCCCAACTTAACATGCTTGTTGAGCGCGGCCAGACCCTTTTTAACCATGTCCGAGGTGCGTGCATGGTTTCAAAATCCACTGAAAATATTTTAGGTAACATGCCGATAGGTGAACATGTAGATGCTTTTATAGATCAACAGCTTGGTTTATCATCTTTTGAGGGGCGAACAGTCTCGCCGCTGTGGGCCCAGGTTTGTCTTGCAGATAGATCCCTTCTGGAGAATTTGTTTCCTGGGTTTCTGGGTTCCGAAAGTATAGTGTTAAGGCCACTAGCAGGTTTAACCCGCGATGAGCTACAAGTGTTTAATACAGCAGTAATGGTTTTGACGGACGAAAGGGTGGCAGACGTTTTAGACCTAGCGGCTAAATCAGCAGCCTTGCCGGAGTTGAGGCATCTCTTTAATAAAACTCTACAAACAGCACTAGATATTCGCCGATCTGCTGGTATGGGTATGGCTTTAGACTTTGTGCAATTGAGGTCCGAAATTCGAGCTCGACTACACAAACTTGTAGCAAACTGTTTGCTTACATCTTTTGGCGCAAATGGGGCCAATATTGGCGTGGGTGCTTTGACGTCCGCTGAAAAAAATGAATTGGTCTTAAAAGCTTTAGAATCTGTTCTTGTTTGTTTTGACCCCACCCAGGTTTTGCGTGGCGTGCTTCTGCAGAATACATGAAGTTTTGTCAAGAATGAGACAATTGCTTCTGGATTTTATACCTCCGATCGCTGGGATGACGCACCGAATTTATTTACTCTGACAGCCGTACAAGCTTTATCTAGTGTACAAGAGTCCCTACCAGCGTTGGGTACTGCAAGCCGTATGGCCCTTTCTGATTGTATAGCTACACTGCTCGCTCAGGGTGAATCTACCTCGCCAAATCTGCTGTTTGGGGTTCTAGGTTCTGAGCGGGCTCGTTGCAGAGCAGTTTTGTTAGATTTTTTTTTAATTAATTTGTTTCAGGGGTCTGCTGCATCACAACAGTTTGTAGATCGTCATTCTAAGATGTTCATACGTTGGCTTGATACCCCACCTATTGAGTTAGTACGCTTGGTTGGTCGTTGTGGGGTTAGTGACCTGGGGTTCAAGAGTATGCTTTTGGGAGTTGGCGATGGGGGTCGCGACTTGTTTTTTGACCATTTGTCACAATTTGGGGGCCAAGGCGCAACACGGTTTGACTTTGTTTCGTTTAAAGCCCAGGCCCTAAAGGCTTTTAGCCAATTGACTGACCCTAGTGTCATTGGCGTGCGCCCAGATTTAGTTTTGCCTGCTCTATGCGAGTCGGCAGGACTGTCACATACCAATACGTTGTCTCAGCTCATCTATACAGAGCCAGTAGTGTCTTCGACGCCAGAAAGTGCCGCTTTTGGGCTAGTTTTACAACCGCTAGCGTCCGATTCTGCTGATCGGGGTATGCGTGCGAATATCGCTGACCTGGTGGCTACTGTGGCAGACACCGCCAATCTTAGTGCGCACAGCACAGGTCTTTCAGAGTTGGGCACATTGGGTTATAACTATGCCGTTGAGCAAGTTGCTACGTTACTCACCAAACCTAGTTCGGAATTGACGACGTCATGAGCCCTAACTCCAGGTGCTGAGAGATTGGCTTTGGGTAAAACATGATTTAACCTTGCGCGGGCCGGTGTAGATACCCCTAAACCCGGTTTCGACGCAAATACGTTTTTCCCGCTGACGGAAAGTGGTCCAAGTACAGTTTTGCAAGCATCCGTAGTCGACCGACAAAAAGAATCTACCTTCTTGGTTCAGGATCAGTGTTTGGTCACCCATGACAGTGACCACTCTGCGCCGCTCAGTGGTATTGTTCGGCCTAAAGTAACTGAAGGGCATCGCGTTACTCACGCTTTCGAGGTTTTTCCCACAATCGCGGAACGTTCGGGCCTTACCTTAGATAGTAGCATTTCGTTACCGAGTGTGTCAGAGGACCGATCGGTCTTTAGTGCGGACTCGGTAGCTGTCCCTTCAAGCCAGATAGGGGCTAGTTTTTTGCGTACGCTATGCGATCGATCAAAGTTTCGACCAGATGCGCAATATGAGCATTTGAATTCTCTGTTGCGTGTACTAGTTTCTACACCACCGTCGTCCCGATACCCGGGCCTTTTAGAATCCCTTCACGACAATACGTTACAATTCGTACTTCAGCCCTCAGCCTTACAAAACTTTAGGCAGCAACTTGACCAGATACAAACTCCACGTGAAGTTTTACAATTAGTACAATCTATTTTAACTGCACTACCGCATACAATTAGCGGGCCACAACACCCGTTCCACAAAGACATTTTATTAAAGTTCCCAACCCTTGGGTTGGGGTTGCTGCCAGAGCGAGTTGCACTGCCTACCGTCCTACTAGAGCTACCAGCGCGCCTACAGCTTAGATTTTCTCAACCGGAGGCTGTGCGCTTGGCCGCTGACAACTGGCATTCTTCCAACATATCGTTGGTTGAAAAATGTTATGACTCCATCGCACGTCTACTTCTTCACTACTCTGGGTCTGTTGATCAATCTGTTCGGTTGGGTCGGCCGTGGCACGATGCTGTGCTTGAGTTTATCCGCCTTCAGTCTACAATTCAGACACAGCTTGATACGTTGGCCAAATTGGTTGCAGCAAAAGATAAGGTTGGTATCTCGGCTTTCGCCGCACATCTGCTTACCCTAGAATTAAAGGTATTAAGCGACCCAACTAGGGCTCAATTGGTTTTAACCTGTAACGCTAAAGGGGGGTGGGATTGGGAGGTTACAAACTTACCCCCATCACTTGGGAATGTAGCCCCAGATCTAGTGCTGATGCACTATGCTACAGTATTGGACAGCGCCTCGGTTTCAGCAGACGTACGGTCTTCCTTTGCCCAAATAGCGTTAGGTCTCGTTGTTAGTCAAGTCTCGGATGAGTCCTTTGGTTCACCCATCTACTGTAACTCTAGAACTGCTCTTAACTTACCAGCGCTTGAAAAACTCGCGGCTCTTTCTTATAGTGAGGGTTCACGAATTGTCTTTACCCCTGAGTTGCTAACAGGTCTAACAGTACCATCTGGGGCCGTGCGACCGCCGGCTGGCTCTTTTGGTTTGTCTTTGACTTACCACCGCGCTATGGAATTAGTTGCAATTAGCGCCCTCAATCCGGGGCAAGAGCGCTATGACCAATTAATCTTAGAGCTAGGGTTGCTAATTAGCGCTCCGGAAATGGCATACGGTTTAAATCGGTCGGATATCGAACGACGCTGGCAAAAGGTTGAGGCGCGTGAGGGTGTTGTATTCGATATAATAGTCACAATTTTACATTCGATGCGGGCCCACGGCCTGTGCGACGTTGTTGAGGTAGGACATCTAGCCCGCCAAGCTTTTGTTTCCTTGGCATATGGAGATAGGGGGCTATCGGACGAAGTTTTAGCGTTTTGATACAATTTAGCTTGCAACCCAAGGGTGACGCTCTTTACGGGTATACCATCAACTTCACCTGTAAGTCTCCAACTGGATGCTACACACACCCTCCTAGACTTCAGTCTGTACAGCCTGAAACGGGGTACTTACACCAAAAACTTACCTGCCCGTGGTTATGATTTAGTTTTATCGGTTATTGGGTTGGCTAAGCATAAGTCTGAACTTTCATCAACTGATTTGGCAGTACGAATTTTGCCACGACTAGCTGAACAGCTACAAAGTTGTGATCTTTCACCCTTTAACATAGAACAGGCTAGCCCCTCTGAGAGTGGCATTCAAACGGTGTTCGTGGACCCGGTGTTTGGGATTGCTCAGCTAGTGCGGGCAGCGCAGGTTAGAATTCGCGAAAAGACCGTAGAACCAACTAAAGTGGTACTTGAATTGCTAGGGGCATCGGCGCGTCTGTTAGAGGCAGGCCCCGTCGTGGTACAGCCTGTCAGCGCAACTACAGCATCTTTTACACATACTCCAGTGTGGGAGCATACAACCCCTATCTGCCAGCGCTTGCTCGCGTTGTCGGCCAAACAGAAGCTTCATTACCCAGTTACCTTGTGCGATGTCTGAGACTCTATTGGTTTAGCAACCGAGGGGGCAGCCAAACATACTTCTAATGCAGTATCGCCGGAAATTCTTCAGGTTGTAGGCCCTTGATTGAAAAATCCCTCTTTAGGGTATATTCCGCCCTCGGTTCTTGAGCAGATTGCAGCTCGGGGCTGTGAAACCAGTTCAGTGCATACCGCGAGTGGCATATTTGCTCTACCTGTCCCACTCCGAGTTGGGGATATTTCTATAACCCACTTACCGACAGTTCAGGCTGTTTTTCCGCAATCTAGCTGAAATCCCCCATTAGATGTGTACTACGTGTTGGGGCCGCTCCTGCTTAACCTATATCTTTTAAATGGGCCTGAAAACTGACAGTTTTTTTTTGAAACTAACAAAGATTTAGCGCTTTTTTGTGACAGTTTTCGTTTTACAGACCTTCAGCACTACTACGGGCGTTCCGAAAAACTTCAGTCAGTAATTGGTGATGTTGGTGGTACTTACGACTACATTAAAACTACCCCCTCGCATACCGGTCTTGAATCGTTTGAGCCGCGAGATCGCAGCGCAGTAGTTGAACTTTTCCGCATTGCGTCGGGAGAAATTGGTCACGCCTTTATGGGAGATCGGCCGCCAACGGCCAGTATTATCTCTTGGGGCTATCAGTGAGTTTGAGAGTTCTACTACCAAACAGATGGGGGGGCAAAGTTTCGCCAAACGAATACAAATGCTGTTAGTGTGGCGTGCCAAGACGCTTTTCGGGCCTTTCTTCAACAAAAAATTACTATCTACAAAAACCAAACTCAAAGTAGCCTTCCCTACCAAGGGGAAGTGAACTCTGCTATTTCTGAAGCAAGTCGAGTAGGCTCAGGTTTTTTTGACGCCCGTACTCTGTTTGAACGACTTGAGGCTGCGGATGCGCTGGAGGCCCCAACGATGGTTACTCTCTTGCGGTACTTGGTCCCTGAGTCTGCAATATTGGCTAGACACGACCGTACCTTTGAAGGGGGTCTTCTAGGTCCGGTACGTAAGTTTAGGGGTTATGGTTATGGTGGATATGATACAGATACAGTCACTGCCGCCTTAACTGCCCACTGCCATACGACCCCCGGCCCTGAGTTTTTTCCTAAACGGTTCAAATCTCCGCACTACGACCGAATCACCCTTTCACATTGCTTTCAACGTGAGAGGCCGGCCGAGTCCTATACCTATGAAGATTTTATACCGCGGGCAATTGGCCGTGATGCTATCCAACCGCATTACAATGTTATTATCTCAAACCCAGTGGCGCGTAAATGGTTTACTGCACGTCGACGTATGGATAAGATTACACTTACGCACGAAATGGAAACGACTACCTCCTGGCGCTTTGGGGCGTGGTTTGAGCGTAGAAAAATGGAGCATAAAAGTGAAATGTTGTATATTTCGGAGTTATTTTGAAACTACATTTTTCGAACTGACTACGGTTGTCTAATTGCCGATATTTGTGAGGTAGTTACATCGCCCCACTTTACCGCGTTCAATATCCTTAAGGTTTATCTTAACTACTGAGTTATCAGAGTTTTTGTACCACTTTGGTACATCCAACGGCGGATTTGGGAACATCGTGACAATGCGCCAAATTTTGAGTTTTTGGGACCAACAGAACGACCGTTGGGAAAACTTGAGCTTTTAGTCTCCGATATTGATACGGCGCAGGCCGCAGCCGTTTACCAAAATTCAATGTACCATGACTTATTGTATATGTTTAGCGCCCTTGCTATCCTTGTCGGTATATACTACTGGTATATGTCTTACTTGGCCGCTAAAGAACTTCACGAGAGCGTGTTTAGCTTAAGTATCTATCATGTGCCCCTGCGTTACTTGGAGCGCGCCGATTGGTACGAGGTTCGTGAGGACCGGGATAACTCCCATTTGGTAAAAAAACATTTTCCAGACTTCGAATATATGACCAAAGCCGATGAAGATACAATTCACTTGGCAAATGTTACAAAATATGTTGATTATGATAATATATGATTGTCGATTGTTGACAAGCCCGAAGCCGATATTTATTTTGGTCCGCGATACATTGATGAAGAGACATTGTGCGATACTATTGAAATTGTTGGGTACGAGTCCCCAGATTGAACCGGAACGCGTCAAACTGATATCAAAGAAATTAATTTCTGGGATATCGGAGTTGTGGATAGCCAAATTGAGAGTACCTTTATTGATAAATTTAAACGTAAATCGAATTGGTGAATTTGGGATCAGGAAGTGACTCCGCTGGCAAACCAGCCAGGTATTGAGTACGAAGACTTAGTTGACGTAATGTACTTAAACTACCACAGGGTTTTTTTAGGTCGCCTTAACGGGTTTGCTCGTAGTGTGGCTTGGGTTATTTTTTCTACATCGTGATTTTGAGCAGCTAGTTTATGTGTTTTCATGGCGGAGGCTTGCATGCGCTCCGATTTGTCATTTTGAAGTATGCCCCTCTCCTTGAATACTATATATTCGCCGCAGTTCTGATTTGAGTGGTTTGTTACGCGAGGTCTGCCTATGGTTACGCCATCAGTTGCTCGAAACCGATTATTCCACTTTCTAGAGTATCTGGAGTATAACTTTCCGACCAATGTACACCGTCCTGACTGGTTTACAAATCTCTATGATCATAATGAAAAAGCTAACGTTGAGGATGCCTACGCTCTTAACTTCGGTCTAGATTTTAGTGAGCTGACGCCAGAGGATACAACGCGTATACTTCGAGCCAGCGAGGCAGCACCAATTTATTCACCCCATAGGTTTTTTGTTGGCCGTGAACGTGCTGTATCCCGTGAACTCAGTGAGCAGCTTGATGACTTTAATCGTGTGCTATCGCGGCCTTTTGTTGATAGCTACATTCGAAGCCTCTCTTCAGGCATTGATATTTTTAAATGAACGGAGGGCAATACTTCAAAAGTTATCGGGCCGTGAATACCTTTCGGTGACGGTTTTGGGGCACTTGAGGAGGTGCTTTCGCCCGGAAATTTTTTTTACACCCAACTCTCTGACTGAATACCGCAGTTCTACCAACCACGTCGACCTTGGGCTCGGAATTTCAAAACAAATAGGGACTGATTCTGGCGCAACGTATATAACGCTCCAGCAGTTGACCCCGTAGTTGGTCCGGCAAGAACAGCGTTTGTAAACTTCTCGCATGTACCAAACCCATCAGTATTTGACCCGCAGGATGGACTAAAGTACTATGAGCCTTTGAGTACGCGTAAGTATATTTTCGATTGGTCCGATGCGGGATACACAGTGCCCTCAGGCGTTATTTTAAATACAAACTTTAAGCAGAAAGGTGTGGGATTTGATATACCTAAGGGTGTTCGCCAACTTAGGTACCAAACCCGCCGAGCTGCCATGCCACTAAAAAACATTAAACGAGTTATGGATAGTATCTATAAAGGTCCCCGACCGTATGCCCCGTTGGAGTACAACAACATCCAGGCCCAAGAGGACCTCGTGTCGCACCAAAATCCCGATAGCGAGTTTTTACAGCGTTACGGCCACTTTGAGCCCCGCTCACCCGCATTTTTTCAATATCAACCAATTCCAGCCTTTGGGGAGTATTCACCCACAAGCGTTAACTTAGAGTTAGTGCCTGTTACAGAAGTGTACTCAAGCCAGGATTGGTGGGTTCAACCGGACAGTAAACATACTAAACTAAAACAAACAAGCCCGTGGGTGGCGTTGTGGAAAAACAGCCTTCGTGGCACCGATCCTCGAAGCGCGCACAGACTAGCAAGTCTTTATGAGAATTCGGCAGAATGGTACTCAAATTGAAATTTACGTCGTTTAGGGCACTTGCCGCACTTTAAGCGTAATGCCAGAGCACGCCGTAACGGGCTTGCTGCTGAGTTTCGTCGAACCGATAGTGATCTAGATTCTTTGACTAACTTTGCTGCCACGAGTGCGGCGCTGGATTTACAGCCTAGCGGTACTGAATCTACAAAGCCGCATCTCCACTGGGTGTTTGATACAGCCGCTCAGCTATATGATTTAGATAGTGGCACGCATACATCAGGCTTACCAATTGGCGACAGTCGGGTTCAGGAACTATTGTGAACTCTCCGACGGTGGGCTGGGCCTATTTCTGGCACGTACCATGCTGCAAATACAGCAGAATTGCTCCATACGAATGAAGAAATTTTAGAAAATCAAGGAATTAGCGATTATTGGCCTGATCCTACGGTTCGAGACGCGGGATCGCGGCGCCTGCGGGCTGATTTTCGCCGGGCCTCCGAGACGTATACCGACTCTCAAGAAATCCCCAGTCGCGCGTACGCTTACTTTGTTCCACTTGTAGATCCTTTTTTCAAAAGCTGACGCTCCCGGGCTGCACGGTGGGTTGTTTCTTTTATCCCAGAGCAGTGATTTGGGAGAGGTACTGCAGATATAAGCGCGCGCTACATTGGGCGCGATGCTTTACCTTATGACTTTAGGGCCTGAGAGCTGGATCCAATTACTTTTGCAAACCTTACAGCGCCGACAATGTCTGACCTCCAGTCTGATCAGCAGCTTGCTACGCCGCTTGGCGATATTGGTTTAACGAAACCCATAGGTACCCAACGATGGGGGTTAGGTCAGTTTAAAGTTCCTAACCAAATGCTATTTGATAGACTTAGGTATTCTATTTTGACTATAGCTAAGAAACGTCAAGCAACTATACCAAAAGTTGGTCTCGAAAATACCGAGGGTGCGCAGTATCCGTTACAACAAATAAACGATCAGTGAAGTTTTAGCCCCACCCTAGAATTTGAGGTTTTGCCCACTGGGGTCTCAGCGTCGCTTCCACAAGATGTATCTGTACTAGGCCCGCTAGTTTCGCCGTACAGGGTTGATCCTGTTGGTGCTGAAGATTGGTACATAGCCGAGGCTGAACGTCTTATGGTTGACATGCGGCGCGCAGGTAAACTGCATCTGCCATCAGGGGCCGTATCTGAAAGCGCCTTGGCAGAAATCGTTGATTTAGTTCGTGCTCGGTTTGAGTTTGTTTCAAACTATCTGTCCGGTTTGGTAACAAATACCTTACCTGGCCCAAACTCGGGCGCTTTGGGCTCTACAGCCATAGACCTGGCCTCGCTCAGCGAAAATACCACCCGTCGGGTTTCTGGTGCAACTGGTCGTTTTTATAAGTCATTGCACCCTAGACTAGTGCAGCCGGTACTGGCTCCCGAAACAATAACCAGCCATCCTGTCGTCTTTTCGTATACTGCAGGTAAATTTGTTTCTTCGCAATTCTGGGGCGGTATAGTTTCATGTTTTGAGGCAGTGACATTCTCTTTTATAACAGCATGCCGATATTTTAGTACTGCGGTTAGCCGCATAAGTCGCGCGTTGGGTTTTTTCAAATCTGATTTTAGGACCACCCGCGCAGTAGACAACTTAAGTGCACTGGCTGGGTCAGATCGTCACGATACGCTCCGCCTTTGATTTGGCTCTGTTCGTCAATTTAAGGTTTTGGACGATTTACGGTTACATAGTACACGCGCTTCGGCTGAAGTACCGACCTTTTTTGCTTTTGTCGAGGATAATTACTCTGTTCCATTGACTGGGTTAGTTACAAGGCTACGTGAGTTGAGCTACCGACGGAAGGCTCGCAGTTCGGCATTTCAACAAAAATTTTCCTTAAGTTTAGACCTTCCGGCAGTGGGGGTTACGCGATGGCGTCAGATGGGGTTATCTGTAATCCACCTTGTGGCTGAAACAGTTGAAACTTGATATAATTCCACGTTAACACTAGTAGACCGTAATCCGGGCTCCCGTGTACTACGCGCCCGTTACTTGGTTGGTACGCTAGGCTGAGGGATCGGGGCGCTCGAGTTATTGTTTTGACCAGTAAAGGTTTTAGCCCTTTTAGGGCTAGAGGTGGCTAGTTTGGGATCAACTGTTTTTCAGGTTGTAGCTCTATCCGCCGCCTCCTTGGGCCGATTGGGGTGGTTGATTTTTGGTTTGGTACGTCAAACTTTGTTTGGTACCCTTTCTACCTTGTTTTCTTGTAGTACAGGAATTTTGTCTTATATTTTTTCTGCCGCCGAGGCTACTACCCATACTGTAATTTGGGGCTGTACCCATTTCTACTTGACGGTTGTTGACGTGTGCTTCGCAGTCACGTACTTCAGCCGCTTTTTGGCTGAAACAGTTATAGTAGCCGCGTATCGGACCCTACTTGGGACAGTACATGCTGTGGCTGATACTTTACGTACCGCTGCATTGCGTACTATTCACGCTGGCGGGATTGCTTTAGATCAGCTAGAAGTATTTAGGCCTACCGGAGTACGTAAGCGCCCTATGCGGTTTGTTGGTCCGTACTTGTACCGCAAACGGCCCCTTTCAGATCAGGCTCACCGATTTGCGTCTTTGCTGTTCCGAACGGTAGTTGATTTTTATTTGGCCATCTGTGATAGTTTTGAATACCTAGCTTTTCAGATGCAGCTTTTTAAGAGTCGATGTAAGGTTCTTGCAACGGTTCGCTATTGACGCTTTCGTCAAGTATTCGGCGTTTATACTAAGTGAATTGGGCGGTGGTTTAGTCCCCGCTCCTTGTTTGGGGCTAGCTCCCTTTCAGGCCTTTTTTCTGACTCGTCTTTTTGAAGCCGGGGGGCCTGGTCGGATACATTTTACACTGGTGTAGGATTTTCGCGTTTTTCGAGCTCACGGCAAACGAAAGCTGATGCTCGGCCGGGTAAAAGTTATCAGTTTTGAACCTCAAGGGCTCGTGGCGCCTGGTCAGTACGGGGCCATAATGCCCTTACTCCAGTTGATAACTATTGGGTAAAGCCTAAAACCTTTACCAACTAGGCTAGGCTCGGGTATTGCCGCAGTTATTTTGGACCCTTTTTGGTTTATTTTTCTCTTTATGGAGTCACCCCAACCCTGCTTTTGGGCAGGTTTTGTTATTGTATAATGTGTTTGTTTCCCCCTTTGCCTGTATGTTCGTTTCTACCTTATTATCACGTTTTAAACCAGCAACACCCCGCCACGGCTTTGTAGACCAAGACGACTTGAATACACACCACAATACCGGAACAACTCGTCAAGCATTAGGCGCAGCTGAAGTAAGCCGCCACACATCTCGGTATCCGTCTCCTTTGGATTTGAACTATTTTTGGGGGTTTGGTTCTATGGCCCTAGTCTGTTTAATTTTACAACTTGTTTCAGGTATTATTTTAGCAATGCACTATGTTGCTCACGTTGATCTAGCATTTGCTAGTATTGAGCATATTATGCGAAATGTTAACGGAGGTTGATTTTTTCGTTACGTGCATGCTAATGGGGCGTCATTTTTTTTTATTGTTGTTTACGCACATATCGCGCGTGGGTTATTTTATCGTTCCTATATCACGAACTATATCACCTGAGCAACTGGGGTTATTATTTTCCTTTTACTTGTTATAACCGCCTTTATTGGGTATGTTTTGCCATGGGGGCAAATGAGTTTTTGGGGAGCAACCGTTATTACCAACCTTTGTTCAGCGATCCCATATATCGGGGATAGTTTAGTTCAGTGACTTTGGGGGGGCTTTTCAGTTGGTAATTCAACCCTTAAGCGTTTTTTCAGTTTACACTATTTACTGCCAATTATTGTAACGGCTCTAGTCGGGGTTCACATTTATTTTTTGCACCTTAAGGGGTCGGGAAATGCGTCAGGTACTGACAACCACCGCCAACATGTTGCATTTTATCCATACTTTTTTGTAAAAGATGCTGTTGGGTTGTTTGGGTTTTTGCTAGTGTATCTTACATTTGTCTTTTTTTTTCCTAATACTTTGGGACACCCAGATAACTATATTGAAGCTAACCCATATGTGACACCAACCCATATTGTACCAGAGTGGTATTTTTTACCATTTTATGCTATTTTACGCTCTATCCCAAACAAATTGGGTGGTGTTATCGCAATGCTATTGTCGATTTTAATTTTACTATTATCTCCAATTTTTGATTTTGGACGTTCAGGAATTAGCCCGCGTTTTTCTTTTTTAGGGTTGTTTTTTTACTGATTTTTTATTTTTACAACAATTTTGTTGGGATGACTTGGTGGTATGCCGGCTGAAGAGCCATATACTACAGTTGCACAGTTGGCTTCGATCAGCTATTTCTTTTACTTTGGGGGGGCCTTACCAATCCTATCCTGAATTGACAGAAAAAAAAAACGAGTTTAACCTACGGAGTGTGGCGTATTGTGGGGTATGCGCACGTGCCGGGCAAAGCGGAAAAGTAAAATTAATTTTCTTAATAAGTGGGGTTCGTTCAGAACTGTAAAACTTTTGCAGCCTACAGTGCGCTAGAACAGTTTGATGTTATCAGCATCTTAAACTTACCACTTTTTGGTCGCTTTAACAATGTATGGTTCTTTTTAGCCTTTAGTGGTTTTGTCATTTTAGTACTTCAGCTAGCAGTTCGCACCTCTTTTCTAACAACTTTACTATTTGCCATGAACGGGGTTGTTAGCTTCTTGGAGCAGTTATTTTCTGAAAACATAATTTTGCGTAAAAATATTTATTTTTGGGGGTTGACGGCTTTATTTTTGTTTATCCTGTCAGGTAACTTTTTGGGTTTAATCCCATTTGGTCTAACACTAACCAGTTTTTTACTGATTACGTTTTTTTTTAGTTCAATTTCCTTTTTCAGCAGTGTTTTAATTTCTCTGTATGGCCATGGTTTGGGGTTTTTTGGTGCCTTTATCCCATCAGGTACCCCAACCGCCCTTAAGGCAATTTTGATCGTAATTGAGTTAATTTCGTACGCGGCTCGTTTGTTTAGTTTGGCGATCCGTCTATTTGCGAATATGATGTCTGGTCACTCATTGTTGAAAATTTTGACTGGTTTTTTTTTAAACTTTTTAGTTTCCTTTGCTGCGTATGGAATTCCGGCGGCGGTTCTATTCACCATTTTAGCTGCAATTACCGCCCTTGAGAGCGTTATTGCCTTCTTACAGGCATACGTTTTTTTGATTCTAACGTGTATTTACACGAATGAAGCCATCGTTGGCGCGCACTAAAATATGCTAGTTCTGCCTGTAGCTGCGTTGCAAAATAAATCAGCCTTAGCGCTATTCTTACGTTTTCGTGGTGTTTTGGGGAATGCGGTACCTTTACACTATGACTACAGTGGTGCTGTGGTTACGCCACAGCATTTTTCAGTCCAGTCGCATCAAGTAGAACAAACGAGCTTGAGTTTGGGTAGGGTGTGGGGTAAGTTTCGTCGACGCCGTGCAGCTAAAAATGCCAGTGCAGTTATGTTTCTACCGACTGCACAGGTGGCTGCGCAAACTCGATCACTCTCTGCTACGCCGTCTACGCGACTTTTTGAATCAACGGATGTGGGCTTGGTGGTCGCTAAGCGGCTTCAGCTACTTCGAGCCGCAGGCTCAAAAAAACAAAAGGTATTGGGGTGGCGCCAAGTTACCGCTCAAGCAGCAGCAAGGCGTTTACGTATTTCAAGTTTTTTTCATGCCGCTACGCCATACCGCCGACTAAAGGTGTTGCCTCGAGTCCCTCGACGTTTGCGTCGCCACACTATGCGTAAAGTCGGATGGGGGAAAAAAAATTTAGAAAAATTTAGGGTTCGCCGCGGACGAGTGTTTGTGCACTTTAGGGTGACATCTGGGCCTTTCACGTGAGTGAAAAAAATGTTTCGTCGTGGGGTTCCTTTTGGTGTTTTTAGTAGCGCGGTTTCCCACAGCCTTCGACGCCTAGACCTTTCTCAACCGATCTCCCCGGTGCGCGCCTATCGTCTAAATCAGAAGCGAAAGCTTGTAACCACCATGCACTCACTTCTTCAGTGATTTATGCCCTTTTCTCAGGCTTCTGGCTATGCTGAAAGTGTGTGGGGCCGCCGCTCGAGTAGCCACGTTGCTCTCTGGCCCGTTAGTTTATCGAGTGGTGTGTCCCGCCTTACCGTAGGGGCGGTTACCCGCAATTTCCGTCCTAGCCGCCCAAACCGCAGATTTTCGCGTAATGCACGAGCGCGCGATAGCGCTAAGCTGAGTCTAAAGACTCGCCCCAAACCTGTGCCGTCGCATCTTGCAGCTGGCCGCCGATACGTTCGAAGTCTTTTAAGGCCAAAACTTCTTTCTAGGCCGTTTAGTTTCCACGCGCACTGTGTAGAAGAGTATTTTATGCCAAACGTTCACCGCCAGGGCGCTTTTGTATTTAAGCCCTTTAAGCCGTACACGCCGCTACTGCGTCGAGCATACTTGCGAAAACTTTACTCGACCGGAGGTCGGAAGAGGGATGCCGCAGATGTAGCTAAAAGCTCCGCAACTTTGCTATTAAAAAAACCCATCTTAACCATGCGGCGATGATTTGCTATACAGCTGTCGCGCCGTCCACAGGCTCGGCCCGAAAAGTCCCAAGGGGCCGTAGAGCCGGGTCTTTATTATGAAGTAACAGCAGAGGGGACCTGTTTTTAAGTTGTTTTCTAATGCGCCTTATTTATCTATACATTAAAAATTTCAGTTGACGTGACTGTGCTCAAAGTTTTACAATTTGACCCTATGACGGGGTTGAATACGTTATGCCGAATCCTCTACTTGCAGGTCGATCTGAGAGATTGATCTTTTCTTATTATAATGAAAATTATTTTCGTATTTGAAGAAATTATTTAATAAAATCGTTAGAGTGGCTGGTAACCGCCCTATTAGATTTGTGATATTTTATAATTGACCTAAGTACGATTTTTCGTCTTGCCTGTTCTAACCCACGACAAACCCCTAATTTTCACCTTGCCGGGCAACAAACTGGAACCAATGCACTTGCCTTCAGGCAGATAACACTTGAAGAGTACTATGACAGCATCGAAACCCCCCTTTATGTTGTACCTGAACTTGTTGACCTTGTTTATCTCATAAACCTACCTTCTGCCGCAATTATCTGCTTAATGGCCCTACATTACTTTGAGCACTACAGGCCGTTTACTATAACCAGCGTTCGCCTTTATTTCTGAAACTGCATGTTTATTTTAGGAACCAATTTGGCATTAATTCCAATTTCATATTTTTTCCCGCGGGGGTACTGTTACGACCTATTAAGCTATATTGTTTTAAAAATTCTATCAATGGGCTTGATACTATGACTTTTTTGGGGCTTTCCTGTGCTGTTTGCTTACCACTACATGCGGCTGCGTAAGCACGAAGAAATCGCCAGTCGAGCTGATGAACTGTCCCCACCATCAAGGTTCCGCTTATTTTTACGTGAAGAGGAAAACCTGGAATATAGAAAAACTAAACCACCAGTGGCACCGCTACAGGTAGCACCAAATGACGCTGAGGAAGCAAAGCGCCAATTAAAACGCCACCGCTGGGGTGGTGATACGTTTTAAAAAAAAATAACCCCGTTGGGACGAATAAGCTCATCCGCGGACTAGAAATTACCCCAGGTATATGGGGGAGACCATATACGCAGAATATGGTACCGCACCCCATACCCGGGAACAAGTTTGCTCAATTGTCATCGACCTGAAAAGGCCTGTCTTCTCACTACCAGAATCGAACTGGTACTTCACAGAAAATAGATTTTAAGTCTACCGCGTCTACCAATTCCGCCAAGTGAGACACATTCCGAAAATAAAAACAATGATTGGGGGGGTGGGATTCGAACCCACGTAGGGGTAATCCGTTAGATTTACAATCTAATGCCTTTGACCACTCGGCCACCCACCACTAAGGTTAAAAACTATAAAAAAAACCTAGAAAAGAATATATAGTACAGGTCCGGCGCGTGCCGGATGAAATCGGATTCGAACCAATAACCTGTGGTTTTGAAGACCATTGCTCTACCTAGTTGAGCCATTCATCCTACGATGCGTAAACAACGGAGGGGAGGATGTTGGGTCTGACAGGATTCGAACCTGCAACTGAGCCATTATGAGCGGCGCCTTCTACCGTTAAAGTACAAACCCCCCGGGGCCCAAATAAACCCCCAAGGGTGGTTTATAAATTTAGCGATCCGCAAAAACATTCTTTGGGGGGTAGCACAACCCCAAAAAGGGAGAAGCGGGATTCGAACCCGCGGTACTTTCAGTACGATTGTTTTCAAAACAACTGCCATAAACCACTCGACCATTCCCCCCTAAGAGCAACTCGTGCTAGTTCTTTGCACCACGACGGCGAGCGGGCAAACGACACCCATTGTGGGGTAAACCAAAAGTTCGTCGCATGCGACGAACAAAAAACTGTTGCTGGTAAAGATACTGCCAAATCACGCTAAGACCAACCTTTCCACGCACTGTCAGGCAATAAACAATGTTTCCAATTTCCGCTTCATGCATTAATGCACAAAAACGCACGAGCATAACCCGAACTAAGTTTACGCTGACACGGCCGTATTTGATAAAATCCTCAGTGCGTGTACCACGCGAGAGTCAAAAAATAACCCGCCCACGCAGGTCATACGCCAACATAAACACATTGTTTGGTGTAACCCGAACAGTTAACCCAAAATAAGCTGCAAAACGATTGCGCCCGCGTCGGCGTCAAGTAAGTACCCGCTGAAGTGCCCAGGGCGACGTTCGGCGGCGTAAGGCGCGCTGAGTGCTGCGCGCCGACAAAAAGGCCTGTAAGCTACTAACTTCACGAAGAGGCGTGCCGGGCGAAATCGCCACAGCAGCCACGTCTCGGGTACAGCAAATCGAGTAAAGAGCCAAAAAATAACTCGAAGTCATGCAGTTGTGAATCTGTTAAAAAAACACAGAACTTGATTAATGCGCTCCACATGCAGCACACAATCCTGCTCTCTCTGGGCCCAGACGGAATCGAACCGTCACCAGACGCTTATCAAGCGTGTACTCTACCTGTTAAGTTATGGGCCCGTACCAGAGAGAGCCGCCCTACTCGCCAAAGCGAGTAAAGCTGCAATCGGCATTTTTCAGACTAGCGCGAAAACGGCGTGAGCTTACCAGTGGAACCTGTAATGCCCGAACTGCCGTTTGTAAGGAATACAAAGAGCGGTTTTGGGGTGCCTTGAAGTAACAACGAAACCCTACCTCCGTTGAAAACTCATGGATTAAAGAAGGCTTTTCTGGAAAAACCTCCTCAAGTTCCAAAAACGTTGGCAAAATAAGCTGCCAACTAGAGTAAAGCACCTTAGGGCTTGCAAACACCATTTCAAATAGAAAATCTGATGCAAACGTGTAACTGTCAATAATCGGAAAGTGAAAAAACTTACATTTTTGCAACAACTGCAACCCCGCTCGGACAAATGTATGACTGTACGTAACTGAGAGGCCTGCAAGCGCAAGCGTATAAAACCCCCCACGGGTACTACGCCGTAAGCGTTGGTGAACGGGCCAGCGCCCTGTCGAAAAGAAACACACAAGCATGGTAGCAAGTAGCAATGGGGGTTTAGTTAAAAATACCCACCGCATACCACCTATCAGCTGCACAGTGCGCGCATCGGAATACCTAAATTTCGAAATGAACAAAGACCGCAAATGTCGAGAATAATAACGTTCCAAAGAAGTCATGTGTTAGAAACTAATGCAAAAAAAACTATGTGAATCCTCTGTTATTTAGTACCGCTCTGCATTGGCCACCGGGGCCAATAATTTTTCCACCACAAATGGAAATTCACACCCTCGCAGGTAAATATACATACGGCCTATCAAAGCCCTAGACTTGAGCTTCAGAATATACTTTTTAACGAGAAACCTTCCTACCTAGATGCCTTCAGTAGTTCTTGTTTTCCAAACTTAGCTACCCAACACTGCCTTACTTCAACAGCTGGTACACCATAGGTTTACCCTCCTCGGTCCTTTCGTACTAAAGTTAGCCCCCTTAAAAGTATAGAATTTGCGACGGTAGATAGGGACCAAACTGTTTTACAACGTTTTACACCCAGCTGACGTACCACTTTGTTCCGCGAACAGCCGAACCCTTGGAATCTTCTTCAACTCCAGGATGTCATGAGCCGACATCGAGGGGCCAAACGACTCCGTCGATAAGATCTCATGAGAGACATCAGCCTGTTATCCCCGCCGTACCTTTTATCTGTTGAGCGATAACCTTTCCACACAGCATTATCGGGTCACTATGGCCGAGAAACTTCTCCCTGATTAACCTAATAAGTTTCTCAGTCAAATAAACTTTTGCCATTGCACGCCACAACTAGAACTTCTAGTTTGAGTTTACCTTTTGCACGCCCCCGATACTTTTTTGGAGGCGACCGCCCCAGTCAAACTGTCCCATACGCACTGTATTAAAAGAAATTTCTTCTTTTTGTTATTAACTAAAAAGCCAAAAGGGTAGTATTGCAATTTGTCTGACTAACCCTTGGCCGGAACCTCAGGATAAAGTCTACTACCTATTCTCAACAAATGTCAATCTAGCCAAATGCGTAATCACAGTAAAGGTGCACGGGGTCTTTCAGTCTAGCCGCCGCTATTTCGCATCTTCACAAAAAATTCAATTTCGCTGATAATATCTTGGAGACAGCAGGGAAGTCGTTAGACCATTCATCCACGTCGGAACTTACCCGACAAGGTATTTCGCTACTTTAGGACCGTTATAGTTACAGCCGCCGTTAATCAGCGTTTGGATTCGTCGCTAGACACGCTTCCTCTTATCTTACTGGCACTGGGCAGGCCTCAGACCCTATACGTCGTTTTACAACTTAGCAGAGGCCTGTGTTTTTAATAAACAGTCGCCCCCCTCAATTTATAACCACCCCGGGGTTGCAAGGCGCCACAGTAAGCGTACCCCACGCCCGGGACCCTTACTTCCAAAGTTTCAGGGCCAAATTGCCGAGTTCCTTCAAGATACTTAAAACATACGCCTTAGTGCATTACGCACCTACCTACCAGTGTCGGTTTACAGTACGGTTTAAAAATCAAAGTTTTCCTGAAGATTGGTACGCAATTGGGGGTACACCAAAGTACAAAACATACCCCTAACGCACCAAACCTATCTACTAACCAAGACCTAAGTCTCAGTTACAGATTTCTTTAATTTCTACAGAAAAGTTTTCATAATCTTTTAGGTAAAACCCCAATATCTGTATTTACATCAAAAACAACTTGTCATTGCTTTATTTCTAAGTAACCGAATCACCCAACGCAGCTTTCCTGAACGTTGGAAACCTTAGGCTTACGGCGACATATATAAAGCATGTTGGAACACTACCGCGTAGTGCCCAACTGCGCCCCTATATGTTACACGCTACTCATACCAACATCTTCATTTCTGTACATTTTGAGCCTTTCGGCCTAATAAGCTAGATCCCAACCCGCATCGGGGGGATTTAGCAACTACAGAACGCTCTGCTACCGTAGTTTTTAAACACAAAAAAAACTACTTACTGTTTCGGCAAGTTCATTAGCCCCGTTTATTTTCGGCGTACTCCTTACATAATTTAATGATTTTTTACGCTTTCACTAAAGGATGGCTGCTTCTGGGCCTACCTCTTAAATGTCTTAGTAACTTAACGCCTTTTATCACTTATGAACTTTTTAGGGCCTTAACATGTAATCTGGGCTGTTTCCCTCTTGACGCCTGACCTTAGCGCCCAGCGTCTGACTGACGTTGTCTGATACAATTAGTATTCGCAGTTTTTTTAAATTTAGTAAGACTGGTAGGTCCCCCGCAAGTAAAAAGAGCTCTACCCCTAATTGTAACTTGAATCGAATTGAAATGTACATGCTTTACGCTAACTACATTCCGCAAATTCGACACCACACGTCGCTTTACCTACATAGATTTCGCAGAGAACCAGATATCACCAAGTTTGGTTGACCTTTCACCCCTATCCGTAAGTCATCCTAACATTTTGCAACATGTAGAGGTTCGGCCCGCAATGGCCTGCTCACGGATAGATCACTTGGTTTCGGGTGTAAAATTAGTAACTTATAACTCATTATTATATGTTGCTTTCGCTCCGCGTTCGTTTACCAACTTACGCTTGCTACTAATTTTAACTTGTTGGCTCATTATACACAAGGTACGTTCTCGATCAGTATGCGCCTAAGGCGCACACACTTCGAATACTGCTTGTTTAGTCACCAATTTCATTGTCTTTTAAAAGCGCTTAAGCATCGCTTCTATTTCAACGTTCCCTCACGGTACTAATCCACTATCGGAAAATTTGACCATGTTTGCTATGAGGGCGGTCCCCCAATCTTCTGGCCATTTAAGCAAAACGGCCATACTCTAGCCTAAAAACAGCGCAAACGCGAACACCACACAGGACTTGCACCCTCTTTGGTTTAGTATTCAACCTAATTATGGCATAACTGTCTAAACTGATCCAGCCCCGCTCACCGCTACTACTGGAATCTCTTTTGATTGATTTGAAACAGCTACTGAGATGTGTCACTTCGCTGCATTCTCGGTAAGCCACGTAGGTCCTAAAAGGCTCTTACATTGGCCCACACAAACATTGAGTGTTTTTCAACTATAGGAACTACACACGTCAACCACCCCGCATTTCTTAAGCGTCTGTGTGCATCTCGCAAATTCGCGCCTATTCTCAAATTTCCTAGTAATCCATTAATGGCTAATACACTTCACATAAATTTTTATAAAAACAACAAGTATCGGCTAGATGATTAGCCTATACGTAACCCCCAGCGCACTAAAACCACCAACGTAGTTAAAACAAAAAAAACTTCTCGCAAAGCTACAACATATTGGTAAACTTGCGCAAAAAAAACTTAAAACCTTATCTCCAACCGCAAGTTCCCTTACGATTACCTTGTTACGACTTCACTCCGGTCAAAGGGCTGCTGTACGTCGCCTTTAGGCCAACCAACCTAAAAAAGTAAAAGTTGAACTAAACTCAGCAACTTGGAACAGACCGACTCCCAGAGCGTGACGGGCGGTGTGTGCAGAGCCAAAATAAAATTCACCGCGGCATGCTGATCCGCGATTACTAGCGATTCCACCCTCAAGCCCTCGAATTGCAGAGAGACATCAGAACTTAAAAGGTAATCTTTTGGTTTGCCCGTAGCTCCCCTTTGTCATTACCATTGTAGCACATGCCTAGCCCACACTATAAGGGCCATAACGGCTTGACGTGGCCCCTTCCTTCCTTCATCTATCACAGACAAACTCCCGCAGCCTCGTAAACAAAATACCCATGTGAGCCCCATACGGGGTCTTAGGTATAAAAAAACTAGCTGCGGCAGGGGTTTCATTCGTTACTTAAAATTAATTAACGACCTCACGGTTACGAACTGACGACAGCCATGCAGCACCAATGCAACACTGCGCAGCCCAACTGCGCAGCACATATTGCGATTAAGCGTGGTAAGGTTATCCGTGTGTTATCAGATTAAAACACATGCTCCACCGCTGGAGTAAGGCTCCCGCCAATTCCCTTGAGTTTCAACCTTGCGAAAATACTCCCCAGGCGAGATGTTTAACGCGTTAGCTACAGTTCAAAACCCTACGTTTTGAAAAAAACATCCATCGTTTACAGCATAGACTACCGGGGTCTCTAATCCCGCTCGCTACCAATGCCTTCGTACCTCAACGTCAGTAAAATGGCGCCACACACCTACGCAGGCGATATTCCTTAGGGTTTCTCCGCATTCCAGCACTCCTCCGAAAATTCAAACAGCGACCAAATTTACTCAAGTTCTAACATTTGTTAGTTGCAGCCTGAAAGACTTAATTTTCCAGTATTTAGCAACCAACATACGAAACCGTCTACGTACCCTTTACGCCCAATAAAGATAAATAACGCTTGCCCCCCTGTATTACCGCGGCTGCTGGCACAGATGTTGGCCAGGACTAATTCACAACGCACAAAAATCAAAATGTATGCATCGTAAAAGGGCTTTACACCCGAAAGCTTCATCACCCATCTAGCATCGTTGAATCAGGCTTACGCCCATTGTTCAATATTCCCCACTGAAGCCTGCCCACGCAGTATAGACCATATCTCAATTCTATTGTGGCTGAACATCCTCCCAGATCAGCTAACGATAATCAGCTTGGACCCATTTAAGTGGCCAACAACCATAATCGTGCATCAACCCCCCAACCAAACACCCAACACTAACAGCATTGAGCATCTGAAATTAATATGCCAACTCAGTTATCGCGTTATCCCGCTACGTACGTATACGTAGGGCACACTAGAAAGGTTGCTAACCTTACAAAAACAAAACCTGCAACAGGTTAGAAAAGGAGGGCCATCGATAAATCCTCACCCGTACGCCGTTAAAAAACAAACTCACATGTGTTAAGCGTGCTTGAAGCGTTCACTCAGAGCCAGGATCATACTCAAAAATTAACCAAAAAAACTAACTACTACCCACCAAAATAAAACTAACAAAAACCAATCCTAGAAAAAGACAACGAAACCACCAAAAATTAAACCAACCATCGATGCTGCAACCGCCACATTAAATCAGTAGTCGCTTAACAGGTTGACAAAAAATACACTACGATAACCACTACAATCCCCAACTCACAAAACGCGGACAATCCGAATGTAGTTAAAAACCGACGCAGGCATAAGCAACAACCCAACCACAAACCCTAGCACTGAAAGAACCGTAAACTTTCCAACGCAAGCTACAAAAAAACCCAACTTAGTAAAAAAACCCAAAAAGGGGGGCAATCCAGCTAACGAAAACAGCGCCACCGAAATAACAAGCGTGCGGGGAGAACGAAATATAGACGTACCGTTTAAAAAAGCCAGCTCAGACACGTAGACCAACGAACGCGACGTGGGGTACAGAGGGCCTGAGATTCGCATGTGTGAGATGGTTGCAATGACGATAAAGTTCGCAATGACATACGCCGCCAGGTAGTTTAAGGCTAGTGTTACGTTTGAAAAATCTAAACCCAAAAGCATAAGTATAAAACCCATGTGGGAAATAGACGAAAGTGCTAAAAAGCGTTTTATTTTTTGTTGAAAAGCTGCGCCTAGGGTACCGACCACTAAAGATAACAAACCGGAAATAAAAACAATGGGCGCCAAAATAACCTTAAAGTTGCTGAAACAAACAAGAACTTTAATAAGCAAAACAATAAATACAGGCTTAACCAAAAGAACTAAAACAGCAACAGCAAACCAAGATGCCCCCTCGTAAACGTCGGGAGCTCACGCCTGAAAAGGAACCGCTGAAAGTTTAAATAGTAAAACTGCAACTACTAAGCAAACCCCCCAAACGGCCAAAACTGGCAATGAGCCCTCAGACGCTGGTAAAAAAAGTGCATGTGACGCGATTACCGACATGTCGGTAGAGCCAAAGGTAATGAAAAGAAGTCAAATTCCAAAAAGAAAAAAACCTGCTGCCAGCAGACCCAGAATAAAATATTTCATCGCCGCCTCTTGCGCCTTAAGACTAAAGGAAAATTGCGCTAACAGTCCATAAATAGACAGATTAAGCCCCACTCACGCTAAAAATAAAAACAAAAAGTTATCTGACAGAACAAGGGAAGCTGAGAAAACAACTGCCAATGCCACTAAAACAAATAAATCAACGATTTTATTCTGTCAAAAAAAACGACGTGTGTCCAGCAACAACCCCAACCTAACAACACGAAACAATAAAAATAGTATAAAACCAAACGCCAAAGCCAAGATACCGGAAACGGCAGAAGGAAGCATGTACTGTGCGCTTACGCCAAATTGACTTAATTCCACAGGCACAAACGAACTAACAGATGCGCCCAGAGGTGCAACAAGGCCACACACGTGGACAATCGCCGCACTGATCGCAAAAACACAGATTAAAAAACTATAAGGATACACCGCCGAGCGGCGACGCGTCTTTCAAAGGTATAGTATACAAAAACTTGCACACCCAAGTAGCAGAGCCAAAAAGGACAAACTTCCTAAAAATTCTACCAAATAGAAAAAGTAAGCCCAAAAAGCAAAACGACCAAATCAAACCTTGGTAAAAAATGCTAATGGGGATAGAAACAACAGCACAAGAAAATTCCCATTAAGGGCGATCGACGTAACAAAAAGAAAAAGTTGATACAAAAAAACCTTACGTTGTAGTAACCGCCCGGTGGTTTTTTCTACAGGGCCATTAAAATTAGTTCACCAAAATTTTGCACGCACTGAAAGGCTTTCTAAACGAGTCCCAGCAAAAAGGCCCATTAATTATATATAAAACCAAAAGAGGTGTGACCCCACTAAAAGCAAATCAAAGCTAAAAAAATACTATTTTTTAAAAACACTGAAACAGTGTTTTAAAAATAAATGAATAAACAACTCAGACTCAACAACTTTTTTATTAACGTTGATAAACGCCTTTAAGGGTGCATAAAGAGAAGCACGCAAGATGTAGTTTTTAACTACCGGAACAGCTGAAACAGCAACATCGTCAAAGTACCCACGCATCCCAGCAAAAAGAAGAACTAACTGGGTTTCAACTGCCAAAGGTGCAAATTTAGATTGTTTCAAGATCTCCAAAAGACGTAATCCGCGGTTTAACGTAACGCGGGTCGTCTCGTCTAGCTCAGAACCCAAGAACATAAATGCCTCAACTTCACGGAATTGAGCAAGCTCTAGTTTCAACGAACGAGCAACATCTTTGATTGCTTGCGGTTGAGCTGCAGATCCGATACGGCTAACAGAAAGCCCAACATTAACAGCTGGACGAACCCCTTTGTTAAAAAGAGAGCTTTCAAGGAAAATTTGACCATCGGTGATTGAAATTACATTCGTTGGGATATAAGCTGATACATCCCCCGCTTGTGTCTCAATAACAGGTAGGGCGGTTAACGACCCATTTCCGTAAAAGTTGTTAAAACGCGCAGCACGCTCAAGCAAACGAGAGTGTAGATAAAAAACATCCCCTGGGTATGCTTCACGTCCTGGTGGTCGGCGAAGTAACAAAGACATTTGACGGTAAGCAACAGCTTGTTTAGTCAAGTCATCGTAAACTACCAAAGCCCCGTACCCCAAATCACGAAAAAACTCCCCAACCGTACATCCGGTATAAGGCGCTAAGTACTGTAATGGTGCTGAATCTGAAGCCGTTGCGGACACAACAACCGTGTAGAAGAAAGCCCCCTCAGCTTTTAAGCGCTCAACCAAGTGAACAACCGTTGAACGTTTTTGTCCAATAGCAACATAAACACAAAACACAGGGTTGGTGTTATTTCGTTGGTGGATAATACTATCAACAGCTACAGTTGTTTTACCGGTTTGGCGATCTCCGATAATCAACTCACGTTGCCCACGTCCAATTGGAATCATACTATCAATTGCCAGGATCCCGGTTTCCAACGGCTCGTTTACGGACTGGCGGCTTACAATACCAGGGGCTTTGATCTCAACAGCTTTAGATCGCGTAACAAGGGTATTGTTTGGCCCATCAATTCGGTTTCCCAAACTATCTACAACCGTCCCCAACAACGTAAAAGAAACTGGGATGGTAACAACAGAGTGGCAACGCTCAACGGTATCACCTTGTAGGATCAACCTATCGTTTCCTAAAATAACAACGCTAACAGACTCACTTAACAAGTTTAATACCAACCCACGGATCCCGCTTTTTGGGAAGATAACCAACTCTCCAGCCATAGCCCCTCCAAGGCCAGTAACAACAGCAACCCCATCACCAATACTACGAACTGATCCTACATCAAAACGAACAGAGCGCATGAGTATTTGAAGCAAACGTAGCAGCAAAATAGAAACAAAAAATTTCTATACCATGCCCGAAAGTGGACTTGAACCACTGACCAAAGGATTTTCAGTCCTCTGCTCTACCAACTGAGCTATTCAAGCCAAAAGACTAACACGTTCGAGACGTAAAACGTGCAAGAACAGAAACTGCGGTTAACTGAAAAAATGTAGGAAAATATCTCGCAGAAGAGATTGAGGCCACAAAAAGAATAACACTAATAAAATAAACCCAGAAAACAACAAATGATAAAAATGTCGTATCCCCATAAGTAACCAAATCAATTTGTGGCATTTAGATAAAAAAAACCTTAAACAAAAACAAACCCCTTTAAACAAAAAAAATATGCGAATATTGACAACCCCCGTCGCCTACCTGTATGGTAGAGTAAGGAATCGAACCTTAAAATCCGGGTCATGAGCCCGGGCGAGGACCAACCCCACACTACCAACACGCGACGTTTCGAGGTAGGATCAGACGGGAGTTGAACCCACACGCTACCGATTAACAGTCGGTTGCTTTAACCAATTAAGCTACAGATCCAGCCCAACCACTTGGGGGACAATCCACTTCTCACTATCAGAATCGAACTGATACTCCTAAGAAATAGTTTTTGAAACTACTGCGTCTACCAATTCCGCCAAGTGAGATTTAGCTAAAAACTGCCCCCTGCGAGACTCGAACTCGCGTTATTGCCGTGAAAAGGCAACGTCCTAACCAACTAGACGAAGAGGGCCCCCAGACCGCGTAGGGTCTGCCTAGGACCACAAAGTACCCACCCCCACGAGGGCAACATGTGAGCTCGAGGAGAACAGGAATCGAACCCGCGTAACGCAGCGCGACAGGCTGGCGCTCTACCACTAAGCTATCCCCCCTAAAACCTACGACACCCGAAGCAAAACGACTCCACACACAACATATGAGCGCATTGGGATTCGAACCCAAGACCGTTAGGTTAAAAGCCCAATGCTCTACCACTAAGCTACGCGCCCGGCTCAACCCCACTTGGCCAAACCGGAACTCAGAACGTAGAAAAGTTACCTTTCCCACGCTACACCAAAAAAAATATTGGGGCAGAGGGACTCGAACCCCCACGATTATAGCACCAAAAACTACTGCCTTACCAATTTGGCCATACCCCAAAAAAAACCCTGTAGCCCAAACATTGGCCCTTACCGCCCAAACCGCAGCACCCCTATAGGACCTTTAAAGTCCAAAATTAGAGCTAAACGGACAGTTATGGGCAAACTTCTAGGTATCAGCCCTTCCAACCACTCATCAGTAATGTACCATATACAGCCAAAGGCGTGTTTACCTTTGTGCCGGCATGTAGCATGAGTAGGATAAAAGTCCACAGGTGACTTAAATTACGCCAAAGTCTATGCGTACTACACGTCAACTTGTTTATGAATTTATACAATTTTTATATAAAATGCCAAATTACTTTTACATATAGTGTTTTTACATTAAAGCGCATTGCGCGCAATCTCTTTTCTACAGAGCTCAAAATCGTAAAAACTAACTAAAATAAAAAAATCGAGTTAACAACACAATACGGACATAAGGCCAACCAAAACTGCCAAACTAGCAAAAGTAAAACAACCGAATACTCAACACCTGACAGGTCAACTAGAAAAGTTGATCCAGTTTCAGGGATAACACTAGTTCCACAGCCTAAAGCAATCACACGTACCATACCAAAAATAAGAAAGAAAAAACCTGGAATGACCAATAAAACTAGTGAAGGATCATACTGCCAAAGTGAAACTAAAGCAAAAAATTCACCAGGAAACCCCGCAAAGAGAGGTAACCCCGCATTCGCAAAGAGAAACAAACTAAAAAAGAAAAAAAGGCGGGGCGAAGTTTGCGCTAAACCGCTAAAAAGAAGTACGGACCTACTGGCCCCCCGACGATAAAGACATCCAATTAAAAAAAACAAGGCTGACGAGATGATGGCATGCGATATCATTGTATAAATAGCCGAACCAAACCCCAGAGCCCCTGTTGAAACTAGGGCAATTACTAAAAAATTCATATGTGAAACTGACGTATACGCGACCAAACGCTTTAAGTCGTTAATCACGTAAGTCAAGTACGAAATGAAAGTAAATCCTAAAAGGGGTAAAACAACCGATACTGAATTTCAGTACTCAACCCCAAATGGGCAAAGTTGAAACCCAAACCGCAGCAGACCGTATACCCCCAACTTAAGCATTAAACTAGCTAAAATCATGGAACCGGCTGTCGGAGCCTCGACGTGCGCTGCGGTCAATCACAGATAAACTGGAAAAAAGGGAACTTTAAACGCAAGCCCAAAGAAAATTAATGGAAAAATAAAAATTTGCAAATCCACATTTGTTGAGCAAAAGCTGTAAAGCTGTCAAAAATTAAAAGTTCCCGCAAAAACATACAGTACCACCATTGCCAGAAGCAAAAGAACTGAACCTGCGACTGTAAATAAAAATAAACGGAACGCCGCGGGAACCCGAGACGGACTTGAGCCAAAAACACCAACTAAAAAAAATGTCGGTATTAGCACCGCCTCAAACGCACAGTAAAAAATCAACATATTTGTGGTCACGAACGCCACAATCATACACAGGGCGATTCAAACCAAGGACAGACTAAAATACCGTAAGCGTGAACCACGCTCATACGCCGAAACCGCGCAAATAAAAATAGATAGTATAACCAATAAGACTAACCAAAAGGAAACTCAGTCTGCAAAAAAAAGTGAATCAGTAACCCCAGCTGCCGATGAAAAGGCATGGGAAGCAAGACCAAGGGAGTTACACCACTCATTGGCCACGTTTCAATGCGCCCAAAGCGTTAGGTTTGAGTCTAAAAACCCAACGTTTACGCCACGCACACGCGACAAATCGACAGCTCCGATAAGTGTTGCTATTGAGTCAACTGCCTCTCCATTTCAAAAACTGACAGCACGTCACCACAACCCGGCCCTATGGCTAAACTCGCTGCGTCACACTAACACCCAACACGTTAGAAATCAAAGAATACCTAAAGTGTATACGAAGTGTGCATGAACCCGGTGAATAAAGCGAACAGGACTCGAGCGTAAATTCTCTACAAATGAAAAAAGATAAAGCAAACACAATAAAAAAAATAAACCCTGCACTGCAGTAGGGATTGTGTTAAAAAGATTTTGAAAAAAAGGGAAATAATAGTCAACTGGCTCAACTAAAACGGGTCGAATTTTACCTAAAAAAAACCTGTTAATGAGAACCAACATAGCTTAAATTAAAACACGATATGGGCTTCGACTTGCCTTAAGCGTCGAACCCAAAAACCCACGAATATCTCAGCACATTTTTAATGAATAGACGATCTCAACAGCACCGCGGACGGCACCCATAATACAGCCGACCAGTGAACCCGTTAAGGGGAAATCACGGCGCAGCGGAAATCCCGAAAAACAATAGTTATTTAGAATTTTACGCAAATCTGGGTGATTAATGAAAAAAATACCATACATATCAAAAACTTCACGCTCCAGCCAGCTAAATCCGAAGTAAAGGGTTGAAGTTGTCACCAACGGCATGATCTCAGAAATTTGAGTTCGGATAAGGTATAGAGTATTATGAACAGTACTTCGAAGTAAGTAAATAACAAAAAAACGTAAAAAACAGTCAGGGCGGTCGTAAACTACAAGATCGACCACCAAGTCTAAAAGTATGCGCGCGCTATACCGTAAAAAGGTTAAAACATTAAACAAATCAAGAACGCTGACCGTTAGTGCGGATGACCGCGAAACTAAGTCTGTTGCAAATAAAAAAGAGTTGGGCCAAACCTTTAAAAGTAACTGCGCATTTGCAAAAAAAACAACCCCAAGCAATGTAAACCGATTAAGGCCTGAAGTAAAGGCAAGTGTAGAGACTGTTGCTGCTGAAAGCCCAAACGTACCAACTACAATAGGGGCCGTAGGGGCTGGGACGAACCCTAAAGGATAGTTTTGGGTAAACTTAAGCCCCCTAACCAAATAAAATAAACAAACTATTTGCCCTTGAGTTAATACACTCTCAGACAAGTAGTGACGAGTATGGAAAAGCATCATAAAAAGCAAATAAACCCAAAATAAACAAAAAAAAACCAAAAACAAAAACTAAGAAATTTTTTCACCCCAAAAACATCAGTTGATCGTGCCGATAGCGAGGTAACGCACCGCGAACCAATATAAAAAAAAATACTCACGCAAAAACTTTTAACAAAAAGCCAACAAATGAGGTTCCCCAACCCCCGAGGAACAACACCGCCCCTAGGGTTGACATTAAGACCATGTTAGCATACTCTGCCAGAAAAAACATAGCAAACGTTGTAGCAGAATACTCGACATTAAAACCAGCCACCAACTCCGCTTCTGCCTCTGGAAGATCAAATGGAGTTCGGTTAGTTTCCGCAAACCCTGAGATTACAAAAAGACTAAAAAGAGGTAAGAACGGAAAACAAAATCAGCCCGATCGAACTTGGGCGTGAACAATGTCAATTAAATTTAACGACCCCGCAGCCAAAGCTAACGGTAAAACAATTAGACCTAAGTTTAACTCGTAAGAAATCAACTGTGCAACCGACCGCAACCCCCCAATAAGAGCGTAGTGCGACGAGCTGGCCCAACCAGCCCCCAAAATACCGTAAACACCTAAAGCTGAAAAACCTAGAATAAAAATCAAACTTAAATCCGAATCTATAAAATACAAATTAAACCCAAGGGGCATAAAAACTCAACACGAAAATGCTAAAATTAAGATTGCCAAGGGTGCTGCAAAGTAGATTAGGACGGATGAGAAACCAGGCGTTATGATTTCTTTTAAGGCCAACTTTAACCCGTCAGCCAGTGGTTGTGCCAAACCTCAAAATCCGACAGCCGACGGCCCACGGCGGCGCTGTAACGACCCCAACACCTTACGCTCAGCTAAAACATAAAACGCTACAACTAAAAGTAAGGCAACAAGGGCCACAACAGCACTTAAAACGTAAAATACCTGAAGTACTCAACTATTTACTAAACCAAACATGTACAGCTTTAATGACCTGGTGGCTTACCCAAGCACTAGCGTTGCGCTTGACGCATTCGCCCCCCACCAGTAAATAAACAATAGTACAAACAACCACACAACGTCAACAAAATGTCAGTATCAAACAGCACCGTCAAAAGCAACGCGGTGCGTAAAAGTTTTAAATAGGATATTTGGAGAAAATGTAAACACTGACCCGCGGTTAGCAGCAGCAAGCGTCGCAGGGGTACCAAGCCCCAACGTAAAAAGAGACATTGCTAAGAACAAAACCCCAACAAAAACGTGAAATCCGTGTAGCCCAGTTAAGGAAAAAAATAAACTTCCGTAAACAGAGTCAGCAATACTAAAAAAAGAGGCAATGTACTCAAAAATTTGAAATACAATAAACGCTGCCCCGCGAACAACCGTATCAAAAACTCAAATAATAGAAAACCCGGCGGTTCGAGAAACTGCAGATCGGGTACTTGAAAACATATACCTACGACTAGAGACTAGACCAAGTTGACGATATGCTGAAACTGCCGATTCAAAATAGGTAGCACGAAACCTGCTCGAGGCCAAGTTATCTCGGAAAGCAACGCTAACAGTTGGGGCATTAGAGGTGCGAACTGAAGAAAATAGAGCGACCAAACGTGCTGCTCAGATACGAAAGCGAGATCAGCGGTCGTTTGAAAGGACTCAAAAATGCGCTACCGTTAATGATAAACCTGAGGAAAGTAAAAGTAAGGTATTTAGAAATGGAACCCGTCATCAGTAAAAAGCTTCAATCCCGGCTGGCGCTCAAACACCACCCACCCAGATACTTGGATTTAAACTAACATGAAAGTAACCTCAGAAAAACGAGACAAAAAGCATCAACTCTGATAAAATAAACAAAACAACCCCAATTCGGAACCCACGCTGAACTTCTAGTGTATGTGCCCCAGAATTTTCCTCCGAAAAGGCTTCGAAAATTCAAGTAAGGATAATAGCTGCCAAAACAGCTAACCACATACCGTGGGCAAAAGCTGAAATTGCTGTCAACTTCAACACAGAAATTAGGTGCACCGCACCAACAAACAAACCGAAGCTTAACACAAATGGCAGGGGACTTCCGTTTAGTAAGTGGAAAGGGTGCCCAAATCAATCTTTACGTACTGCAGCCATGATATCTTTTACACTTGTATGCACAATACGCACAGAGGGTAACCCAAGTACGTTAAGGGCAACAGAACGGGAACGAAGAGCACGATTAACAAAAAGGTAAACTGCCCGAAAATCCAACCCCGTCATTTTATATTTAGGAGAACTACTCAATTCACATTCAGACAAGCTCGTTAAAGAATAACGTCCAGGAACAAAAACTGCTTCACGCAAGTAGTAACAACATATTAAAAAGACAATTAACTAGTAGGTTTTAAACCCTAAATGAAATAAAGACAAATGTCGGCAATAAAAAAAAAAGAAATTGCAAAGCTAGCAATGTAGGCCGATACAGACCCTGTGTGGTACCGCGCCAAGTGACGTGAAATTCGAGCTAAACCGTTAACTGGAACCTCAACAACAACCGTTTCCAAGATAAATCGCTCTATTTCAACAAGTAGGATTAAATAGACATAATTTAAAATCGGACGGACGAGAAAATAGTAAAAAACATTTTCGAAAAACGCCCGATTCTGAAAAAATGCGTATACGAACTGAAAACTTGCAAAGCGGGGTAACTCCAGACGAAAATGCACTGCACCGCGCTGCATAAAAAACCAAGCACAAAACAAACTTGGGGGCAAAAGAACAAAAATTTTATATGAAAGCGGTAAGCTCTCAACAGCCTCAAGGACAAGTGCTGATTGGGTTGCTGAACCACCAAGCTCGCCCGAAACCCAAAGTCACGGGTAAACTTGTTTTGTTACCCAACCGGACATAAGAGCCGGGACGGACAATAAGGTGATGGCCAACCACCCAGTAAAGCTAATTCGTGTCGCCTCAGCATGGCCCAAAATCTGGCAAATCGGAGAGCGCCTAAAACCAAAAAAAATAAGTATAAGCATATTCGCCGAATAGATGGACGTCAGTAGTGCTGCAAGCAGTAGAACCCCAAACATCATTGTTTGGCCTAACGTGCCACCTGCAGCTAGAGCCCCAAAAATCATATCTTTTGAGTAAAAACCAGCAAAAAACGGAAACCCAGCAAGGGCTAAAGAACCTATAAGCATAGCAGCAAATAACAAGGGTTGAGATAAAAACAAACCACCCATGCGCCTTACATCCTGATCTCCATCAAAACAGTGAATAACGCACCCCGCACAAACGAACAGTAGGGCTTTAAAAAAAGCGTGCGTAATCAAGTGATAGAACGCAATTTGGGGAACACCTAACCCACAGGCAACAAACATAAACCCAACCTGACTAGACGTTGAAAAAGCAATCATTTTTTTTAAATCAAACTGAAAAAAGGCAAAAAGTGCCGAAGTCAGGGCAGTAATTCCACCAATTAGCACACAAAAGCTTTGAGCAGTTGGACTTAAACTAAAAATGGCTCCAATTCTGATTAAGAGATAAACCCCAGCTGTAACCATAGTAGCGGCATGCAGTAGAGCAGAAACAGGGGTAGGCCCCTCCATCGCATCGGACAGCCAAACATGAAAACCCAGCTGAGCAGACTTTGCTGCCGCGGCAAGCAAAAATAAAAGCGCAATCACATCGACAACAGGTACAGAAAAGCCCCCAAAAAGACAAAAAGCGGACGAAACGTGATTTAGGGCCATCAGGTCCAAATCTGCAAACGATAGGGTTTTAAACTCAAATCAGGTCACAACCATAGCAATCAAAAAAGCAGTATCTCCGACACGATTCAGCGTGATAGCCTTTAATGCCGCTTTTACTGCCTGAAGCCGAGTATTTCAAAAACCAATTAAAGCAAATGAACATACTCCCAAAGCCTCCCACCCACAAAACATAATAAGTAGATTTTCAGCCACGACGAATAAAATCATACACCCAGCAAACAAAACTAAAAAATTTAAAAATTTAAAAGTAAATGGATCTGTTGCCATGTAGTACATTGCAAACATAAGTACCGCAAACGTTACTCATAGAACTACCACCGACATAAGTGTTGAGATAGAATCAAAAACAAATGATCAGTGGACTCAAACCAATTGCTCTGAAAAAGGCCATAAGTCATAAATGACAACTGTTGGAAATGGGGTTGAAAGAACAAACCAAACAGCAATAATACAAATGACGGCTACCGGACCAGTCGCAACTAACTGGCTAAATTTAAACGGTATAGACCGCGCAAAAAAATAACAAAAACTAAAAACTGCAAATGGCATTAAAACCAAAAGGAACAAGGGTAGGCTAGTGTAAATAGTATTGGTAAATGTAGTCATTCTAAAAAATACCAGCAACAGGCAAGCGCACGGTATGTCAGCGCCTTACAACCAAATTACGGCACAACCTCAACAACAATAGGCATAAATCCATGCCTCACCCCACAGATCTCACTACACTGACCATAGTAGACCCCGATACGGGTAGGTACGACCGTAACAACGTTAATTCGACCCGGACAGGCATCAACTTTAACCCCCATAGCAGGTATTGCTCAGCTGTGAATAACATCATTTGAGGTAACAAGAAAACGAGTGGGTTTTCGAAACGGTATAGAGATTGAAAAATCAACGTCTAGAAGACGTAACGACTGATCAGTCAAAGCCTCATCCTCAACGATCATACTTTCGTAAACTACCTTTTCACTTGAAGATGAAAGCGTTGAAAACTCGTACGTCCAGAATCACTGATTTCCGATAACTTTAACCCAAAGTCACGGACGAATTTCTTCATCAAGGGCTAAAGCTAGAGTAAATGAGGGGACAGCAATAATAAGTAAAAGGATACAAGGCAATAGGGTCCATGCAAACTCTAACGCCGTTAGGTGTTTAAAGTTGAAAAAAGGACGATAGGGGGCAGTAAACGCCTTAAGTTCTTGAGCCTCAACTGACTTAGAGCTGTGTGGTGCAATTTTAGTATCCCAAAACAAAAGCCCAACGATCAAAAGATACCCAACTAAAACTGCCACTGCCACTAGAATAGCCATAACGTCAGAGTATAGGTCAACAATTCCCTCCATTTGTGCTGACGCGGGGGTTTGAAAATTTCACTGTCACGGCCGTGGCGACTCAGCGCGAACATTGCTTGAGGTAACGCGTGCTGGCACTAACACTGATGAAGCCTCAGCACTAAACGCAGTCTCATTAAACTCTAGAATTGCTAAGTTTGAGCAGACATAGTCTTGGCGAAACAAACGAACAAAACCAGTTGTTTGCAAGACTTTATCAGCCAAGACGGCCAAACGGCTAGCAACAGCTCATTGGTTTCGTCCGGCAGGTGCATTACGCCCCATCGTATCAAAAATCAGAAAAAAAAACAAAGCAACAGAAGCGAAAGTGATGACAGATCCAAGTGAAGCAATAAAGTTTCACGCAGCAAACGCATACGGGTAGTCGGGGATTCGACGAGGCATCCCAGCTAACCCCAAAAAGTGCATAGGGAAAAACGTTACATTAACCCCAACAAAAAAAGTTCAAAACTGAAAAGCCCCCAAAACTTCACTATAGCGAACTCCTCATAGCTTTCCAGACCAGAAATAAAACCCAGCAAAAATACCAAACACAGCCCCCATCGATAAGGTATAGTGGAAGTGCCCAACTACATAGTAAGTATCGTGGACAGATAAGTCCAACGAAGCATTTGCTAAAATAACACCTGAAAGACCCCCCAACGTAAATAAAACAATAAACCCGATAGCATACAACACTGGCGTATTTACGTGAAATCGGATCGGCCCTTCCCACATGGTAAAGATTCAACTAAAGATTTTGATTCCCGTCGGGACGGCAATAATCATAGTTGCCGCGGAAAAGAATGAACGTGAGTCTACGTCCAACCCTACAGTATACATATGGTGTGCTCATACAATAAACCCCAAGAATCCAATTGAAACCATCGCACTTGCCATCCCGGTAGCTCCGAAAATAGGACGCAATGAGAATAGCGAAGCAATGTTACTAATAATACCAAACGCCGGTAAAATTAAAACATATACCTCAGGGTGTCCAAAAAATCAAAATAAGTGTTGAAATAAGATTGGATCTCCCCCACCCTCAACAACAAAAAATGATGACCCGACTGACCTATCTAACAGCAACATAGTTAAACCACCGGCCAAAACTGGAAGTGATAAAAGTAGTAAAATCGAAGTAACAAAAATCCCCCAAACAAATAAGTTCAAGCGAGCGTAGGTTAATCCGGGTGCACGCATGTTAATTACTGTTACAATAAAGTTCAATGACCCAAAGATTGATGAAATTCCGGAGATGTGCAATGACAAGATTGCAAAATCAATAGAAACAGTATCATGCCCAATAAGCCCAGATAGGGGTGGATATAACGTTCATCCAGTTCCTGGACCCGATCCAACCAAGAACGAGCAGGCAATAAGCAAAAATGAAAAAGGCAAGAGCCAAAAGCTTAAGTTGTTAAGGCGAGGAAAAGCCATATCTACAGTTCCACACATTAACGGTATAAATCAGTTACCAAATCCACTGATTAAAATGGGCATAACTGCAAAAAAAATCATAACAACAGCATGTGACGTAACAACGGTATTAAAAAATGCATAGTTTGAGTTCAAAAACTGACTTCCTGGGAATGCCAACTCAAGTCGAATAATTCAGGATAAGATTGACCCAAAAAGCCCCGCAAATGTACCAAAGATAATATACAAAATTCCAATTTCTTTATGATTCGTTGTGAACAGCCAACGACCCAACCCCCCTAGCATCGGTTTGGTAGTCAAAGCTGCCGGTGCTCCCAACCCAATACGAGGTTGAGTTACTTCACGCCTCAAAGCCCCCGCAAAAGTCTGTAAAGTTCCTAATGTAGGGCGTCGGCAAAAAAACATATAAAAGAAAAAAAAACCCTAACCACGAAGGGTTGAAAGGTGCAAAAAAGATACAGACTTGTGCAAGCGGTAGGTATTTAGGGTTAAAACCAACCCAAATGCTGAGTCAACGGCTGCTGAACAAAGTAGATAAAGCCCGTAGCTAAGACCAGCGGCATCACCCGTAAACACTGCAAGTGATACAAACCCAACAAACATACCAACAAACATTAATTCTGCAAAGACTATAGTTACTAGCAAATTGGTTGAAAAGAAAAAAATGTTAAAAAGGCCCGTAAAGAAAAGAGCAAGTGCGACAAACACGCCGCCGCCTACACCAAATGCTTGGGTAAACGCGTTAAAAGTAAAATTTATGTAAAAGAGGTTGTCAAGTCCAATACTGTTTAGAAACATTTGTGTCTGAGTAGTTTGTTACGCACATCTAAGTCCATTATGCGCCGGTAGGGTATAGAAGTACCTTACCGATAGCATCTTGCGCTTGAAACTAGTTTCCGAATAAGATGATAAAGGTAATCATCAACCCAAATAGAGCGATAGCTTCAGTTAGGGCAAATCCTAAGATCGTAAAAGTAAACAATTGTTTGTGAGCTGCTGGGTTACGTGCCGTTCCCAAAACCAAAGATCCAAATACAACTCCGATTCCTAACCCAGACCCAGCCAAAGAGATAGTTGCTAATCCTGCTCCAATAAATTGTCCTGCTTTTACCATAGACTGACGTCAGTGAAAAAGTGATAGTTCTAAAAAACCACCAAAGATGGCACGCTAACAAAAAAACAGGCGCAACGTCCCGTAAATCTGAAAGCTTGCTTATTTACAAAAATAAACCAAATAGCAAACCCTAGGGCAAACAAACACTTGAATAATTAAAAAGCCGAAGTACGCTTTGAGTAAAACACCGGCCATAAAAGGGCACCCCGAAGTCACTCAAAAACAAAACCTAGTAGTAAAACCATCAAAAATGGAAAAACAGCCAAAGGCACGGTATAGTCGTAAGTTGGAGCAACAACTCCCAGTGGAAACAAAAAAATAAGCTCCAAGTCAAATAAAAGAAAAAGAACCCCAACTACCAAAAAATGGCTTTCAAAGACTTCATTTTTACAGACGAACGGCTCAAACCCACATTCGTATGATGAGTTTTTTTCGAACCCCGAAACTGCCGGTTTCAGCACTCAGGGCAGGGTAAATAGTAAAAGAGCAATAAGTGTAGAAACGGACACAAAATAAAATAAAACTGCGAAATTCGGCAAAAACGAATAGGTCCCAAAAAAACTAAAACCCCCATGTAGCAACGAAACTTTGGGGGTATAAAAAGTCGACGACGCATAACCCACGCCGTCAACCAAATTTAAAATGGCCTGCTCGGCGAGGGTTAGCCCGTACGATAGTAGGCCAATTAGATATAAGCGAGCCTGAGCCAAAAACAACATTACAGATTCCAACGAAAACCAAACGAAACTTCCCGTTGAAATACAAACCTGAAAAAAAGCTAAACTACACACTACAAATGAGTACACCGCCGCAGATGACGCTAACGTTGGACCAAATTGCCCCAAAACCGCCAAATACCTAAAAGGGTTTAGCATAGATCAAAACAATAAAACGTCGGGGGGTCAAAAAACCTCAATATGCAACCCACCTAAAAATAGACGCAAAACGACAGCAAAGTCATGCTGTAGTCAGAAAAAACACAACAACGTGTGCATAACGGGAGCCAAAAACAAACTAAGGCCTATACCGAACTACTAGCTTCCGTATGCGAAGTACCAAAGACAAAATCCACGCAAACCTAAAACAAAAAACACAGATTCAAATATAGGCCCCACTGGGCTCTGCAGAACAAAACTACCGGTACTTCCCCTCCCCCCACTGGGGGGGGGGCGGCGAGGGCCGATCAGAAATGAGACACGCTGTGCGTGGGAACGTTGAGCAGACGGAAAAAGCGGGATTCGAACCCGCGGTACTTTCGTACAGTAGTTTAGCAAACTAGTGCCTTCAGCCACTCAGCCACTTTTCCAAAGTAAAGCTCAAGAACAAGACAATAAAGAAACCGCACACGCACCAGATACCCAAGTGCAACTTAGCACACATTAGGTAAATCATACTACCGGGGGGGGGGTGCGAGAGGCGAGAAACAAAAAACAGCCCTGTGGCAAAAACAGAATGAATACCAACAGCCTTACCCCTGCCAACCTATCGATCCGTCGTTAGATAAAGATACAATTTGCAGAAATTTTTTGCAATACCGAAGCGTCGAGACCCCTACGACGAAGCTCACGTGCAACGGGCCCCGAAACCCGCGTACCTAGTAATTTATCAAAATCTTTATTGTAGAAAAGAATACCGCGATTTTCAGAGAAACGAACGCCAACCCCACTCTTACGGCGCGTTAGTTGCTTACCAGAAATAAGCATACAAGCGTATTTTTTTTTCTTTTGTAACTTCTTAGCGCGGTCAAACTGACGCATAACTACAGACGCCCGGACACCCAACGGGCTAACACTTTTTGTATAAATCTGCGTAATGCGCATAAGCACAGCCCCAGAATTATCAGCAGCACTAATTATTGTATTTTTAAACATAGCAGAAAGGTAAAAAATCTAAGCGGCTACGCCAGCCGCTACGGAAACCGTTGGGCGCTGTCACCCACCCTTTGACGGTGTTGTCATAGCAATTACTCCACAAATCGCTACAAACAAAAGAAGACCACAGATTCAAAAATACTTAAAATTTGGTCCGTACAGGTTTAAACCCAAAATAGAAATATCTTGAACCCACAGCCAACCAAGGTTATTGGTTACATCCGACGCTACCAACAACGAGCTAAGGGCGCGCCGTTCTGTCAGGATAAGCATAATATCACGGTGAGTTGTTAAAACTAATAAAACAATATTAACTAACCCCAAATAGAATCACACGGAATACCTACGCCGAACCGATCGCGCTGAAACCCCAAGGACCATTAACCCAAAAATTATTAAAACAGCTACTGCCCCCACGTATATAATCAGAAAGCTAATTGCTAGAAACTCTACCTTAACGACAAGTAACAAATACAAAGACGCTCAAAAAAATAAAAACAATAAGTTTAAGGCCAAAGCCGTAAGAGATTCCAATACGAAAAAACATGCTATAGACGCCAGAAAAACTGCACCGTATGCTAAAGAATTACCCATATACTTAGAATAAAAACGCACACAAAAACACTAACACGTAGCCAGAGATTTAAGCGGGGTAAGTAGTGCATTGCGTCAGCGGCACTAACGGATCCAGTACAAGCCCCCAGCAATAGAATTCCCACCAGGCTGATTAAACAGACACTTTTGACAGACCCCAACGGGCCGACCAGCAAGTTAGCAGGACGGCAACCCCGGCCTGATTGTTAGGCCAAAGAGAGGCTGTTGGTCGCGCGGAGGTTACCTTTAGGTAGAGTAGCGCCCAGACGTAGTCTTTAGCTTAGTTTAACCATCCGCCAGACAAGAGCCCATGAGCAGGCCTGCATTGCAACTACGTTAGTCCCCCAACTAACCCAGAATACAAATTTTTATCCCTGTAAGCAACCTACAAATTTAAAAACTAATGTGATTTTAACAATAATAGTTGTCTTTGTTTTTCAACCAATAAAGTTAAAAAAA
>Ga0256892_1000006_pt1 | contig 33257 bp, 29 predicted proteins | sample MC6MC0515MT_FD_186339 | JGI IMG/M metagenome (GOLD analysis project Ga0256892, IMG submission 186339) | Metatranscriptome of enriched soil aggregate microbial communities from Iowa State University, Ames, United States - MC6-MC0515-MT... | ecosystem: Environmental > Terrestrial > Soil >...
GTTTCCTATGGCCACACCATTTTATAGGAAAGAAAGTAAAAGCAAAGAAAAGAATTGGGTGGATTCATACTGATTATTCACATATTCATGTAAACAAAAAGCTGGAAAGTCGGATGTGGAATAAGTTAGATCAGATAGTTGCGGTATCAGAGGATTGTTCCAAAACATTTCTACAATTTTTTCCGGACTATAAAGAAAAAACTGCGGTCATTGAGAATATTCTTTCTCCAAAAATTATTCTGGAACAAGCTATGGATGAAGAAGCTATAGAAATAAAGAGGTCCCATGGAAGAACAATTTTAATGACAGTAGGCCGACTTTCACATGCTAAAGGGATCGATCAGGCTATTAAAGCTTGCAAGGAATTGATAAAGACGGGGTACGACATAGAATGGTACGTGGTTGGATATGGACCACTTGAAAAAGATCTTCAAAAATTAATCAATGAACTGGAACTGAATGAGCGGTTTTTTTTATTAGGAAAGAAGGTCAATCCATATCCATATATTAAAGCATGTGATATTTATGTGCAGCCATCGAGATATGAAGGAAAGGCCGTGACAGTCCGTGAAGCACAGATTTTAAAAAAGCCAGTTGTCATCACGAATTTTCCTACTGCACGAAGTCAAGCGCAAGATGAGTATGATGCATTAATCACATCCAAGGATATAGAAGGAATTGTTATGGGGGTACAAAGACTAATAGATGATGAACAATTGAGGGACCAACTTATTTCAAATGTAAGTAAAAATAATTACGGGAATGAAGAGGAAGTAGAAAAATTGTATCAATTAATCGAAGACTAAAGTTAAGGGGGGATATTAAAAATGGCAGTACTCATAACAGGAGGGGCTGGCTATATAGGAAGTCATACATGTGTGGAATTATTGCAAGCAGGATATGAAATAATCGTACTTGATAACTATAAAAATAGTCATCCTGAATCTTTAAAACGTGTCAGCCACATTACTGACCGAGGTTTTAAAGTGTATCAGGGGGATTTAATGAATGAAGCGATAATAGAGAAAGTATTTATGGAAAATGAAATTGAAGCGGTCATCCATTTTGCAGGACTAAAAGCGGTAGGCGAATCTGTTCAACTTCCACTTTTGTATTATGAATCCAATATTACAGGCACTGTAAAATTGTGTAACGTTATGAGAAAATTTAATGTTAAAAATCTAGTTTTTAGTTCATCCGCAACTGTGTATGGAGTGCCTGAACGTATTCCAATTTCTGAAGACGCCACCTTAAGAGCACAGAGTCCTTATGGTCGAACGAAACAAATGATTGAAGAAATATTGCGTGATCTATATATTTCCGACCAAAACTGGAGTATTGCCTTATTAAGATATTTTAATCCAATCGGAGCCCATGAAAGTGGATTGATTGGAGAAGCTCCTAATGGGATTCCCAATAATTTGATGCCTTATATCACTCAAGTCGCTATCGGTAAGCTAGAAGTACTCAACATTTTCGGAAACAAATATCCGACGAAAGATGGTACGGGTGTGAGAGATTATATTCATGTAGTCGATCTTGCTAGGGGCCATTTATGTGCATTGGAAAAAGTTTTGAGCTCAACTGGAGTAGAAGCGTATAATCTTGGAACAGGTAAAGGATACAGTGTATTTGAAATTGTGGAAGCATTTGAAAAAGCAGCAAATATTAATATACCTTATAGAATTATAGAACCACGTAAAGGTGATATTGCTATATGCTATGCCGACCCGTCTAAAGCCAGGAGAGAACTGGGTTGGACTGCCGAAAAAGAAATTAGAGAAATGTGCAGAGATTCTTGGCGATGGCAATCTCAAAATCCAAACGGTTATATGTTAAATCGAGAAGTTTTTTCAAAATAAAAGATCGAGTACTAGAGATAAAGTGAGGAAGATATAGAGATGAGTGAAGGGGAGTTCCAAAAACAATTCAAGGAATTGTTAGAGGATATATACATGAAGGGGCAGGAAACAGAATTCTTACAGATTGAAGACATAATGGATGAAATCCAAACGAAATTGATCACGTTATTAGGAACAACAAACTAAAACCTAGGAGTTGAAAATAGATGAAAAGACTCTTAGATTTCTTAAGTTCTATATTAATTCTAATTATTTCTTTCCCCCTTATGATCTGCATTGGACTGCTAGTTAAATTAAAACTAGGCAGTCCCATTTTTTTTAAACAACAACGCCCAGGCTTATACGGAAAACCTTTTTATTTATATAAGTTTCGGACGATGACAGATGAAAGGGATCAATGGGGGGAGCTATACTCGGATGAAATACGACTGACAGCATTTGGAAAGTTTTTACGAAAGTATAGCATAGATGAGCTTCCACAATTGATTAATGTTGTGAAGGGGGAGCTAAGCTTCGTTGGACCTCGTCCACTTTTAATGAAATATTTGCCATTATATAGCGAAGAACAGGCAAAGCGTCATTTAGTGAAACCTGGGATTACCGGATGGGCGCAAGTAAATGGGCGTAATGCGATTAGCTGGGAAGAGAAATTTGAATTAGATATATGGTATGTAAAAAATCAATCATTACTACTTGATGTGAAGATTGTATTATTAACGATAAAAAAAGTTTTGTTTTCAGAAGGAATTAATCAACCAGGTAATGCAACGGTGGAAGATTTTAATGGTTCAACGTCAATTTTGAAAGAGGGACATGGATGAACATAGTATTAATCGGTGATGGTGGACATGGCAAAGTCGTTCGAGACCTAGTTCTGTTGAATAATAACATTAAGCTTGTTGCTTTTCTAGATGATAAACATAAAGAAGTATGTAAGAAAGACAATATAATCGTTGGACCAATTTCTTTTGCAAAGACAATTATGAGTATGTTTCCAGACGTGAAATTTGTTATTTCTATAGGTAACAACAAGGTAAGAAAGGAAATCATTAATAAGTTAAATCTGCCACACATATATTATGCAACTCTCGTTCATCCAACAGCAACTATAAGTCCAAGTGCTACGCTTGGTCATGGATCTGTTATTATGGCCCATGCAGTCATTGATGCGGATACCCATATTGGTGATCATGTAATCATCAATACAAGCTCAGTAGTGGAACACGATAATGTTGTTGGCAACTTTGTACATCTGTCACCAGGTGCGACTTTGACAGGAGCTGTCACAATTGAAGAAGGAGTGCTTATCGGAGCTGGAGCAACGGTTATACCAAACATTGAAATTGGGCAATGGTCCGTAATTGGAGCAGGATCAGCTGTCATCAATCCAATTCCAGCAAATAGTACTGCGGTTGGTGTTCCTGCCAAGGTAAAAGAAAAACATAATATGGAGGAGGTATCGTTGAAACCATTCAAGCATGATAAAATTTTACTTTCACCACCACATATGTCTGGTAATGAATGGAAGTATATTCAGGAGGCAATTGAAACAAATTGGATTGCACCACTAGGACCAAATGTTGATGCATTTGAAAAAGAAATGGCTAGCTTTCTAGGAGCGAGGGATGCTGTAGCCGTTAGTTCAGGAACCGCTGCCATCCATTTGGCTCTTTCTTTATTGGAAGTAAAAGAGGGCGATGTCGTTTTTTGTTCAACTCTTACATTTGTAGCGAGTGCAAATCCTATTCTTTACCAAGGAGCCATCCCTGTCTTTATTGATTCAGAGCCCGAAACATGGAATATGTCACCTGAAGCGTTGGAAAAGGCTTTTAAAGATGCTCTTCTTACTGGAAAATTACCTAAAGCTTTAATAGTTGTCAATTTATATGGCCAAAGTGCAAAAATGGAAGAGATTCTAGCTATTTGTAATCGATATAAAGTACCAATGATTGAAGATGCTGCAGAATCACTTGGTTCACAATATAAGGGTAAGAAAAGTGGTACCTTCGGAAAATTTGGTATTTTTTCTTTTAATGGGAACAAAATTGTTACCACTTCAGGTGGTGGAATGCTTGTATCCGATGATGTCGATGCTATACAGAAAGCACGCTTTTTAGCTACACAAGCGAAGGATTCTGCTCCATATTACCAACATAGTAAAATGGGGTATAACTACCGCATGAGCAATGTATTAGCTGGAATTGGAAGGGCGCAATTAGAAGTATTAGAGGAAAGGGTAAACGCGAAAAGATTAATTTTTTTAAAGTATTACAAGGAAATATCTGACTTACCAGGCATTCATTTTATGCCTGAACTGGAAGGGACAATATCTAATCGATGGCTAACAACATTGACAATTGATGAGAAAATGGCAGGGATTTCAGCAGCTGAACTAATTCAATCTATTGCTGATGACAATATCGAAGCCCGTCACATATGGAAACCGTTGCATTTACAACCACTTTTTAAAGGGGTGAAGTACTACTCTCATCATGAACATACAAGTATCTCAGAAAAGCTATTTATGACAGGCATATGTCTTCCTTCTGGCTCTAACATTTCAGATCATGAACAAATGAGGGTGATCGAGAATCTTAAAAAGGCAATAATTCAAGGTGTTAAGATGACCCATCCTATGTCGGGATGAGAGAGGTACAAATATATGATTGGGAAAAATATATATGATATTAGAAAAAGAAAGGGTCTTACATTAACAGAACTGGCGGATCGAGCAGGCATCGCAAAGTCATATTTAAGTAATATTGAAAGAAGCGTAAATAAAAACCCTTCTATTAATGTAGTAGAAAAAATTGCTAAAGTATTGGATATTGATGTGAGGATTTTATTAAATTCAAGCATGGAGCAAAAGTCAATCCAACTGGATGAAGAATGGGTTGATTTTGTACGTGAACTAAAGGAATCCGGGGTGGAAAAGGAACAATTCGAACAGTATAAAACATTACTAGAATTTATTAAGTGGAAAAATAAGAATAACGAAAGTAATTAAGCTGAAGATCTCAAAGTAGGGGATATAATGTTGCCGATCGTTAGTATAGTTGTCCCGATTTATAAGGTTGAAAAGTATCTTCATAGATGTATCGACAGTATTTTAGAACAAACTTATTCAAACTTAGAGATCATCTTAGTTAACGATGGTTCTCCTGACAATTGTGGACAAATAATTGATGAATATGCAAAGAAGGATACTAGAGTAATAGTAGTACACAAAAAAAATGGTGGACTCTCAGATGCTAGAAATAAAGGTATGGAATACGTAACAGGAGAGTATACACTTTTTGTTGATAGTGATGATTGGGTAGAAAGAAACATGATCGAAGAATTAATAAAAATAAGTTTGGATAATCAAGCTGATGTTGTTCAATCGGCTTTTTATTATGCTTATGAAGATCATTTGCTTTATGATAATCGATATTTTTCAAAAAATGATCCCAATATCTTGTTGCATAATAAAGAGCTAATGTATGAACTAGTCCGAAATGAAAAAATTAAAAATTTTGCTTGGGGTAAGCTTTATAAGACAGACCTAATTAAAGATCTTCCATTTAAAAAAGGAGTCCTGTTTGAAGATGTATTTTGGGCACATCTTGTTATGCAGCGAGTCCATACATACGTGATAACACACACACCAATGTATTATTATTTCCAACGAAGCGAAAGCATTGTTTTCAATTATTCATTGAGGAATTTAGATATCATCGAAGGGCTGAAAGAAAGGCATAAATTTCTTGAACAGTATTATCAAGACCTAAGAAATGAGTCATTAACTGTCATCCTAACTAATTGTTTCATTCATTATAATCTTTTAATGATGAATCGTGCGATAGACAAAGACAGGGATTATAGGAAAAATATCCGAGATTACGTTAAGACACGTTACAAGGAATTTATAGTCGCTGTAAAAGAAAACAAAGAATTAAAAACGCAGCTTCTATTATTTAATATCCATCCAATTATGAATATATGTTTTTTAGCTTTAAGAAAATTGTGTAGAAAGGTGAGAATCATGCCTCAGCCTGTAGGACTTGAGCGTATTAATCTAAGCTTTAAAGTGTAAAAAGGGGATTAAATAAATGAACCGTCTAGTCGGAAAAATAAAAAAAATAATAAGCCTCTTTATTATTCATATATTCAATTGCTTTCCTATAAAACATAATAAAATTTTTATGATTAGTTATTACGGAAGCCAGTATGGATGCAACCCTAAATATATATCCGAATACATCACCCATCGTACTCCGAATGATCGATTCGATATCGTATGGGCTTTCAATGATGTCAAACAGCATGAACATATACTATATGTTAGGAAAGTAAAAAATATGTCTTTAAAATATTTCTACGAACTATGTACCTCAAAAGTTGTAATTACAAACTTTAGAACGACTGATTTGTTTCTCAAAAGGAAAGATCAATATTATATCCAAACTTGGCATAGTTCGTTGCGATTAAAACAAATTGAGAAGGATGCGGAAGAAAAACTTCCACAATCTTATATTGAAATGGCTAAACGTGATTCCAAAAAATGTGACCTCTTACTATCTGGATGTCAATTCAGCACAGATATTTTCAAGAGGTCTTTTTGGTATAAAGGGGAAATTTTTGAACACGGAACGCCGAGAAATGATGTTCTCTTTAGCCATAATCCAAATATAAAAAGTAATGTATTCAAATCATTAAACTTATGTAACGATTTCAAAGTTGTTTTATATGCTCCAACTTTTAGAAACCATCAAGATCATACAGTTTATGAATTGGAATATAAAGAGATCACTCGATCACTAGAAAACAGATTTGGTGGAAAATGGATATTTTTAGTGAAATTGCATCCACACCTACTTTCCATTTCTAATAGCATCATTCAAGGAAAAAATGTTTTGGACGTAACAAGTTATGATGATGTCCAGGAATTGCTTAATATCTCGGATGTCTTAATTACAGACTTTTCATCTTTAATGTTTGATTTTGCAATAACACGAAAGCCTTGCTTTTTGTATGTCCCTGATTACGGGGAGTATGTAGAGAATGATAGAAACTTATATTTCAATATTTTTGAGTTGCCATTTAAAGCAGTGATAAATGCTGAAGAACTTTTATATAAGATTCTTCATTTTGATTCGAGCGCATACTCAAGGGATTTAAATAACTTCTTTTTTAAAATAGGCTCTTATGAAGATGGAAAGGCAAGTGAAAGCTTATTTAAACGAATAAATAATATTTGCTTTGGTGAAAGTAGGGAGTTAATGAATGAAGCCGTATAAAATTGGATATACGACGGGCGTTTTTGACTTATTTCATGTAGGTCATTTAAACATCTTAAAAAGGGCTAAAGAACATTGTGATTATCTAATTGTTGGTGTTAGTACGGATGAACTAGTAGAAAAATATAAGTATAAACTTCCAGTCATTCCATATCATGAAAGGGTAGAAATAGTTGAAGGGATAAAATTTGTTGATGAAGTAGTTCCACAAACAAATCGTGATAAATTTTCAGCATGGCAAAAACTATCATTCAATGTCATGTTTGTCGGAGATGATTGGAAAGGTGATCCTCTATTTATTGAAGTTGAAAATAAATTCCGCCAAGTAGGGGTCGATATTGTTTATTTTCCGTACACACAGGGAGTTTCATCAACAGCGTTGAAAGAAAAAATTAAGTATAAAGAAAAGGTTTTATAAACGATGAAGCCGGAAGTTAGTATTATAGTGCCGGTTTATAATGTGGAAAGGTATCTGGAAGAATGTTTAAATAGCATTTTAAATCAATCATTTCAAAACTTCGAGGTAATACTTGTTAATGATGGATCATCAGATCGAAGTGCGATTATTTGCAACGAATTCACCAAAATGGATAGCCGAATAAAGGTTATTCATAAAAAATATGGAGGAGTAAGTTCAGCAAGAAATATCGGTGTTTCAGTAGCGAGAGGAGAATATATCGGGTTTGTGGATAGTGATGATCGAATTGATAAGGATATGTATAAAAGATTAATGAATCTTTGCTTGCAGACAGAAAGTGAAATTGCAATTTGTAGACTTGGAAGAGAGATAGATGGAAAATTGATCAATCCAGTTCAATCGGGGTTCATTAAAGAGCTAGATCATGTGGATGCAATGAGAGAACTTTATAAAGGTCAATTATACCGATTTTCTTTATGTAACAAACTTTTTAAAAAGAGCTGTTTTGATAATATTACCTTTCCAGAAGGACGAATTCACGAGGACTTATCGACAACTTATAAACTATTTTCTCAATCTAAAAAATCTGCATATACAAATTATATCGGTTATATATACGTAAAGCGTACCAATAGCATCCTCACTTCACAATTTAACGAAAAGAGAATGGATGCTTTTTTAGGTTGGGCAGAAATTTTAGAGTTCATGAGTGAAAAATATGTTGGATTAACGAAAGAGTTTATTTCCTGTTTTACGTACGGATGTGTGGATAATATTTATTATATTTTGAATCAAGTAGAGGAAACTAATCAGGCGAAACAGTATTTAAATAGCATTCGCAAGCTTGTTCGAAAGCATTATAAAAAGATAATATTAAACGAATTATTGTCAATGAAATATAAAACTACCATTACTTTGATGGTATTGAGTTCAAATTTATTGATAGCCATTAGAAACCTAAAGAAAAATATTAAGGTTAGGAATGTAAAGGATGAATCCAAAACTAAGTATCATAGTTCCAATATATAAGGTGGAAAAATATCTCCCTAAATGTATCGATTCGATCTTATCACAAACTTTTACGGATTTTGAACTTATCCTTGTTAACGATGGATCACCTGATAACTGCGGCAGGATTTGTGATGAATATGCGAAGAAAGATCGGCGGGTTATTGTTGTTCATAAAGAAAATGGAGGATTATCATCTGCAAGAAATGCCGGTATAAAGCTTTCTCAAGGTAAATATATTGGATTTGTTGATAGTGACGATTATATCGATGAAAAAATGTACGAAATTTTATATAACAATGCTGAATTACATTCATCAGATGTAGTCGTATGCGATTATAAAAAAATAAATGTTAATGATACTTATGACAAAAATAGGCACAACAATGAATTAAACATCAGCCATTATACGAATATTGAAGCTCTGTATCAATTATATCCACAGAAACTAGAACCAGATATGGCTAACAAAGGCAGAGATGTTAAGTGGAATATTATATGTAATAAACTATTTAAAAGAGGAATCTTTGAAAAACTTATATTCAAAGAAGGACGTATTCATGAAGATGAATTTATTATTCACCAAATATTATACAATTGTACCAAAGTAACTTATATATCAACTATTCTCTATTTTTATGTTCAAAGTCCTAACAGCATTATGAGGTCAACATATTCCAAAAGTAAACTCGATAAGGTTTATGCATTAAAAGAAAGAGCGGATTATTTTATGAAGATAGAGGAAGATACACTTGGTCATCTGGCTTATAAATCATTTCTTGAATCGTTTTTTTGGAATTATATCATTGCAAAATCGGAGCTGAAAAATGATAGGCAGGAATTAAAAAAATTAAAAAATACTTTTGCTAGTAGTATTAACTCTTTATTAATCAACCCTTTAATTGGATGGAAACAGAAAATATACTGCCTACTTTTTGTTATAAATCCATTTAATTAAAAAAATAATGCAATTTCTTACAGGAGAATTTGAAATGAAGAAAAAATTGCTTTTTGTAATTGATTCTTTAGTTGCCGCAGGGGCAGAAAAAAGTCTAATTACCTTGCTTTCGTTACTGGATTATAAAAAATATTCAGTGGATTTAATGTTATTCGCTCATGGAGAACTCCTTGAAAAATTGGTACCGAAGGAAGTAAATTTACTAAAACCGCTTCAGTATACTAATTTTACAAGTTTAAGTATAAAAAAGGCAATTCTTCATTCGATAAAGAATTCAGATTTTAAAATGCTTACATCTAGGTTGAAATTCTCTATAAATTTACGATTGAAAAATTATAGTAATGCTCAAAAAGCAAGATTATACTGGGAACACATATCTAATGTAATAGAAGAAAACCCGAAACAATATGACATTGCAATTAGTTATGCACAAGGTATTCCAACATTTTATGTTGCTGATAAAGTAAAAGCAAACAAGAAGTTTGCATGGGTGAATGTGAGTTATAGGCTAGATAAAAAAGAAGCAAATTTTCAAAAACAATTTTATGACCAATTTAATAAAATTGTTGCAGTATCTGATTCAGCAAAAGAAATATTTTTAGAAACATTCCCGTATTTCCATAATAAGATTTCTATATTATATGATATTAACGATCCAAAATTTATTAATAATATGGCAAACATCGGGGAGGATTATCACGATAATTTTGATGGATACAGAATCCTAACAATTGGTAGATTAGCACATCAAAAAGGATATGATTTTGCATTAAATGCGTGCTTAAAATTAAAGGAAGAAGGTATTAATTTTAAGTGGTATGTTTTAGGCATAGGCCCACTTATGCAGGAAGTAAAGAAATCGATTATTGAAAAAGACCTAACTGATTATTTTATATTATTAGGGGTTACCGAAAACCCATATCGATTAATAAAAAACTCTGATATATATGTTCAAACATCAAGATTTGAGGGATTCGGGCTAGCGATTGCAGAGGCACGTATGCTAAATATCCCTGTTGTAACAACGCGATTTGATGCAGTATACAGCCAAATGGTAGATAGAAAAAATGGGTTAGTTGTTGATATGGATGCGAATGCAATAGCGGAAGGCATATTAACATTAATTCAAAATCATCATCTTAGGGAAAATATTATTACCTACTTGAAACAAGAAAAAAAAGGAAATCTTGAAGAGTTAAATAAATTTTATAAATTGATTAGTTAAGATCTCTATGAAAGCGAGCAATTTTAAATGAGAAAAAAAAAATAATATTAATGATAGTAAATATGAATATTGGTGGGACTGAAAAAGCACTACTAAATATGATAAACAATATTCCTAGGAGCCAGTATGAAATATCTATTTTTATGCTTGAGAAGTATGGTGGGTTTTTAGATCATATTCCATCTGATGTTCATGTCAAATACTTTAAGGATTATGAAAATATAAAAGATAAGTTAAATAAACCTCCTCACGAAGTATCATTACACCAGATTAAAAATGGTAAATTTCATACTGCCTTTACAATAATGTTGTTACATGTCATTACAAAAGCATTAAAGAATAGAAGCATTTATTTTAAATATTTACTAAGAAAATATCCAGCATTTAATGAAGAATATGATATTGCGGTAGCTTATGATGGTCCAATGGACTTCATAAGCTATTTTGTTTTAAAAAAGATTAAGGCGAAAAAGAAGATTCAATGGATTCATTTTGATGTTACAAAAATCGGCTTTAATCCAAAATTTGCATCAAGTATTTATAGGAAATATGACAATATCTTTGTAGTTTCCAATGAGGCAAAAATGAAGTTGTTAGATCTCGTACCAAAATTAAAAAATAAAACAAAAGCATTCCTAAATGTATCTTCACCCAGCCTTATTAGAAAACAATCAAAATTAGGGGTGGGTTTTACAGATTCTTTTGATGGAATTCGTATTTTAACTGTTGGGAGATTATCAGATGAAAAAGGTCAAGATTTAGCAATTTTAGCGCTAGAAAAGCTAGTAAATGAGGGTCATAACGTAAGATGGTACTGCGTTGGAGAAGGACCATCAAGAGGAAGATATGAACAATTAGTAAGAGAAAAAAACTTAAAGAATCATTTTATTCTACTAGGTTCAGATCCCAATCCTTACCCTTATATGGAACAATGCGATATTTATGTTCAGCCATCAAGACATGAAGGATTTTGTATAACTTTGACGGAAGCGAAATATTTAAGAAAACCAATCATTACAACAAATTTTGCTGGGGCGAAAGAACAAATTACTAATGGTGAGAATGGTTTGATTGTTGATTTAAATGAAGATGAAATCTATAAAGCTGCTGTAAATTTAATTCAAAATAAAGATTTATGTGAGAAGTTCTCCTCAAATTTAGCTATAGGTATTAATGAAGCACGTGATAATTACATTACATTTGATCATGTAGTTTAAAAGGACTTTTAGGAATGAAAGGTGGTTACATGTATTTAATTTTTATTAGTTTACTCATATTATCCCTATTAGTGTTCTTCCTGATGAAGAAAAAGATATTTGTAGGTATTTGGTCAATATCGGTTTTTAAATCTCCATCCATCATATCCAAACGACCACAAGGAAAAAAAATGATGCCTGTTCTGCAAGCTTCAGATGTGTCAGATGTGTACGCAGAGTTTGTTGCTGATCCATTCATTACTTATCACAATTCTGTTTTCTACATGTTTTTTGAAGTTTTAGAGAAGAGTTCAGGCAAGGGTATAATTGGATTGGCGACTAGTAAAGATGGTGAGAGCTGGAAATATGACAGAACGGTTTTAAAGGAAAACTATCATTTATCGTATCCCTATGTATTTATGTATAAAAATGATTATTACATGATACCTGAAACATGTGAAATAAACAAAGTTTTACTATATAAAGCAAAGAAATTCCCTTATGAATGGGAAAGAGCATCAGAGATAATTCAAGGTAATTATCTTGATTCCAGTATTTTTTATTATAAGAATAAATGGTGGATGTTTGCTGGAAAGAGTGGGAAATTGCATCTTTTTTTATCGGATCATTTAGATAAAGATTGGAACGAGCATCCTAAAAGTCCATTAATAGAGAATAATAATAACATTACTAGACCAGGAGGAAGAGTGATTGTAAATAAAAACATTATTTATAGATACACACAGGATGGCCAACCAAATTATGGAAGTGCTATAAGGGTATTTAAAATTACTCATTTATCGGAAAGTGACTATAAGGAGGAGGAAGTAAGCATAGTATTAAATGGTTCAAAAAATAGTTCTGATTGGAAAAAAGATGGAATGCATACTATTGATCAATATAAAATTGCCGATAATAGTTGGCTAGTAGCTGTAGATGGGCATAAGTTAGTCATTAAAAACTACTTTTTATGGAAAATGGATCGCATCTTAGCAAAATCTCTTTCTATTATAAAGCGTAGATTGAATAAGCGCTTTATAGAGAAAAAGAAACTAAAACAAGCATAGTAATAATATCTATGGTGGTGGAATCATTGAATAAAATAGTTAGACGTACACTAGAAAACCTTTTGAAACATTACTTTCATTGGAGATATTGGAGCACATTATATAGAAATATGGTAAGACAAATTGAATATATACCGGATAAAGAAAATAAACAGTGTACTCCATTTGTTAATAAACCTGGAATTGTATTATCATTCGATGATAGTTATCGGATATATGATTGGTATAAATATGGGAAAAATTTGTTTGGATATTACGATGTTAAAGTCACATTTAATATTAATGGGGTAAATCCTATTCATAATAATAGGGAACATACACAGCATGAAATAGATAAATTGTTGGAATTGCAGGCACAAGGTCACGAAATAGCCCACCATGGCTTTAAACATGAGAATACGACGAAGTATGCAACTAAATATGGTGTTGATAAATGGCTTAGAGATGAAATTATAGCACTTTTTCATTGGATGGAAAAACATTCACACTCTATTACAAAAGAAAGGTTCAAAAAGCCGGTTTCTTTTGCTTTTCCACACTTTGTTTACAACGAGGGCATATTAAAACAGTTAGTCCCTAATTATTTCAAAATTACAAGAGGACATCTAAATAAGGATAATTTAACTTCATTCAATTCAGTTGGTTTTGTTCCTTCAATTTGTTTAGATGGGTATTATTCCTGTAATACATACTATATAAGGAAAATAATAAAGTTGTTAAAAAGAACCGGGAAGAATTTGATATTAACTTGCCACTCGATATTACCCGAAGATGATAATGGAGATATTTATGGTGTGGGGAAAAAAGCTACAAAATGGGGCGATTGGAGAGTATCACCAAATATTATTCAAACAATTATTGAGGAAGCAAAGAAAAACAACTTGGAATTTTATACAACTTCCGAAATTGCTGGTATTGCAACGTTCATTGATCCTAACATGGAAGCAGCAATTAGAAATCAATTGTCAATTCCTTCTGATAAATGGATAGAAATTAATAAGCTAATTGATGTAAAAGAATTGGATCTTAGTAATAAGGGGATATCAAATTTAGATGGTATTGAATATTTTTTAAATCTTGAGAAATTGAATCTAAAAAATAATGTAATTAGTGATTTTAGATTGCTAAAGAAACTCCCAAAACTTAAACAGGTTTATGTGGAAAACCATTTATTACAGAAGAAGAGAATAGATGGAGCATCTATAATCACAAATCTTAAAAGTAGCTGTGTAATGTTAAGCTTAAATATTTCGGAATGGACAGAAACGTTAACATTTATATAAACAGCAGATTTTAGAATAAATAGAAAGTGTGTGTGAAAATGAAAGAAACTATCAAAAACATTATGGCTCTCTTCAATAAAAAAGAAAAGAAAATGTTATTAATATTATTTTCGATGATGATTATTGCGGCATTATTTGAAACGATAGGAATTGGATTAATTGTTCCTCTTGTCGGAATCTTAACAAACTCAAATATTATCCAAGAACAAAAAACATTATCGTTTATATATCAATTTTTAAATTTCCAATCAACTTCATCGTTTATAATATTTGCTGTCCTTTTTTTACTAACTATATTTGTACTAAAGAATCTTTATCTGCTTTTATTCAACTATGCACAAATCAGAGTAATTTTAAATCAGAAGGTAAAATTATCCCGTAGATTGTTTAAGGAATATTTAACCAAACCTTATACATTTCATTTACAACGAAATACAGCGGATTTGCTGCGGAATGTAAATGGGGAGGTAAATAGATTCTTTTATGGAATTATATTATCTGGATTTCAATTGTTTACAGAAATTCTTGTCATTTCATTTATATTGATCCTTCTTTTGGTAACGGCACCTTTAGCAACAATTACCGCTTCTGTCTTATTGGGTGGAAGTGTTTTTTTATTTTTTAATGCTTTTCGTAAAAAAATCAGTGAACTCGGTATAGAACAGCAGAAAGTAAGCGGAAAGATGATCAAATGGGTTAACCAAGGATTAGGTGCAAGTAAAGAAGTAAAGGTATCTGGTAAAGAAGACTTCTTTATAAATAATTACACAATACAAAGTCAGATTAGTGCAAACAATAGTCGCTACATGGGAGTTTTAGAATTTGTACCACGTCTATTTATTGAAACTTTAATAGTATCCATAGTTCTAATAACGATGCTAATAATTGTATTTCAGGGGATGAATACGACACAATTAGTTTCAACTATGGCACTTTTTGCTATGGCTGCATTCCGGTTAATGCCATCAATCACTCGAGTTACTTCATTAATCACTACAATTCGGTATAGCCAACCTGCTTTATCGGTCATTTATCACGATTTATTTTTGAGTGAGAAGCAAGGTGGAAAGTCAAATAACGCTTTGAATATAGGCAATGCTACTAATAGGGAACAAATGACATTACTTAAGAAAAAGAGACTTTTTACTGATTCAATAAAATTAAATGAAGTTTCATTTCGATATCCGAACCAAACTGAATATACAGTTAAGGATATAACATTAACCATTCCAATTGGCCGATCAGTAGCATTTATTGGTGAATCTGGTGCAGGAAAAACGACTCTCGTTGATATTATTCTTGGTCTTTTCCAACCGGATAAAGGTAGTATTCTAGTTGATAATAAAAACTTATTTGACCAATTAGCCTTATGGCAGCAAAAAATAGGTTATATCCCACAATCCATCTTTTTATCGGATGATACAATTCGTGCAAATGTAGCGTTTGGAGTAGATGACAAACAGATTGATGATCAAGAAGTATGGCGCGCATTAGAGCAAGCTCAATTAATGAATTTCGTTAAAGAGTTACCCGAACAACTGGAAACAACAGTTGGGGAGAGGGGAGTAAGATTATCAGGAGGGCAACGTCAACGTATCGGCATTGCACGGGCATTATATCATAATCCTGAAATAATTTTTATGGATGAAGCAACGTCAGCTCTGGATAATGAAACAGAAAAAGAAATTATGAAATCTATTGATAGTTTAAAAGGTGAAAAGACATTAATCATTATTGCTCATCGATTAAGTACAATTGAAAATTGTGATATTGTTTTCAAAATTAATAATGGAAAATTGATATCTGCAGAGAAAAAACTTGGACGTTCAGCAATTTAATTATTGAGCGATCATTTGAGTAGGATGATGAAATGAAAAAAGTAGTAATTGTTACTCGTCGAATGGTTGTGGGAGGGATAGAAAAGGCATTGATCTCAAAGTTGAAATCTATTCCAAAAGATAAGTATCAAATAACTGTCTTAGTAATGGGAGCAGGTGGAGAACTTGAGGATGAAATCCCTGAGTATGTTAAATTGGACTGTTTGTATGGTAATGAAAAATCAACTTTAGGAAAAATTTGGAAGAATATCAAAAAAGGAAAATTAATATCGGCAATAAAAATAGCGTGGTATACATTACTCTCAAAAACGACAAAAAGTGTTTTTAAACAAGAATGGTATCATTCGAAAATGATACCAAAGATTAAAATAGAATACGATCTAGCAATCGCATATCATGTACCAGCCTCATTTCCTGTTGTATTTGTCATGAACAATATAAAAGCTAAAACAAAGATAGCTTGGATTCATTCAGATGTGTCCCAATATAAAGAGCAGCTTAAACCATATAAAGAGTTTTATGAAAAATACGATAAAATATTTTGTGTTTCAAAGGAAGGGATGGCAAAATTTATAAATCTTTTTCCACAATTTCAAGGGAAGACATCTGTATTTTATAACATAATTGACAAGCACATAGTAGAAGAATTAGCTTCAAGAGAAATTGGTTTTAATGATCAATTTGATGGGTTGCGGATAGTAACTGTAGGAAGGTTAACAAGAGAGAAAGGTCATGACTTAATTCCAGGAGTACTTTCTAGATTAATGAAAGATGGTAAAAACATTAGATGGTATTTAATAGGAGAAGGCGATTGTCGTGCTGACCTAGAGGAATTGATAATGGAATTAAGATTAAAAGAATATTTAATTCTTTTAGGACAAAAAATCAACCCGTATCCATATATTAAACAATGTGATATTTATGTTCAACCATCGAGACATGAAGGTTATTGTATTACTTTGGCAGAGGCAAGAGTGTTAAACAAACCAATCATTACAACAGATTTTGCAGGCGCAAGGGAACAAATTGTCAACGGAGAAAATGGACTAATCGTTAATTTTGATGAAAATGAAATGTATTTGGCAATTAAAACGCTTATAAATAATCGAAAATTATCCATTAGTTTTGCAGATAAATTGAAAAGGACCAACATAAAGGATACGAATCACCTAGAAAGATTATTAGAAAGTGTGTGATATTGCCAAAACCTTATCACAATATTGAATATGGAGGTTGGCAATTTGCTATTTACCGATATAAAAAAGTTTTCTGTTAAACTATTTCAATATTCCATAGGGAAATTGATTGATAATATACAAGGACGTGAAAAGGTAATAAAGCTGATTGAAACTATAAGAGGCTTATACATTTATCCAAGAAAAATGCTCGGTCGTAATATTACTTTAAATAACTTAAATAAGACGGATGTACTTGTGTTTGCTGCACATGCAGATGATGATGTTTTAGGTTTAGGGACTACTCTTTATAGACATATTCTAAATGGTGATTACGTAAAAGTTGTATTTATTACTAATGGAACAGGGAGGGGAGGTGAAAGTTGGGCTGTTAATAGTCGTGAATCGAAAAAAAAGTCAAATATAAGATATAAAGAGGCAGTTCAGGCATTATCTCTAATAAATATCCCTGAAAATAATATTTATTGCTTAGGATTTCCTGATGGGGGTACCCAACGTTATTTAAAGAATATTTCCGAGGATATCTATTTCCTAATTAATAAATTGAAACCAGGGCGAATATATGTACATTGTATAGAAGGTGGGCATAGAGATCATGATTTGACTAGCTATGTTGTAAAGTCTGTATGCAATAAAATCAATTATGACCAGTTGTTTGAATGGACAGAGTACAATCACAATCAACCTTTAGGTACACATAACGTTAATTTTTTACTCGCTCCATCTTCGTCTATTAAAGAAAATAAAATAAAGATTACGCCATATGAACGTAACTTAAAGAAAAAAATGCTTGCTTGTCATCAATCCCAAGATGTAGAGCAATATTTTCTACAGGGAGAGGCGATAAGAGCTGCAACTACAACTGACATGGAAATGGATTTGTATATGTATTCTCAATTTTCGAGGGAAAAATTAAACCCAATTATTGAAGAAGTTAATAAATGTATAAAGTTCAGTGAATATGTATGAGAATCTGTTTACTTATTCAAATTTCTTTAATCCTCTTTTAGATTACAACGAGTATTGGAAATTAATTTGAAATAAATGGAATCTTTTAGTTATTCAATAATTATTAACGATCAATAAATTATTTTTCGAATTTTGGATTGAGGTTATATGGAGTTACTTTAAAAAGTTAATAAGATATTAAAAATTTCAACACTGACATTAAGGTGTTATTTTTTTTGCACTTCATTTTATGTAAAGAGGTAAAAAATGATGGCTTTAAAAGAAATTATTAAACGATATAAATTTGCCAATATCTTAATTAGAGCAATAAGGCGATTACAGTTTATTATTTTTCCGCATATTGTTTCGGTTATTTCTTTCAATGTTAAAAAGATTTTAAGAGTTAGTAGAATATATAAAAACAGTAGTTATGAAAAATTAAGAAGCATTAGAGATAAACATAAAGGAGAAAGGTGCTTTATTGTTGCAACAGGTCCGAGTTTAACAATTGAAGATTTAGAAAAACTGAAAGGTGAAACAACTTTTAGTATGAACTCTATATGTTTAGCCTTTGATGAAACGGAGTGGAGGCCGACATATTATGGAATTCAGGGGATACATGCATTTAATCAGCTTAAGGAACATGTAACAAAGCTTGATGTCCAAGGCAAATTTATCGGTGATACGATTACATGGCCAAATATTAATGAAAATGAATATGTCTACCCTCTAAATTTACTTAATCATTCTCAAACTCATAAAAAATACAAAACGAAATTTAGCGATAATGCTTTTTCCGTTGTTTACGACGGGTATTCCATAACATATTCACTCATACAAATTGCGGTATACATGGGCTTTAAAGAAATTTATTTATTAGGTGTAGATTGTAACTATCCTAAAGATATGAACCATCATTTTAAAGAATACGGTCATGTGGATCCTACATTTTTATCAGCTGCAGAAAAAATGATTAATGCTTATAAGGTAGCAAAGAAATTTGCAGATAGACATAACATAAAAATTTATAATGCTACAAGGGGGGGAATGCTTGAAGTTTTTGAAAGGGTAAATCTTGAGACGGTATTAGAAAAGAATATTAGCTTATTAAAGAGATCTGTCTAATGGAAAACTGAAACTATTTTAATAGGTGTTGAGACAATATAAAATTATAGTGGGAGAGAAATTAAATGAAAATCGTAGGTGTAATTCCTGCTAGGTACAATTCATCAAGGTTTAAAGGGAAACCTTTAGCTGACATATGTGGAAAACCAATGATTTGGTGGGTACACCACAAATTATCAAAGGTAGAGGGATTATCTGAAATAGTTGTGGCCACAGACAATGAACAAATTGAAGAGGTTTGTCATGAATATGGAATTAAAACAGTAATGACATCTACAAAACATAAAACTCATTTGGATAGGCTGTATGAGGTTTCCACTAAGAAAAATGCAGATTTTTATATTAATGTTAATGGAGATGAACCGCTTATAGAAGTTGAGGCTATCTTAAAAATATTACCTCATAATATAGATCCTGATTCTTTTTATGTAGCCAATTTAATGACTGAATTAACGAATCCGTTAGAAGCAGTTGATTTTTCAAAAATAAAAATAGCCACAGATATTTTTGGCTACGGTTTGTATATGGCGAGATCTCCAGTCCCTTATCCAAAGGGAACATACGACTTTACCTATAAAAAATTTGTCGGTGTACAATGTTTTACTAAAAGTGCCCTTGAGTTTTGCTATAACGCAAAAAGAGGGCCATTGGAAGAAGCTGAAGACATTGATGAATTTCGTTTTTTGGAAAATGGGAAAAGGATTAAATTCATTGAAGCAAATGCTACTACAATATCCGTAGATACTCCCAAGGACTTAGAAAAGGTAAGAAGTATTATTCAATCTCAAATAGAAAGTGTGGTCTAAAAGATGAATAATATTAAACTTTTGGATTGCACCTTACGTGACGGAGGATATATTAATAATTGGAATTTCGGATATCGGACTATTAAAAAAGTTATTGAAAAGTTATCGCAATCGAATATTGATATTATTGAATGTGGATTTATTAGGGATCAAGAGTTTAATCGTAATAGATCAGTATTCAATGATGTTGAAAGCATCAAGGAGTTTATTAATCCAAAGCATAAAAATATCATCTATGTTGGGATGATAGATTATCCATATATTCCGATTGACAAAATAAAAAACTGTGATGGTTCTTCAATTGATGGAATCAGATTAACATTTCATGAAAATGAAATAGAAGAAGCTATGGATTATGGAGAAAAACTTATTAGAAAAGGTTATAAAGTGTTTATTCAACCAGTAGGCACAACCAGTTATAATGATTCAAACCTTTTAAAATTGATTCAAATGGTTAATAAGATTAAGCCTTATGCATTTTATTTAGTAGATACACTTGGGATTATGTATAAAAATGATCTATTAAGAATGTACCACTTAATCGATAATAATCTCAACAATTCGATTAGTATTGGGTTTCATTCTCATAATAACTTACAGTTATCATTTTCAAATGCTCAAGAACTGTTAATGTTGCATACAAAAAGGAAGCTTATTATAGACTCTTCTGTTTTTGGTATGGGAAGAGGAGCTGGAAATTTATGTACTGAACTCGTTACCCAATATATTAATAATAATATTGAGGAAAAGTATAATGTTGTACCGTTATTGGAAATTGTTGATGAACATTTAGGGGAATTTTCAAATGAATCAAAGTGGGGGTATTCTTTACCTTATTATATTTCAGCGGTTAATAATATACATCCAAATTATGCATCATATTTAATAAACAAGCAGACAATTTCAGTGAAATCAATTAACACAATTTTGAAACAGATTCCTTTGAACAAAAAGGATATATTTGATCCCATTTTTATAGAAGATTTATATATTAACTATCAACATAATTTTGTCGAGGATACTGAAAATCTTGAAATAATCAACACCCTATTAGGGAATAGGAAAGTACTTATCATTGCTCCTGGAAAAACAGTTAAGACAGAATTGGAGAGAATACGCACTTTTATTTATAGTAACGATCCTTTTGTAATTAGTGTAAATTTTCTTCCTGACACTTTAAATACAGATGCTATTTTTATTAGTAATTTAAAAAGATTTGATTCTTTATCAGAATGTATACGTGAGAAAAGTAATAGTATATCCTTAATCACAACATCCAACATTCCTAACTCAAATGATTATTTTTCATTAGTTATAAACTATTCGGATTTATTGAGTGATAATTCTCTAATATCAGATAACTCAGGTTTAATGTTATTAAATCTTTTAAACCGCTTATCCATAAATAATGTTTATCTTGCTGGTTTTGATGGCTTTCATACTAATAAAATGAAAAATTATTTTTCCAATGAAATGATTAATAGTACTGCAATAGAAGAACTTGTAAAGAAAAACGATGCCATTAAGAAGCATTTGAATTTTATTGAAAGGAAAATGAACATTCACTTTATTACTTCAAGTATTTATAGTGATTCCAATATATTTAGTCCGATCTTATAAAAATGACATTGGAGGAATAATGTGAAATATTCTACTGTGATTTTTGATTTAGACGGTACATTATTGGATACAGCAGATGGGATTATGATAGGTGCAAGCTATACCGCAAATAAAATGGGTGGCCTTAAGCTTACAGAAAATCAACAAAAAAGTTTTATAGGTCCACCAATCATTGATTCATTTATTCGAGAATGTAGATTTTCGGAAAGCAAAGCAAGAAAGGCTGTTGAAATATACAGACAACGATACAAAGAAAAAGGTATGTATGAAGCAAAGCCTTATCCTCTTATTAATAAAATGCTAGAACTTTTATTGGAAAAGAGATATAAGACAGCAGTAGCTACACTTAAAAGGCATGATTTTGCAAAAGATATTCTGAAATATTTCGGGTTGTCTGATTATTTTAATGTAATTAAAGGAATGGATCACCTAGATTCACATAGTAAAACGGATATTATATTAATGTGTTTAAAACAACTGCAAGAAAATGATTTCTCTAAAGTAGTGTTAATAGGTGACAGTCATTATGACGCAATAGGTGCTGAACAAGTAGGAATTGATTTTATTGCAGTGACTTATGGGTATGGTTTTAAAAATAAAGAAGAGGCAAATAAAAGTAAGCCCATTTTTATAGCAGAAAGTGTAGACGAGATAATAAGTTATTTGAAGTTATACGAGGTGGATAGGAATTTATAGACCAAAGTCTTGAGCACTACGAAAATAGTATTTAATAATAATACAAGTTTAAATAAATCAAAACTTAGGTCCATAAATATGACAACATCTTCTTTAAAGAAGGGAAAAAACGATGCCAATAGTTAGTATTATTGTTCCTATTTATAATGTTGAGGCTTATCTAGAAAGATGTATACATTCTCTAATTAATCAAACTCTCCAGGATATCGAGATTATTCTTGTTAATGATGGTTCAAAAGATAAGTGTGGAGAAATTTGTGAAAAATACGCAAAGATAGATTCAAGGATAAAGATAATCCATAAGCCTAATGGGGGGTTGTCATCAGCTAGAAATTCTGGGCTAGATATTGCAAATGGCGAGTTTATAGGATTTATTGACGCTGATGATTGGGTTGAGAAGAGGATGTTTGAGGTATTAGTTAACAATGCCACTAAAAATGGAAGCGATATTGTTGTCTGTAATTACAGAAGTGTCTATTGTCCTGAAAAAAATCAACCCTCAAAAGCTTCCTTAGCACTAGATGATGGATTAATAGAAGTTGACAAGTTAGGACTATCCCGTTATATTTTGGATTATTTTTTACCATTTAAACATGCATATTGTGTTTGGAACAAGTTATATAAAAACGATTTAATAAAAACCCACAACATAAGGTTTGAACCTAATCAAGAAATCTATGCAGAAGATATATTATTTAATTTGTACTATTCATGTCATACAAAGTTAATCAGTACAACCCCTGAAGTGTTTGTTAATTACTTCAGACACTCAAATTCATTAAGTTCATTTCCTAATACCTTACTATCTAGATTAACGAGGATGGTAAAAAGGTTTGAAAAATATGCAATTCATCATAATTATAAAAAAATTGCACGAATAACAATTCCTACAATTTTTTGTGAGCAAGTTTTAGCATCGTTAGATTACCTTCTTCATTCTAAAGATATTAAATATGTGGAAAAATGTTTAAATGATTTATCCAGTAGTAATGCATTCAAAGAGTACTCTCTAAAAACATTTTTTAATAGAGAAAGTTCTAAATACTTAAAGTCCAAAGGGTTTAGGTTGAGAGGAAGAATATATTTTCGATTAACGTTAATTAGGTTAATGTTAGGACAAAATTCATTTATTCTGAACAAGCTAATTCAGTAATTTATTTAACATTTATATGATATAGGATACTTTTAAAGTGATAATGATGTTTATGTAGATTTGTAATAGTTAAAATAATTATTGATTTTTAATAAGGGGAAAGAGAAATTGAAAAAATATTTATTAAAAGCATATTATAAAATCCCTGTAATAAAAAAAAGCATGATCATTCTATTTAATAGAATGATTTTTTTTTTATTGAAACCTCCTTCTGTAAAATCGACTGATGAAAGCTTAAATTTTATTATTAATAATAATTGTTCAATAAGCAGGTTTGGTGATGGAGAGTTTTATCTTATGAATGGAGATAGTTTGCGATTTCAACCATATTCAAAGGAATTAAGTTTCCGATTAAAGGAAATCATTAGGAGCGACCAAAATAATCACGCAGTTTTTATTCCTAATATTTTTGAGGACGTCAATTGGTGTACAGATAAATCAAAGAGTTACTGGACTAGTTATTTAAATTTAAATCGTTTTAAAATCTATAAACTGCTAGGAAAAAACAAACAATATTATGATTCATTAGTGACACGCTTATATATAGACCATAAAAACAAGAGTATGACAGAGAGGCGTTTCAGATTATTTAAAAAGGTGTGGGAAAAACAAGAAATAGTTATTGTTGAAGGAGAACATAGCAGGTTAGGAATAGGCAATGATTTATTTAATAATGCAAAATCAATTAAAAGAGTACTATGTCCAGCTTCAAATGCGTTCGCTAAATATGATCAAATTTTAGCAGAAGTAAAAAAACAAAATAAATCAAAATTGATTTTGATTGCACTTGGTCCAACTGCTACAGTGTTAGCTTATGATTTAGCACTTAGTGGTTATCGGGCATTAGATATTGGACACATCGATATTGAATATGAATGGTTTTTAAATAAAGCTATCGAAAAGGAACCAGTTAAAAGCAAGTATGTTGGTGAGGTTGTAAATGGGAGGAATGTTTATTCTATAAATGACTCTAGATACGAAAGTGAAATTATTTCTAAGATCGGTTGAATTTATTGTTCATACCTTAAGGATAAGGAAATTGATGTTTTCGAAATTTAAAACATCTAAAAGTTAGTGGAATAGGACGCTGTTTAGGAGTATGGTTATTATTTCTATAAAAATAAAATAATTAAGGGTGAATGATTAATGAGCAAGGTTCCAAAAAAACTAGGTCAAATTAAGTCTACTATATATGAATATATGTACTGGAAATTTTACTGGAAAAGGTTCTATTCGGACTTAATAAATAAGATGGATGCAAAAAGTAAAAGTAGTAAATTAGATTACGAGTTACCATACATTAATAAACCAGGCATTGCTTTTTCATTTGATGATAGTTTTAGAGTAAACCAATGGATGGAGTATGGGAAGGAGATCTTCGGATATTATGATGTTAAAGTAACATTTAATATTAATGCATTTCATCAGTTTGAAGGCAATAGAGAGCATACACAGCAGGAAATTGATATGTTGTTAGAATTACAGTCTAATGGTCACGAAATAGCCCATCATGGCTTTAATCATCAACGTGCTGATCAGTATTCTAAGGAAAATGGTTTGTCGAAATGGATAGAAGATGAAATAGAAGCAATGCTTGATTGGATGAAAAAACAAAAACATTCTAAAACAAATGAGAAATTTAAAAATCCGGTTTCCTTTGCGTTTCCATACGCTGAAAGTAACGAAGCAACGATTGAAGAATTAGTACCAAAATATTTTAAAATTGTAAGAGGGCATTTATTTGATAAATATTTATTACCATTTAACCATACTGGTTTTGCGGCCTCTATTTGTGCAGATAGTCTTTATTTGCATAATACAAAGTATATAAAAAAAATAATGAAAGCAGCAAAACAAGCGGGGAGTAACTTAATCCTTATGTGTCATTCAATATTGCCTGAAAATATTAACTGGGAAGAGTTCGGTTGGGGAGATGAATCAAATGCTGCTGGAGAGTGGAAGATTTCACCTAATGTTATTCAAGAAATTATTATTGAAGCGAAGAAAATAGGTATGGAATTTTATACTACTTCTGAAATAGCAGGTGTAGCAACTTTTATTGACCCTAATTTAGAAAAATGTGTAAGGAAAAAGATTTCGAATCCGCTTGACCGCTGGATTTCAATATCGGAATTAGGCAAGATTAAAGAACTGGATCTTAGTAGTCAAAATATCTCTAATTTAGATGGTATACAATATTTTACCAACTTGGAAAGAGTGGACTTAAGTAATAATAATATTACTGATTTTAGATTAATCGAGAAACTTAACAACTTAAAAGTGATTAATATTAATAATAACCCAAGATCCTCTACTACATCAGGCTCATTGTTGGCGAGGTGAAAAAAGCTCGATAGCGTTATCGCTCAGACTAAACAAAACAGAAAGCTCTCGAATGTTTTCTGAATAGTTGGAATTAATTGATTTAAAAGCTGTTCATCAAGGGGGAAAAAACTTGAACGGAAGATTTGATCAACTCGATTCAGTAAGAGGGTTAGCTGCATTAACAGTTATGTTTTCTCATATAGGTAATGTAACAGCGACTTACTTATTTTCGGTATTAATTGCTGGTTCGCCATTAAAAGTATTAATAAATGGGTCATCTGCGGTACTTCTATTTTTTGTTTTAAGTGGATTTGTTTTATCATTACCGTTATTAAATGGAAGACCCATTAATTATCCAGTATTTGTAAGAAGGAGAATTCTAAGAATCTATATGCCATACTTAGTTTCAATAATCCTGTCAATTTTTTTGTCACTCATATTATCAAGAGGTGGGATTAATGATTTAAGTCATTGGTTTAATCTTACATGGACTAATAAAATCAGCATACCAATATTACTTGAGCACTTGCTTTTAATTGGTAATATTCACTCAGATGTTTTTAATAACGTTATTTGGTCATTAGTTCATGAAATGAGAATATCATTAATATTCCCGCTAGTTTATTTTGTTGTTAAGAAATTTAATTGGAAATATAGTATTCTCATTGGTTTCTTTTTATCTTTATTTTCCATTCTTAATGACCATTTTGGCTTTCAAGTAAGTAATGGTTATTTTACTACATATTGGGATTCGTTACATTACACTTCCATGTTTATATTTGGAGGTGTAATAGCGAAACACTTAAAAGATATTATTATCATGTATCGTAAAATATCCAAGCTTAATAAGTGGATATTGTTACTATCCGCTTTCGTTTTTTATAATTATCCTGGAGCAGGTTTAAGATTATTAAGTCTCATTAATTTTACTTATCCGGCAAGAGTTGTTATGGATTATATTGCATGTTTAGGTGCAGTTTTATTTATTATTATTGCATTAGGATCTGATAAGATAACAAATATATTGCTGATTAAACCAATAAATTTTATAGGAAAAATATCTTATAGCATATACCTATACCATCTTATTGTTCTCCTAAGTTTAACATACTTACTATATGGTCTAGTTCCGATTGGCGTAATTCTTCTTTTGACTATAGTAGTGACAATCTGTGTTTCAACATTAGCATATTATTTCGTGGAAGAGCCTTTTATGAAGTTAGGTAAAAAAATCTCAAATAAACAAAAAGCACAAGAAATAACGAATGAATTAAATCAAAATGTTTCTTAACATAAAAATTTAATAATAGATGAAAAAGTAATATAGTTTTTTATTTAAAGGAATGAAACATTGTGAAAAGATGGTTCAAGATTCTTTTAGCCTTTATTCTTATTTGGGGTATTTTTATGATATTCAAAGTTCAGGATAGTCAAAAATACGAAAAAGAAAGAATAAGTGATGCTTCAACTTCTATGTCATCTCAAGAATCACCAAATATCAATAAGACAACTTTCCCAACCAACAAAGAAGAAAATGTTTATACTTTGGAACTTAAGAGATGGAGAATATCTAACGATGGAACACATCCCAAAGAAACAACAAAAGGATTGAATGATGCATTAAAATGGGCGCAAAAAGAAGGGTACACAACGTTTTATGTTCCGCAAGGCACCTATTTAATTTCCAAGGGAAAAGATGAGGATGATCCCAAAGCAAGAATCAATTTGGTTTCAAATATGACTTTTCTTTTAGACGAAAAAGCAATCATTCAAAAAGAATCTAATGGTTTCGAAATATATTCTACTTTGTTTCTAGATTCAGAGGTTGAAAACGTTAGAATAAAAGGCGGAACAATACGCGGAGATCGAGAAACTCATGATTATTCCCAAAAGGGTGAACATACAGGTGGATCACATGAATGGGGAAACGGGATTGATACGGCAGGTGCTCAAAATATTGAAATCAATGGGGTAAAGATAGAAAAATTTACCGGAGATGGAATTGAGATTGGTGGTACGACAATATATGGGAATTATATAACAGATGATGATGTTGAGATCGGAGGAATTGATGAGAATGGTAAATTAATTCCGTCGAAGGGGAAAGTTAGAACCAAAAATAATGAAATAGCAAACTTTAATAATCTCATCTATAATAATCCGCATTACCGTAATATTATGATGTGGCTTCCGGAAGGTGTTGATGGAAATTATGATATTTTCTTTTATCGAAAGGATCACAGTTTCATTCGGGCGGAACGTGATCTACATTTTAATTCGACATGGGGGTACTCGGAAATTCCGGAAGATGCGGACTATTTTAGGGCAGTTTTCAATAGTGATTCAAAGATTAATATTAACGTAAATAGAATGACAGTTGCAATAACCAAAAATATAACAATAACAAATTGTGAAATTGGCTACAACAGAAGACAAGGTATTACGGTCGGGGCATCGGATGGCGTTAATATTCTGGACAACAAAATCCATAATACGAGTGGGACAGCACCTGAGAGTGGAATTGATATAGAACCTGGATTTTATCCTGCGATTAATACGTATATAAAAGGAAATCAATTCTTGAATAATACGATTCATATGGTTTTTGCATATGGCGGGAATGCAATAATTGAAGAGAACTATTTTGGACCAAATGTAAGAGATGGAATCGGATTTTCGATTAATCCTGCTTACTATGGTGCCGTTGTAAAAAACAATCAGTTTGATCATACAGATTTTACTACTTGGGGTAATTCTAACTTTAGTGATAATACATTAATATCAAGTTTGGCCGTTTTTGAAGGAGGTAAGGATGTAGTAGTACATGGAATTGAAGGTATTGATTCTAATATATCTATCAATCAAACAGTTAATGGCGGTATAAAGGCAGATAATATTACACTCAGTTCTACAGATAAAAGTGATATTAATGGCGGTATTTATGTTTATGGGAAACCAATTCATTTAGCAGATATATCATTGAAAGGAAATAATGTACTTAGTGGAGATGGAAATAGTGCGAGCGTATACGAAAATATAAAGTTTAATCATACAGTGGAAATGAATTTAGCTCTTGGTACGTATAAAGATTGTTCGGCGATTAATGGTTTATTTTCATTAAATGTTGCTGGTAAAATAGTTATGGAAAACTGTAAATTCGAGGATACGACATTTTATACGTATAACACCGAAACTGAAGCTGCTTTCTATCATTCAACATTTGAAAATGAAAAAATTGAAGGGCCAATTATTTTAGCTCTTGAAGCTAAAAAGGTAAATGTTCTCTACAATAAATTTAATGTTAACTTTGCAGAAGAGCCGAGCCCAATTATTCAAATAGGAAGAGATGCATCTGAACATGACCCTACAAAAATATTTAATAGCACAATAAAGGGAAATATTTTTAATTCGAAACAATCTTTAATAGGGATCGATACAATAAATGGAGGAGTAGGATCATCTCCATATTTTATTGAGGATAATACTTTGAATAATATGAAACTCAACTTAAAAGAAAATGATGTTAATAGGAATAATAGAATAAATAAGAAAAAATGATCAGTTAGCATAGCTATTTTGAAAAGCTAGTGCTTTTTTTTTTACAAAAAATTTGAAATAAAATGAAGTCAAATCCTTGTATAGTGCTTATTTTACAAATCCAAAAAGTGCAGCATAAATAAATAAGTTTATTAATGAGTTGATTGTTAGAAGTAGTAGATACAGCTACAAAAACTTAAAAATAATAATGAGTTCATTATTCATGGAGGATTTTCAATGGAATCAGTTGTTCATTCAGAACTAGGAAATAACAAGTTGAATTATGATTTAATCCATAAACTTGAGGAGAATTTCGGCTCATCTTATTATTTATTAAATGTAAACAAGTTGAGAGAGAATTATCAAAAAATCGAAAAGGCATTTAAAAGTAGATATGCAAACTTCATCATCGGTTATTCCTATAAAACTAACTACCTTCCGTATTTGTGCAAAGAATTATCAAAATTAGGGGCATATGCAGAGGTTGTATCAAGATTGGAGTACGATTTAGCCATAAAAATAGGAGAAGATCCAAAAAGGATCATATTTAACGGACCTTTAAAAAGCAAGGAGGATATATATTATGCACTAAATAATGAAAGTCTAATTAATATTGATTCAATGTACGAGATAGATTTTGTTAAAGAGTATGCGTTAAATAATCAAAACAAAGAAATAAAAATTGGATTAAGAGTTAACTTTGATATTTCACAAAATGGAGTTAGTACTTTACAAGAAGGATATGAAATAAGTAGATTTGGAATTTGTGTAGAAAATGGAAACTTTTATGCCGTTCTAAAAGAACTCCTAACTGTAAAAAATATAAAAATAATCGGGTTGCATTGTCATTTTTCTACAAGAAATAGAAGCTTACAGACATATGAGTTTATTACACAAACGCTTTGTAATTTAGCAAAAGAAAATTTACTAGAGACATTGGAATATATAGATATTGGTGGCGGAATATATGGTGAATTACCTGACTCATTTAATATTGTTGCGCCAACATTTGATCAATATGCAGAAACAATATGTGAAGTTATGAACCGAGAATTTCGTCATTTTTCCAAAAAACCTAATCTAATACTAGAGCCCGGTATTTCAATGGTGGCCAATACCTTTATTTTTATTGCAAAAGTAATAGAAGTGAAAAAGGTAAGGAATATAAATTTTGTGCTGGTAGATGGTAGTGTTCACAATGTAAAACCAACTATGCATAAGAATAACCTACCTATGAGAGTAGTTAGGAAAAGCAAGATGGTTAAAGAGAAAGAAGATTTTCATATTGTTGGATATACGTGTATGGAGAAAGATTATTTAGCTCACAATGTGAACGATTCTCTACCTGAAAAGGAAGACTATATTATTTTTGAAAATGTAGGAGCTTATACAATTGTCTTTAATCCTCCATTTATTAAAGAGCGTCCTGGGATTGTTGCAATGGATAATGATATTTTTTGTTCAGTTAGAAAGAAAGAAACAATAAGTCAATTTTTTAATGAGGAAATTTATTGCTTTTAATAGTTAAAAAGAATGCTCATTTACCATTAATGAAAGGGAATGTTTCATGAACATATTAATTTGTAGTGTAGGCCGGCGAGTCAAATTAGTTCAATATTTTAAAGAAGAACTTCACAAAATCAATGGAAAAGTAATTGCGGTTGATTGTGATTCTACCGCTCCAGCATTGTCTTATGCTGATATTTTTGAGGTTGTTCCCCGAATTACGGACCCTAATTACATTCAACATATGAAAGACTTGTGCGCTAAATATGATATAAAAGGTGTATTATCTCTCATTGATCCTGAACTATCATTATTGTCAGGACATAAAAAGGATTTTGAAAAAGAAAATACATCGATCATTGTTTCAGATAAACATGTTGTAGATATTTGCTTCGATAAATATTTGACGTACCAATTTTTAAAAGACCATGATATTCCCTGTGTGCAAACTTATTTTTACTTGGATAAAGTAATCGAAGATTTAAAGAGTGGATTATTAAATTTCCCTTTATTTGTAAAACCAAGATATGGTAGTGCAAGTTTAGGGATATATAGGGTAAACGATATAAACGAGCTAGAATTTTTCCATAAAGACAATGAAGAATTAGTCATCCAACCATTCATCCAAGGTGAGGAATATGGGGTTGATTGCTATATTGATCTTGTATCTAGGGAAAACACAAATATTTTCATGAAGAGAAAAATTACAATGAGGGCTGGAGAAACAGATAAGTCTATAGCTGTAAAAGACCCGGATTTAAAAAAATTAATTCAACAACTTATTCATACTCTGAAACCAATAGGACCCATTGATGTCGATTGTTTTAAAACAAAAGATGGTTATATCATTTCTGAAATTAATCCTAGATTTGGTGGAGGATATCTTCATGCCCATGAAATGGGACAAAATTTTGTTGAAAATATCATAAATAATTTGAAAGGTAATTGTAATTCAAAAAATGATGATGATTATCATGAAGGAACGACGTTAGTAAAATATGATCATTTTATTATTCTTAATTCAAATGATTCACTAATCTCTTCAGTAGACAACGAGATAAACTTACAGTTATGATAAATGGTAAACATTTGAAACGAGGTTAAAATCCATGAAACTAGCCTTCCTATCAGATATCCACGGAAACGCCGTCGCGCTAGAGGCCGTTTTACAGGATATCAAAGAAAAAAATGTAGATAAGATCTATGTTTTAGGAGATATTTGCTACCGTGGTCCTGAGCCGCAGCGATCTCTTGAATTGGTACAGTCATTAAATTGTGATGTCATTAAAGGTAATGCTGATGAATGGGTTGTTCGTGGTGTGAGTCGAGGAGAGGTTCCGGACCAGGCGTTGAACATGATGAATAGAGAGCGAGATTGGATTAGTTCGCAATTGGATCAGGGGAATATTGACTATTTGGATAAGCTGCCAATGGAATTAATGATTGAGGCAAAAGGAATGAAGATTCATGCTTTCCATGCGACTCCAAATAGTTTGTTTGAAATTGTACCACCATTTGAAAGTGATGAAGTTTTAAGGGATAAATTCATGGTAAACGAGGCAGACCTTTATATTTGCGCCCATATTCATAAACCATATATTCGTTACATTAACGGTAAGTGTGTAATAAACATCGGGAGTGTAGGACTTCCGTTTGATGGTATAAAAAAATCGTCATACGCGTTAATAGATATTACAGCTAACGGTTTTCAAACTACCATTGTCAGGGTACCATTTAATACAGATAAGGTTATTCAACAGTACAAGGAATATAACTATCCAAATGCAGAAGTTTTGAGCAATATTATACAAAATGCAAAAATATAAATGAGAGAAGGTTTAATATCACCTTCTCTTTTTTATTTCTTGTTTAGGAAGTTGCCATCAAGGAAATTTATCTGATATTTTTACATAATAGTATAGAAACTATTTAATATTACTATGATGGGGGTCAATCTTCTTACTCTAGTAACAAGAAGATTCTTTAGTAACGATTTTTTATTACGATGAGGTGATTATTATCGTTGATAGAATTCATTCGATTGATTATATGAAAGGTATTTCCATATTTATCGTTGTGTATTTTCATACAATGTTATTTGATGGAAATCAAATCGATAGGTTAAATGTTTGGTTATTTTTGTTTCCTAGGTTCGTGATTCCATTTTTCTTTATTGCATCAGGCTTTTTCTTAGGAATTAACATAAAAAAC
>Ga0256892_1000021_pt1 | contig 23469 bp, 1 predicted proteins | sample MC6MC0515MT_FD_186339 | JGI IMG/M metagenome (GOLD analysis project Ga0256892, IMG submission 186339) | Metatranscriptome of enriched soil aggregate microbial communities from Iowa State University, Ames, United States - MC6-MC0515-MT... | ecosystem: Environmental > Terrestrial > Soil >...
CAGTGCCCTGTGCGTGCGTGCCTGCCCGTCGCTCTTTGCGACCACCGTCGGCCTCACGCGCCATGGCGTCGCGCTCCACTCGCAATGGCGCCTGGCTTTCCCATAGCTGGGTGCCGCTGCTCCTTGTGCTTCTCCTCGTCGGAGTCGCCATCGTCCATGGCAGCGCCGCTCCGCGCCAAACCTCTTCTTCTTCCCCGTTCTCTGCAGTGTGCCTCTATGAGTTTGAAAGCGAATCGCAGTGGGGACAGCACGCCGATTCCAACCTGAATGATCCTGCACAGAGGCGCGCGAAGGACGTCGCTGCAGGACCGGCGGCGTTGTCCTCTCTCCGCACGGCAGCCTTCTGCACGCGCAAAGTGCAGTCCCACCGAGTCATAGCAACGCAGGAAACACAAGCCGAACAAGTCGACGTGCACGAGCTTCTGTTGTGGCACTCCGTGTCGTCATCGAGTCGAGCCTCCTCCTCCGCTGCGGCAAGCGCAGCTGTTCCCGCCGAGGAGGTGGCGCACTTCCACGAGGTGCGTTTGCAGGCAAAGAGTGCACGCACGAGCGAGCGCGTGCGCGCGCACCCCGTCGACATCGATGACGCGATGATTGAGTTCCTGCCGACGGCGAGGGCCGCGCTCAAGCAGCGTCAGGCGACGCACCCGCAGTCGCGCGTCGGACAGGACGAGTGCGCCAAGCTGATCGAGCAGGCCGGCATGCCGCTGTCGCGATCGTTCGTGCTGTCGTACCCCTTCTATTTCACTCGCTCCTCGAGCGGCGAGGTGTTGTCCATCCTCTACGATGCTGCCGAGCCGAGTGACACGCTCGAGCAGAAGAAGCAGATCGTTGCCGCGCTGCATGTCAACGTCGCTGCCCTCAGCAAGGAGCAGCGCACGACGATGGCGGAGGATGCAGCAAGCTTCACGCGCCATGAAGTCGACCAGGAGGGACGGTACCTGGCCACCTACACAACGACGAAGGCAACCGCCACCGCCATGCAAGGAGAGGCGGAGCTGGTGAGCGTCCATCGTGCGCAGGACTACGACGCGTTCCGCCTGCCGACGGCGAAGGCCGCCAAGACGGCCGCGTTGCTCCATCAGCGCAACAGCACCTTCCTTGTCGACACCAAGACCGGCCAGGTGCATCTGTACACGTCGCACTCGCAGACGCTGGCACAAGGTGGTACATTGGCAGTGCTGCTGACCAATAAGCACTCGACCGTGCGCCTGTTGTCGTGTGCACGCGAGGTTACTGTGCCCAGTCAACACGAACATCGTGTCCCTGCTGCGCTGCTCAACGCTGCTTCTAGACCGGCGCAGTCGGTGATGAGCTACGATGCTGCACAGGCAGAACTGCTCAGTTCCCTATCGACGCATCGTGCCACGGCCGTGCACACTCGCCGCCGTTTCGAGCCTTTTTCCTATGGCCAAGTGCAGCTCGATGTGCTCGCCGATCTGCCACTGCAGCATGCGCTTTGGGGCGGCTCAATCGATGCTCCCCGCCGCAGCTCTCCGACGCTGGGCTGGCTGGGTGGCCTCCGCGCGCTCTCCAGCGTGCAGGACGAGGAAGCCGAATTGAAGCGTCGCGAAGCCAACGCACTGGTCAACCAGGAGGAGGATTTGCGTCGCCCGCGTATCGGCGCCAATGGAATGCAGATCGCGCCGGCATACGTGCAGAGCAAGACTCCCTATGCTCTGCTGGCTGCAGAGCGGCTGCAGGCGGCGATGGACGCACAGCGCACACCGGACGATCCGAAGCAGACGGCGGCAAGTGCCAGTCTGCACCAGCGCCGCGCACTGCGTCGTTGGTTGGATCAGCTGCCGAGCGCCGACACGCTGTTCGCGCGTGTGGTGATGAACCCTGACGCACCAGAGCGTGCTCTGCACGATCCTTACTCCGGCGCGTCGTTCCTGCAGCTGCTGTCGTGCTTCCCTGCGCAGCCCTCTGCGCTGGAGAATGCACAAGGACAGGACAGCGTGGACTGCTTGGCGCATGTGCTGCACCACCTGTCCTCGTCGTTCTCGCTGCTGCAACAGGCACATTTGTTGCTGCAGGAGCGACTGGACCACGTGGAGCTACAGGTGCGCGCGGCGGAGGCGGCGCGCACGTCGCTTACGTTTCAACCATTGGACGGAGAATTGCAGGCGTTGTTCGAGCCCGTGCACACTCATGTCATCAGTATGCTGGTGGAGAGCATCGGCATCACCCATGTGCATGCGCTGGCGCAGCGTGCGGAGATTACTGTTTTCGCTGCAATCGAGCGTCTGTTGTCTTTGCACACTCGGCTGGTCGATCTGCGTGCCGATGCACTGCTGGAGGCGGACGCCCAGGAAACTGGCGTTGCCGCCGGCGTGGAGCACCCGGCCTCCGAGTTCCTCATCGGTGTAGGCCGGTTGCTGCGCGTGTTGGAGGGCGGTCTGGACAAGTGGACCGCGCAGCTGCACCACCAGGCGGTGCCCTCTTCGACGCTGATGGTGCTGCTGCTCGATCGGATCCCGGCTGTCGAAGTGTTGGCGGAGGAGATCAAAAGTGCAGAGGAAGGATTGTCGGAGGAAGACGCACTGGCGCGTGCGTATCATCTGCGCGATCTGACGCTGTCCTATCGCCAGCACTTCCTTCTGCTGCTCAGCAGCAACATGCACCGTCTGCGCACGGTCCTGGAGGAGCACGAAGCAGTTCCCACTTTCGAGCCGGAGCACCCCGTGCTTTATGCCGCGTTTGGCCAGTCGTTGCAGCGCCGCACTCCTGCTTGTGTGCTGTGCGCACCGGTGCTGTCGCTGCTGCTGAGCGAGTGGGGCGTGGTGGCCGCACGCGAGGCGGACTGGGCCATCCAGCACGAGCTTCTGGCTGAGCTGGTGGATTTGCACTGGGACAGCATGGGCGAGGAGGAGCGTGCGGATTGGATGGCGCGCGGTCGCGGCGTATCGCTGAGCGATTTCCACTCGTCGCACCTCGCGCAGGGCAGCGCGAAGGAGCATGCGGTGCTGGAGCGCGAGGCGAAGCAGCAGCTCGCTAGCTGGTTGGTGGCTACGCCCGAGGTGCGTGCGCATCACGCGGCCGATGATGGCACCGGCAGCAGCAGCAGCGAAGACAGCTGGTTTCCTGTCGATCCGCATGCGAGCAAGCCCGTTGCTCACGAGAATGAGCTGATGGGTCTGCTGTTAGCCATGAGTAACACGCGCGACGAGCAGTTTAAGCCGCTCCTGATGGAGCATGTGGAGCAGCATCGCTCGACTGCAGTGAACATCGTGGCCATGCGCGCGCTGGAGAACTTTCCGTTCACGGAAGAAGACGAAGCAGCGCTTGTGCGGCTGCTGCACCGTCAGCCGCCTGCCCGACTGGTGCACCAGCAGGATGGTGGCGCGAACACGCGCGCCGAAGTGGTGCGCCATCTGGCGGACCTCGCACTGCAGCGCCCGCTCTCGTCGGTCACTGTGCGCAACCTCACGTGGGAGCTGCTGCACACGCCGGTGATGACGCCGGCCGATTGGGCGGTGTGCGCCAAGGCGTGCGAGCAGCACTGCGTCAACAACGGACAGTCGGAGGGCCGGTGTGAATTCCGTTGCAAGCGCGAATGCGAGCAGTCGCAGCGCTATCAGGATGAGTTGACGCAGCTGCTGCAGCGTGTTGCTGCGCAGGGTGCACCCGTTGAGGAGCTTCTCAACGAGCATGTGGATGCTCTGTTGGAGGATACTGACGAGCTGCACGCTGCGCTGAAAGAATCTACACTTCCGCACCACATGTCTGCTCGGCTGGAGGAGACCGCTGCCTTGACCTCCGCTCCCACTCCTGTCGCTCGTCGTCGTCTGCTCCAGTCCTCTCCCACGGGTGTGTGGTACCGTCTGACGATCAGGTCCTCCGTCTTCCAGCCACAGGCGGAGCTGGGCGATCAGGAGATGAAGGCCACCCTGATCAGCAAGGAAGTCAACGGCGGATACATGAATGTTGGACCGCTCGGTGCGAACTTCGGTTTCGACGTGGACATCAGCTATTCAATTCGCAACAAAATCAAAAGCAGCTCGTACGACTTCGTTAAGAGCTATTTCGGTTTCAGCGCGGACATCACCACTCGGCATACCACGCCCGACTGGGTGGCAAGCAATGCCGTGCCGGCCGATCTTGGGAACGTTGTGAACCAAGTGCAGAGCAGGCGTGAGCAATGGAACGACGCGGTCAGGAAGCAGTTCGGGGCCAACGCAAACGGCACCACGACAAACGCGCCGTTGCTCCGATTCGCGCGTGTGGATCAGCTGCCCACCAGCATTCGCGCCTTCCTGCGCAACGGCACTCTGCATGGTTTGCTGAACGGCTCTATCCCCATCGTGTACGATCAAGCCAATCGCACGGATCAGCTGCGCCTCACCGCCACCTACGCGGAAGCCTACGCCGTTCCCCTAGACGCCTTCACCGAAGCGGCACTGGAATGGCTCAACATCAGCGACGATGCGCTCGGACGGCGGGAGGCATTTGAGTCGGCGCACAAGGCGGCGCGCGACGTGTGGCCGGATGACCACACGGAGATGATGAGCATCATCAATTCCACTCTGGCGCTGACGAAGAACATCACCGATGGATTCAACTACATCACGACGGATCTGCGCCGCACGCTGGTGCAGGCGACGACGACGGGTGACGCTCTGGCGCAGCTTCCTTCCGAGCTGTCTGAGCTGACGCCTCCGTTGGCCTCCTTCGTGCGCGACACGGATACCGTCGCGAACCTGATTCACGCCGTGGCGGAGGGAGTGCCGCTGGAGCTCGACGCGTGGAAGCGTTTCATTCGCCGCACCGACTTCGATGCGCTGTACGAGCTGCCGCAGGTGCCCACCGAGCGACCGAGCATCGATCGGAGCAGTCTGGCGCGCTTCGTCGACGCCATGCAAGCTTATCAGGCGATGGCGGCCAGCGAGTTCGCCGCGCCGTCCTCCTGGCAGGCTGCTGTGCACGAGATGGTACAAGAGATGATCTACTTGCTCACGCGTATCTTCGACCAGCTGGATGACGATACACTCACCATGCCGCAGGTGGCTGCGCTGATCACGGATATCCACGGTGACATCGACAGCCGCATTGCACAGTTCGCTACGAAACCCGAGCTGCAGTTGGCGCCTGTGTCGGTGAGCTCAGCGCTCGGAGCAGCATATCTGGCAGCCCGGCGCGCAGTGGAGGAGAACACGGAGGATGCGGCCGCATGGACGTGGGCAGTTGAGAGTATTATCGAGCAGGTTGAGCTGCTGCAGTCTGTCAGCGCAAATCTGTGGACCTACTTGCTGGAACTGCCTGCCTCTGCGCAGCAGTGGCGTTCCGAGTTGCTGACGCCGGACAGTGTGCACAGCGCGGCGTTTGATGTGGCTGCGGGTGCTTTGCAGTTTAGTGCGGAACTTGCACCGCTGCAGAACGTGTCCCTGTCCCGCACCGCTGCGTTCCTCGATGCCTTCAACGCCACCTGGCATGCGCACAATGACTCACTCTCCTGGTGGGGCCAGTTCCACCGCACGGTGTCGGATGCAGCGGACGGATACTTCGAGGCCAGTGCTCGCATGCTTGCCGCAGTTGGACCGCTGATCACCGACACCACCAGTGCACCCGCTCGGGCGCGGATGGCACAAGCATTGAAGCCGGTGTGTATTACCACCAACAGCACCACCAACGGTACTGCTGGAAACAGCGCGGACTGCTCTTTGTCAAGCGCGACTCTTTTGTCTGCACTGTCCGCCACCGAGTCGTGGCTGTTCAACGTGGACTGCGTGTCGTTGGGATGCTCTGTGAGCTCTACCCTCCTGTCGCTGGAATCCTATCTGTCGCCCCTGTCCGCCGTGCTGCTGGCCGACCTGCAGCAGCAGAACTCTGCGCTCGACTCCAATGCCACGAAGCCCGTTCACGCATTGCTCGGCGATGTGAGCCAGCACGCGGCGTTTGTGGCGTCGCTGGGTGACGTGCCGCCGCAAGCGAACAACACAGCTGCCTTCCGTCCGACGGTGTCTGCACTGGCGGCGCTGTGCAATTCACTGAGCAGCACGCTCAGTGGTGTGATCCCCGACTACAGTGGCATGCCGGCGTCGAGCCGCCCCAAGTACAATCGCGTGCAGCCGGCGGTGTGGCGCAGCATGCGCGCAGTGATTGACTCGCTGCTGGCTGCGTCGCAGGCGCTCCGCGCGCAGCTGTCGCCTGGGTTCGTGCAGTCGGTCAGTGCCGAGGGACTGCTGCCGCTGCTGGATGTTTCAGTGCTAGTGCAGCAGCTGCGCAATGAGACCGTGCTGGCTGGAGCCGGCCCCGTGGCGCTGAACTCGTCGGCTGTGCTTGCTTTCAATGCAAGCCTCGATGCGCTCGGAGTGGTGGCAAAATCTTCGACAAGCACTTCTGGTGCAGTGTTGGCTCTGCTGCAGTCCATCGATGATGCCCAGCGCACTGCCTCCTCGCAGCTGCAGGCATGCCTGCTGCAGGGATCCGAGTGTGACCCGACTGCCTTGTTGACCGCGCTGTCCGCCGTGCAGTCCAGCGCCGAGGAGTGGCATGCGGTTGCTGGCGTGGCCTTTGCGTGGAAGATGCCTGCTGCGTTTGGCAATCTCACGCGCGGCGCTGTGGATGTGGTGTCCAGCCTGACTGCACTGTCCGCTGCAGAGCGTAGCGAGCCACTCTCGTCCACTCTGTTGAATGCTGCTGTGGAGGCGGTGGCGCGTGTGCGCTCAACGATGCAGCTGCTGGAGGATGCTGCACAGGGTGCGCTGGGCACCACGCTTCCGTCACTCCAGTGGCAGTATCCAACTCCGGTGACGGCTGTGCTGCAACGCTCGTTGGTGACAGTACGCCGCTCTCTCCTGGAGCAAGCCACCCTGCGCGTGCTGGTTGGCCAGCAGCTGGTTTGTGCCGGCTGGCACTTTCTCACGGGCAGTGAGCAGAGTGTGGCGCTGGTGGACCGACTTGTCGCCTTCGCCGCGCTGGACTGGCAAGCAGCCGGCACCACGCGCGAGAGCGTCGACACGATGCTAAGCGACATGGAAGAGCTGCTCAACCAAACGGCGCTGCTGCCGACTGTGGACTTCGATGCGAACGATGTGTGGCTGGCGCCGCTGGTTCGCCCGCTGCGCAACTTCCGCGACAGTCTGGCGTCCAGCTTGCCGTTGGTTGAGGCGCTGCGCTCGCTGCAAAGTAGCGCCACTGATGCTGCTGTCGTTCAGATGATGCGCGAGGCGGGTCTGTATCTGTCTCAGCAGACGGCGATGCTCAACGTGTTCCGTGCGGAGGCGGAGGAGGCTGTGGCGCTCTCGCCCGCCTACGTGGTGGTGGAGCCGTTCCTGCACGCCTACCTGCAGAACCGCAACCGCTTCATGAACCGCGCGCTGCAGCCCCTGGCCAGTCTGGGACAGGTGCTCAGCGGTGTGTACAAGGTGATGAACGAATTTGTGTTCGATGCGCAGGCCGCTAAGGCCTCCATCACGCCGCAAAGCGCGGGTACGGCGCGCACCATCGCGCGCGTCAATGGACTGCTGTTCCCGCGTCTGGTGTCGTTCGGCGAACAGATGCGCGCGGCCACCCGCGCGCTGCCTGCGTACCGCCACACGCCTGGCGAGATCGACCGCACGTTGCAGTCGCTGCAGGCCGTGCAGTCCTATATCGACAGCTGCAACGGCGGCCTGCTGAAGGTGAGCGATGTGACCAACGCCATTGCCTACGTGCAGCGCACGGTGCAGGCACTGGTGGAGATTCGCAACGACGGCGGACTGGACGACATTCGCCAGTTCCTCAACACGCTGCGCGCCATGCTGGCTGACCTGCGCAGCATCCGCGCGACGCTGGAGGAGTCTCTCGCCAGCAAGAACCGCTTCCTCGACGACGTGCAGCGCATTGCCTTCGTGCACATGCCGTCAGAACTGATGGAGCGCGTGGAGGCCACCATTCCTGCTGCACTCGACTACATGAACGAGCGTCTGCCCCACTTCGATGAACAGCTCAAGCCCTTCCTGTCGCGCACATCGTACAACCTCTGGCGCGTGTGGAGCCTGCGCTTCGATGCAAACGCCACGCGCGAGCAGATCCTGAAGGATAACACGGCATATCTGTCGGAGCTGAGCACGCTGGACGGCAGCATCGCTCGCTTCATGGCCAGCCTCAACGGATCAACGATCCACTCCGCTGTGGGTGGCATGCGCGAGCTGCGCGGTTACCTCGAGGGTACGGCGCTGGCCGACGCTGCCAACGCGACTCTGCAGACCGTCGAGCATGCGGCTGGCGTGATGGACGACTTGCAGAGCATGATTCGCTCGCTGCGTGCAACGGGCGAGCGCATGCTGCAGTTACCCGACGAGCGCGACGCGCTTTTGGCCTACATGGACACGGTGCTGGCGGAGCACGATGTGCCGCTCATCAAGCGCCGCGGCGACATCCTCGTCAACAACGCGACGCAGACGCTGCAGGAGTTCGCACTGGCTCTGACGGACTTCCTTTGGTCGACGGAGGGCAATGCGACGAGCGGTGCGGCATGGTCTGTGGCTGAGCGCACCTTCGCCGGTTTGCTGTCGCGCTTCCAACAGGACTTCCCCGGCCTGTTCGCTGACGAGATGGTGCAGTTCCAGACGCAGCGGATGGACGCGATCATCCGGCAACTGGAAGGGTATTTGGCCACTCAGCTACCACTGGAGGAATACATGGGTGCGCTGGACGTGTGGGCGCAGTGGCCGCTGCAGATCGACCTGGCTGCCTCGCAGACCGAGGACATCCGCGACATGGTGCTGCGCTGGATGCTGCTGCTGGTGCCAACGCTCAAGGGACTGATCGACGTGCCGAACGATGCCAGCAGCATGCTGCTCGCGCTGTCGCAGCTGGCGTCGGATCGGCTGCAGGATTCGCTGTTTGATGCGAGCCTGCAGAGCAACTTCGGCCAAGTGTCATGCCCGACGTGCCCTCCGCCGACGTCCGACCCGTTCGGCGTGCTGCTGCGCGACGTGATAAGCCTGGCGGACGACCTGAATCAGGTGGTGCTCGGACTGCAGGCCATTCACCGTCTGCTGGAGGACTTCGTCGACGATCACTACGTCACGCTGCACCGCATCTACAATGAACTGCCGGAATTCAAGCGTATTGCCGCGACGGCGGGACAGATGCAAAGCGTGCTGGACGGGAACAACGCCGCACCGGCCTCCCGCGCGCTGCTGCACGACATGTGCCGCCGCAACGTGTCCTCGCAGGAGCTCTACTTCACAGGGGGCGGCGGACTGGTGTCTTTCTACGCGAATGACACTGCCTCCTTGTCCGTGTCGTGGTTCCGCTCGCTGTGTCTGCTGGACCTGGAGGAGCTGGACAGTGTGACGCTGAGCATCAGCGCGGCGCTAGACGCCCTGGGACAGCAGATCAACACAACGATCGTGGACAATATGCGGCAGACGGCACAGATGGCGCACAAGCTCAACGCACCGCTCAGCGAGGACATCCTGAACAACAACGGATACAGCAACGGTCTTGCTGTGTTCCCCTTTTTCGATGCCGCGCGCTGTGTGTGCCAGTCTGCCTTCCCGTCGGGCTGGCAGGCTGGTCCTAGCCAGTCCTCTGCGCTGGCGTTCCTCTGCGTCATGGGAGCCACACTGCACGCGGATGAGACGGTGCCGGCCAGCATGCCGAGCGCAGACACGATGGCGCAGCGCACGCTCGCTCAACTGTCTGCCTTCGTGCAGGAAGCTATGGCCGACGGTTCGAGCGTTGTGCAGTCTGTTCGCGAGCAGCTTGTGACGCTGAGCGCCTCTGTGTCAGATTCGAACGTCGAAGGCGGCGTAGTGTCTGCCGCGCAGCTGCTGTCCTTCCCGCTGAACATTGCTGTGGACACTGCTGCCAGTGTGTGGCGCAGCATTCAGGTGGATCTGGGATATCAGATCGGCCTGGTGCGCGAGTTCCAGTCGCAGCTGCGCACCAGCGTGCCGGCCGAGCACACGGCACGCAGCAGCGCGGTGCCTGATATGCTGCAGCGCTTCGACCAGCTGTCGTCCCTGTTGTCTTTCGCCGCGCGCGATGCTCGTGACGGCACTGCGCTGTGGCGCTTCACACCGCTGATTGAAGGCCGGGCCAATGAGCAGCTGGTGCGCGAGCTCACTACGCGCATGTTGAGCAACATTACGGCCACGACGGATCTGTGGCATTACGCGTCGTGGGACTGGGATGCGGAAGCAGGTGGCCTGCGGAACACGAGCATCGTCGCGCTTCGGTTCATGAATGCAACCGCTGTGCCGCATCTGACCCACACAGGGGCGGCACTGCGTTCGCTGCTCAGTCCTGACAACCTCAGCGTGGCGCTGCGCAGCATCAGCCGTGCCACCACTGCCGTGCAGTCTGGCCTGCTCACGCATTCCTTTATCACCGTCAACGAGTACACGGCCACGTGCAATGCGTCTGTGTGCTTGCATGGCCCCACCTACATTTCCCCTGTGCCGGGCCAGCAGTGGGCCTATGCTGACCCGCTCGCTCGCTACGCGGTATTCACCGAGCTTGTTCGCGCCACAGTCAACCGCACCACCAAATGGACGCTGCCGGGAGTCATCAGTGAAGCATTCGAGTTCAAGTGCTCCATTCATTTCCACATGCGGGTGGCACACGGGAACCTCCTGCTGCCGCGCACATTCCTGCACGCATTCGCGTGGCGAGGGGAGGAGTTTGCTGACGCGCTCGGCTGGGGCCGCAGCTCACTACTGGTGCATCAGTCCGCGGAGGATAGCCGCGTACTGGGCCTGTATGAGCTTGCCGATGAGAACGGTGCGTCCTGGTCTGGCAATGTGGGCGGCATGGCGTTGGCGGGCGACTACATCTGGGTGACGGACGACCGCTACCTGCCCGAAATCGATCGTCGCAACAACGAGCTCGTCGCCTTCTATGCGGGCGACATCGATCGTACCTTCACGCCGCACAAGCCGCGCACTATTCGCATCGCGCTGCAGCCGAACAACGTGTCGCCGGCGCGCTTGTTCGTGTCGCTGTTCCCGTCCAGCTTGTTTTACGACGTGGCGCAGCAGCAGCTGCTCGTCGGTGAGTACGTGGACAGCAGCTCGTCCAAGCAGTACCTGTGGACATCGGCGCAGCCGCAGGCATCTCCCGCAATGCTGTTCATGTTCGAGACTGGTGCGAATGGTTTCCCCGAGCTGACGGGCCTTGAGGTCATGCGGGTGCCGGTGGGACCGCTCTTCTCTCCCCCAATTTCCAACAGCACGAACAGCACAGTTGTGCTGCCGACGCCGCCGGAGGTTCCCGTGGCGTACACGGCCAAGTTCTACCGCAACGTGGGCGAGCTCGTGCGGGGTGTGTCGGCCTTGGAGCAGGTGGGCGAGCGCGTCGTGTCGCTGATGCGCTGCAAGTATGAGGCACAGTTCCAGTGCAGGCTGGAGTTCCACTCGACGCAGATGACCGACATGCGCAGCAGCTTCGCGGACAATGTGCTCAGCAGCTACCCGTACGATTATGCGAAGGAAACGGGCACGCAGCCGCCGACGTTGCTGCAGTCGGTGCCACTGCCCTACGGTGCGACGTCGCTGCACTACGACGGGCTGAACCGTCTGCTCGTTCCCATCTCCAATGCGGCTGGCGTGCATGCGTCGGTGATGAGCCGGCTGAACGATCCACGTGACGCGACGTTATACACAGTGCGCGTGCCCCCGCTGGGCAGCAGCCTCGTGCGCGTGTCGAAGAACTACATGCTCGTCAATGTTAACGGCGCATGGACCGTGCCTCCGCGCTGCTTCCTGCCCATCGAACAGTTCCAGTGCGCATCGCCCAAGTGCGCAGCCGGTGCCGACTTGTCCAGCTGCATTGCTTTCGGAACTGTCGCCGAGACGGGAGTGTCGTACAATCTGAACAGCCGTACGCCAGTGACCCGCACCGCCCGCCCTGTGCCGACGATTCTGCCCGTGTCAAGCAAGACGCGCACCACCGCCCGCCGCCTGTTGGAGGCAATCGAAGCGGAGGACGTCATCGAGGACTTGCTGCAGGCTGGACAGCAGATGCAACCCGAGATGGCGGCACTGTTCGAGCGTAAGCACGGAATGACGGCTCGGATGCAGCAGCTGCATGCCCGCATGCTTGCGGTGCAAGAACAGCAGCAGGCCCGCCTTGCCGCGCGTGGACTGGATGTCGGCTTGGGATCGCGCTGGCATCGTACCAGCGGTTTGGTGCCTATGGCTGCGGACGCCGCCGAGGATGGTACAGCAGCGGCTTCCGGTCGCCGTTTGCTGCGCAGTCAGCAGAGCTCTCTGAGCAAGCAGGAGGAGATCCCGTCCTTCAAGCAGCCCAGCGTTTGGTACCTGAGTCCACAGGGGTTGCCCGCTTCCAGCAAGAAGGTGCCGGCTGGTTCGAAGTCCAGCCAGTCCCTGCTGCAGCACTGTGACACGGTGCGTGCCCAGGCGCGTCAGGCCGGCCTCACCGCCGCGCAGATCAAGTTCCGCTACCCCCAGTGCGCGCGTGTGTCCGACGCAGTGATTCAGGCGGGCACCCGTCGCGAGCAGGAGTATGCTGAGATTAATGAGCTGCCCGGTGGCATGCAGCTGCAGGAGTCGTGTTTCACCTCCACCTACTCCGTCGCGCAGTTCTCGCGTGCCAACAGCAACATGAAGGGCTATCACACTCTCAATGTCGGCGGCTACAACGTCGGCGTGGACATCACCGATTCCTTCGAGTTTGGCCTCGACACTAAGTTCGCGATCTGCAGTCGCGGGCGTTCCCTGTCAGTGAGCGTCAGCCCCTATGCTGCGCTCAAAGACTCTGGCAACAACGAGGCGCAGCACAAGCTGATCTTCAAGGTGGGCGCGGTGTACGACAATCCCAAGTTGAAAACCACTCTCACCTCTGCCATGAGCTATGACATGAAGGATGCACTGAAGTCCTGCTTCGATGCGCCGCGGACTGAGATGAATCGCAAGCTCAACCAGCAGTACTGGTTCACCAGTCTCACCTGCACTTGTCCGATCGGCGGTGATACCGTTGGGGCCGTTCTCGATGTGGCGTTCAGTATCTTTGACGTCGATTTGCCGACGGAGTACCCCTGTTGGTGCGACCGCGAGTATGGCGACCTGATTGACCATGAGTACGCGGGGGAGACTGTGAGCAACGGGCAAGGGTGCTCAGAGTTTGGCGGTATGATGCAGAGCCTTCCTGAGATCAGCATGCAGCAGCTGAGCAAGACACACATCGCACTCAAGTGGCGCGATTGTGTCAGCTCGGGGCTGGGCACTGTCGAAGCGTATCTTCTGTTACAGTACGACAAGAAGAGCGATGGCGAGGAGAAGAAAGTGGATGTAAGCAACAACGGTGGCCTGTGGGTCGGCACCCTCCCCACGCCGATCCCTGACACAATCGTTCTCGTTTGCCAGTCATCTTCCGCGCCGCAGCAGCGGTCGCTGCGACTGAAGGATGTGTGGAGGTTCGATGGGCCGGAGCTCAACGAAGTTGGTCTCGAGACGGTGCGCAACATCTTCAGCAACGCGCAGCCATACCGCAAGGCAAGCAGCGACGCCGAGCAGCTCTACTTGCCGAGCCCGGATGCGCTGAACCAAACCATTTGGGTGACGCACCCGGACCGTCTCGCATGGAACTTCACCACCAAACAGCCCGTGGTGCAGGCGCGCTACACGCTCAGCGCACGCGACTTCAACGACAGCACATTCGCGCTCACGGGGCCCGTCATCACCAGCGGCATCATGGGACGCTTCGATCGCATCCATGCGCAGGTCAAGGACACTGGCTCCGCTGCAAACTTCACCATCAGCCGACAAGGGGAGCTGCAGCTGCAGCACATGGGCAACTACTCGCTGGAACTGGAACTGCTTGGCACCGCTGGCATCTTCACCCGCGCCGTGTTCCCACTGCGTATTGACCTGACCCTGCCCACGATGGCACATGGTTTCGTGAACCGCAGCAGCGGCGATGAGTGGTGGCAGCCTAATTTCCGGCTGTCCGATCCCGAGAGCGGCATTGATTGGAACACAGTGGAGTTCGCCCTGGTGCGCACCACGCTCGACCTCGAGCACGACCTGCTGACGCCGTGGTTCCCTTACTTGGACGGCAGCCGTCAGGAGCCGCTCAATACGTCAGAGATTGTCTCACCCGCCGTGCAAGTCGACTGGCTCACCATGGCGCCCTACACCATCGAGCTCGCGGTGCGCGTCAGCAACAAGGCAGGCGCAACCACGGTGCTCTTTACGCGCACACCGCAGCAGGCCCTGGCGCTAGACACCAGCCCGCCCGAGTGCAGCGCGCTCATGTGGCGCACAATGGCACCGGATGCCATCGGCAATCTGGACAGCGAGCTGTGCTTCAGCCTTAGCTGCTCGGACCGTGACAGCGGCATTGTGCAGATCTATTACGAGCTGGTGAACCCGCTCGACGCCAACTTCACTGCCAACTTCACGCGTCGTGGTGACATCAGCGGTGCGTGTGTGCCGCAGAGCATCGTGCGCCGGCTGGAGGATGGCGTCAATTACTATCTGGTTTCGGCAGCGTTCAACTACCGTCGCCTTTCCACCAATGTCACCTCCCCTCCGCTCAGTGTGCTGCTGACCCCGCCACTCTGCCGCCCGGACGCTTTCTACGCCGTCGACGACGAGGCAACCGGTGCGCAACGCGTCAACGTGTCGGGCGCGGCGGACTCACTGACCTTCGACTACCGGCTCGGCGTTTATGAGCCGCTCAAGGGCATGCAGAGCTTCACCTTCAGCGTGCGCGACGCAGACGCGCCGGACGACATCGTGCCGGAACCGAAGGGACTGGAGCTCTACTGTCGCTGCACGCGACCGAACGGGCAGCGGGCGTTGGGACTGGTGGTAAACGGCACCACGACGAGGTGCCACGTTGCCGCCGTGCCCGGTCACGAGGAGACTCGCCCGGCGATAACGTGCGCTGCGATTGATCTGGTGCCCACCTACATCACCACCTACAACTGCTCCGTCGTGTTTGTGCCGCCGCCGGTGCTGCCGACACCCGTCGTCAACGGCACTGCAAACGCCACTCTGAATGGCACCAGCAGCGCGCCGCTCAACAGCAGCAGCACACCGGTGAATGGCACCGCTGCCGTCAACTGCACGCAGCTGGTGGATGGCCAGCTGGTTTCCAGCAACAATTGCTCGGAGGGCTGGTGGGTGGAGCAGTGCACGCCGGTGTACACGTTCCTCTCGTTCAACGACACTACTTCTCGCACGGTGACTGTGCCGGGCAACGTCACGCGCTTTACGTTCCGTGGTCTGCGACTGCAGCACGGGCACCGCTACGTCGTGCAGGCGACGGGAGTGAACCGTGTCAACACCAGCACAGCGGGCGTTTGCATTAGCTCACCGGTCGTGGTGGATCGCACGCCACCTGAGAACGGCGATGTGGCGCACGGCAACCCGGCCTTCGTGGTGCAGGACGCGCACTGGGCCGAGCATCCCAACCGCAGCTACACGTGGCAAAGCGATCAGTTCCACCTGTATCCGCGCATAGAGAACTTCACAGAGGACTATTCGGAGGTGAGTAGCTACGCCATGCAGGGCATCGACTGGCGCGGACGGCCTATCTGTCTGCAGCAGCCCGTGCGCGATGTGGTGGCACCCGTCGTCGAGAGCATCGTCATGACGCATCGTCGCGCCTACCTCGTGCAGATTGAGGCGTGCAACAGCGTGGGCCTGTGTGTGCTGCGCAACTCGTCCTACATCTCCATCGATCTGACGCCGGCCACGCTGGAGTGGCTGTCCTACGCGGGCCGGCAGCAGTTCGATGGCAGCTATTACCTCAACAACGCCTACAAGCCACATGTCATCGCTGTCAAGCTGCGCGATGTGGAGTCTGGTCTGGACGGCAACGCTACGGCTTCGTGGTGCTTGGGCTCATCGCCCGGCTCGTGCGACTTCACTCCATGGAGCAATGTCACACTGGACAGCGACGCAGTGTTCCGCGGCACGGGCACCAACACGTTCAATTCGTCCGAGACGCAGCAGCTGCTGCAGGGTCGTTTTGCCTACTTCACTGTGCGCGCGGTGAACGGCGCGTTCCTGCCGGGCATCGTCGCGGCGGGTAAGCGGCAGATGTACTTCATCGCGCCACGCAACGGCCGCGTGCTGTACGGGCAGCCCGGCGTGTTCGCGCTCACCTTCACGCCGAGCGCCTCGTATCTGCAGGTCAACTGGCGCGACTTCTCCGACCAGGCGGGCATCGTGCGCTATGAGATCAGCCTGGGCACGGCAGACGAACTGGACGACGTGGTGCCGCAGAAGAACGTGCGCATGGCCACACAGCTCACGCTGAGAAACTTGCAGCTCAGGGATGGACAGTCGTACTATGCCACGGTTAGCGCATACAACGCGTTCGGACTGGTGCGGCGCGTGTCCGGCGGTGCCATCCGCGTCGACACCAGCCCGCCGCAGATCGGCGATGTGGAAGTGTATGTGAACAGCGTGGGTCAGCCGAACGACTTGCTGTTCTGGCCCTTCGCCGACTACCTGCCTGTGTCGTGGACGGGCTTCGTCGACCCCGAGAGTGGCATCGCCATGCAGGAGGTGGCCATCGGAACGGCGCCGTTGCAGACCGACGTGACGCTGTTCACTGGTGTCTACACGACGGGCGTCGGCTTTGAGCTGTTCATCACGGGCGGCCTGCGCCTCAGCGACGGCATGACGGTGTTCGCAGCCGTGCGCGCAACCAACTTCGCCGGCCTGTCGTCAGTCGTGTCGTCGTCGGGACTGACAGTGGACTCGTCGCCGGCGGTGTGCAACTTCCTCTCGCAGGTGGGCGCCACGCGCACACCGATGGGCGGACTGGCCACCAATGCGAGTGCGCCGCTCGCCGCAGAGTGGAGCTGCGCGGATCCGCAATCCGACGTCTACTCGGCGCGCCTGGCGCTGTACTCCTATGCCAGTAGCATGCCGCTGCTCGTTGTGCCGATTACCGATGCCGGCCGCAAGGCTACTGGCCCATATGCCTATGCTGACAGCAGCACGCTGCTGCAGGGCGAGACTTACTACTGGCAACTCCTGGTTCTGAACGGCGCGCGCTTGTCCACTCTGTTGTACTCTGCGGGCGCCATCGTGGACCGCACACCTCCGCTGGCGCGCGTGCAGATGGGTGCGTCGCAGATCGTGTCGCGCTATCTCTCCTCGCTCAGCGCACTGCCGCTCTTCTGGGCGGTCAGCGATCCGGAGACCGGACTCACCAGCGTCGAAGTCGGAGTGGTCAGCGCAGAGGCGCTCAGCGCACACACCAGCAGCGGACAGGCCACCGCGCTGCTGGTGCCGGATGCGCTTCCCTTCGTGGCGCAGCCGACCAGCCAGACTGTGGTGTCGCTGCCGCTGCGGAACTACACGGGCGTGACGCTGCTGGAGGGCAGCCGCTACTATGCCGTGCTGCGCGCTGTCAATGGACTGGGCATGCGCACGGTGGCGGTGGCCGCCTTCGATTTCATCATCGACACGTCGCTGCCGCAGTGCGGCAATGTGTCGGTGCCGCTGCCTGCACCGGGCTTCTTCTCGTCTCGCCTGCTGAGCGGCAGCATCAACTGCACGGCCGCCGCGGGCATGGCCTACTACATTGTGTCGTTTGTGCACACGGCAAGCGGCGCTGCAGTCAGCACGGCCACCCGTGTGCCCGCTGTGCTGCAGGGCTCCACGTCGTTCGGCATCTCCACCAGCGCGCTGACGCATGGTGAGCACTACACCGTAGTCGTCCAGGCGGTCAGTGCGACGGGAGGGGCGGTCACGCGTAGCAGCAGCCCGCTCACCTATGTCAGCGAGGCGCCCGCACTGGGCAGCTTGATCTTCGTGCCGCTGCTGGACACGTCGCTCGAGTACGTGAGCACCGCGCAGTCGCTGACCGGCCTGGGATTCCAGACGGCGCTGACCGGTCTGCAGCTGCGCTGGGTCGCACCTGTCGACTCTGCCAGTGGCGTGTGCGAGCAGGAGCTGCAGATTGGCACTTCTCTGTTCGGCGATAATGTGTTGCCGTGGACGGCTGTTGGCCGCGACGCCACCTCGGCCAGTTTCCCTTCTCTGGCGCTCAGTGAGGGCACCTCCTACTACGCCATGCTGCGCGTCACCAGCTGCGTACTGCTGCAGAGCCGTGTGACGGCGCTGAGTGACATGCGCGTGCTCCGCAGTGGGCCGGCGGTGCAGTCGGCGAGTGTGAAGCAGCTGGTGGATGGCAGCCTGTACAGCAACGACGGCGAGCGCGAGACTGGTCTCAGCGCGCAAGTCAAGTTCCCGCGCACGACAGACGATGCGGGTGTCTCGCTCTACCACATCAATCTCGAAGAGCAGCACGACGGCGCAACGGAGTGGCAGCCGCTGCGCAACACAACGCTGGTGTCTGCATCGTCTGCGTCGCTGGAGTTCGTCTTCACTGAGCTGTCCGCCCTGCGTAATATGTCGTGGCGCGTGTCGGTGCGCGCGACGAACCGTCTGGGTCTGACCGGCGAGCCGGTGCGCGTGACGCTTGCGCTTCCCTTCGGCCAGCTGACTGCGGGTGCCGTGCGCGACGGCACCGGCTTCGGCGGCGTGGGCGACGAGGTCAACGGGCCCAGCAACATCGACATCGATTACCAGACCGACCGCGATGCGCTGTTCTGCTCGTGGCAGGGATTCAACAGCCCGCGCTCAGCGCTCAGCTATGAGTGGGCACTGGGCAGCAGCAACAGCACGCAGGATGTGCAGGACTGGGAGGCGGTGCCGGCCGCCGCCGTGAAGCCGCCGCACCGCCCCGGCGGCATGATCCGCCAGTTCAAGCAGCACCAGCTGGATCTGCTGCAAGGAAGACGCTACTACTGCCATGTCCGGGCCACTGAGATCGACTCGGGCATCAGTGTGCAGGCAGTGTCGGACGGCGTCATAGTTGACTCCACTGCGCCACTTATTGTCAATGTAAGTGTGGCGTCGGCGCCCTTCAGCAACAGCAGCACACTGCTGCTGACGGAGTCGGATAGCATCTGGCTGCTCTGGGCTGCGAGCGATGCAGAGAGCGGACTGGCTCGTGTGGAGCTGGCAGTGGGCTCTTATCCTCACTCAAGCGACCTGATGGCCTGGACGCCGGTCGACCCGCAGCAGCTGCTCGCAGGAGCCGGCGCGCTGCCGCTGGCTAATCTCAGCACTCCACTGACGACGGGCTTGGCGCTGTTCCCCAGTGTGCGCGTCACCAACGGCGCAGGGCTGAGCAGCGTGCTGTCCGTGCATTCTTCGCAGCCTGCCTTCTTTGCCACCGCTCCTCCGCAGACGGGTCAGCTGTCTCTCACGCTCACACCCAGTGGAAGTGACGACTACGTTGCCCGCCTGTCCATCGGCGCGGGCTGGATCGACTATTTCTCTGGCATCGAGACGTTCGCCGTCCAGTTCGGTGAATCGGCTGAAGAGGCGTACGGCGCTGCAGGCAGCGTGCAGACGATCAGCAGCAATGGTGAGCGGATCGCTGAGTTCACTGCGCCGCTGACCTTCTGGAACGCCCTGCAGGATTCGTCGTTGTGGGCCACGGTAACCGCTGTCAATGTGCTCAACCTGAACGCGTCGGCGAGTGTGAGCGTGCCTGTGCACCTCTCTCCGCCCAGTGCCGCCGAAGCCGTGAGCAGCATGAGCGTGGACAGTCTGTCCGATCTGCTGTCGGATGCCGCTGGCGTTGCGCAGCCTGCGCTGCAGCCGCTGACTGACTTCATCAAGGTGCGCTGGGATGGCTTCGCGGTGTCGTCGTCGCGCGCGCTCGCTTGGTACGAAGTGAACGTGATGCGCGTTGGCACGAGTGAGTTGGTGGCACAGGCACGCGTGCAGGCACCCATGTCCCACATCGCCTTCTCGCAGGTCGCACTGGTACCCGGTGCCACCTATGAGGCCAGCGTGCGCGCGCAGGATGATCTAGGCTTGCTCAGTGAGCGCATCCGCTCGCGCGTGCTGGCGGACGCCAGTGCGCCGGTGATGCCGTCGGCACCGCAGGTGAGCAGCGCCTTGCTGCAGGCGGTCAACATGCTGGGTCAGGGTGGACCGCTGCTGGTGCTGAACGATCCCACTGTGTCGGTGGAGTTCGCACCGGTGAGCGACGAGGAGAGCGGCATTGCGGCGCTGGAGTGGCGCGTGTGCGCCTACAGCGTCGACAACGGCACGGCGGCCGACAGCATCGACGTGGACAGCGCCATTTTGTCGTTGCCCTCGGGTGCCACCGCAGGGAATAACACCCAGGCCGAACTGTGCGCGATGCCGTGGACCAGTATTGCCGACCCTGCCACGGCTCACAGCGCGTCGAGCAGTGCGGCGGAGCTGGTGGAGGGCAGTAGCTATCAGGTGTTCCTGCGCAGCCGCAACGGCGTTGGACTGGTGCGCACGCGCGTCTCGTTGCCCTTCCTCTACTCGCAGTCTGCACCCACCCGCGGTGTGGTGTATACCGGCAGTGCGCTCGGCGTCGATGTGCCGTATGCCGCGGACCTGGACAACATCCAGTGCGCGTGGGGTGGCTTTACAGACAACGCTATTGGCATCAGCTACTTCGTCGTGCAGGTCGGCTCCACTGCAGGCGACACCGACCTGGTGGAGCCGATGCAGGTGCCGCGCACGGAGAGCAAGTGCAGTGCGGCTGTCAGTGCGGCACGTCTGAGCGACCTGTCGCCCACTGGCCTGTACTACGTGAGTGTGTCGGCGGTGAATGCTGTGGGCCTGGTGACGAAGGTGACTGCCCCTGCTGTGGTGGTCGACCTGACGCCTCCCTCGACGGGCAGTGTGCGCATGGGCGCCACGTCTCTCAGACAGGAGGAGCTGGTGCAGGCGGACACCACGCGGCTGACTGCCGTCATCGCGCGCGACGAGTGGCTGGACGGACAGTCGGGCATTGCAGATTTCTCGTTCTCCGTGGGCACAGATCCGAGCAACGGCCTGCTGGACGACGTGGCTCCGCTGCAGTCGCTTGGCCGGCTGAGCGTGATCCGCTTCCATTCCACCCTGCAGGACGGCGTGACCTACTACATTCGTGTGGTGGCGACCAACGGAGCCGGTCTGTCCGCCAGCGCTGTGTCGAAGGGCGTGCTGGTCAACAGCCGCGGCCCGGAGCAGGTGGGCGAGGTGGTGCACCGCGATGTGGCCGCACTGCTGTCGCCGTTCGACCCTGTGCTGCCTGTGCCGGAGGGCGCCACTCCTAGCGGCGAGCCGACACACGGCAATGCGCTCTATGTGTCTGCAGACTGGAGTGGCACTTTCGTCGACTCGCTGAGCAACATCACCGAGTACTCGTGGCGTGTGTGCGTGCGCGGTGCCGACAAGTGTGACGGCACGGAGTGGTACGATGTGATGCTCACCACCAATGTGACGGCGCTGATGACGCCGCCGCTGCAGACCGGAGTGCGGTACAGGGTGGAAGTCAAGGCGACCAACGCAGCAGGCCGCAGCACTGTCGCAGCGACTCATTGGTTCCTCGTCGATGCTACCCCGGCCACGGGCCTGCTCGACGGAGTCAGCAGCCGCTTCGTGACTGGTGTGGCCAGCGGTGGTCTGCTGTGGCCTCAAGCCCGCACGCTGCGCGACGGTCAGGTGTGGCTGGCTCGTGACGCGTCGAGCTTCGATCACGACTGGAGTGCACTGCAGCTGGAAGACGAGGTGTCTGGCGTGATGCGCGTGGAGTTGGCCCTTGGTGCGTTCCCGCGGGATGACTCCTACGCAGCGTTTCGCGAGGTGGCAGTTGGTAATGCCAGTGCCAGCGCGATCACGCAGCACAGATTCGCTGCGGCCGACGCGCAGCTGCGCAACGATGCAACGCACGTGTTCGCGACGCTGCGCGTCACCAACGGTGCAGGACTGCACTCGCTCTTCTCATCGAGCGGTGTGCGCCTGAGCACCGAACTGCCGGTGCCTCCGACCAGCATCGTGCTGACCACGCCGGGCGCAGCACACAGTGACCCGAGCATGCGTCTGCTGCAGCGCCGCACACCCATAGTTGTGGAGTGGAGCGACGCCGGCACCGTGCTCGCGCCCGTGCTCGAGTATGTTATCCGCGTGGCGCACGTGTCGGAGGCGACGTGGCAAGCACTGCCGGCTGGTCAGCGCTCCGGTGTGGTGGACGCAAGTGCGTGCGCTTTTGACACGCCTGTGCTGGAGTGGAGCAGCGTGGGTCTGTCCACCAACGGCCTGCTGGTGGGCGACTTGTCTGCCTGCGTATGCGCGTGTGAAGTGCAGGTGCGCGTAACCAATGTGCTCCAGGTGTCGGCGATCGGTGTGGCACCCACACTGCTGCGCGTGCGCTCCCTGAACGTGCAGGGCACCGCATCGCTCGGCCTGCCTGGAACGAAGCTGCAGCGGGCGCGCGACTTTGCGCAGCTGTCCTACTCCTTCGCAGGCATCGGACAGCAGGAGATTGTCTTGTCGGCCGTGCAGTACGAGCTATGCATTGTTGGCCAGCCCTGTGAGTCGGCGGTGCAGCTGCCGCGGAATGCCAGTGCATCGCTGATGGTTCGGTTGCCTGCACATCTGCAGAACGGTGCCTTGTTGCGCGTGCGCGTGACGGCGGCTGATGAGTCGGGCGAGTCGTTCGTGGCGCAGAGTGCTGCGCTTGCTTTCGACAACACGGCGCCTGTGTTTGCCGCGCGCGATGGATTGCGCTGGAACACGCCTCTGGACACCAGCTACGCCACGCTGCCGAGCACGCAATTGCCCGACGCGTTGTCGCTCAGCTGGAGTGTGTACGACGGTGAGAGTGACACGGTGCAGAGTGTGCTCTGCTTGGCGCAGCCGCAGGCGGCACCGGACAGCACTACGCTCTACTCAGTCCTGCAGCAACCGCTGCAGCAGCTGGTCTGTGTGACGCTGCCTGCCAGCGTCCGTCGCGCTTCGCTTCGCCTCTCGCCGACCTCTGGTGTATCGAGCGTGGAGCTTCTGTCCGCGGGAGCCGGTGTGTCCCCTGACGCCGCAGTGGTCTACCTGCCGCAGCTGCCCAGCGAGCGGATCAGCGGACTCGCCTTTGTGCAGGCCAACCTCACCGTCACCAATGCAGCCAACCTGTCCGCCAGCGCAAGCACGCCGTTGCTCTCAGTGGCTACACAGCTGCCCGTTCCGGCGGAGGGGATGCTCAATGGCGTGTCGTTCAACTTCAGCGGCGCGCAGCAGTCCTTCCCTGTTGCGATGGAGGCGCGCGCTGTGTCTGACCTCCTGGTGTCCGCTCGGTCTGTGAGTGGTTTGCGCGGCGCACTGCCCACTTTCCTCACGAATGGCAGTGAGAGTCTGACGCTGAGCTGGAGCGAGTGGTCGCAGCCGGGCCTGCCCGCTCAGGGCGCCATGCACCACTACGAACTGTCCGTGTGGGATGAGCTGTCGGGAGAGGCGATGCGCGCATGGCACCGTGTCGGATTCAGTGCGCTGACGGTAAGCTTGAGTCAGCTGCCGCTGCTGCACGCCAGCTCTTACGCGATCTGCCTGCGCGGTTACTCGGTGGCCGGTAGCTCCCGCGATCAGTGCGTGCGCATGCTGGTGGACCGCACTCCTCCCGTTGGCGGCGTCGTGCTTGATGGCAGCACGGCGGGCAGCGATGTGGATTACTAGC
>Ga0256892_1000040_pt1 | contig 20205 bp, 1 predicted proteins | sample MC6MC0515MT_FD_186339 | JGI IMG/M metagenome (GOLD analysis project Ga0256892, IMG submission 186339) | Metatranscriptome of enriched soil aggregate microbial communities from Iowa State University, Ames, United States - MC6-MC0515-MT... | ecosystem: Environmental > Terrestrial > Soil >...
CAGAAATGGTCGCTGTTGGGATGGAAAAAATAACAAAAACGACATGCAAATTGAACCAGAATATCTCGCTCAGCCAGCCGACAAGGGCTTCAGTGCACCTGGTCAAGTCTACTCAAATCCCCAGTCTTCGTCGTCGACGTCCGTGTCGCGTCCCCTTCCAGATCCATGCTGGATACTGGAGTCGCCGTCGATGCTGGACGTGTTCTCGATGGCGTAGAGCAGCTTCGAGTACAGAATGTCCTCGGAAGTGTACAGCGGTAGGTCGATGCCGAAGAAACATGTATGGCTCAGAGGGAGATTTTGATCAGGATTGTTCCCCTCATGCAGCACGTTGATGGCCATCTTCCGTTCGAAGTCCTGCTCGCGCGAGGGCAGCGTGGAGCGTCCCCACACGAACTGCAGGAACTGCGCATGCTGCTTGGCCGTGAAGCGCTTCTTTAGCACGTTCCAGAAGTAACCGATCGTCGGCGTGTTCTGCAGGCCACTCGACACGGTGCTCATGCGCTGCAGCAGCTCCAGGTCCACCACGCCGCTGCCCACCACCAGGTGGCGCAGCTCGCTCCAGGTCAGCAGGCGGAGGAAGGACGGAGGCACCACGCTGTGCAGGCCGTGACGGACCTCACGTGCCTCGGCGTCGAACTCGTGCAGGCGGAACTGGCGCAGCAGGTGAGAGTACTGCTGCCAGTTCTCGCTGCTCAGCGCCAGCGAGCCACCGCGGGGCAGCAGGTCGTGCGTGCGCCCGTCCGCCGCGGTCGCCTCGAACTTGAGCTCCGAGATCAGCGAGTCGAACAGCTCCTGGTCCTCCTCGATCGAGGAGAAGGCCGCGCCCGACGACGAGGATGACGAAGCGGCCGCGTCGCTCTCCTTGCGCTCCTCATCACCTGCCGCGGCGGCCGCGCTGGAGGAAGAGGAGGAGGATGCCGCGCGCTTAAGCTTCGCCGATTTGATGCGCGTCTGCATGCGCTGCAAGTCGTTGAGCAGCGAGAAGCTGAGCTGGTCGATTTCCTCGATTTCCTTCAGTCCCACCTCCTCCTGAACCAGCAGCTTCCACAGCAGCGGCGGCAGCTGCAGCGGCAGCAGGTACTTGGTGCGAATTGCTAGCCCCATGAGCTGCCCGACGAAGCGGTAGCACTGCTTGCGCAGCAGGTAGGTGCGCTGCATCTGAGGTGGCACCGGCTCCGTGCTGAAGGGCGACGGCTGGCAGAAGTAGGGTCTTGTCACCCAGCAGTCGCGGTGCGATCCCGTGCCGGCCTTTGCGTTGGGCACCGGTACGAAGAAGGGCACACGCGCCGACATGAGGTCCTCGCATATGCCGGCAATGCTCTCGCGGTAGGGGCCGCCGGCATCTGATGCATGCAGCCCAACGTACGTGACGTTGAAGCAGCGCTCGTTGGTCGCGTGGCGGAACTTGAGGTGCGCGTCAACAAACTGCTGGCGGAACGCCTGGCCGAAGGTCGTCTGGCGGATCGCTGCAAAGGACAGCGAGTGCAGCGGCGCCTGGGCGGCACGGAACGAGTCGATCTCCAGGCTGCCGGATCCGCGCTCGTTCGTCTTCTTCATGGAGACAGCGAGCCACGCCGCTTTGACGTGCGACAGCAGCAGCGCCTTGCAGGCGAACAGGCGGTCGAAGCGCGGGCTGCTGTGCAGCGACTCGAACGGGGTTGCCGGCAGCGCGAACGGAGAAGCGGAGCTCATCGAGCTGCCAGCTGCTGTGCTCTTGCCTGCCGCCAACAGCGCCCCCTGCGCAATGGCACTGGGTGACGGCACCGCGGTCAGGTCGAGTAGCGGCAGATTGCTCGCGACTGTGTTGTTGAACCGCAGCAGCACCAGCGCATGGAAAGTGAACAAGTAAATGTTGAGCGACGCAAGACTGGGGAACTTGGAAACCTCCTGGTCCAGCTGTCGCATCAGCAGTACGGGCTTGAGAGACGACGAGGACGCCGCCTTGCTCTCGGTGAAGTCGCTCAGCAGCGCGTGCCACCACGCGCCGACCGTACCGGTGCCCGACGGACCGGAGTAGGTTGAGGTACCAGCGCCGGCAGCAGCAGCGGCCGCGCCGGAAGGCGGCGGCTTCATCGCCGTACCGAGCACCTGAAGGAATGTCATGGGGATGGAGAGGTCGCTGTTCTGGTAGGCAGCCACGCTCAGCGCCTGCTGCGCCAGCGCATTGAGGTACACGGTCAGCTCGGTGTAGAGATGGCAGGCATGCGGCGGCGCACGCGCCTCGAATTGCTGGACGTAGTAGCGCAGGGAGCGCTGCTCAAGCGTGCTCGCGGCGAAGGGCAGCCGGCTGTCCAGCATCGATTCAATGATGCCGCTGGCAAAGCCCGAGGTCCAGTTGCTGCCGGAGCCCGCCGCTCCATCCACACTCGGCGTCGGTTCCGCTTCGTCCGACGTCAGCACGTGTGTCAGATGGTGCAAATGCAGGTCCGTGCTGATCGAAACGGACAAAGACTTCTTGGAACCCGCGCCACCGCCAGAGGAAGCAGCGGACGAGGCATCGCCGGAAGAGAACACGACGGCGAGAGAAGTGGATGCCTGCAGGGCGTCATCCACGTCAGGCTTGCTGTCGGCGCGATCGAGAGCCGCGCCCGAAGCAGCAGCAGTAACAGCAGCCGCGGCCGCTCGCTTCGCCGCCTCGCGCTTCTTCGCTTGGCGTGCCTCCTGCTGCACCTGCATTGCGAACTTTGCCTGCGCCGCTGCATGCAAGTCCAGCACGGCCTTCTGCAGCAGCGTCACCCTGGGCCGCATCGATGCGCTCGATACATTCGCCTTGCTGAGCCACGTGTCCACCGCGCGGAAGCTCGACGTGATGAAGGCGAACTGCGGAGTGCTCAGCGGCGCAACGGCCAGCACGCGCACCAGCAGGCGCATGAAGGTCAGACGCACGGACGGGACAGGGTGCAGAACCATGAACGTGAACAAGCCGTGCACCAGCGGAGGCGGGAAGAACAGGCTGCACAGCGCCTCGGTCGACAGCGCCTTCGCTTGCGCCGCCGCGTCCAGCTTCACCTTGGCAGCCAGCAAGCGTGCGCGGCCTCGCTGTTCCTGCTCCTGCACCTTCTGCAGGCGCTCTAGGAACAGCATACAGCAGAACAGAATGAAGCGCGGCGACGGGAGGGACAGCTGCTTGTTCGAATTGAGCGGCTGCCCGTCAAGCACCACCGGCGGGTCCAGCAGCGTCGGGTCGAACATCAGCGCCAGCAGTTGGCTGAAGTTTTCGCGCAGCAGCTGCGCGCAGATGGGTGCTTCCTGTTCGAGCAGCTGCATAAGTGCCGGCGTCGGACCAACCGATCGCTCGAACACCGGCGCATTCTTGCTGCGGTCGAGCGCGCTCAGGGACATGCCGCCCGTCCGGGCATGCTGCTGCAGCAGCTGCGAGTAGATGAGGCTCTCCAGCGCGAACATCTCGCCCACAACAATCGAACGCAGCGTGCGAGCCATCTGCTGGCTGTCCTCGCTGTTGCTCGAAGCGGAGGACGACGACGACGACGCCGCAGCGGCGGCCGCGGCGGCTGAACCCGCTCCTCCGTCCGCGCCCAGCAGCGCGTCCGCATGCTCGAAGTCCAGGGTGCGCATCAGACGCGGCAGGAAGCCAATAGATCCAAAGCGCGCGAAGGGGAACGAGATCGTGGTGGCCGCAGCCTGCACGGACGCGGTGCGCGCCAGGGAAGGCATCGGGCGCCCGCCCGCCCCGCCACTGGAGCTGCTGGTGTTGCTGAACGTGCGGCTCAACGACAGTTCCGACGGACCGGGGGGCGCCAGGTGCATGCCGCTCGTGGTGGTCGGGGGCAGATCATCCGCGTCTGCATCCTCTGCCTTCGCGTTGGCCAGGGCAGCCGCTGCCGCCGCCTGCTGGAGGCTCGTGGCGCGCTGGAGGCCCTGGATCTGCGCCGGCTGCATCTGCCGTCCGGCGTCGTTGAACGTCTTCAGACTGTGGATCACAACCTGGCGCGCGTAGAGCGCGATGAGGCCTTGCTCTGCCGTGCGGCGTAGCGCGAGGTACGCGCTGGCCTGCAGGTGCGCGTGCGACTTGAACTCCGACGGCAGCGGCTTCGGCAGCGTGTTCGCCGCCTGCTTCTTGTTGGCCTCCTGCTCGCGCCAGGGCTCTCCTTCGATGGGCCCCGCCCCGCGCAGCACGTTCGTCTGGCACGCGGTGAGCCCGGACAGCGGCGACACCATCTGGTCCTCAGGGAACTGCGTGTTGACTCCTTCGGTCGCTTGGGTGCCCGCAGGGACGTCCAGCCACACGTTGGGGGTGTTCCGGTTCAGCGCGGAGGGAGGCAAGCCAAGCTGCTGCAGGAAGTCGCGCAAGAAGGTCGCGGAGGAACCGGACCCGCTCAGCAGCGCCTGCGGACCTGCGAGCGACGGGTCCGAGGGCGACTGCACCGGTGCATCGGGCCTCACCACTGCATACGCGTGCTTCAGCAGCGTGCTGCCCACGCTCTCAAGTGCGTCGTTCAGCGGCACCTTCGCTGCCTCGGCATCCTGCGCGCGAGACAACTGCGCCGCCAAGGTGCTAAGGATGCGGTTGCGGCTGAAGTGCGGGTGGAGCTGCTGCAGGATCGCGGCACGGGCACCCAGCGCCGCCAGGTTCGCTTGCTGCGCGAACAAACTGCGCCGCACCTCGGCGAAGCGGTTGACGACACCCAAGCTCATGGGCGGACAGTAGGCGGGGCCGCCCGCAGTGGACACGGACAGCGCGTTCAGTCCCACACCACCTGTGACGGCGCTATCCGCCTCCGCGGCCAGCCGCGCATCGGTCAGCGTGAGCGGCAGATGGAACGAGCGTTCGAGCAGACAGAATGGATGGAAGTCGCTGGTGCATCCCGATGCGCACCGGTACACGTTGACCTGCGCCGGGTCTCCCGTGATGCGGCACAGGTCGCAGTCGTACAGTCCGTTCCCGTAGCGCGGGTCGGTGATCCGGTCACAGAACTGCAGCGGATGCGGGTGCGCCTGGCTCGCGTACATCTGGCCCAGCACGTGGCCATGCGGATTCCGCGTCGACGCTTCCTTGACCGAGGGCACGAAGCACATGGGGCAGCAGTCCCACCCGCCGCTGCTGGTACACACACGGCAACCATACACTGGGCCGTTAAAGTTGCGCCCGCACACGTCGCATCCATATACGCCTGTTGCGTATCCGCAGTCCGCGCGGTACTCAAGCGGATGCACGTGCTTGTCGAACTGGTGCATGCTGCCGAACGCGTGGTTAAACGGGTTGCGCGTCGTGCGCTTGTCGATGCCAACCAGGGTCGACTCGCGAGCGCGGAGGTACAGGCCGGGCGCGGAAGAAACAGAAAGAGGCGCAGCAGAGGCATCGGCACCCCCTTGGCATGCGGGATCAAACGGTGCCACAGCCTCGGCAGCCTGACCCAGCGCCGTGACGGGCACGCCGCACAGTGGAAGTGACGTGCGCGCCAGGTTGACCCCGAGGGGCGCGGCCGGCACCGCCACCGCGTCGTCGTCGCCGGAGGAGAGGATGGCCACGCTGCGCAGCGCGATGACGGGCGGGGTGGGCACAAACGGCGACAATGCACCCCCCACCGCGCTCTTCTCTTGTGCGGTCACCAAGGGGAAGTTGCGCATCTCGCGGCTCTTCACACGCCGCAGCTCCACCACCAGTGAAGCCAAAGAGGCGAAGCGCTCAGAGGGGTTGCGATCGATCTTCTCCACAAGCTTGCCCAACGCATCGAGCACCCAGGCGGGGTTGCCGCGGTCCAGGGAAGCCAGGTCGGCCAACGCCGCGAGCACATTGGGAGTCAGTACCGCCGCAGCAGCGGTATCAGCAGCGCCCGCAACAAACGACGACACGAATGAGGCCGGTGCGTGCTTCTTGAAAAAGGTCACCAGCGCCTCGAACACCGCCTGTCGAGCGTGCGCAGCCAGCGGCAACCGCTGCGCCACCAGGCGCCCCACCTCGATCTCCGCTCCCAGACCATCGCGGTGCATGAACGCCAGGCTCTCCGCGCTGGACGAGTCCAGCTGAGACTGGAACGCATCGACGCCATTCACCAACACGCGCAGCGAAGAGCGGCTGCGCAGAACAGCCAGGCGATAGGGAGTCGGGGAAGGCGGCAGCGGCGCAGCGCTGCGTGCCAGGATGAGCCCTGCGCGGTGCCAGCGCATGAATCCGTCGTGGTGCAGCGCCAAGTACGTCGAGCGCTGCATGGCTGCAGAGGCGTCCGGCAGCAGCGACAGCAGTACCACGTGGTTGTCCACAGGCGCCACACCACGGGGTGCGACCGTCAGCACAGGCGCAGTGGGTTCGTAGTCACCGAACAGGTCGAAAAGAAGGCTCTCGTCCTCAGAGGGGGCCTCTGCCGGCGCCGCCGCCGCCGCCGCGGGAGCGGAGGCAGCAGCATCAGCAGCCACAGCGAAAGTGTGCGACTCCAACATTTTCGCCGCAGCTTCCTCCGCTTCCTTCCACAGCTGTTCCTGTTTGTCATTGTTGCTCGCGCTCGCGTCCTCCTCCGGCCATGCCAGCACCTGGAAGTCCACCAGCACGGAGAAGCTCGCGTCGGCACTTGGCGATGCCTTGTTGTCGTCACTGGGCGAAGCGGTGGTGCTGGACGGGGGCGGGGCAGAGGCGGAAATCAAAAAGGAAGAGGAAGCGGACGGCGCGGACGCTGCAGCAGCTGCAGAAGCGGAAGCTGCCGTTGGAGTTGGTGCCGTGGCAGCGTCCGACTTCGCCGTCTGTGGCTCACATTGCGGCGGTCGCGCGATGCGCAAGCTCGACGACGCCGTGATCGGCAGGCCAACTTGCTTGCTCACCGGTACCGTTGCTGGCGCAGATGCCGACGCAGACGCCGGTCCACTCGTCGCCGTTACAGATGCAGCCTCGGCCAACGCGGCCTCTGGGTACTCGAACCGAACGCCCACGGGCAAATGCGTGGGGTCCGTGCTGAAGCGCAGCACCGTGCTCACAGCCGCTTGATCGCGCAGCTCCAGTGCGTCCTCATAAACGTGCATCAGCCCGCCGTCGCGCAGCTGCGTGAGTTGCGCCGCCGTCAGCGCCGCCTCCCACACGCCGACTTCAACGATGCTCTCGCTCAGACTGGCCTTGCTGACGCCACGCAGCGCCGGATTGACTTCGGACGCCGCCAACGAGGGCACCTGCACCTCGAGTCGCAGGGGCTCCGGCGCGTCCTTCCCTGCACGACGCGCGTCCTCTGCCGCCTGGTGGTGGTCCGCGACGAGGGTCGTGGGGACCTTCAGCACCGACTGGTTGTTGACGTGGACGACGAGCTCGCGCCCGTCGGTGGAGAACACCAGGTACACTTCGTGCAGCGCATCGGCGGTGCCGACGGAATGGGGGTCAAACGAGCGGGCAGCAGCAGCGAGCTCGGAGAGCATCGTGCTCACCGCTGCACCGCTGCCTTCCACCGTGGGCTTCACCGCTGCCGCAGCCGCAGCGGCACGGGCCTCCGCTTGCGCCGTGAGAATCTGTCGCCCCGTCAAGCGCGCTGCCGGTGTCGCCCCACTGAAGACCCGCTGAACCGGCAGATCGTTGTCGTCGTAGTCGGTCTCGTCCTCCTCGTCGTAGTCGCTGGACTCCTCACAGCTGTCGGATTCATTGTCAGAGCAGCCGTAGTTGTCCGCCGGGGTCGAGGTTCCACTGGAGCGGGAAGCGCGGTGCGCACTAGGGGCGGAGGTCTGGCGCGACAGGGACGCTAGAGCAGCTGCGGCAGACTTCGCGCGCGTAGCGGCGCGAGACGCCGCAATCGTGCTGTTCAGCACCTCCTGGGTCAACTCTGCGCGCTCGACACGCTCGCCCACCGTTGCGACGAGCGAGTTGGACGCCGTCTCGTGCTCCAACAGCACTTGCACGCCGTCGGCTCCGCGCAGACACGCCACGAACGTGCGCGCCGCAGCGGCTTCATCCGTCGCTGCCGAGGAAGATGCGAACGCCGCGGGGAAAGACACGGTCAGTCCTTCGGCCACCGGGTCCAAGGGCACGTTCGGCTCGCTGTGGCTGCGCTGCAACAGTAGCGTGGGGGAGTTGACGGAAGCAAGGGCGTACGCGCGGCTGGGGTAAGCCAACGGCACACGCAACAAACCAGCGGAGTCCGCGACAGCAGCGGACGAGGAGTGACGCACGAAAGAAGCGCGGTGACCCACGCCAGCCAGGTTGATAATGTCCACCGGGCTCGGCTGCACTTCTGCCGCGCCCGACGACTTCTTCTCTTCCTCCTCCTTGCTCTCTGCCGGTGCCTTCGTCTCCGCGGGCAGGCCTGCGGGCTCGAACAAGTACGCCTGCGCGGGGTAGGGCGCAAGCGGGCGTGCGGGGTCAAGCTTCGGCGCCACTAGCGGCCGGTATCCTTCCGGCACGATGCAGCGGCCGAAGTACTCAGGACTGGCGTGGACGAGCACGCGACCCGGACCGTCGATGCTGAAGGCTGGGAACAGGCCATGGCTCGCGTCGATGGTCTTGTCGAAGGCCACGCCGACGAACTGTCCCTGAGGTCCCCACACGCTGAGTGACGCGCGAGAAGTCACGGGGTCGATGTCGATCCCCAGTCCGATCTGTTCTCCAACACGCCACGTGAAGTTCCTTGCGAAGGGCACCTCCTCGGCGCCCGTGCCGTGGTACGTGATGTGACGGCAGCAATCCACGATCCACGACTCGTTGTCGTCACCGAAGCCGAAGTAAGTGTCCCCGTCGGGGGCGCGCGGTCGGAATGCCGGCGTGGCGCATCCGATCTGATGATTGCTGCCCGACTCCAGCGTCATGGTCCAAAACCACTTGCCCGCCGTCAGCAGCAGACCATCGAAGTGGAAGTGCGCGAAGCGATCGCCGCTGGTCAGGCGGAACTGGTTCGGCGCGGGGCTCTGTACGCTGCTCTTCGGATCGTTGGAGGCCATGTAGGCAACCATCTGCACCTCTTGGTGCCGCAGAGCAGAGTGGTTCGAGTCGACCGCCGCACCGACCACCAAAGGCTTCGTCGCTGCCAGGGGCGGGTCAACGCTGCCATCGTTGCTCGGAACGAGGATACGACCGCGATGGTAAGCGCGCAGGTCGCGGGCGCTGACAAGTGGCTGCCAGTTGGGCGTTTGCAGGACAGAAGCGCTCGCAGTAGCAACGGTGGAGGAAACCTTCGTTGCATCGTCCATGCTCGTGTGCAGGGGCTCCGTGTACAGCGCAACGATCGACTGCGGCGCCACAGCCTTCTCCTCGCTGCCGAACACACGCGCGGCCGTCACCCACGCCTTCTCGTCGTCCTTCTTCGACTCGGATTGCTCGGTCTTGTCGCTCTTCTTCTCCTCCTCTTCCTCGTCCTCCTGCTGCCCCTGCTCGTCCGGCAGGAAGCCCGCTTTGCGCAGGGCGTCTCCAACGGCGCGGGAGGCGGCCTCGTCCGTCGCAGCGGGCACGACGGGCTTGCAGCGGTCCAGGGACGCCAGGTAGGTTTCCCAGTGCGCACGGCCAGGGCGGGCATTGGCGTCAGCCTTATTCGAAGACGAGGACGAGGAGTCCGACTTCGCTTGTTCCTGCACGACCTTGCGCAGATCGTCCGGCGGGTCAATGAGCGTCAGACTGGCCGTGGCGATGTGACGAGCGAACGGGCTGGCCACGCCGTCCTCGTCGCCCTCGCCCACGTGGAAGCCTTCCAGGTCGCCCTGCGCGGCGAGCACACCGCTCGACGCGCTCATCCAGTGCTCCACCAGCGCCTTCTGGCTCAGGAATCCCGGTAGGATCTGCAGCAGGCGCCTGTGCAGCTGGAGCAGCAGCAGCGAGAGCTGCTGGTGCGAGTTGAAAAGCGCCGGGGGTCGCAGCACCAGCAGGCGACCGAACGCGTCGAGGAACTGTTCTGCCAGTCTGAAGAAGGGCGAATGCCTCGGCGTGGCGCTGTCCACCAACGCGGGCACGGCAATCTCATCAATGACCACTGCGGTATCCACCTCAATGTCGTACTTGTCTCCGTCAGGCATTTGAATCTCCAGCACGCGCTGCTGCTCGTCCAGCTTCTGCACCTCGCTGTCGGGATCGTCGTCCTCCTCGTCAGACTCGTCGTCGAGGGGACCGAATGACATGCCCAGCACCACACCCAGGTGGGGATCACCGCTGCCGCCACCACCCGCAGCAGCGGAGGAGGGCGCGGCATCACCAGCGCCACGACTGTCTGCACCCGCGATCGGCAGGCGACCATCGACCACGCGGCTGCTGAGCGCGCCCGTGCCGCCCCCGGTCCCGATCTTGCGCTGATCGTTAGAGTCCATCAGAATCTGATGGATCTCAATCATGGCGCCTTCGCACAGCACGGGGATGCAGCCGCCCAGCACCGACAGCGCGCCGAACAGGAGCAGCAGCGACGGGCAGAAGGACGACAGGCGGGGCAACAGCAACTTGGACCATGCTTCCGCCACGTCGCCGTCAGTGCGCGGCACATGCAACTGGCTCGCCGACAGCAGGAGCTGCTTGAGCGACGCGGGCGCGCCGCGCACAATCTCAAGCAACGTGGAAAACATGGAGCTCTTCCACGCGGCCCGATGCTGCTGCTGGTGGTGGCGCTGCTGCTGCTGCATCGCCGGCCCATCCTCCTCGTCATCCTGCTCCTCGTCGTCCTCGTCGACGGAGGAAGGGCGACCACCACGACGCGCACCGGCGGCATCGGGCGCCTCGTGCGTCATGAGCACACGCAAGAAGGATACACACTCGTCCGCAACGCTCTGGCTGCGGTTCAAGCGCGCAAGGTGCGTGCGCTTCGCAGAGGCGCGCTGCATGGCTGCTTCGAACGCGCGACGCTGCTCAGGGGTGCGCTTGCGCGAGCGACCCTTCTCATTGTCGTTCACCTCCAGCGCCTTCTCTTGAATCTCCGCTGCCGCGTACGGCGCCGCCGCGGCCAACGCATCCTCCTTGTCTTCGCCGTCCTGTTCCGGCTCCTCCTCGTCGAAGAGGCCGGCAAGAGCCGTCTCGAAATCCACATTCTCGTCCTTCTTCTTGGTGGCCGCGCGAGACTTAGGCTGCACCAGATCAAGCGGACGCACGTTCTCACCACCGATCAGCAACAGGCACGACTCCACCAGACCGCGCAGCGGAGAAGCGGGTGCACCTCCTGCGCCAGCCGCAGTGGTAGTGAATGCCGAAGAAAGCACGAGCGCTGCGGCTGCATCCGAAGGAGAGCACAACGGCAGCACGATGCGCAGCACGCGCAGCGACAAGACGCGCGTGATCCACGCCACAGGGTTGTTGAACGGTCTGGTGATCACTCCCTCCGCGGTCTTCGCCTCATCTGACGCCACAAGCGGCTCACCGTCCACAGTCGAGTACGCGTCCGGCGCGCCGGAGTCCTCGCGCAACAAATCGTGCAGCAGGGTCACCCAGCTGAACTGTTGCTCCGCATCAGAAGTGGTAGAGGGCCGCGCAGCCGCGACCGGCGCCACAGCTGCCAGAGCCAGCTCGACCAGGCAGCTGTTCGTGCTCAGCATACGCAGAAGCAGCCACAGCTGCTGGTTGATGTGCAAGCTCAGCTGCGCGTAGCAGCGCTCAAGGAACGAATACGTAAAGGCGGGTGGGAGGGTCTCCAGCTGCGCCGGGGACAGGTACAGCAAGGGCGAGTTCGCCAAGCGCGCGTCGAGCATCACGCCGGCGCAGGAGCTGTGGCCCAGCTTCACGCGCTGCAGGTACAGATCGAGCTCGCTGTCGCTCATGGTCGCCTTATTACCGGCGCGGACACGCCAGCGATCGTCCTTCGCACTGGACTGCTTGCTGCCGCGCTTGCGCTGCGAGGGCTCGTCGTCGTCGTCGTTGTCGTCGTCGGTGGCCGACGCGTCTTCCGCCTCGTCGTCCACTTCCTCGTCGTCCTCGCCTTCCTCGCCATCCTCGCCATCCTCGCCATCCTCAGCATCCTCAGCGTCCTCACCTTGCTCATCGACATCCTCCTCGGCATCCTCCGCGTCCTCGCCGTCCTCCTTCTCGGCGTCGCCGTCGTCGTTGGCCTTAGATTCGCTTTCCTTCGTCTCCTCGGCTGTCGACTCCTCGCCCAAGTCAGCATCCTCGCTCAACGTCGAAGCAGCATCATTGTCCAGTGAGGCCCAGTTCTGGCGCTGCTTGCCCTTGGACTTCGGCTTGGACTTTGCCTTGCTCGCGGGCGACGAAGACGGCAGCACAATCGGCCGCACGGTGATGGAACCATCCTTGCCGCAGGCAAGGCAGCGCGTGGCGTCGATGGAGTTGCCGGGGAAGAAGCACGAGCGGCACACGCCGAAGCCCTTCGGAGCCGCTGCGGTCACGGTATCGGACGTGGAAGCTGAGCGCGCGCGCAGCTGTTCCATGCGCTCCCGCAGCACCCTCCGCTTCGCTGCACTCTTTTGCAACTGCGAGTGTACGAAGCGTAGGATGTCAATAGACAGCTGCTGTGCCGGATGCGTCGGCTTTGCGGCAGACGGCGCCGCAGCCGGCTGCTGCACGTGCTGCTTGGCCTGCTGCTTTCCTCCTCCCAACAGCTTCGCCTGCTTGTTTCTTTTCTTCTCCGCCTGTGCGTTGTTCGCAGCGACCAGCGCCGCCTCCTCGTGCAGCTCGGCCACCACCTCTGCCGCGCGGTACGCCATCAGACGGTACACGGCCCACGAGCCCAGAGTCACCTCCCAGCTGGTCGTGTGCGACGACGAAACCACGGAGAGCACGTCACCGCCACCGAGGGACAAGGGGGACGCGCGGAGCCACGAGGAGGGGTCGAGAGACTCGGACAGGCAGCGCGGCTCGAGGAAGCCTTCGATCTTGCGCGATACCATGCGCCAGGATTCCCATTCAGCAGCTGCTGGCGACGAAAGAGCCATCGTCGGTGCGGTACCCACAGCGGGCAAGAAGCCGACCGCGTTGACCAGCAGTCCATTGAGCGGGTCGATGCTTGGGTGCGAGGAGCGCAGCGTGTTGACTGCCGCGAATACGCGCTCGTACATTACGCGGAACTGCAGCTGCAAAGTGGGCGTCACGGCCGTGCTGAGCGAGGCGGAGTTCGCGAAGGAGCCTGCAGACTTGACGTTGCTGCCCATAGTCGGCACGCGCAGGTGCAGCAGCACCGCCTCGAGCAAACGGAAGTTGAGCAGCACAGCGGGCGTGTGCGGGCGCAGCAAGGCGGCAGGGTTGACGCTTGCAGCCTGCGCGTCCGCCTGCACCAGGGCCTGCTCCGTCGCCGGAGCCGCGTCCGAGGTCGCCAGGAGGAACTGCGCGAGCTGGTCGAAATGATACAATCCAACGGCGCGCCACACTCCCCGCGCGTGCTGCAGCATCATATGGTCGCGCAGACGGGATACAAACAGAGCGTTCCAGTCACGCTTGTTGCCACTGGCCGAACTGGCGTCATCCGCGTCGGCATTCGCCGCCTTTGCGCCCTTGCTTCCTCTCGACAGCGCGTTCATGTCCATCGTGAGGAAGATGAACGCCGCCTGGCTGAGTTGTACCTCGTGCTCGAGGTGCTTGAACGCCGGCGAGCGGAGCGCATCCGCGTTGACACCGCCAGAGGAGGCCAACGCCGCACTGCCGTCCGCGGAACCAAGAACCTTGCGCGAGCTCAGCATCTTCTTCAGCCGAACCACTGCGCCGAGCGTGTGGCAGAGCAAGCGGATCAGCGCGCGGGCTTTAATCCAACGAGAAGGCTTGCGCTCAAGTGTGCCAGGACCCAGCGCCGACGGAGGAGGCAGGGTGTCCGCTGCGGCTCCACCCAAGGCAGTCGGCGTCGAGAAGGAGTGATGCAGCGGTCCAGCACGGGCGGGCATCATCTGTGGCGAGAAATGCACGCTGCTTGATGCGGGAGACGTGAGCGCCGAGCGCACAGCAGCAGGTGAGTTCGGCACGGACGGACCGCGCACATCGGCTGCTGTCATCGACAGGAGTCCCGCAGGAGCCCGCTCGTCCATCAGTCCCGTCTCGAAGCACAGGAACGCCGCTCGCTCCCTGATCTGCTCATACAGCTGCTCGACATTGCCTCCTGCACCCTTGCACTTTGCAAAGAGGTGCTGGATCTCCAGCGACTTTGCGTACAGGCTGCTCAGCTTCGCCGGTGCGCGCAAAGACTCGAGCGAGGGAGGCATCAAATTATCCGGGATCGGAGTGCCCGCCGGGAGGGAAGACTGCAGCGCGGCGACACGGGCAGTGTGCTCGGCACGCAAGCGCACCTCGCGCACGCACAGGTGCACTCGGCGCAGCTGGCGCACAAGCACGCAGAAGTACAGCTTGCTGGCCTTGGCCGCGATCTCCACGATGCTCTTCTGCAGGCGCGGCCCGGTGGCCACTGGAGGGCGCCGTCCGAGCGCAGAGGCCTTTGGGTCCACCGGGGCCGGCTTGGCCAGCAGCGCCGTGAACCAGTCCAGCTCAGGCGCGTGCGAGAAGTACGCGCTCAGGAACGCTTCCTCCTCGTCGTCGCTCGGAGATGAAGCATTCGAAGGCGAAAGGCTCAGGCGCAGAGGAGACGACGGGGAAACGAGAGCTGCGCTGGCGCTCGTGACCACCGCGGATGCTGGGGCGACCCAAGGCAACACATGAGCGAAGCGCGCGTCGAACGTCTCGTCACGCGATGTCGGCCGCTGCAGCACGTCGTGCAAGTGGCGCAACGCATTGGCTCCCTCATCAACATTGTCCTCAGAGCGAACCGCGGTCATCAGCGTCTTGTGCGCCAGACCGCCCTGAAGCAAGCGCGTGTGCTGTGCCCACTCAGCCACGCGCGCATTCAGGCGCTGCTCTTCGGGGTCGGCCGCCGCAGCGCGCTCCTTCTCCTTCTTATCGCGCTCTTGCTTTGCCTTGAACTCCTTCGTGCCCGGCGTCCGCTCGCGTTCACGTAGCGCATCGGCGCGATCGAGCTCGCCCTTCACCCATTCGATGGACAGCGGTTCCAGCTCGTCCTCCTGCGGCTGCTCGGAGAAGGGCGTCAGCACGCGCAGGCACTGTCGCGCACTGGAGGACACCACATACGCGAACAGAGGCAGCAGCACGCCGGCCAGCCACACCGTGGGCGTCGGAGCCGCCAAATCGTGCAGACCCGGATGTTTCGCGAGCGAGGGCGCCGTCGCACGGCGGGGCTTGACGCGCGCAGCGAGGATCTCGAACGGGTGTCCGCTGATGGAAGCCGCACCACACGCCGCTGGGTCGCTGTTCGCAGCCGCCATCGCCAGCCACTTGCCGTGCAGCGAAGCGAAGCCGCGCTGAAGCATCGGCAGCAAGGCTGCCACCAGCGGGGCGGAATCCAAGCGCTGCATGTGCAGCAAGCCCAGCAACAGCGGGTGGAGTAGCGAGTGCAGCAGCACAAACGACACAGGCGACAGGACTTGGCGCACGACAGTCTGTCCCTTCGCCTTCTCAGCGCCCTTCTCTTCCGTCGACCCCCGCTGCTTCTTCTGCGCGGGCACCGGCACATCCACACTCACGAAGCGCAGCAACTCCTGCGGCTCCCCCGTCGAAGCAGCACCGGTCGCTCGCTCATGCGGCAGGAGCAACAGCTGCACCACCTCGGTGACGTAGCGACGAGTCACCTCCAGCGGCGCGAGCAGCATCGCATCCGACACGGATACCGAGGACGCAGCGGTGGAGGGCGAGGAAAGCGATGCCGCGCTCACCGGAGAAGCCGCAGCAATCGCCGATGCACTGGGCATCTCCTGTGCCTTCTCCTCCTCCTGCTCCTTCTCCTCACGCTGCTTCTCTTCACGCTCAGGCTGCACCGGAGCAGGCTTCGATGCCGCCGAAGCCGACCCGCGCTTGGCGACCGCAGCCGCAGCTGCAGCGCGCTCCTTCTCCTTCTGAATGCGCGCGTGGAGCACCAGAGTGCGCTGCGTCGAATAAAGCAGCAGCTTCTGGAAGGCGTCGAAGAACGCCAGCAGCGACGGCAGCCAGGGCGCAGTCGTGCAATCCAGCTCCGGCACAGCGCGGGTGGCCCCCACGGCCACGCAGGGCAGCAGAGGCGCTGCCGACGGCATGCGGCGGTTGAACAAGTCGAACGATGACTGTGCCGGCTGCAGCTGCGTCAGATCCAGCGTCGGCAGGCCTTCGTCGTCCACGGGCAGCTCAGAAGAGGAGGAAGATGACGCAGTGCTCGAAGTCGGCGCCGCGGAAGTCGCAGCAGTGGCAGCAACACCAGCCGCATTGCTGCGCTGTTGCTGCTGCTCGAGCTCGTGCGCAGCGCGGCACAGCAGCTCGAACATATTGTTCAGCACGAGCTGCGCGCGGCTCTGGCGGGCCTGCACCGTCACGGCGCGGGCAAGCAATGTCGAGCCGGATGACGACGAAGGCGCCGATCCAGTACTTCTGCTGCTCGAGCTTGCCACGGGTGCGGCACTAACCGGTCCAGCCGGCGGCTGTGCCTCGATGTACCCAGACTCAAAGGGTGCATCGGGGTCGGCAGGGGCGCGCAGCTCGCGCTCTTCCTCGTCCTCGGAGTTCGGCGCAGTAGGCTCCTCCTGACGACGGCGGCGGCGCGAGGAGTCGCTATCTGAGCCACTCTCATCGCTGTCCGATCCATGGCGGCGACGACGACGCGCCTCCTCCTCGCGCTTCCTCTTCGCGGCCGCGCGGCGCTTGGCCTCGGCCGCTGCAGCTCCGGGCGCCCTGCGCGCCAGCCGCTGAACCACCACGGACCAGGGCGACGCCAGGATGCTCTCTGTTGGGTGCAAGGCAGCCATCAGCGCCTGTACGCTCGGCAGGAAGCTCGGGGACGAGGACGACAAGAAGCTCGACACCAACGCCGGGAACACGGATGCAGGAGCCGCAGGTGTCGACAGGGAACGGGACAGAGCAGGGGCAGGCACAGGAGGAGACGCCGGCAGCGCATCCTGCGCCTGCTGTGTGTCCTCCTCACGCCACAGCGCCAGAATCGTTCCGAGCATGTACAACTTGTTTCCGCCTCCGCCACTGCGCGATTCGCGCTTCTCTTCATCCTCCGAGGATCCATCGTCTCCTGCACTGACCAGGGCAGCGTTTTCAGTCTCATCGCTCGGATGCAGCGCAAGGTACGCGTCCGACAGAATAGACTGAATCGTGGCGCGCACACTGTGGCGGATCAGGCGCAGGTTCGTGCGCAGGGGCTCCTCGGCGTCGGTGCCAGCAGCCGCGACGCCGATCGCAGGCGCCACCCGGAACAGGGACCACAGCGTTTCACGCAGGCGCGTCGCGAGTGAAGTGCTCAGGAAATGGCTCGCCTTGCTGCCGCCATTCGCCTCACCGTCACCACTCGCCACGGCCACCGCACACAGGTGGCGCCCCAGCAGACGCAGGGAGGACAGCAGCAGCGACATATATGCCATATAGTCACACAGCGGCATTGCGGCACAATCGACCGCTAGTGACACGGACGACGACGACGACGACGACGGCGACGACGAGGAAGAAATCGGCGGCGGGCGCACGTACAGCGGAGCCAACAAGTCGACCAAAGCCGCCAGCTCAGAGAAGCCTTCCTCGCTCGGGCACAGCACCAGCGGGTCGATGAAGCTGTTGGCCAAGGCCGCCTCGTACCGCTGCACCGCCATGTCCGCCGCAGTCACGAAATGCATCGCATTGCGCGCACGCTTGCGCGCTTTCTTCGCGCTCTCCTTGTAGGACTCATCACTCGAGGATCCCTTTGCCGGCGCCGTCTTTGCAGCAGAGACGGAGCCGGGCAGCGGTGATCCCAGTAGCGGCGCCAGGCGCGCCGACAAGCGGTCCAGGTGCGCGGAGATGAACATGAGCAGCACAGGGGTAGGCACAGCGCGACGGCCCGTTGCGGCACCACCCGCCTCTGCGCGCGGCTCCAGGCCGAACTCGCGGAGCATCAGATGCGGCAACGGCTGGAAGTCGCGAGGACGCTTGTACGCTGCAGCCGTCATGGCATTGCCACCGCTGCCCTCGCTCTCCAATGCCCTGCGCGCCTGCGCCTCCTGTTCCTGCTGCGCTTTGACCTGCGCCAGGGAGCGGCGCACCAGGGCCTCCTCGGTCGCCTCCGCGCGCGCGTCCGCCTCGGCCGCCTCGAACATGGCGCTCAAGTAGAGCACTCCGTGCAGGCTCTGCGAGTTTCCCTTGCCCTTGTCGCCCGGGCGACCAGGGCCGTCGTTCTCCTCTTCCTCCTCATCATCGTTGTCATCCGATCCGCTTGAGGACGACGAGGAGGACTCGCCGCTGGACAGGCTGGATTCGTCGTCGCCATCGTCGTCGTCATCTTCATCTTCGGCGTCGACGTCCTCATCGTCCTCCTCACTGACAGCAGCGGAGCCGGCGTCGCTCTTCTCCTCCTCGTCCTCGGCATCCGATCCGGCGGAATGGCGAGAGCCAAGACGGACGCGTTGTCCACGGTGCATGATGCGCGGCTCATCCTCATCCTCGGCGTCCTCGCCGTCTTCCTCTTCTTCGGCGTCGGCATCCTCCTCTTCGCTGGCGTCCTCGCTCCCATCGTCAGAACCAGATTCAGCGCGCACGCGACGCACACGCCGCTCAACGCCGCGGGAGGACTGGCGCTGCAGACGAGGAGCGCCCGCATTGCTGTGGCTACCCCGACGCTGGCGGACTGCACCCACTCGACCGGACTTGCGCTTCTTCTCCGTGCTGAGCCCGATGAAAGCGCGGCGCGCGAGCATCTCCTTGGCTTGCGCGCGGAGCCGCGCGGTGCGCTCGCGCTCCCGCTGCGGTGCGAGTGCAGCATGCGCCAGTTCGCGCAATTGCGCGGCTTCCTCTTGTTCCACCTGTGCCGCGTCGTGCATGTACCCTGCCAGCAGGTCCATGAACGGGCGCACGTCGTACGCGGGCGTTATGGCCGACGCACCGCTCGACGGCCGGAAGCCGCCCGCGGACGCCGCGTCGAACACGTCCTGATCCAGAAGGAAGTGCAACCAGCGCAGCAGCTCCACCAGGTTGCCGCGCGAGAGACTCCACAGCATAGACACTTCGATGCACTGCGTGCGCAGCAGCTGGGGTGTAACTGCTTCCTCCGCGGACGAAGGCAGAGCTCGGCTCACCGACTGACGCAGCGTAGGCGGCAGCCCGCGCGAACCTGCAGAGGCCTGCACAGGCAGCGCGAGCAGGTTTCCAAAGGGGCTGGAGGGCAGGGAAGCCTTGATAACATCGCTCGTGGCCGGGAAGGCCGGCACGCGCGCGATGAGGTTGCCGTAGAACTCGAAGACGGGTGCGAGAGCCCGCACGGCCTCGACACTCACACCAGCCGCGCCGAGATTCTGCCGCGTGTTGCACAGCGCGCTGGGCGTGCGCAGCTCCACCAGCGCGTCACGGGTCAGCTGCAGTACCTGCGCCAGCACGAGAGGGTCGTGCTGCTGCAGCGCGTTGAGGAAGATCAGCGCAGTGGACACCATTGATTTAAAGGCCACGCGCTGCACATGTCCCAGGACTGCAAACGCCGGTGCAGCCTTGCCAGAGCCATTAGCGCCGCCCATCACGGTGGACATGATAGAGCCGAGAGCGGTGCGCGCCTTGCTCTCCACCTCGGATTTGCTCACTCGGCCGCGGCTCTGCAACAGCTTCTGCAGCGCCACAGTCGCGCTGTCCATGCCCTCCGGATTCGGCGGAGAGGACGAGGCTGCAGCGGCAGAGTCAGCGCCGGCAGAGCTGCCAGACTCCGAGTCATCGGTCGGTTCGGCGTATGCAGCCTTGACGTCCGCCAGCAGCTTGGCAATCTGGCTGGCGCGTGCCCGCTGTCCCTCCACCCCGCGCTGCAACCCTCGCCGGAGCTCTCGCACCGAATGGGCAACGCGGCTGGCATCCTCGCCCAAATGGGAGTTGTAGCTGTGGATCAGCGAGTGCTTGGCCAGAGAGCCCGCTTCAACCAGCAGCGACGAGTAGAGCTGAGGCACGGGCGGCTGCAGCGTCGATGCGGACAAGACGGATTGGCGCTGCCATGCTGCCCCGGCAACTGATGCGTCTCCGGTGGGTGCATCGGCCACTCGCTGCACAGGCAACAGGTGCAGCGCGTCTTCTTCAACTTCGTCGACACGCTCAATGATCCAATCGTCCGGCGCCCACTCGCGCAGGCCGGCGCTCGGGCTCGTCTTGGCCTGGGCCCGCATCGCCTGCGCCTCAGCAGCGCTGGCAGCCGTCCATCGCAGCGAAGGCGCCACCAGCGCATCGTACAGCGCCACCGACTCGGACAGGCGGTCGAAGCCCAGACGGGTGCGCTCCGACGAGGAGGCGACACCCATGCCGACTCACTCGCTCACACTCCCAAGTTGGAGGGAGGGGAAGCGAGAGGCGGACTGTATGGCGCAATCAGCAGGAACAGCAGCAGACAAGTCAGA
>Ga0256892_1000042_pt1 | contig 19906 bp, 2 predicted proteins | sample MC6MC0515MT_FD_186339 | JGI IMG/M metagenome (GOLD analysis project Ga0256892, IMG submission 186339) | Metatranscriptome of enriched soil aggregate microbial communities from Iowa State University, Ames, United States - MC6-MC0515-MT... | ecosystem: Environmental > Terrestrial > Soil >...
CTTGCAGTGCCGCATCGTATTGCTGCCTGGCTTCCTTGTCCTTCAGCACGCTGTAGGCCTGCTGCAGATGCAGGAACTGCGCGTTCGCCTGAGCGCGCTCACTGGCACTTAGTCCCACACCGGCACCGGCAGCTTTGTCGGGATGCAGCCGCAGCGCCTGTGTCCGGTACGCAGACGCAATGACGGCATCGCTGGCGTCATACGCCACGCCGAGCAGCGCATAGTGATCCTGAGCCGCGGCGGCGCTCATCGCGGCGGATGGCGGGGATGGCGGAGGCTGCTGTGGCCGGCGATGGATAAGCTACGAGCATGAATGAAGCCGGAGGCGAGTGAGTGAGTGATCGATCATGCCGGTCTGCCCCTGCGCGCTTGCCCTCTTGGCTGCCTCGCTGCGCTCAACACAAGAGCGCGGCGCTGGCGGGTAGTGGCGGGTGTGGCGCAGTGCGAGGGGAAGAGCGCAGCCGATGGCGTCGCTCCGTCCGCGTCCGGTTGGACCAGTCCGTCCCTTCCCTCCTTGCTCGCTGTGAGTTGTGCGCCACAGCACAGCACCGCACCCTCCCGTGCTGCTGCTGCTGCTGTTTGAGTTTGGTGGGCAAAGCGGCGCTGAGGAGCCGCCGCGGCGCACCGCGCACAGAGAAGAGAAGAGGAGGAGAGAAGGGCAAGGGAGGTGAGGGGCGAAGAAGAGAGAGGAGAGGAAAGCTGCTGCTTGCTGTACGCTGGGCGGCAAGGAGCGCGGACGGGTGTTTCCGCGTCGCTCTTCGCTGCGCTCTCTCCCTGGCCCTCTGCGCTGCCGCCGCGATTTCGCTCGCCCAGCAGGACCGCAAGTGCAGTCGCCCTTCTATATGGCTGACACCAGGGAAACCGTGTGCATGTGTGTTGCTTCCCATCGAGCGGTCGCGCGCCCCTACCTTGCGCCCGCCGTTCCCCTTCCTTCCCGTGGCGCTGCGCCCTTCGCACCTGCGCACCGGCTCCCCTGCAGCAGCCGCCAGCATGTCGCGCCTGCTGAAGCCGCTCAAGTCAGGATTTGACGATATTGTGGGCAATGAGGAGGCGGCCGTCTTCCTGTCCGCAACGGGCCTCGTGGACGTTCATCTTCTGAGCGATGCCGCGCTTGAGTCCGTGCTGTCTCATCCTCGTCTCAAAGTGTGTAGCTGGGACAGCACTCTGTCGCTGTCTCACCCGCTGGTGTCCGCCGTGCTGGACGACCTGGACGAGCGGCTGGAGCGCTTCGTGCGCTTCAGGAAACTCGTGGACAGGCAGGTGGAGGACGCGGAGAAGAAAGAGCATGAAGAGATGGAGAAGGAGGACGCCACCAGCCTGAAGCTTCGCACCTACACTCGCAAGCTTCGCGGCGAGGCGATTGTGCAGAATGATGAGGAGCCGGAGGAGGTGATCGCGGCGCGCAAGGCGGCGCGTCAGGCGCAGCCGCCTCCGTCGCCTGAGCTCGTTCTCCTTATCCTGCGCTTCCTGTGCCTGCTGCTGTCTCACTGCACCAAACCGCACATGTTCAGCAGCGTCGATCGTCTGCTGGCGATTCTGTCTGCGGACGAGCCGCACCTTGTGATGGCTGCGTGCTACGTGCTGTGCCAGCTGCAGGCCACCGACTCTCGGCAGCTTACCTTCAGTGCGTTCCAGACGCGCTACATGCCGGGCGTCAGCAGCAGCGTGTCGGGCATGAACATCAAAACCATGCTCTACACGCTCGCGAATGGAGTGTGGGCCATTCCGACGACGATCGAGGCGCAGGCACAGGCAGGAGCCGCGCAGGGAGCGGAGGCGACTGCGGCAGCAGCTGCCCCTGGCGCCGACGAGCAGAAGGCAGCGGCTGTTGAGCAGCCAGCTCCGAAGCGCACTAAGAAGACGCACAAGGAGGCATCTGCTGCTGCGCCGGCTTCGGCCTCGAAGAAGGCAGGTGAGAAACGCAACAGCAAGGGACAGGCGGCGTCGTCTGCCGCGTCGGTTGTCGCCGCGGCTGCCGCTGAGCCCGTTGCTGCGTCCTCCTCGACCGCCTCTGCCGCGTCGCTGTCGTCTTCCTCTGGTGCTCCCGCTGCATCTCTCACTCCGTACGTGTCTCCGTCCTCGTCTCCGTCGATTGTGTCGCCGGTGGCGCAGCACCTCTTGTCGCTACTGAACCACAAAAGCGAGCAGGGGGTCGCCGCGGACATGCAGCGCTTCGAGCGAGAGTTCGCTAAGAGCTTCGTGTTCCCGAGGATTGGGGCGGACATGCAGGCGGGAGCACTGGCAGTCGCGGTTCCGCCTGTGGCCGCTTCGTCTGCTCAGGCCGCGGCTCCGGCTGTTCTGACGCTGTCGTACCTGCTGTCGCTGTACCGCGCGCACGCGTCGTCGTTCCGCTCCGTGAATGACTTCGTCGTGACGCTGTCCACCCCTTCCCTGTCGTTGGCGGCTGGTCTCCCCTGCTACGCCGTTCCTCCGAAGCACCTGTACTCTTTGGTGTTCGTGCTGCGGTACGTGGTGCACTACCCGGACCTCTCCCTGCGACGCAAGTACTTCGTGCTGCGCCTGGTGTCCATCCAGCTGCTCATGACGTTCAGCAGCGTGCGCAAGGAGAGCGTACAGCACCTGTCGCACTTCGATGCGCTGGTGATCGAGGGACTGGTCGCTTGCGTGCGCACGCAGCACTTCGACCTGCTGCCGCCGGACATGCAGTTCAACGACTCGAGCCCCTACGCACATCTCGTCAACGTCGTGCCGGGTTTGAGCTCGCCGCCTACAGGTGGACAGACACCGCCACCCACTTCGTTCCTGCCGCACAACCTGCGCGTCACCTCCTTGCTGACGCTACAGGCACTGGCATCCACGCCGTCGATTCGCCGCGAGCTGCAGTCGCTGGGCATGCTGCAGCACGGCGTCCTGCTGACGCTGCTCAAACAGACGCTGGCGTCGTACAAGGGTTTCCTCACGCCCCCCGCCGGTGCGGTTCCTCCTGCCGATGTTTCGGCGAAGTCCGCGCTGTGGTGGCTGTCCCCCGCCGAGCAGCACCTGTCCAGCTGCGCGCTGATCCTCACGGACTGTTTCTTCAACTTCGTGCAGCGTCTGATCCCGAAGCAGGAGCACGAACCCGCGCTGCTCAACCACACGGAGGTGATGGAGATCATGATTGCTGTGCTGCGCGACCCGCTCATCGTCGCGCAGTCGCTGCTCTGGAGGGCGGCGCACGTCGTCGAACTATGCTACAAGCACGCGCACCGAAACAGCTCCCTGCTCGGACGGTACAACGCGCTCGGAGGACCCGACGCGCTGATCGACAGACTGACTGACATCTCGGACATGGAGGGACTGCCTGACTTGCCCGCGGACGACGATTTGGCGCCCGTGGCTGCCGCTACTCCTTCTGCTGCGGCTGCGTCCGCCTCGTCCGGCGACGAGGCGAAGATGGAGATCGACGACGCGGACAACAGCTTCTCTTTGCATGCTGAGGCCACCGCTGCGCCTTATGCGTCGCCAGCTGCGCCGGCGGCTGCTGCTTCCTCGGCTGCCGCGGCGTCTTCCGTCGCTGCATCCGCAGCGGCCGCGGCTGCGACTCCAATCTCCTCCACGTCCTCTGCCGATGCGTCCGATCGCCCTTTGCCTCCCAGTCTCCTTCTGCAGGCCAGTCCTTCGTACGACTTCGCTCCGGGCGTGACGCACAAGAGCTTGGTGTCCTCTCCGTTGCAGTCGCGCAAGGCGCTGCTGATCAAGCTGCTGTACCTGCTGGTCGGCATCATCCGCCACGACCGTGAGCCCGTGCGCATGAAGGCGCTCAAGGACGGCCGCTTCAGCAGGCTTGTGAAGAGGCTACTGGTGCACAGCTTCAATCTCAGGCAGGTCGGGAAGCTGGTCAACGCGCAGACCGTCATGCCCACGCAGACGATGCAGGCCGCGGCACAAACCACCCCGCTGACCAGCGCATCTTCCGTGCCGATTCTCGCGTCGTTCGCGACGCCGGTAGCGGAGCCGGCATCGGCGGCGGTGGCCTTGGGCGAACGGAAACGCAAACCGTTGGCCGAGCACGAGGCAGAGGAAGCCAAGAAGCGTCAGCGTCAAGAGGGCGGTGCTCAGCCCGTCGCTGCCGCTGCTGCGTCCGATGCATCCGCATCATCATCCGCACCCGCCTCGTCTTCTGCACTCGCCGCTGCGTTCGCGAACGCTGGTGCCCCGATCCCCGCTGTTCCTTCGAGTGGCTTCCTTCCGAGCGTCAGCGCGCGCACCTACTGGGGCGAGGACGTGTTCGTCAACGCGTGCCAGCTGATCATCGCGCTGTCGCAGAACTCGCCGCCCTCCATCAAGCTGCTGTACAGCGAGGGTGTCACGCACACATTCATGCGATGCGTGCGGTACGATGTGCTCGGATCGCTCAGCCTGCAGTCACTGCCGGAGACCATCCGCTGCCTGTGCCTGCACGCTGAGAGCCGAGACCTGCTGCTGCGCTCCCCGACGCACTCCCCGCTGAAGGACCTGACGCGCACCGTGTTCCTCTCGCAGGACCCGCGCCACTTCAACATGCTCGACGCCTACCTCCAGACGTTCGGCAAGGGCATCGAGGAGTTCCTGCGCCACCACGGCCGCACTACGCTCAGCGGACAGCCCGGGGCGAATGATACCATCACGCGAGACTTCTACGACTACTTCGTGGCTATCCTCGAGGCCATGCACGCGCAGGGGCAGGCACTGGCGGCCATCACGGCGCTCAATCCTGACGCCGACGAGTGGACGCGCGCACCGGTAATCGCTGGTGTGCGCCTGCAGCCGGAGTCGTACTCGTCCTACTCGCACCGCCTGCTGTGCTACTCGCGCTTCCTCGAAGTGATTTTCAAGAGCTTCGGCACGACGCTCGTGGGCGTGGGCAGCGGCAGCAACGTGCTCACGGCGCCGCAGCAACAGCAGCAGTACCTGCACGCATTTGTGCACTCGATTCTGAAGCTGACGCTGCGGCGCAACCTCACGCCGAGCCTGTGCGGTCTATTCGTTGGTGCCAAGGCGGCGGATCCCATCCTGAACGCACAGGGCCAGCGCACGGACCCTCACGTCGCCTCCACGGTGCTGTCCACCCCCGAGGCTTTCTCTCCCACGCGTGTCGCGTTCCATTTCTCTGGCTTCGTGTCGCCACTCATCATGCTCAGCAACACGTCGCCGCAGTTCGCCTATCGCGTGTTCACCATTCTGAGCGAGAAGGCGGCGGATCTGTTGCGCAACGCGCTGCACAACAAGCGCGCTGTGACCACCCCGTCGGATGCGGTGCCGATCGCGCAATCCTATCTGCGCTTCGTCGACCGCGATCGCAAGTTCGAAGTGCTGCCCGATGGCACGCTCCAGCCGGTCAAATTCCGCCGCTACGACGTGGCCGCGCTTCTTGATGACAAACAGGAGTCCGCGCAGGACGAGCTACTGGCGCTCGAACTGTGCGAGCTGTCGACCCTGTGCTGGTGCGCACACTTGTTCTCGCGCCTCTCGAGGCGTCTGCAGCCTGCGCACTTCACCGGTGCGTTCGACCGCTTCAATGCCTCCATCGGCGGCAGCAGCTCCACTAGTCTGCCTGCCTCCGCCACGTTCAGCAGCGTCATCCTGCTGCCGCTGCTGTCGGTGCTCCAGCAGGTACAGCAAGCGCTGGTGTGGGACCAGATTCACACGCTGCAGATTCAGCGTGAGATGGATGCGTGGAACCAGAACGTCAAGCTTGAGGAGGAAGCTGCGTCGCAACGCGCTGCCGCCGACCCTTTGTTGCCCGCCCCCGCGAAGCGCGAGTTCGTGTTCGTGCGCACTCCCTCCGCCGTTTCGAGCGAGCTGTACCACATGTGTATCTCTAAGTTCACGCAGTACTCGTACAAGCTGGTCGGATCGGTGCTCAAGCTGGCCAAGCACTCCGAGGCCATCGGCGCGAGCAACAGCTCACAGGCGAAGGCGGCGCAGGCGGACGCGAAGAAGATCTACGCGTCGGTTGCACGGGGACTCGTCACGCTGCTCAACGTGCAACCGCCGCCGTCGCCGCACCGCCAGGGCCTGGACCCGCGCGTGTTCGAGTCCGACCTGTGGCACTTGTCGTCGCACCTGGAGTCGCACTTGTTTACCTGCCTGTATCTCAAGCCGACGCTCAAGCTCCTACGCCACCTGCTCTACATGGGTTCGTCCGCCTTGCCCGGCGCGACAGCCTCGAGCCAGGACCTGAACGCGTCGCTGTTCATTGCGTTCCGCGAGGCGGGCGGCGGTGACAAGCTGCTGCGCATGCTGCGCTGGGCGATGTTGCATCGCATCCAACTGGCGAAGCACATGGCCGACACGACGGGGCCGGACTCTTCGGCTTCGGCTGCGGCTGCTGCATCACCCCTGCTAGCCGGCACCCCGACTGCGCACAAGGAAGTGCTCAGTGCGTATGACGACGTGCTGGCAGAGCTGGGTCAGTTCGGCGACCAGCTGGCGCGCTTTGAGACACTGCCTGAGAAGGTCGTCCCCGTACCTCCAGCTGCTGCTGCTGCCGCTGCTGCTCCTGCTGCGTCGAGCTCGCCGGTGGCTCCCAGCCCGCTCTCCAGCGCCCTGGCTGCTGCGAGCAATGGTGAGCCGTCGCCTCAACCGGACGCTTTGTCTGCCTTCGCCGCGCATGAGTCACTCGAAGTGCGCGAGATGGTGGGCAATCTGCGCACTGCAGCCAGTAACGCCGTGTCGTCCAGCTTGGCTGCCGCGCAGTCCGCCAGTCCGTCGCTCCGCCCGCGTGCCCCGCGCAACGACGCGCAGGACGAGCACGTGCGCCCCGATGCAGCGGAGGTGACCGGCATCGCCGAAGCCATCCCGCAGCTCGACGACGAGCTGGCCGCTGATGGCCGGCCGCACGTGGGACGGGCTTCGATGCTGGGCTATTCTCCCTTCACCTTGCCCGCCGTCACCTACTCGCCGCGCACGACGTTCGCGCAGTCGTCGATCGCGCCGCCGCTGTTCGACCTGGCGTCGGACGCGCCGCCCGAGCGACAGGCGCTGTACGAGGAACAATTGCTTGGCGCGGAGTGCGCGGACCACACGCGCGAGAAGTTCTCCAGCTTGCTTACGAAGGAGTGCTGGAAAACGACACCTGCGGCTGGAGCGGCTACTTCGGCAGCTGACAGCAGCATGCAAGACGTGTCTTCCTCTGCCTCTTCCAGTACGGAGGTGGGCCGCGCCCCGTTGTTCCACTCCCTGCACTTCCTGCCGACAAGCTTTGTCACCTTCGCATTCAACATCGCGCATCGGTTGGTCGCACGTGCTCTCAAGAACGAGAGCGAGAAGCTCAAGGTTAACGTGGCCAAGCAGAAACAGAGTGATGCAGAGCAGAAGGCCAAGCGGGCGGCTGAGGCGGCGGAGAAGGCCACGCGCGATGCGACGGCTCCGGCAGAGTCCACTGCCGCAGCCGCTACGCCTGCTGTGTCGTCTTCTTCGACCTCGTCGTCCGATGCTGCCCCTCCTGCCGCCAGCGCTCCTGCTGGTGTGGCGTCGTCTGCATCGGGCTCCGCTGCTGCGGGGTCTCCTTCTCCTGCTGCTGGCTCCGCATCTGGTGCCAGTGCAGGAGCCCCTGCTTCCGGCGCTCCCGCGCTTGCTCGTCCCATTCGCGACGCCGGTCTGCTGTCCAGCGTGCACGAGAATCTGATGAGCGAGCTGCAGGGCATGGGCTTCTCGCGCGTGGCCGTGCAGGCTGCTCTGCTTGCCACGCAGTCCACCAGCCCCGAGCTGAACATTGAGTGGCTCTTCTCGCACTCGGAGGAGATCGCCTTCGCCGAGCAAGAGGAGGCCGCCACCCAGCGCCGCAGCGAGCAGCGCGCGGCTGCCCTTCGAGTGGTTGAGGAGCGCGCAGCCACCCTGCGCGCGGCTCGGCTGGCCGAGGAGAAGCTGCTGGCCGAGAAGCTGGCGCAGGACCGTCCTATCGACGACGAGGATGGATTGACCGTCTGGCAGCGCTACTTCGGTTCGTCGGACGTGCTCGGCCAAGTGATCCGCCCGCTCTTCTCTTCCCTGTCTCAGCTCCCCGCCAGTGCCTTCCTCAAGGACGGTGCGAGCTGCTTCCCCGCGCTGCTGCCGCAGGCGACCGGTTTGGAGCCGCATACGGCGATGTCGGTTTTCACCACCACCATCACCAGCTTTATGCTGCTCGTCAATGCGGCGCACGCGCACAAGAAGAAAACGCCTGCACCGACCACTGTGACACCAGCCGCTGCGGAAGTGAAGCAGCCGGAAGAGGCAAAGACTTCGGTGGCTTCCTCCGCTGCTGCTGGCGCGGGTGCTGCCGTTGGCTCTCCTGCGGCTTCCTCTGCCGTGGATGCGTCGTTGCCTTCGATCCCCTCCGCGTTGGATCCCTCCACGCGCACGCACATGCTGTCGTACCTGGTGCAGCGCGTGATCGAGTCCACCAGCGGCATCGATCTGCTGCCGCTGCCCGCAGTGCTCCCCGGCAACGAGTCGCTCGCCTCCCCGGCTCCCTTCTCGTTGACGGCTGGCGAACTGGCGTTCCAGCGCGCACACATGCTCCTGTTCGTGCTGAGCAGCTACCTGAACATCGACCACGAGGCCATCTTGGTCGACGCGATGGGCGAGCTGTCTCCGTTCCTCGTGCGCACCGCGAAGGGCATGATGGAGCAGAGCCGTACTCCGGCATACGCCGAGTACATGGAGTCCATCCAGCGCAATATTGCGCGCCACCGCGAGCACGAGGAGAAGACAGTGGCCGAGAAGGGTGCGTCGAGCTTGCTGTCCGAGCGGAAGGATGCCTCGGCCGACAAGAAGCTTCCTCCGCCGGTCAATCTCATGCACGAGTCCTACCTCTGCTCGCTGCTCTACGCGCTGAACCTCATCGTCGACCACCACACGTGCCAGGCTTTCACGCTCAAGGACCTGCTGTACGAGGAGGAGTTGAAGCAGATGCCGCCGCTGCCGGAGGAGGATGCGCAAGCGCAGAAGCGCGTGCGGCCCTTCTACCCGCTGGCGGACCAACGGCCCCTGCTTGATCTTGCCATGCAGATGCTTCAGACGCCACTGTTCCAGTCGCGCTGCTTGTCGTCCGTGTACGGCACGCTGGCTGGTCTGACGCGCTACCGCCCGTTCGTCGACGCGTTCATCGAGCAGGGCGGCATGGCGCTGCTGGTGAATCTGCCTGCCAACGAGCCGCCCTCGGAGGACAAGACGACGAAGAGCCGCGCGCCGCTGCCCTCGCCGAACTTGTACGGCTCCGCGCTGTTCCTGTTGGTGCGCCACCTGACCTCCTTCCCCTCGACGCTGCAGGCGCAGTTCGAGACGGACATCGAGCAGGTGCTCACCTCGTACGAGATGGAGTCTGCGCGCCACGTGTTGGGCGTGCAGACCACGCCGCACATGCCGCTCAAGTGCTTCACTCCTTTCTTCTCCGTGCTCATTCGCAGGGACGCGCATACCTTCCTTGCTGCCCTGCGCAACGTTTGCATCGTCAAGCGCGTGCGCGTCGAGCCGCTACCGCTCACGGACCAGGCGGCGCTGGAGCTGGCCGATGAGAACGACAAGGAGGTGGATGAAGCCGATGCAGAGGAGAAGAAGGACGAAGCCGCAGCAAAGTCTACGAGCGCCGAGTCGACTGACTCTACTGCTGCTGCAGGCTCCGCGGCTGCGAAACCCACTCCCACTGCCTCGAAGGCGGACGAGGGCCAGATGCGCTACGTCATCTGCCTGAAGCCGAAGCCCGCGCCTCCCGCAGCGGAGAAGGACGCTGCGGAGACCGACGAGGAGATGAAGGCCGAGGAGAGCAAGAGCGACGAGGAGAAGAAGGATGCGGCGACGGACAGCGAGGCTGCTGCTGCTGTGTCTTCATCCGCGTCCGCTTCGGAGCAGAAGACTCCTTCGAGCAAGAAGAGCAAGGCGGCGAGTGCGACCAGCGCCAAGAAGAGCAAGTCCGCTCGCAAGTCGAAGTCGCAATCTCGCAGCCGCTCGCGCAGCCGGAGCCGTCCGCGCAGCAAGGAGCAGCCGCCCGCTTCGCCGGCACTGAAGCCTGTGGCCAGCGTGACGCTGACTCCGGAGTCGTTCCCGCAGCGCGATCGTCTTCCGTTCTCTGTGGTGCAGGGCCTGCTGCAGGCGCTCGTCTGCGACCTGCACCGCGCCACGATGCGCCTGCGCGACAAGGTGGCCGCCGAGCAGGCTGCTGAGCTGCGCGCGCTGAGCGGCATTCCTGGAGGCGACGCGATCGCGCATGAGTTGCACATCGACGTGCCGCCGACCGCTTCGCCGACGCCCTCTCCACCGCCCACGTCACGTCAGCCGTTCCTGACGCCGCGTGTGCCCTTCTCACCGAGCTTGGCCGGCGTGGGCAGCCAGAAGTCCGGTCTGATCCCTGCGACGCCGCTGCCGCCTCTCCAGTCGAGCGAGGCTGGCGTCCCTGCGCCGGTGTTTCAGACACCCGCCAAGAAGTCCAACAAGCCGGCTGCGGCTGCGGCTGTTTCCTCGGCCGTCGCTGCGTCGGGAGTGCCGAAGTCAAGCAAGCCGCACGACAAGAAGGCTGGCAAGTCGGAGAAGAAGAAGCCGGAGGAGGCTGCTGCCGCTGCGGCTTCTTCCAATGCTGTCGAGTCGGTCGCGCGCCTGCCCCCGCTGACGCCTCTGTCCGTGGACTTCCACCCCGCGCTGCACCACGTCACCATCCTTCAGATCCTGTCGCACGAGCTGGAGCTGCAGCCGCAGCTGCTGCCGTTGATCTGGCACTTCCGTCCGGACCATGTGCCCGGCGTCGAGTGCGGCTTCACGAACTTGCTGTCGCTGCTGACGCACCAGCTGCTGCTGGATCCCATGCAGCACTTCACCAGCACGGCGTCGATCGCGGAATTCGGACTGGCGCTCTGCCAGTACTCGCCGCAGCAGGTGCTCCTGGCCGGCAGCAAGGGCAAGAATGGCAGCAAGTCCAACTCACCCGATGGATCCAAGGACTCCGGCAAAGAGAACAAGTCGGCAAGCAAGGACAAGAACAAGTCTGGCTCCAAGTCCACAGGCAAGGATGACGGCGACAACAAGGATGCCAGCCCGAGCGTTGCCGCTGCGGCCGCCGCGGATGTGAGCACCCCCGCCGGCTTCATGGCTTCGATCACGCCGTCGCCGCTCGACGTGACGCGCACCGTGCTGGGCGAGCTGACGACGGCGCTGTTCATCCTCATCAGCAAGGGCCGCCCGCACAGCATGTCGCAGCAACCGATGCACGCGCATGTGCCGCGCCATGCGTCGGCCGTCCTTAAGGCCGTGCATCACCACAAGCAGGGATCGTACCTGCAGATGTACACCAACGACAGCGCGTGCGCCGCGCTGCTCAAGGGCAGCTCCGCCGACGGCAGCACTGGAAGCGACAAGGACAAGGACAGCGCTCCCGAGCTGGCCCTGCGCTCTGTCCTCGTTGCCCTGGTGGGCATCTGCAACGTGCTTGCTGGCATCCTGTCCGGCAAGGCCGAGGCCGGTCTGACCGCCATGCAGCACCGCCGGCGCATCTGCCGCTTGTTCGTGGAGACTAACACGCACGCGGTGCTGGCCGGTGTGCTGGCGTGGATCGAGTTCAACGCCTTCAGCGGCACCAAGCTCTGCGTGCAGCTCGTGCAGTCCGTCACTAAGCTCATCGAAACGACGGTGCGCCTTGATGCCGCTTTCCCACTGCGGGCGCGCGAGACGGACAGCGAGCACAAGAAGCATCGCAAGCACAAGCGCAAGCACAAGCGTAAGCGTCGTGGCTCGCGCAATGTAGTTCTGATCGATGACGGCCACGGCGGCCTGATCTCCGTGGTGGGTGCTGACGGCGACGGTGACGGCGACGAGGACATGCACGATGACGACGACGTCAACCGCCTGTTCGCCGAGATCCAAGCCGAGGAGGACGCGGGTGCCAGCGTGCTCGATGAGGCCGCCGCGCCGTCCGACGAGGAAGCCGCCATCCAACAAGCCGTGGACGGCACCGTCGACGAGGAGGAGGAGGCGGCTGCTGGCGAGGACGACGAAGATGAGGACGACGAGATCATGATCGGTGACGGTCTTGGATCCGACGACGACGAGGACGACGATGAGGATGACATTGACGACGACGATGACGACGACGACGACGACGACAGTGATCTGGGCGACGACGACGATATGGGCTCCTCGATGGACGACCTCAGCTCCGTCAGCGACGAGGACGATGAGGACGACGATTCATCCTCGACGGACGAAGACGACGAGGATGAGGACGACGACGAGGACGATGACGACTCGGACGGATCGGGCGACACCGACGACGACGAGCACGCGGGCAACGAGTCTGAGGCAGAGGCCGCGGAGGCGGAAGCTGCCCTGGCGCACGGCCTGGGTGACGAGGAGGACGCAGCCGTGGAAGCCGAGCTCGAAGGCCAGCTCATCGAGGACGAGGAAGCCGATGCTGCCGCTGCCGAGCGTCAGCGCATGGACGAGGAGGACGAAGAGGACGCGGCTGCGATGGACGGCATGGACGAAGAGGAGGATGACGAAGAGGCACCGAGGCGCCGTCGCAGCCACGTGGATATCTTCTCTGAGTCGCTTCTGGGCAGTGTGGCTGGCGCGGCCGCGCGCATCCGCCGCCGCTTGGACGAGAGCCTGCGCAACGGCGGCCCGCGTCCGGGCGAAGTGCTGCTCGATTCCCTGCTCAACGGTCCCCCGGGCGAGATCGATGTGTCTGCGTCGCCACAGCAAGCCACATTCAATCTCAGCGCCCTGGGCCGACGCAACCGACAGTCCGCCGCAGACACCTTCCGCCACCAGTTCGCGCGCATGATGGGCATCCACATCGAGCATGATCACCCAGCTCCCACCGCACCGCCTGCGTCCAGTGCACGCGCAGATGCGGCCGCGCTTGAGGTGCAGGCGCGTCGCCGACTCACGCAACTGCAGTCGATGGCGGACACCGTCAGCGACCGCCTGGTGGCGGAGATGGAGGATGACGCGCCCCTCCCTGCGGAGGCGTCCGCTGGATCAGCGGATGCTGTGCGTGCTCGTCGTCGCCAGGATGTGAGTCGCGCGCTGCTGATCGCGCGCACGGACTTGCACGCGGCCGAGGCCATCCAGACCACGATGACGAACCTGTTCGAGGTGAAGTACCGTCCGTTGCTCGAGGAGCGCTGGGCCGAGTGGGACATCGAGCCGTTGGTGGACGAGGAGACGCAGCGCGTCATTCAGCACGTGCTGCTGCACTCGCTCACCACGGAAGACCACATCGAGACGCACGGATTCACGGAGATTCTGTCGCGCCTGCTCAAGAAGCGCAAGCAGAAGTCCGACGAGGCCGCGGAGGCGGAAGCCAAAGAGAAGGAGGAAGAGGCCGCGGAAGCTGAAGAGGCCAAGGAGAAGGCAGACGAAGCGGAGTCGCCGCAAGCACCGGCTGCCATGGACATCGACGAGGATGAGACACCCGCGGTCGCAGCAGCTCCTGCCGCGCCTGCTGCTTCTGCCGCCCCCGCCGCCCCTGCCGCAGCTGCTACGCCGTCTGAGCCCGCAGCAGCTACTGCTGCGCCCAGCGTTGCAGCTGAAGCCACTCCCGCGGCTGCATCTGCCCCTGCTGTAGCCGCCCCGGCCTCGTCCGAGTCCAAGGAGGAAGAGGAGGAGGAGGACGAGGAGGCGCAGCTGCAAAAGGCGCTGGCGATGTCTGTGGAAGTTAACCAGAACGCTGACGAGCCCGCTGCTGCTGCGATGGAGACGGATGCCGCGCCGTCTTCCTCCGCCTCTGCTGCACCTGCCGCTGCTTCCGCTACACCTGCTCCCGCTGCCGCTTCCAGTGGTGCGGCTGCTGAGTCCAGCCCTGCGGAAGCCGCGTTCGCAGTGGACGAGTCCTTCTTGTCCGAGCTGCCCGAGGACATCCGCCGTGAGGTGCTCGCGGAACAGCAGTCGCAGCTGGCACGCATCCAGGCGGCGCATGCACGACGCAGTGGTGCGGGTGCGCCTGCGGCTGCCGCTGCTGCCAGCTCGAGCTCGGCTGCAACTCCTCGCGCTGCCGTCGGTGCTGCGAGTAGCAGTCGCTCGGCGAGCCCGCCTGCTCGTCGCGCGCGCAGCGACGACGGCCTGCTGAGCTCGTTCCAGTTCCTGGGCGAGCGCATGCAGGAGGAGATCATCGCTCAGCAGCCTGACCCGGAGGAGTTCCTCTTCTCGCTGCCGCCGCCCGTGGTGGCCGACATCTTGTACAACCGCCACCGTCGCGAGGCGGCCGCCATGCGCGCCGACCGCGGTGGATGGCGCGGCATCATGCACGAGTTCAGCCGCTACGACAACGGCGACGCGCCGGCCGACGTGCACGAACACGCGCACGAGCACGACCACCCCGATGAGCACGCGGAGGGTGACGCCGACGCGGGCGAGGATGACGACGACGAGGAGGATGGCCTGCCGCAGTCGGGTGACGAGGAGGAGCTGGAGGCGATGCTGGGCGAGGCCGGCATCGAACTCGAGGGGGAGGACGTCGGAGACTTCGGCGCATGGCTGCGCGGCGCTAGTGCCGGTGCGGGCGCGAGCAAGAAGGTAGTGAATCCGCTGCTTCCCTACACGCATCTGTCTTCATCGCGCGAGCTGCAGGATCGCAGCGTGGAGTCTCACCCGCACCCGCTGCTGTGCCCCAGCCTGCTCGTCCCGCTGGTGCGCGTTCTGTACATGGCGCCCATGAACTCTGCGTCCAACATGCAGCTGTTCAAGCTGGCGGACCACGCGTGCGTGTACCAGTCCACGCGTCACACGCTGCTGTCGTTCCTCGTGGCGTTGCTGCGCGGTGTTTACACGCGCCAGCAGAGCAGCGACCCGATGATCCGCAAGATGATCGACGCGCTGCCGTCCACGCTGCTCGGCACGCGCGACGACGTCACGGGCACCAACCTCAGCACTTTCTCCACGCACAACCACAACGCGGCCAACCACGATGCGCAGGCCAGCGGCATGCCGCCGCTGCTCTCCATCAGGCTGCTCGACCTGCTCAACTACATCATCGCGCGTCGGAACTACGGCACGGCGCGCTTCTTCTTCTCGCCCATGCAGCCGACGGCCGCGATCGAGCACGAACCCGCGGCGGCCGCGGCGGCTGGAGCGCAGCAACCGGCGAGCATGCAGGACCTGTCGAACTTCTCGCTCGACGCGCTCGCGTCACCGTCGTTGCAGCCTATGCCGCACCCGACCGAGGTGCCGCCGCCGTCGAGCAAGAAGGACGCTAAGCACGGCAAGGGCAAGGGCAAGCAGGCACCGCAGCACGAGAGCCCGCTGCTGCCTGCGCTTCCGCCCCCGGCCCTGTCTTTGTCCGTGGCGTCCCCTCCCCCGATCATCGATCTGTTCGCCTTGTTCGGCTCTTCGCTTGTGTCTTCGTCGCGTGACCACGTGCGCTCGCTGACGTTGCTGCTGGCCGATCTGGTGTCGTTGCCCACGCAGCTGCTGGCCGACCTGCGCTCCTTCCGCAAGACGCAGGCGGTCAAGGCGAAGGCCGAAGCCGAGCGAAAGGCGGCCGCTGCAGCCAAAGCGGCGGAGAAGAAGAAGGGCCGGATGGAGGACGACGAGCAGGCGTTCCGTCGGCCGGCGGGCAGCCGCAAGCCTCTGATCGGCGGCGCTGTGGGCGCTGCTCCAGCGTCGAGTGCTCCAAGCAAGTTCGCGTCCAGCCGCTCATCATTCCTGGAACGTGCCCGTGCCGCTCGCGCAGCCAAGGCCGCAGCAAAGGCGAAGGCTGCTGGACAAGAGCCTGCAGAGGAGTCCAAGCAGGTGGATGAGAGCAAGGAGGAGAAGCAGGCGGAAGAGAAGGAGGCACCCGCGGCTTCTGCGGCTGCCGCTGCCGCTGCTGCCGCTGAGTCCGACGACGCGGAGCGCATCTGGAGCGATCCTGAGTATCCGTTCCCGCTGCCCGCGTGCCCGATCCTCCCCGCATGGTGCTTCCGCTTCCTGCTGTCCACCATCCACCTCGACGGGTACGTGGAGCGCGGGTTGGAGTGCGTGCTGCGCATCCTGCTGTACTTCGGCGAGCGGGCGAAGAACCGCGAGATTATCATCCGCGAGCTGGTGCAGATCTGCCTCACTCTCAGCGCGTCCATTCAGGCGGACTTGCAGCTGCTCGCAACGATGACCACGCCCCCACCGCCGCCAGTGCCGGTCACGCCGTCGGTGGGTGGCGCTGCGAGCGAGAGCCCGTTGTCGCCGGATTCGCGCAAGCGGAAGCGAGCCGATGCGGCTGCCTCTGTGACGCAGGTGCTCACTCCGCCCGTGGCGAACATGTCGTCGTCCACGCTGATGTGGTCCATCTCGCAGCGAGAGTCCGCACTTCTGCGATTCGTGCGCATCCTCAACACGCTGGGACTCATCGAGCCGCCAGTTGTGGCCGCTGCCGCCTCTGCTGCGTCCGCTTCTCCTTCGCCAACCGCTACCGCAGCGTCCAGCGCGGGTTCTGCGTCCGATGCGTCTGGCAAGGGTAAGGCGAAGAACGCGGAGGATGAGAGCAATCTGACGTCGCTGATTAAGCTCCCTGCACACGCGTCCGATATGGCGCTGCTATCTCCCACGAACGTCGCGGCCAACAAGGAGCTGCTGCGCGATCTCTCCTTCACGCAGCAGCTGTCCGCGCTGTGGACGGCCATGGACCGCTACTTCGATTTCTGCGAGCACAGCGCCACAGGATTCGTGGTGCTGACCAAACCCGACACGGCCGCGACCGGAGCCGCCGGAGAGGAAGGCGATGCCGACGAGAAGAAGGGCGACGCCACACCGCTCAAGGATGACGCTGCTAGTGCCGCGGCAGCAGCTGCTGCGGAGAAGGCTGCAGAGCTGTCGAAGAAGTTGCAGGACCATCGTCGCGACCTGACGGAAGAGGCGAACGATTCCGCCACCACGCGCGAGAGCGACCTGCTCTTGCTGATGCATCTGCCACTCATCGAAGCCTATTTCATCTTCTTTGCGCCGCGCCAGCAGCCCAAGATTCACGACTCGCTCAGCCTCAATGACGCCAACCGCGCGCAGCTGGCCGACAAGATCAAGTTGCTGGACGAGCCGGAGCAGGCGGCTGCGGCCGGCGTCACGGTGGAGGGCATCCTGGCCACCATTGCGCCGACGGCGCCGGTGGCGCCTCCGCCGCCCTCGGCTGCGTCGTCGGAGCTGGCGTCGTTCCACGCCTTCACGGCCAAGCACCGCCGCCCGCTCAACGTCGCGCTGCGTCAGCACAAGTCCCTGCTGCAGGGTTCGATGCGCTCGTTGCTGTGGCACCCGCAGCACGTGCTGGACTTCGACATTCGTCGCAAGCACTTCAAGTCCGAGCTGCGCCGTCTGCAGAACCGCATCAAGAGCAGCGGCGCACCGGGCATCAAGCTTTACGTGCGGCGCGACAGAATCTTCGAGGACTCCATGGCGCAGCTGTCGCGCTTCATGACCAAGTCGAACAAGGACGAGCTGCTGAAGAACAAGCTCAACATCCGCTTCTACGGCGAGGAAGGCCTCGATGCCGGCGGTCTGGCACGCGAGTGGTTCTTGCTCCTGTCGCGCGCGATCTTCAACGCCGACAACGCGCTGTTCAAGCCTGCCGCGAACAATCCCGCCGTGTTCCAGCCGAACCCGGAGTCGCACATTAACCCGGACCATCTGCAGTTCTTCCGTTTCGCCGGCGTGTTCGTCGCGAAGGCCCTGCTGGACAACCAGCGCCTGGATGCCTACTTCACGCGCTCCTTCTACAAGCACCTGCTGTCCCTGTCCCCTGCGTACGCCGACGTGGAGAGCGTGGACGCGGACAAGTTCAAGAGCTTGGACTGGATGCTCCACAACAGCATCGACCACGTGCTGTACGAAACCTTCAGCACGGAGAGCAACGACTTCGGGGAGCTCAAGACCGTCGACCTGTTCCCCGGAGGGCGCGACGTGCAGGTCACCGACGCGAACAAGAGGCTATACGTGCACCTCATCAGCGAGTTCATCCTGACCCGTGCGATCCATGCGCAGTTGTCCGCGTTCCTGCAGGGCTTCTACAGCCTGATCCCCGCGCGACTCGTGTCGGTGTTCAATGAGCAAGAGGTGGAACTCATGATCTGCGGTCTGCCCGACATCGACCTGGCCGATCTGCGCAAGCACATCGAGTACAGAGGCTTTGGGGCCACGCCGAACGACGCGCAGGAGATCCAGTGGTGGTGGCAGATCGTGTCGGAGTTCACGCAGCAAGAGCGCGCGCTGCTGCTGCTCTTCGTCACGGGAACGAGCAAGATCCCGCTCGAAGGATTCAAGGCGCTGCAGGGAACTAACGGCATCACGCCCTTCACGCTGCAGAAGGCCGACGGAATCGACCGTCTGCCGCTCTCACACACTTGCTTCAACCAGCTCGATCTCCCGCACTACTGCCTTGCTTCTTCGTCCCTCGTGCGGCTGGCGGACGGTGGCAGCACGCGCGTGGACAAGCTTTGCGCTGGTGACCAGGTGGTCGGCTCGGACGGCCAGCCCACGGCGGTTCTCCGCGCGGAGCTCGGCCAGGCCTCGAAGCTGCTCCGCGTCAACTACGCCACGGGCGGCAGCCACACTGTTACGCCCAATCACCAATTGGTGCTGCGCTGGGGCCGCGACCCCGAAGCCACCCTGGCGGCGGATGGACACTCGCTCTCACTGGCGTGGATGGATGCGGACAGCCTTGCCTGGGGCAGCCACATGACCTGGCGCTTCGAGCATGGGCAGGCCTGTGGCGCTGTCGACGAGGCCACACTGTTCCATGCGGACAAGGCGTCGGCCATTGTGGCTGCCAAGACGTATGGCAACAGGCTCTGCGCTGCTGGCCAGTACCACAGCGGTTCTGTGACCAATAGCGTGTTCCGCGATGCGCAGGGCTTCCGCTTCGTGCGGCTGCTTCTGAGCAAGGACGGCACCAGCAAGCCGGCTCGTGCTATTCACTTCAAGATTTCTGCCAAGCACGCCGGCTTGTCTACTCTGAGCCATGCTCCCGTGCTTCCGGCCGCGTTGGTCCCCCACGCCTCTGCGTTCGCGTCCTGGTGGCTGAAGCGCGCGGAGGCGCAGGGTGCTGTGTCAGTGCTGCGCGAGGGCGATCTGTTCGAGGTGCGTGCAAAGGATTACGCCGACCTGAGCAGCGCGGTCAAGCGCCACGCAACGCTGCCGTTGCTGATCAGCTCGGACTCGAATGACGCGCACGACGTGCTGCCCTCTTCTCCCGTTGTCACTACTTCGGTGAGCGAGGACGATAACTCCCACGCAGTTGAAGATGAAATCCCTGCGGCCGGCGACGAGGAGGATGCTGAGCACTTCATGCTGCTGTTCTCGGCGGAGCACAACCAGCTTATCCAGCAGTTCGTCGCGGAAGCTGGACTGGCGGACGTGGCCGTGCTTCCTGCGACGGAGGAGCAGGCGATCGCTGGTCTGCCGCCTGCTTCGCACCTCGACGCGTCGGCACGCGACTTCGTGCGCGTGGTGCCCCCGTGCGCGCCCGCGCCGATCGATTTGTCTCCCGTGCAGCGCGAGGCCATCCTGACCCTGTACACTTGCCCCGAGCGCCCCTCTGTGCGCGACGTGGCCGACGTGCTCGGCCTCGAGCAGCGCAAGGTTCTTCGTGTGCTCCAGCACGCTGGCGTCTCTCGGCGCCCCGAGATACGGCGTGCGCGGGAGCAGGCGAAGGTGGACATGGCGCAAGTGGCGTCGAAGCAGGGTGCTGGCTTCGCCTCCGTGCCCGTGGCGTCCGTGGAGACTGTCGCGGGCGGCGAGTTCGTCGCGCTTGAAGTGGCGGCGCCGGATGGACGCTTCGTGCTGGCCGACGGAGTCGTCACGCACAACAGCTCCGTCGACGTGATGCGCGAGAAGCTGCTCCTGGCCCTTCGCGAAGGCAGCCAGGGATTCGGATTCCGATGAGCCTGCGCACTCCAACAGCCCTTGCTTTCCCTTTCTTCTCTCTTTCTTCCCTCTTGACGCTAAGCGGCCTTTGATACACTGTTTCGTGAAGCATCGCACAGTGTGCTCCAAC
>Ga0256892_1000050_pt1 | contig 18625 bp, 1 predicted proteins | sample MC6MC0515MT_FD_186339 | JGI IMG/M metagenome (GOLD analysis project Ga0256892, IMG submission 186339) | Metatranscriptome of enriched soil aggregate microbial communities from Iowa State University, Ames, United States - MC6-MC0515-MT... | ecosystem: Environmental > Terrestrial > Soil >...
AACACTTGTTCTTTTATTTCATCGGCTTGCTACCCGATTGAACCTACAAAATTGACGTTCCGGTAAATAGCGTCCCAATACCTAGCTCATCCTGACTTTACCGGAACTCGTTTTTCCATCTTTAGACTAGCCCCCCCGGGCAAGTTCACGTACTATGCTTAACACTATGCTTAGTATGGCCCGGTCGAATCGCGTCGCGATTCTTATCGCCGTTTTCTTTTGCACCCTCGCCCATGGTGTGACCTTTCCCGCCCTGCCGGCAGTCTCGCCTACTACCGGCTCATACTACACGGAGAACCTCCTCGACATCGAATACTTCGTTTCAGCTTCCAACGTTGCTACTACGCTTGCGAGTTATCCTACTTTCATTCCCCAATATGTCGCCGTTCAACTTCTTGGCGTCGCCCTGAATTTTGACGCTACCGGCTGCTTCGTCTCTGGGAGCTCTTCGTGGCCGCTGGCCCAGTACCCTCTCGCGCCGTTCACACTGGGCACGCTGGGTACTCCTTATGGCCGTCTTCCTGATAATCTGTATGGTTCTCGGACTATTGACCGCCTGAGCGTCTACTGCAAGGGCAAGGCCCTCGCCCTTTTTATCGTGCCGCCGACCATCGTCATTTCCCTCTTTGACTCCACCAACAACAACGTGATTACGTTCACAGCGTCTTCTGTTAAAAAAGCGGCTGTCTCGAGCGACCAGGTTCTCATGACCCAGTTTGATATCTCCGCTCTCGTTAACAGCACGAGCAGCATTGACGCGGCCCGCGTTCTCGCCCAGGACACGCTCCGCGGTGACGCGGCCAGCGCCACTGTCGCCGCTGAGGTCAACACGAACATCCTCACCGTCTACACGCGCGGCACGAAAAATTGGCGTATCCTCTCTCTCGCTGCGCAGGCCAGTATCAGCTTCACGGTTGATGCCGGTATCGTCTCTAACACAGGTGCTCGCATCCTCTCTCTCGCGTCTCCTGCGATTGCCTCGATTAACTACAAGTGTTTCTCGAACGGCACCGATGTTCCCTGTGCCACGAACATTAGCCCGTGCCCCAACGTAGAGTGCGCGCGCGGGAGCTCCCCCCCGCTCTACTCCGCCAAGGATGACTTTATCTGCAAGACGTTCCTCACGGAAACGAACCCGCTCGAGACAACCACGTCGTGCGCTTACGTCTGGCGCTGCCTGTCGTCAACCGGTGCTATTGCGGTCTGCGGTGCTAACCACCTGACATGCGAGAAGACTGATTGCTCCATTTCCAAGTCGACGTGGGCTGTCGCTAATGAGACGACCCGCTTCGCGTGCGTCGCCAAGAGCGCCCCAACTGTCGCTACTCCGGCGGCCAACTGCGTCAACGCTGGCCTCCCGTCCCTCCAGTCTGTTGCTGGCGCTGTGGCCTATGATGCGTGCACCATCGCACAGGGCTGCCAGGTCGGCTTCTCTGCAGCCGCGTCCGTGCCGTGGCTCTTTGATTTTGCCGCTGAGCTGCGCTTTTCTTACACTGGTCCGTCGACGCAGGTCGTGAGTGGCCGCAAGTACGGTTTCGTCTACAAGTTTGTAGGGGACACTATCCTCAGCGGTCTGTTGCTGACATCTGTCAACTTCTGCCTCGAGCCGCTGATCCGCTCGAGCTCGACGCCCTGTCGCTTCCTCGACGGCCGCATCCTGATCGCTGTCGTCGACGGCGCCAGCATCGAGGCCGGTTTCACTCCCACTGTCGCCCTGCCTCGCAACCTCTTCAACCAGACTGTCGCCAGCACCGTGAGCGCCAGCGTGCACCTGCTCGCTGACGCCATCACTGGCGCCAACGCGCTTGTTAAGACCGCCGACACGATTCTTAACGCCACCATTAACACTGTGGCCAACAAAATCACGCGCACGTACTACAAGACGGCTGATGCCGTTGCTGACGTTGCCCGCGGCTCTTTTGTTGTCGACGCCTACTTTGGCACCGCGCTTCCTATTGTCTCTGGCCTGCCCATTTTCAGCCGCATCGCTATGAAGACCACGATCGACGCTTCGATCGACCTGAACGGCAAGTCGTGCGAGATTTACCACTCCATGGACGCGACGACGGCTTTCTGGCCCTGGTTCCCCAAGGCCTCTGCCGTTGGCGGTGCGTCAAACAACGCAAGCCATCTGCTGTTTGGGGACAATGTCGCCCTCCGCAAGAGCAACATGATGCGCTTCACTATCGCATGCATTGACGCCGGCGTCAAACTTCCTCTCGCCGACACGCTCAAGGATGTGTCTATGATGCTCCAAGATTCGACTAGCCTAACTATTTCGTTGACGTCTGCCGCTGAAGCGACGATTGTCTCGAGCACCAACGACCTCGTGTACTCGTTCACTCTTGTCCGCGGCAATGGCGCCGTTGTCGTCGGTGCCGAGACCGATGTCAAGGTGAAGAGTGCTATGGGCTTTGGCGACTCTGCCTCGCTTTCTGCCCTTGTCCGCGTCCGCGGCGCCGCGACTGCCAGCGTGACTGTCTACATCAAGGTCCCCAAGGTTGATGCCTGGAAGGCCGCATATCTCACCAAGTCTGCTATCGAGCAGTCGCTGAATGGCGTGTTCTCCATTGCTGAGCACATTGTCAGCGTCGCTTCTCCGTCAGCGCTCGGCCAGTGGTTTTGCCGCGACGCTGCTTCCGACCCGTTCCAGCTCTGTAACGCCCAGTGCGGTGCCAAAGAGGTTAAGTGCTCCGCGCTTGCCACCGATGCAGGCTTCCCGGACAAGTTTGCTGGCTGCGCTTTCGCTGACAACGCCTATGTTCCTGCCGTGTACACCGGCTGCAAGCCACAGTTTTCGAACCTGCGCGTCACGTCTCTTAACGACACTTCTGTCCCACCCACTCTTCTCCTCTCGTATGAGGTCAACGCTGACTTCCGCGACCGCACGGCGACGTACTCATTTACGATCCAGTTCCCCACCGAGTTTAACCTCGCAGGCTTGACTGCTTTTGGCGCCATTGGTGGAAACGCTTTGTCTTGCAGTGTTGGTACCCTCAACACTGTCACGTGCACGCTTGTCGCCGCCGGCCTGACCAATCAGATTGCTATCCTAATCCCTGGCCAAATTCCGTCGATTAAGAACGCCGTTTTTACTGGCATTGACTTCAAGACGTCGGCTGGCGTGTCTGTGTACGCCGCCGCTTCTGTCAAGACCATCACGCTTGGTGCCCTCAAGTACCTCGTCGACCAGGGCCTCTCTGATGTCTCTGCCAAGCTTGTGAAGGCTTCCTCTGGCACTGCCTCTCAGTTTAGCATGCTAATTGGCGCTGCCGGCCGCACGTTCACCAACGGTGCCGTTCCCTACGACAAGCTCGAGCTCGAGTTTAGTGCTGGCGCGCTGAACCTCAACGCGTTCACCAAGTGCACGCTCGTGTCCAACATTGACACCGGTGCCGCCGTGTGGCCTGCCCGCGCGGACCACGTCATTGTTACTTCGGTGACGAGTGCGGCCATTAGTGGCAAGCGTCTGCGCATTGACGCCGGCAACGCCATCGCCCGCAACGCGTTCAACAGCATGTTTGTGACGTGCGACATCAATGTCGTGCCCACGGGCACTATTTCTGACACTGTCGCCGTGCGTTTCGTCCGCTCAACCACTGGCGAGGTGTGCGACCTCGTCAAGGGCGCTACTGCTGCGACACCGTTTACCGCGAACCTGAACATCGCCAGCGCTGTGACTGCCGTCGACCAGGTCATCTCCTACAACCTCGACTACCTCACCTCAACGGTTCTGACGACTCCTGAGATGGAGAGCGCCAGCCAGATGCTGCTTGGCCTGAACAACCCGCTCAACCTTCGCAGCACGCTTTCGCAGGTCCCTGGCCACGTTTCTGCCCGTATCAACGTCCCGAGCGCGCTCTACGGCTTTGTTGATTTCCTCCGCTTTGGCAACGCAATTCAGCCCGCCGCGTTTAACGCGCTCGCAACCCTGATTGCTTCGGCTCACACTGCTGGCTCTGCCGCTCTTCAGTTTGCCTCGTATACTGTCAGCAAGGCCGGTCAGTGGATGTGCCTCGACTCGCGAAACGTCGGCGTCATTGCGCAGTGCGTCACCACGCCCCCGGGGTGCAGCTCTGTGTTCCAGGGCAGCGTTGTCTGCGCCGTTGACAATGCCGTCAGCGACTTTGCCTGCGATCTGCTCGAGGCCTCCAAGCCTGTCGCCATCACCCAGTCTAACCTATGCCAACCCACTGTGAATAACCTCACCATGTCGTACGACTACACCACCAACAAGCTTTCTGCGGTTTGGGAAGGTGCTCAGCTGCTCGCTGCGCCCACGCTTGTTTTTACTTTCAAGACCAACGTCAATGGTGCGTTTGACTGGACTGCGCCGTCGTGCTCGTCTGGTGTGTCGTGCGCTGTTGCGTCTGCCAGCGGCGGTGTGAGCATTACGATTGCGGCTGCCGTCTCTGGCGGTTCCTTCGAGGTTCTTTCTGCGCCGACGCGCTGGTTCGATGCCAACGCTATCACTGTCACGATTGACGCCCACGTTTCTGGCAGCGCTTCTAACATCATTTCGTCCCTCATCCCCAAGACGTACACGCTCACCCAGTCGCTGCTCAAGTTCGCTACGGCTGTCACGCCCGCGGCGCGCTTTGTTGCCCACGAGGTCTCGCAGCCGCACAAGGGTACGCTGATTGTTTCGCTCGAGGACCACCTCAGCGCCCCAATTGCCAACATTGCGAAGAAGATCGGCAAGATTCACCTCGCACTGCCCCCGGCCAGCACCATTGCTCTCGGCAGTACAGTTGACGTCCGCCTCCGCCGCGCCGGCAACCCTGACTGGTTCCCTCTTCTCGGCTCGTCTGCGGGCGCCACTGTGAGCTCCAACGGCGATATCACCTTTGCTACCGACACTGACCTCGCTGACGTTCTCGGCGTCCACCTCGTTTTCGAGGATGCCACTGTCCCTGACCTGATTGCGGGCGCTGGCGCTATTGCCATCACGATTGAGGGCCGTGCCGCTTCGTTCCTCGCGTCTGTCACCAACTCTGCCCAGCTCATCTACGACAGCGCAATGGCCACCAGCGCCACGAGCGTCGTGTCGTGGGAGATGTCTGCCCCGCAGGCAACCGGCGTCACGCGTGTTAGCCTCGCGCCGGTTATCCTCGGCGACTCTTACGACCTGGATCTCAACGTTGAGAAGAAGGCCAACGACAACTACCAGGTCAGTGTCGCCCTCTCCGGCGGCGACCGCGTTTTTGAGGCCCTGATTGCCACAACTGCCGCTGTGATCAACGTCGCGAACAACGTTCTGACAGCCGCGGGCAACGTGTGGACGTACGTCGACAACACTCTTTCGACGGGTCCTTTGGGCATGTGGCGCTGCGAGAATGGCCTCAACTCAAACGTGTTCAACGGGTGCCACATCACTCCGCTGGGCTGTGGTAACACCTTCCAGGGTGCTGTCCGCTGCGTCGTGGACAGTATCATCACTCCCAACGCCTGCTCGTACATTTTTGACGAGAAGCCAGTCCCTGTTGAGGACGTCTCGGCGTGCAAGCCGCAGATGACGGTCAGCGCCTCTTTTGACGCCTCGACGAACCGCGTGACGGTGTCGTACGACGTTGACGACACGCAGTTCCTCAAGAAGCCCACTGTTGAGTTTACCCTCCGGGTCACTTCCGCATCTCAGGCAGGCGACATTTTCAAGTGGGCGACCCCCATTTGCTCTGTCCCGGTTGAGGACGTGACCTCGATGCCGAGTTGCACGTATGACGCCTCGTCTCGGACTATGACTGTGTCGCTGCAGAACGTCGTTGCCGACGGCAGCTTCTACGTCTCGAGTGAGCGCATCCGCTGGTACGCCGACGCTGACCTCACTGTCGGCGCGACGCTTGCCGGTTCTGCTGACAGCGTCATTGAGGCTAACACGCCCACGACGTTTGCCCTCCCGCCCAACTATGCGCTCACCACCATCAGCCCTCGTTTGAGCGCCTCGTTTGCCACTGACGGCACTGGCTCCAATGTCGGTGCCCTTATCATCTACGTCCGTAACGCTACCGGCTCATTTGTCGGTGGCGTCACCGGTCAGGTCACCAAGATTCATGTTTCCACGCCGGGCGACTCGTCAATCGGCACTAATTGCTCGATTTCTTACTACAACGAGGGCCAGTCGTCGTGGATTCCTCGCACTACGACAGTTTACGGCGCTGCGTCGGCCAATGTGGTCACGATTTCTCCCATGGCACTCGCCGCCCAGCTTGGCGTCTACATTTTGTGCCCCGACGCCAGCCGCCCTTCCAGCAGCGCCGGCGGCCAGGTCTCTGTCGGCTTTGAGGGCGAAAACAGCCGTTTCTACGTCGCAATTTCGACGAGGTCGGCGATTTCTATCGATGCCAGGGACGCGTCTCCTGTCACTTACTTTACTCGCTTCACTGTCAGTACGGCTGGTGTTCCTTCGGGCGCGAACATCTCATCCGCCCTGCTGCCCGCCGATATGTCTGATATTATCACGCATGAAGTCACCACCGTCGACTCCCTCACTTCGTACATCGACATGGGCTTCCAGCACAGGGTGCGTGCGCTCCATCCGTTCTTGTCGTCTGAGAGTGCTGTGACTGCTGCCCTCGCCGGCGTGACGGCTGAGGGCTCCCTCGGCTCGTGGTCGCTTGTTCCGGGCTCGATTGTGACGGGCGTTGTCGGCGATTACCTGTGCAACAGCGGTCCCGGCGCGTATTCTGCGTGCGCTCTCACGCCCGCAGGCTGCAGCGACTCATTCCAGGGTGCTGTTACCTGCGTGTCGGCTGGCGTCCCGAACGTCAACGCGTGCGGCCTTTCTGGTCCCGTTCCGGTTGCCACGGAGGAGACTGATGCTTGCGTCCCCAGCGTTACGTCTCTCACGCTTTCGTACGACGATACCAACAGCGATATTGTTGTCACCTACACCATTGATGCTCCGCAATTCCTTGCCTCGCCTTCTCTCAGCTTCGTCTTTGCTGTTACCCCCGAAGATTTCTTCGGCTGGGGTGGGAGTGCGGTTGAGTGCTCTCTTCCGTGCACGTACGACAGTGTTAGCAACTCTCTCACTGTCGAGGTGGCTTCTGTCATTGCCGACGGCGGCTTCTCGATCACTGCGCTCCGCTCCCGCTGGGCCAAGTCTCCCTTTGTGTCTGCCGACGTGTTTGTGACCGGTAGTGAGGGCTCAATTCTCGCTCCTGACGCCCCCAAGCTTGAGCTCGGCACGTTCAATGTCGACGCGCTCAGCGCCTCTGTAAGTGTTTCGTTCACCGCCGCGTCCGCTCCCGCTGACCACACGGGCACGCTGATCATTGCCGTTTCTGGCGCTGGCTCTCCTCTCAGCAGCACCCGTGGGACCTTCTCGAACATCAAAATTGCCCTCCCTACCGGCTGGGCGTTTGGTTCTTCGTGCTCGCTCAAGTCTCGCAGCGGTTCAGACTCTACCTGGTTCTTTGACATCCCCGCTGGCCAGACGTCGTCGAGCATCAGCAGCAGCTCCATTGTGTTTCCTGCCGCCCCAGCTCTCGACGCCACCGACGACCTCTACGTCATTTGCGATGGCGTGACGCCCGACGCCGCCGCCGACACCGTCAACGGCGTTGTCAGTGTGAGCTTCGAGGGTGCCGACGCTGCCTTCCTTGCCGAGGTCACTGCGACGGCGTCTCTGTCATACGCGCTCGCTAACACCAACGCGCCTACGTTCATGCGCTTCAAAATGATGACGACGGGTGTTACGGACGCAATCATTGCTGACGACCTTCTCCATCGCATCTTTGGTGCCACCGCCGTTTCTGCTAAGGTCGCGTTCGCTCGCACCGCCGACGAGTTTGATATCACCATTGGCTTCTCTGGTGCCGACAACTCTTACCTCGCTGTCTTGGCGACCGAGGCTGCGCTTCGGAGCCTTGCCAGCAGCGTCATCGGCGAGGCCGGCGAGACGTGGGCGTACATGGACAATTCAGTTGTCGTTGGCATCCAGGGCGCGTTCCTTTGTGCCTCTGGTTCCAGCTTCAGCGCTTGCGTCCTCACGCCGCCCGGCTGCAGTTCCGTGTTCCAGGGCGTTGTCACCTGCGTGTCCGCTGGCGTTGCCAACCCAATCGCCTGCGCGCTCGCCGGCGATGAGCCCGCGCCCGTGCCCAACATGGACTCGTGCCTCCCCATCATCAAGTTTGTTCATGCTACGTACTTGGAAGATCAGATCGTCGTGACGTTTAATATGGATGCGAACCAGTTCGTTGGCTCTCCCACGGTTGATTTCTTTGTCACGGTCGGCCCAGCCGGCATCTTTAATTTGACCGATGTTAATTGCGCACCCGTCACGACGTGCGGGCTTGTCGGAGGCGCCGTCAAGTACAGCTTCATTGTCACCGAAAGGAAGGATCTCACTGACGAGGTTTTCTATATCAACACCCATCCGGACCGTTGGGCTATCGACGCCAAGGTCACCATTGCCGTGTCCGTTCTCGGCGAGAGCATTGTTGGCACAAATGTCACGACCACCGAGTTCAACATTGGCGACTACTTAGTCGACACTATTACTCCCACTGTGTCGACGACGTTCGTCCCAACTGACGACGGCGCGCATGGCAAAATGCTCATTGAGCTGCGTGACACTATGTTCCTTTCCAGTAGCCGCAAAGCGTTTAGGGCCGCCAGTATTGTCCTCCCCGACGGCTGGTCGTACAGTGATGACATTCAACTCTACGCTCGTTCAGCTTCATCATGGTTTTTCGACTTGGGTGTCGCTCCCATTAAGCCGACCAGTGTCGCCAACGGGTTCGCTGCCTTTACGGGCGCCGCTTCTCTCGACGCAGTTAACGTCATTCAGATTATCCTTAACGACGTTACTCCCCCAGTCAGCCGCGACACCGTTGATGGAGTCGTCCGGGTTGCCTTTGAGGGCCCCTCAAGTAAGTGGCTCGTCCGCACTGCGACTGACGCGAAGTTCACGTACAGGCCTACGGAGCGCAAAAACGCCCCCGAGTACGTTCGCTTCACGCTAAGCGTGGTTGACGTCCAATCGCTTGAACAGGACATGTTTAGCCAGCGCGTTGTTTCTGCGGCCTATGACTTCCCTGCCGTCACGGTACTGGATGTTGACACCGAACCCATGGAGGTCACCATTACTCTCGGTCTGAGCGGCACGGACCGCATTTTCCTGCCTCAGTTCTCTGATGCAGCGCTCCGCGAGAGCCTTGCCGCGATGCTGACTAATGCTGCCAGCAACAACGAGACGTGGACGTCGATCGCCTCGTCTTTCAAGACTGGCGAGCAGGGCGCGTGGAGGTGCAACGGCGATGCCTGCGTTGTCAAGCCCCTTGGCTGTGGCACCTCATTCGACGGCATCCCTACTTGCCTCGCCGGCACTCCGCCGACCGTGGACGTCGACGCCTGCGTTCTCATTACTCCTGCTGAGGAGAATCCTCCCACGCCTAACACTCAATCTGGCAGCTGCGTTCCCGTCGTCACCTTGCTTAACGCTACGTTCGCGAGCAACGCCATTTCTGTGTCGTACACGATCCCCACCGATCAGTTCATTGGCAAGCCCACGCTCACCTTTGTTGTCTCGCTTAGCGTTGCCGACGTATTTGACTGGAGCAGCCTCAACTCATGCAGCACCAATAGCTGCACGTATAACACTACTTCCAAGGAGGTCACTGTGACTGTTCCCAACGTCTCTGCCAGCGGTTTGTTTGCTATCCCCAGCAACGCCATTCACTGGGCCAAGGACCTCAACGTCACTGTCAGCGCCTTCATTGGTACCACTGAGATCTCAACTAATATCCCTAACACGTTTCCGATCGACTCGCAGATCCTCTATTCCCTCTCGGCGACTGCCGCGGCCACGTTTTCCGCGAGCGGGACGAACCAAGAGGGCGTACTCAGCATCCGCATGTCCAGCACCAACACCACTGGCGGCATTAGCACTGCCCCTGAGTTCGCGACTGTAATCCTGACGCTTCCCACCGGCTGGATTCTCGGCACGTCCGCTACTGTGTCAGCCTTCCTTACTTCTTCGTCCTCGTGGCTCTTTGGCACTTCGGTGTCGGTGCCTGTCACTAACGTTGTGGGGAATGTTGTGTCGGTTGACGTCACGTCCTCTCTCGAGCTGTACGACATCCGCGAGCTCGTCTTTGAGTTTTCCGGCGCTTCCGCTCCTACTGGCGGCGCCGTTGCCGGCTCGTTCCCCGTTTCGATCGCGCTCGAGGGCGCTACTCCACGTTACCGTGCAGAGGGCGACTTTATCTCATCTTCCCTCGAGGTGTTTGCGGCTGACGCCGACGACAAGCGCTACGCCTCGTTTGTCCTCACCACTTCTAGCACGGTTGACGCATCGAGTCTCTATGACCGCGTTTTCCCGGATCAACTGGGGAACAAGATGATCACTTCTGACGGCAGCGCGTATACGTTCACGATCGGCCTCACGGGCAACAGCCGCAGTCTGCTGTCTCAGTTCACCGAGGCGGCCATCAATAGTCTCGCCGAGGACGTGCTCTCTGCCGGTGCCGAGGCGTGGGCCTACACAGCCGGCTCGCTTGTTACTGGCCATCAGGGCGTTTGGTTCTGCAACGATGGCTCTAACAATTACGGCATCTGTGAGCTCTCCCGCGCTGGCTGCAGCAACCAGTATCAGGGCCCTGTCGAGTGCGTGTACAATGGCATCGCTACGCCGACTGCCTGCCGCCTCCTTACCATGTTCCCTCCCGCTGTGCCCAACTACTCGCAGTGTGTTCTCACGGTGACTATCTCCACCGCTGACTACTCAGCTGGCTCCATCTCGGTTAACTACACAGTCGACAGTGCAGAGTTCATTGGTGCTCCCACGCTTAAATTCTCCCTCAGCACCGACATCAACGGCCTGTTTGACTGGACTACTGTCACCTGCGGCGGAAACTGCGCCTACGTGGGTTCTGCTCTTGTCTACTCGGTCGTCGGAGTGACGGCCAGTGGTACATTCGCTGTTCCCGCGAGCGCCGTCCGTTGGGCGAAGGGCGCTGTGTTGACCCTCACTGTTTCCGTCGATGCCTCGACGACCGACATCGCGGTGCCTGCTGCGCCTACGTTCGAGCTCGGCGACTTCCTCGTTGATGCCATCTCGAACGTGGCTGTGACGGCAACGCTCGAGGCCAACCCGTCGCCTTACACGACCTCGTCGCTTGTTATTCGCGTCTCTTCCAACGGCCTCATGGTCGACCGCGGCGCGTTTGACACGATCAACGTCGAGCTTCCCACTGACTGGACTCACGGCTCTGACGCCTACGTCCGCAGCCGTTCGAGCGCTGACCCCAAGTGGTTCTTTGCGCTCCCCGAGCTCAAAGGGACTGTGTCGGCCGGCGTTGTGTCTGTCACTGGCGCTAAGGCTCTGAACGACGCCCGCGATATTTTCATCACCCTGCCTGGCGTCACAGCCAGCACATCGAACCCCGACGGCGCCGTCAAGCTCGCCTTCGTTGGCACCGCCTCGTCGTACTTTGCCGAGATCGTCCCGACGGCCGCAGTCGCCTTTGTCGCGCCCACGGGCCCCCGCCCTGCCGAGTTTATCCAGTTCAAGCTCTACTCATCTAACGCTGCTGCGATCGACGTCGAGACGTTTGCGGTCCGTATCTTCAACTTGCGGGAGTCCGACCCCGTTCCTCTTATTGCCATCACCCCGAACGCCAACGTGTACACCGTCACTATCCCCATTATCGACGCTGACAACGGCATCGCTCAGTTGCTCGCGAACAGCGACGCGATCGACAGCCTCGCCAACGATGTCCTCACCAACGGCTCCGAGACCTGGTCGTACGTCGGCGACTCGATCCGTCAGGGCATCCAGGGCGTGTACCGCTGCGCCGACGGCTCTTCTTTTGCCACGTGCGCCATTACGCCGGCTGGCTGCGGCAATGCCTATCAGGGTGATGTCACCTGCGTAGTGAACGGCGTTGCTGTTGACTATGCCTGCGGCCTATCGACTGCCGTCCCCGCGGCAGTTCCTGTCACCTCGCAGTGCGACCCTAAGATCACGTCCCTGACTGCGGAGTACACCACCGGCATCATCACCGTGACCTACGACCTCGACGCGACCCAGTTCATTGCTCAGCCTAACCTCTCGTTTGTCGTCACCGTGTCGTCGCCCTCTCCGTTCGACTGGGCCGACAACATCTGCTCCGTCCCGTGCACGTACGACAACGGGGCCAGCACCATCACGGTCGCTGTCGCTGACGTTGCCGCCGGTGGCTCCTTCACCATCACCAGCCCTGCTAAGCAGTGGGCCAAGGATGTCGAACTCTCCCTTGATGTCACGCTTGCCGGCTCGTCGATTGTCGACATTGTCGCTGTTCCCAACCGTGTTAAGGCCCTTGGTGATCTCCTTGTCGACGCCATCGCCGGCGCTTCTGTTAGCGTATCGTTCGCGCCGTCCGACCCGCCTACGTCACACGCCGGCACGCTCATCATCGGCGTCACCAGTGACTCCCAGCTCAGCTCGCGGGCCGACTACTCGTCCGTCACCGTCACACTGCCCGCCGGCTGGGCGCTTGCGTCCGACTGCACTATTTACACGCGCGTCGCCGGCGGCCCGGCCTGGATTTTTGGCACGGCCGACCTCGCCACGTCCACCGGCTCCATCGTCGACGGCAAGTTCAAGGTCACGGGCGACGTGAGTTTCAGCACTGCCCGCGAGATCTACATTGTCTGCGAGGGCGTCACCCCTCTCATCTCGGACCTTACCGTTGATGGCGTTGTTTCTGTCTCGTTTGAGGGCGCCGACGGTTCGTATCTCGCTGAGATCTCTGCCACTGGCTCTATTTCGTACGACCCGGATGCCGCGACTGCGATTCCGACGATTGTGTCGATCACTCTCTCTGCGGAGGGTGTTGCTCAGGGCCTTAGCCCGACTGAGCTCTCAAGCTTGCTCTTTGGTGACAATCTGGCTATCCCTGTTGTTTTTGTCCGCTCCGAGGACGGCCCCGTCTCGACGTTCGTCATCACTGTCGATCTCACCGGCGCTGATCGCGCATACGGCAACCTTATCACGCGCCCGGGCGCCATCGACAGCGTCGCGACTGTGCTTTCCACCAGCGGCCAGACGTGGACCGCCCCTGCTGGCTCAGTTCCCACGATCGGCGCTCGGGGCTCATGGTTCTGCGCCGGCGAGCGCGGCGCGTATTCCACCTGTGCCATGACCCCGGCAGGCTGCAGCAGAGGCTTCCAGGGCACTCCGATCTGCGTCTCTGCCGATCTCGGCGTGAACGAGCTCGCGTGCGGCCTCACTTCCATGCCTGTTCCCGTGCCCGTATACACCTCGTGCGACCCGAAGTTCACGACTGTGACCGTCGTCCGCGACGACGCGGACTCGACCATCACTGTGGGCTACACCCTCAACGCGGACCAGTTCTATTCCAAGCCTACCATCATCTTCACTCTCGAGGCCACCGTCCTCGAAATCTACTGCAGAGAGCCCGTCATCGACGTTGACTGCATCTTTGATCTTGCCACAGGCAAGGTCTCCGTGACCGTGTCCTCCGTCGAGGCCAATGGCTGGTTCAAGCTCAACAGCGCCGGCTTCGGCTCAGCCCGCGGCGCGTCTATCACCGTTGACGCCCACATCGACTCCGACTTAACGAAGTCTATCGTGCCCGGCGGCTTCCCCAACTCGTTCAATCTCGACCCTGTACTCATCACGCTCAAGGTGCCCATGTCGGCAACTTTTGCTGTCTCGGACGCGTCTGTGTCCAGCGCTGGTACGCTCATCATCGTGCTCGGCGAGACCGACTCCGAAAAGGGACTCGGCAATGGCAACGTCAATGTCGGCCAGATCGGTATTGCTCTCCCCGCCGGCTGGCACATTGGCTCGTCGTGCAGCATCCGCGCGCGCAGCAAGGCGGACAACGCCTGGCCTCTGGAGATCAACGCCGTCCAGAGCCCTGTGATTGGCGCCATCCTAACCTCGTCACTTGACAAGTCGCTCTGCGCCATTGCCACTATGTACATAGTCTGCGAGAATGTCACACCCGCCGAAGTCAGCAACGGCAACATCATTGTCAGACTGGAGGGCCTCAGCGCGTCGTACCTTGCCGAGAAGACCGATTCTGTGCTCACATACTCGGACGCCACCGACAACCACAATGACAAGCGTTATGTTGGCTTTGAGATGGTCCTCAGTGACCCTAATGCCGTTGTCACTCTCGATGATATCTCTGCCCTCATCCTCGGCATCGAGGGCCTCTCTGGCGCTACGTTTGCTCCTCTTGGCCGCAACGGCGATGTTCTTTCGATTGTCATTGGTCTTTCTGGCGCCGCGCGCGCCTTCAGCCATGCACTCAGTAACGCCGAGGCCCTCGGCGACCTCGCTATTGCCCTCTCCAACCCTAGCCTCGGCTGGACGCTCGTCTACGACTCCCAGGAGACCGGCTATCAGGGCACCTACCAGTGCGCCGACGGCAGCGACGGCTACGCCACGTGCGCCATCGCCAACGACTGCGGCAGCGAGTTCAGTGCTATTGTGGAGTGCGCTCTTGCCGACGTGTCGCTCGACAGCGAGTACGCTTGTGCCTTCGACACCGTCCCCGTCGCCGTCCCCACCATCGCCGGCTGCGGCGCGTGGATGTGTCTCGACAACGACGGCGCGATTGTCGCCTGCAACAGCACAGGTGTCTGCATCGACGGCTGCCAGACAGCCGTTGTCGTCGCTGACAACCTCTCTGACGCCAAGTTCGTCCCAGTCTGCGTCCACGACAACGTCGTTGTCAACGACGAAGATGCCTTCTGCCCGTCGCTGATTCCCGCCGCGGTTTACGCTGACACTTGCAACGCAGTCTCAGAGTGCGAGTTCAACTGCAAGGGCCCTAACGCCTTCGCCAAGTCGTGCAGCTCCGACCTCACCTGGTCGGACTGCGATGCCCAGTGCGGCCAGGGCAGCCAGGCGCGCTACACCTACTGCTCTGAGTCCACGCTCTCGATCAACACCCCACTGGTCAACGCCAACTCCGTTTCGAGCGCTAGCTGCCCCGCAAACTCCCCCAGCTCCTTCGCCAAGTCCCGCTTATGCTTCGGTGCCGGCTGCGCGCGCTACGAGTGGCGTTGCATGGTTGGCAGCGCTGCTGTTGCCTGCTCCAACGCCTCTGGCGACGTCGGCTACTCTGGCTGCAGCGGCAAATGCGGCACTTCTCAGCAGACCCGCTCGGTTGTTTGCGCCTCCATCGGCGGCGCCGACGGCAACACTGTCGTCAGCAAGGACACCGACGAGCTGCTCTGCGCGGCTCGCTCGGCCAAGCCTCTTAGCTCCAAGGTTTGCGAGAGCTCTGATTGCACCGGCGCTATCTGGAAGTGCTACCCCACTGGCGGCAACCCGTCGAAGCCCGTGAGCTGCGCCGCCGACGGCGCATTCTCGTGCCTTGCCACCGGCTGCAACAAGTCTGTTCAGGGCACGCGCAACGTTGCCTGCTATGACGACGAGTCCAACACGCGCGCGCCCGAGAGCAAGTGCTCCGGCACCAAGCCTGCCGCAACCAAGACCTGCGACGCCGTCTATGACCAGTGCCTCATCGACTGGAACGGCGCCGTATGCGACATTGTTGCCTCCTCGACAGGCCCCGCCGCGAAGTGCGTCGCCACCGCCGGCGCCGCGTCCAACGTGTACCGCCAGGGCGTCTGCGTGAACACGGCGGGCAACGTCGTCAGCGACACCTGCCCGTCGAGCATGACGCGCAGCGAGTGCGTCCTCCCCGTCTGCCCCGCCACCGGCTCGGGCGAGACGACGACCTATGCCTGGAAACACACCATTGGCGACTGCCTGAACAGCTGCGTGTCGTACCGTCCCGTCGACGTCGAGTGTATCGCCACTACGGGCAGCGGCCCGGCGCTCTCGGTTGACCACTACTACTGTGCCAACGTGCCCAACAAGCCGGCCGTGTGGATGGAGTGCAGCAGCTCCGAGTGCAACGGTGGCGCGTGTGACATCAAGCCTGTCATCATCGGCGGTGTCCGCTTCGACACCATTTACGGCACTTGCAAATGCCCCCTCGGCTTCGCCGGCCCGCTCTGTGAGACCGAGGCGCTGTTCGACGCCGTCTCTGCCGACGCCGCCGCTGGTACCGTCAGCTGGACCTTCGCCCAGAGTCTGCCATCGTCCGTCCCGTTCGTCACGCTGAGCTTCCGCCCTGCCGCATCGACCGACGCCTTCACCACGCTCGCCATCGCGCCCGCGGGCCTCAACTTTGCCGACGGCGTGAGCACCTTCAGAGGCGCTGACTTCTCCGCTCTCGTACCCGGCACGTATACGATCCGCGTCTCGGCCTCGTGGCCCAACAGCGCCGGCGTGCCCAACAGTGCCGGCGTGTCGCTCGAGAACACCTTTACCATCACGGCCCGCTGCCTCTCCAACGCCGCTGCCTGCATCAATGGCGGCACATGCAACGCCTCCACGGGCAAGTGCGACTGTGCCGGCAACTTCTCCGGCCCCACGTGCGCCGTCACGCCGTGCGAGACCAAGGGCTGCAACATCCTGACCTCGTCCTGCGACCTTGACTCTGAGAGCACGGCCACGTGCGTCTGCAAGACTGGCTTCTCCGGCGCGAGCTGCGATGCCATCGCTTCTGGCGGGTGCGCGCGCGACGTTTCCGAGGGCACGTGCCTCAACGGCAGCGTGCGCCGCGTTTTCCTTCAGCAGGGCGCCCCCGCGTGCGGCGCGTGCCAGTGCTCCGGCAACTGGGCCGGCGCGCGCTGCAACCAGTGCACGCTCCAGTGTCTCAACGGCGGCACCGCACGCGGCGACTGCTCCGCATGCAACTGCAAGCCTGGCTACCACGGTACGACGTGCGCGGGCCGCAACGCGGTTCTGACGATTGATTTCCACACTCCTGCCGCGTCGGCCGCATCGATGGGCGTCCTCGCTGCCCCGACGGCCGAGACCGCCGACGCTTGGTTCGCCAACATGGAGCTCACGCTCGACGCACTGCTCCGCAGCAGCGGTGCCGCCTCGGATGTCGTTGCCCGCAAGTACTCGGTCCGCTACGTCAAGGACATCCACGGCGGCGACTATGCGCAAACCAAGTTCAACGTCGGCGAGCTTAACTCTGATGGCCCGTCGTCACCGCTCGCGCTCTATGACACCTACGACGCGATGCGCAAGCTCCGCCCGCACTTTGTCGGCAACTCAACGACCAACCCGACGAGCCCGCTCTATGCGCTCGACGCCTTCGACGATGTCTTCCTCGAGCGCGGCGTCGGCATGAAGGACCCCCAGTGCAACAGCGCCGCTTCCGAGACCGAGTGCCCTATCGGCACGCTTCAGGAGGCCGAGCTGGAGGAGACTCCTGATGGCAACGGCGGTGGCGGCGACGACGACGGCGACGGCGACGGCGACGGCAACGGCGGTGGCCAGGCCAACTCTGGCGGTCTCTCGTCCGGCGACAAGATTGCCATCGGCCTCGGCGTCAGTCTTGGCTTCCTGTTCCTGCTTCTTCTTATTATTCTTATTGCTTGGTTCGCCGGTTGCTGGTTCTTTGCCCGCAAGCCCAAGAAGGCCGTGGAGTCGGACGGTGAGGTCGAGATGGCCCCTCACCCGGATCAGGTGTAAGTTGCTGGCTCCTGTTTTTTTCAGACACGGTCACAGCAAGCATTTGAGTCTGGGTTTGAGAGCGCGCTCCCCCGGTTCCTTCCCCTCGCTTTTTCTTGCGCGTGCGCGTGTATTGCGCCCGCTCACGCGAATTCTTAGCTCTTCGTAAGTGTTATGCGCTTCACTTGCTGCGTCTCCACGACGAGGGCTTTGCTACGCGAAGCCCTGCCAGCACACCTGAACGCGCAGATTGTACTGTTTCCATTTCCACTCAGTTTTCGTTTCGTGTTTTAGACTTTGTGATGATTGTCGGTGGCATCGCCACGCTTGCGTGGTTGCCTCTGATTTTTCTTTTATTTTCCATGCTGCTCGCTTGTAGTCCATCGTGCTCGCTCGTCTAGGTGCAGTGCATCGAGTCTGTCCCGTCTGTTTGGATTTCAGACGTCGATAGCACGCACCCTGACCGGTGTCGCCTTTGTGTTCATCCAGCAGATCCACTTTCTTTCTTTTCCAACTCGTGCTCTTTTCTATTGACGCCGCCGGTGAGCCTAGCTTGCCTGCACGCGTCAGTGTCGAATGATTCGACTCAACAGTTTCCACATTAATACAAGCGCATATTTGTGCTAATTTCATTCCGTACTTCCGAAAGAGGAGAGCGTAATGGTTGCAGTGACGCGAGTGAGCGCGTTCAGTGGACGGCAACAGAAGTAGGACGGCACGTGACTGACTAGGGAGTGTATCGGTTGTGCGCCACTAATGGAGGGCGCCACTAATGGAGGACGATGCTTTTTCTTGAATTCAACAGTGTTGGTAAAACGCCGATTGCACTGCTCAGACACTGGCCATGTAGTCTGCGCCCGCCGTTGACCCATCGGCCTTGACGCAGAAGTAGTCAACAATGCGGGGGCGGAACGAGAAACCATCTTCGGGGCGCCAACGCGACGGGTGGCTCTCGCGGAAACTCATGCGCATCCACGCTGCGTCGCTGGGGTCCCAGGCCGGGTGCGCCAGCAGCTCCGCGTCGTCAAACAACGAGCTGATGGCCAGCGCATCAGCAGCCGCCGCGGCAGCTGCCGCGGCGTCAGCTGCTGACGCCGGTGTGGCGCCACGCACGCCCGCCGC
>Ga0256892_1000073_pt1 | contig 16818 bp, 8 predicted proteins | sample MC6MC0515MT_FD_186339 | JGI IMG/M metagenome (GOLD analysis project Ga0256892, IMG submission 186339) | Metatranscriptome of enriched soil aggregate microbial communities from Iowa State University, Ames, United States - MC6-MC0515-MT... | ecosystem: Environmental > Terrestrial > Soil >...
ACGCGCACAGCGGCTGTTTTCCTCCTCCTCCTTTCGTCCAGCATTCGGCGGGCCTGCGGAGGTTGAGGACAGCAACTGTCGCAACGGGGTGCTCAACGACTGGCCTTTGTTTGCTGCAGGTGCGCCCCTCTTGTATTCCGCGCGCGCCGGAGCCACTGCCCCACTGTGCCCCTGCGCCTGGGCTCCCCTTCCCTTCCGCCCGTTGCCGCTTCTGGCGCTCGCCTGCACGCGCCCCCATTCAACTGCACGCAACTCACCTGCAGCGCGTCGGCGGCGGGAATTAAAAATGAGCGCCGCAGCAGCGGATGCGCGCGCTGCTGGCGCACTGGGCGCCGGATGCCGCCCCTCACTGCAGCAGCGGCAACGGCTGCGACGGGCCCATCCGGTGCTGTCCCTGCTGCTACTCCTGCCCGCGCTCCTCCACCTGCTCCAATACAGCAATGGCAGCAGCGGTGTTCTGAGCGTCTCCGCAGCCCCCTCGAGCTTCTGTCCCTCCTCTCCCTGCGCTGCCGGTTGGTACCTGCCCGGCCTGGACGACAGCCAGCCCTGTATGTCTTGTCCGGCGGGATCGTCCTGCGCGGGGGGGTGCACGACCCTGCCGGTCCAGTGTGACCTGGGCACGTACAGCCTTGGCGGCGCGACGGGGTGCGAATCGTGCCCGGCGGGGAGCAAGTGTCCCGCGCGCAACGCGAAGCCCGTGTTGTGCGACCCCGGCACTGCCACCTCCGCGGACTCGTCGAGCTGCACACCCTGCGCCGAGGGATCGTTCGCCGATGCGTCGGGAGCAGCGACCTGTGCACCCTGCCCGCCCGGACACCAGTGCCTCGATCCGAGCCTGGCACCGGTGGTCTGCGCCAAGGGCACCTTCAGCCTGGGCGAGAGCAGCACCTGCTCGTCCTGCCCCGTGGGAACCTGGAGCAACGCGCAGAGCTCCGCATGCGAGGCGTGCCCTGATGGTTACTCGTGCTTGGACCCTTCGGCTGCGCCAGTCGCCTGCGATGAAGGCACCTACTCCACGGCGGGCTCCTGCTCGTCCTGCCCCGCCGGGTCCACTTCCCTGGCGACGAGCGCGTCGTCCTCTTGTACACCTTGTCCTGCGGGCAAGGCGTGTCCTGGAGGAGGGGGGGCTCCGATGGTTTGCGCGGAGGGATCGTATGCGGAGGAAGGGGCCAGCAGCTGCACGCAGTGTCCCGCGGGCTATGCGTGCCCCTCGACGACCGCCCTGCCCGTCGTGTGCGCCGCGGGAACGTTCGCCCTTCAGGGCTCGTTGACCTGCACCACCTGCCCCCTGGGTACCGCCTGCACGACCACAGGCTCCACCACTCTCTGCGTGTCCGGCCAGTACTCCCTCGCGGGAGTGTGCACGGCTTGTCCCGCGGGCTTCTTCTGCCCGAGCCCCTTCGTGGACCCCATCCCGTGCCCGTCTGGCTCGTTTGCCGCCAACACCGGAAGCACGTCTTGCACCACGTGCCCCGCGGGCCAAAACTGTACATTCCCCGACGCGAATCCCACTCCGTGCGCCACGGGACGCTTTAGCCTTGGCGCGGATACCTCGTGCACGGACTGCCCGCCCGGACACCAGTGCCCCGACCCGGCCTCGGCGCCGGTGGCATGCGCATTGGGTCGCTACGCCGTGGCCACCAACAATGTCGCTTGCCACACCTGCCCGCCCGGCTACGCATGCCCCTCGACGACCGTCGCCGGCACTGTGTGCGCCAGTGGCTACTTCGCCTCAGGCAACGACAACATCGCTTGCACCCCTTGTCCCCCTGGTCAGACGTGCTTGGCGCTCTCGGGGCCCACCGGGGTGAACTGCACGGCGGGCACCTATAACGGGGGGGCGAGGTACGGGTGTCTGCCTTGTCCGGCCGGTTCGCAATGCCCTTACCCCGACGAAGACCTCGTACAGGAATGTGCGGCCGGCTACTACTCCCTGGCGGGCTCCAACCAGTTCTGCACGGCGTGCCCCATCGGGCACGCGTGTCCCGTCGCGAGCATGGCGCCGCAAGTGTGCGCCTCGGGCACCTACGCACTGGGGGCCGCCACACGCTGCTTGGCTTGTCCCGCGGGCAGTGCGTGCGGCAGCTCGGGCGTCAGCATCTCCTCCTGTGTCTCGGGCCAGTACGCCGCGTCCGGATCCTCGGAGTGCACCTGGTGCCCCGCGGGGTTCGCCTGTCCTACCCCGAGTATCTCCGCGCCGTTCCCGTGCATCACCGGCACTTACTCGCTCGGTAACGCCACGGCGTGCACGCCGTGCATGGTGGGCGCGAGCTGCTTGGACCCGACCGTCGCGCCGGTGCTGTGCGACCCCGGAACCTTCCGCACCGACCTGACCACGGCGACCTGCGCCAGTTGTCCCGCGGGATTCCAGTGTCCCGACGGGCAACAGGCTCCCCTCCCCTGTCCATTGGGGTGGTACTCGTTCGCCGGGGCCTTCGAGTGCCTTTTGTGCCCCGAAGGATCGAGTTGTCCCTCGAGAGACGGACAGGACCTCTTGCCCTGCGCGGCGGGAACGTATTCGCCTGGAGGATTGACCGCGTGCATCGAGTGTCCCGCGGGAGTGTTGTGCCCTCAAGGTACCGCCAATGCAACGGAGCTGTGTCCCGCGGGGTACTGGTGTCGACGAGGTACTGGTCCGACCGGGACACCTTGTCCGGCTGGCACGTGGCGCAACGAGACCGGCGGGGCTTTCCTGAGCGATTGCTGGGCTTGTCCTGCGAATTACTCGTGTCCGGCCGGTACGGGCACCATCGTGCCCCAGCCTTGCGCCGATGGGCACTACTGTCCCCCCGCCACTCGGGACCCGAGGACCTACCCGTGCCTGCCCGGAACCTACATGCCCTCCTGGCACCTCGTTCGGACGGCACCGCAGGACTGCCTTCCCTGCCCGGAGGGATTCTACTGTCCCTCGGGCACCGCGGACCCGTTGCCCTGCCGAAGCGGCACGTTCTGCCCCGTGGGCAGCATCGCCGTCGAGGGGGTGTCCTGCCCGTTGGGAACGTGGTCCTCGACGATGGGGGCCATGAACAACTCGGTGTGCACCAACTGCACCATGGGTCAATATTGTCCTTCGGGAGCCTCGGCGCCGGTACCCTGCCCCCCCGGCAGCTACAATCCCTCGAACAACTCCTACCTCGCCAGTGCGTGTCGTCGTTGCGACGCTTCACGATCCTGTTCGACATTCGGTCTTCCGGCTCCGGACGGAGACTGTGCTCTCGGGCACTACTGTCCCGAAGGCACGGTCCACCCGGAGGACACCCGTTGTCCCGCCGGTCGCTACTCCGATGCGACCGACAACTTCAAACTGGATGACTGCGATGTGTGCCTGGCGGGCAAGGCGTGTGCCGCTGGGTCTACATCGGTCGACGTGGTCTCCTGCGCTCCGGGACACTATTGTCCTGCTGGAACCGGTTCGCCAACCATGTACCCTTGTCCTGCGGGCACGATGTACCCGGGGACGGACGGGGATGACATCGGTGATTGCGGTTTGTGCACCGAGGGGTTCTTCTGTTCGGGAGTCGGGAACCCCGGGGTGTCCGGACGGTGTTCCGCGGGGTTCTACTGTCCCTCCGGAACGAACTCGTCGAATCAATTCCCGTGCGACGCGGGGACCTACCTGGACCTGGATACGGGGGTCAAGCAAGGCGATTGCAAGCCGTGTCCGCTGGGATCGTTCTGTCCCGTGGGAGTCGCGGCGCCGATCGCCTGCGCCGCCGGCACGTACACGGACCAGCAGTACACGACGAACCAGGGACGCGTGGCGTCCACCGGCTTGACCTCCTCGTTCCCCTCCTGTGCCTCATGTCCCGCCGGCAAGGCATGCACCAGCACGGGCCTTGGTGCCGCCGACGTGACCTGCGGTGTCGGGTCGTACTCTCCGTTTGGTTCGGCCACGTGCATCGCCTGCCCCCAGGGCTACTACTGCGACGTGACGGAGACCACGGCCATCGGGGGCACGAACCCCCCGAAGCCCTGCCCTGCTGGATCCTATTGTCCGTCGGGCTCTGGGATCGCTTCGTCGCTCCCTTCATGCACCAAAGGCCATTACTGCCCCTTGGGATCGGTGCTTCCGTTGAAGTGTCCTCTGGGGTCGTACAACCCCGATGATGGCTCGGGCGACCTCTCTGCTTGTCGGTCGTGCCCGGCGGGGAGCTACTGCAACGAAGGAGAACAAGGTGTGTCGGATCCTTGTGCCCCCGGCTACTTCTGTCCGATGAACTCGACCACCCCCTACGCCGTGCCCTGCCCGGCGGGGTACCATCGGCCCACACCGGGCGCCGCGGCGTCATCCGATTGCGCCGGGTGCCCCGAGGGGCGTTACTGTCCGCGCGGCAGTGTCGAAGGCCTCGAATGCCCCGTGGGATTCTATTGTACCCCCGGGTTGCCCGTGCCCACCCCTTGCCCCAAGGGCACGTACGGCAACATCTCCGGCTTGACCACCGAGTCCGCCTGCGTGATGTGCGACCCCGGTTCTTACTGTGACCAAGCTGGTTTGTCAGCGCCCTCCGGGTTGTGCGATCCGGGTTTCTACTGCTCCTCCGGCGCCACGTCCTCCCAGCCCTCCGGCTTGGACTCCACGGGCGGTCCATGCCCTCGCGGAGGCTACTGCACGCAAGGTAGCTTCGAAGGACGCCCTTGCCCTGCAGGGACGTATCTGAATGTGAGCGGGGCGAGCGACAAGACGCTGTGCCAGCTCTGCCCGCCGGGGTACTACTGTGCCAATACGGCCAATGCAGGCCCGTCGGGCGAGTGCGACCCCGGGTACTACTGCACGGGCGCGAGCGACTCGCCGATCCAGCACGCGACCCCGGCCGGCTCTTTCAGCCTCAACGGTTCCGCCGGTCCGACTCCTTGTCCCGTCGGGACCTACGCTCCGGGCCCGACGGCATCCATGTGCCTCGACTGTGAACCCGGGTACTTCTGCCCGAACCAGAGCACGATCTTCATGTCCGTGTGTCCCAAAGGATCGTTCTGTCCCCGGGGGGCACCGTTCGGGACCAGTTGTGAACCGGGGAGCTACAACCCCTCCGAGGGATCCAACAACGCCAGTGCGTGCATCGATTGTCCCGCGGGGTACTACTGTGCGGACTACGGCTTGGACCAGGTGAGCGGACCTTGTCAAGCGGGATTCTTCTGTGCCGGGCGCGCGGTCATCGCCGCGCCCGCCGGGGCAGTCTTTGGCGGAGTCACGTGCCCGAAGGGGTACTACTGTCCCGCGGCCACTCCGGCGCCCTTGCCCTGCGCTCCAGGTTCCTACGGCGCGAGCAACGGATTGACTTCCCAGAGCGAGTGCACCGGTTGTCCCGCGGGATCGTACTGCGCCCAGGAGCTCAACACGGTCTCCGACGGGTCCATCACGCCGTGGATGGGGTCGCTCCTCCCGAGTGCTCCGCAGCCCTGCGCAACGGGGTACTACTGCACCGGGAACGCCTCGAGCCCCACGGCGAACAGCACCGCCTCCGACGGGTCGCTGACGGGCGGACCCTGCCCACCGGGGTACTACTGTCCTTCGGGCAGTGTAGCTCCTCGACCTTGCTTGGCCGGCACGTACACCGACCTTCCGGCCCAGGGGTCGTGCCTGCCTTGTCCTGCCGGAGCGGTGTGCCCCTTCGCGTCCAGCACGGGGAACACCTCGTGCTCGAGGGGGTATGTCTGCCTTCCGGGAACGCAGTCTCCGGGACAATATCCTTGTCCCCTGGGAACCTATGGACTCAAGGATGGTGCCCGCGACTACGAGGAAGGTTGCGCCCCCTGCACGCCCGGCCACTACTGTTCCTCATTGCACGCCATCATGCCGACCGATGAGTGCACCGCGGGGTTCTACTGCCCCATCGGTGCCACGGACCCGCACGGTACCCAGAACGTATCGAACGCCGTGGCGTACTCTTGCCCCAAGGGGTATTACTGCCCGATGGGCGCGACGGTGCCCTTGCCCTGTCCTGTGGGATCATGGCGCAACGCGACCGGTGGCACGGCGGTGGAGACCTGTGCTCCTTGTACTCCTGGTCAGTACTGCGGCGCGGAGGCCATGCTCGCTCCATCGGGTCCTTGTGATCCGGGCTACTACTGCACCTCGAACAGCTCTTCTGCCACCCCGCTCGGCGGTGGACCCGCAGGAGGGGACCAATGTCCTCCGGGTTACAAGTGTCCGTTGGGCAGCGTGGCTCCAACGGCTTGCTCGGCTGGCACATATCAAGACCAGTTTGCCCAATCCGTGTGCAAGGGGTGCCCGGAGGGATTTTTCTGCTTGGGCGCCCAGGTGACCCCGCAGGAGTGCCCCAAGGGCTACTGGTGTCCCGCGGGTTCCACGCTTGGAACGACGCACCCTTGTCCGGCAGGAACGTACCAGCCCATGCTCAACCGCACCTCGCCCCTGGAGTGCCAAGTGTGCCCGCCGGGGAGCTACTGCTTGGCGGGCGCCCCTGATCTGTCGGGCCCTTGCGCAGGTGGGTACTACTGTCCCGGGAACAACACTTCCCCCACGCCGCTCCTGACCCGCTGCGCTGCAGGAACCTTCTGCCCCTCGGGCTCGACGGCCCCCACGCCGTGCTTGGCGAACACCTCTTGTCCTTCGCCGGGCATGTCCGCCACGGGGGCCACCTGCGAGGCCGGGTGGTATTGTCCGACGGGCAGCACGAACGCGAGGCAGGTGCAGTGTCCCGTGGGACATTGGTGCCCGGGCGACTCGCAGCCGGTGCCGTGTGTTCCGGGCACGTACAACCCGACGCTGCAGGCGAGCACCATCGGCGCGTGCCTTCCGTGCACGGCCGGTTTCGAGTGCGCCGGGTACGCGTTGTCCTCTGCGACCGTGTTGTGTCGCGAGGGGTACTCCTGCCCCCTCGGCACGGTGATCCCCGACGTCGATGATGAGTGCCCTCGTGGACACGAGTGTCCCCTGGGTTCTCCCAGCGCGACACCTTGTCCTGCGGGCCACTACCAAAACCAAACCGCCCAGGCGTTCTGTCCCATCTGTCCGGCGTCGTACAATTGCACGATGGGCACCATCGAGCCACAGCTGTGCGCGAAGGGCGCGTATTGTCCCGAGGGCAGTGTGCTCGCGTCGAACTTGTGCCCGGCGACCACGTACCTGGACCGGGAGGGCGCCTCCAGCGAAGACGACTGCCAACCCTGCGCGGGGGGCTACTTCTGCATGACGGCCGGTGCGACCACCCCGCAGGGCGACGGCCCCTGCGCGGAGGGCTTCTACTGCGAGGGGGCCAGCAACTCCGACCGGCCTGTCAACCAGGTGGTCACCCTCCACGGACGCACCTTCGTGAACGACGAGTGCCCCGAAGGGAACTACTGTCCTCCGGCATCCAACTCCTCGCGACCATGCCCTCAGGGCACCTTCGCCTCCGGTCGGGGCAACATTAACTCCGACGCGTGCATGCCGTGCCCGCGGGGGCAGTACTGCGAGGGCACCGGTGCGAGCACGGCCGGGGGCGCTCTTTGCGCCGCGGGATACCTGTGCGTCTCCGGTGCCTTCGTCCCGCGCCCTCATGATGGCATCACGGGCTTCCCCTGCCCGGCCGGGACGTTCTGCCTTGAGGGGGCGAGGAACACGACGCTTTGCCCACCGGGCACGGCGAACCCCACCGTGGGGAACTCCAGTTGCCCTCCCTGCGAAGCCGGTTATTTCTGCAGTGATTACGGACAGACCGCCGGGTACCCTTGTCCCCTTGGCAGCTACTGCCCCACCGGAACGACCATCCCCTACGGATGTCCCGTGGGTTCGTTCGGCGGAAGCACCGGCCTGCGCAACGCTTCGGAATGCACCTTGTGTCCCGTGGGTTCCTATTGTCCCGGCACGAACCTGACCGCTTCCTCGTCGAATGTAGCCCCGTGTGCTCCGGGGTGGTTCTGCGACCTCGGATCGGCTTCGGCCCGTCCAGACGGACCGGGAACCCTGGAAGGATCGGGACGACTCAGTGGACCATGCCCTGCTGGCCATTGGTGCCCTGGAGGCACCTTGGCGCCTCAACCATGCAGGAACGGCACGTTCCTCCCTGCGAACTCCAGCGCGTCCTCGGGGGACGACTGCTTGTTGTGCACGCCGGGCATGTACTGCGGTGGTCTCGGCCTGGCGCAACCGAGCGGTCCTTGCTGGGCCAACTACACGTGCCCCCTGGGATCCTCCACCCCGAACGAGGTCGATTGTCCCGCCGGGCAGTTCTGCGTGGCAGGCAGCGCGGTGTCGGCGCCATGCCCGAATGGAACCTACACGAACCAGCCTCGTCAAGGCTCGTGCCAGGCGTGCCCGGAGAGGAAGTTCTGCATCAACTCTCCGCTGGTCCCCGCGGACTGTCCCGCGCAGTTCTATTGTCCCGAGGGCACGGCGTTTCCTTTGCCCTGCCCGGACGGGACCTTCTCCACGGGAGACGCTGGATCGCTCGCCCGGGCGTCCGAGTGTGCCAAGTGCCCCGCGGGGGTGTACTGCACCAACGGTGCCGTGAGAGGAAATTGCAGCGCGGGATGGTGGTGTCGCTCTGGAAGCGCGGTGCCGCAACCCTCTGGAGCCTTCCCGCTCGTCGATGTCGGAGGCCTCTGTCCCGCCGGCAGCTACTGCCCCGCGGGCACGGAGCTTCCGATCCCTTGCCCCGCCGACACCTTGCGCAACCTGACCGGTGCCGCTGCTCCGACCGACTGCGTGGTGTGTCCCTCGGGGTACACCTGTCTGTCGGGCGATCCCATCGCACAACCTTGTCCGACGGGCTCCTGGTGTCCCTCGACCGGGGTGCGGCATCTGTGCCCCGTAGGAACGTACCAGCCCCTCCTGGCCCAGACGAACCTCGCGAGCTGCTTGACCTGCCCGGCTGGTTACTCGTGCGTTGATGCCGGGGTGGCGGACTACAAGACGTACCCGTGTCCTCCCGGACAGTACTGTCCCGCGAACCAAGGCAACATGTCCTACTGTCCTCCCGGCACGTTCCGAGAGCAATCCATGGCCACGGTCCGCGAGGACTGCCTGGAGTGCGACGGGGGAACCTGGTGTGGTCTGGGAGCGTCACATCAGAACGAGTGCCAAGGAGGCACCTACTGCCCGCCGGGGAGCGAGTTCACCCGCCCCTGCCCGGCGACGAGCTACTGTCCCGGCCGCACGGCCTACCCGCTGACCTGCCCCGGCGGATGGTACTGCCCGGCGAACAGCACGAACCCCTTGTACTGCGTGGCGGGTCAGTACTGCCCTCCCGGCTCCGCCGAGCCGCTGTACTGCTCCACCGGGTTCATCTCCTTGTCCATCGCGAACCGCTCGACCCTCGAGCTGTCCTGCCGCGCGTGCGAAGCGGGCTACTATTCTTCCGACGCGCGCAACAGCTCCTGTGGTGCTTGTGACGCCGGCTATGTCTGCACGGGTGCCTCCAGCTCCCCCCGTCCCTTGACCGTGTCCCAAGGTGGCTACATCTGCCCCTTGGGGCACTACTGCCCCGAGGCCTCGCCGATCGAGATGCCTTGTCCTGCAGGCAGCTACAATGCCCTTGTGGGCGGGGAGTCACTCGCGGCGTGCTTGCTTTGCCCGGAGAACACGTTCCAGGACTTGGCGGGTCAGAGCGGGTGCAAGCCCTGCACGGCCTCGAGTGGTTCGCCTCCAGGAGCGACCCAGTGCGCGTGCATCGGCGCCAACAGGGCCTTCCAGTCCTCGGACCAGAGCTGCATCTGCCGGCCCGGTTTCGAGTTCATCTCCGACGCGCACCGGTTGAGCGAGGAAGATGACGTCGTGGACTGCCAGCCGATCATCTACACCCGCTGCGCCAGCGGCCAGGCCCGTGATTCCCAGGGTCGCTGCGTCGACGCACAGGGAGCCGACTGTTCCACCACGCAGTGCAACGGCTCCCCGGGCAAGTTCTCCGTGCCGTTGGGCGTGTGCGAGTGCCAAGGCCAGCCGTCGCTCGACACGGTGTGCGGGGCGGACTGTCGCGCGAGCACCGCGAAGCTGTCCTTCAGCAACGATCGCTTGACGGTGACCAACCCCCTCTTGGTCGGCACCTCCGGCGTGAACTCTTCCTACTCCGTCAGCCTGTCCTCGATCCCCGGCTTCATTGGTGCACCCGATTGCCGCGTCTCCACATGCAACTTCTACTCGGTGGTCGTGCGGGAAGGCGGTGTTGGGGGCATGTACGGCGCGCCGCCCGCGCTGACCGGATACGCTAGCAGCCAGGGCATCAATGGCATGGTGACGCAGGCAAGTGCGAGCAAGGGCGCCTACGGACACTACGAGCTGATGAGCGAGTCACCCTCTGCCTCCCGCGCCGGGCGCAGTCTCTCCGAGAGCACCCTGTACGATGGCGCCACCGCGACGCTCAACCCCTCGGTGATCTGCCTCGTGAGCGGCGAGGGTTTGCTCTTCGACGTCAGCGCGGCATCCAGTGGCCACTACCCCGTGTACCTGAAGGATTCCCTTTTGAACTCCAACCCCCAGTTCGACTACGGCTACTTCCGCAACCTCTCCTCGGCCGTGGCATCCAACGCCTCGGGCGTGAGCCTGTTTGCGTTCACGTTCCATACGCCGGGAGTGTACGTGTTCGCGGACCAGGCCGACACGGAGCAGATTAGCATCGTGCGCGTCGTGGAGGTGGACCAGCAGTGCCCGGTTCCGAACGGGGACCCGTTGGCGCGCATCCAGCCCTTCCTGTTCGAGGCCCTCATCTCGAACGGCGTGCAGCGCAACCAGCAGATCGTCATCACGCCGGACTGGGCGTTGCTCGGCATCATGGTCGCCTTGATCGCCCTGTTGGTCGCCTTGATCGTCGCCGGTTTGTACTTCTTCCAGACGCACTCGTGGTCCGCCGGAGTCGGGGTCATCCCGGGGTACAAGAAGCTCGCCCTCCAGAAAGACCTGGATGTATGGAGCATGTTCTCGAGCAAGGGAACTATCCGAAGCGTCGACAATGTCAGCAAGGGGCTCATCAGCCTCCGCGCGGCGGCATCATCGGGTCAGGGAGATGCGGCTGCATCGGGACTGGCCACGGGGACTGCGTCGCGCCGCCCGGGCGCGATGGGCATGGGCCTCGAGGCCGATGACGGCACCGGCAGTGCGCGGGTGGCCTCGGCGGGCTTCGGCGGCGCCGCGGGCGACGACGGACTCGGCTCGCTCATGAGTGGCACCCTGAGCACCTGGGAGAATGGCGCCCAGGGCGCGTTGGGCGAGAAGGCCGATCCGAACGACCAATGGATGAACGAGCTCTCCTCGCAGCTGGATCTTGATGGTTTCGATTTCCACTCCCTGTACAAGATGCTCGACGAGACCCGTCTCAGCGTCGAGGGCCACTTCGAGCACCAAGAGGACGGACTTCGCCTGTTCTACGAGAGGATGGCCATGGAGATCGACCATCTCAAGAACGTGCTCGCGGTCAAGATGCAGGTGCAACTGCACAAGACTGGGGAGGGCATGAGCGAGGCAGTGGATCGCCTGGTGTCCGGCGAGTTGCTCGCGCGCCAGGCGTTCCAGGACCTGCACCGCCGTCGCGAGATGGAGCTCACCAAGACGCTCGAGCAGTTGGTCACCTCCATCCGCAACCTCAACGAGGACTACCAGTTGTACCCCATCAAGGAGCTGGTGCGCCTCTGCAGCGAGCACATCCAGTACGCCGAGCGCGGGCTGGAGCAAGAGCGCAACCGCCGAAAGATCTTCGCCTCCCACACCGAGATCGTCGGCCGACCCATCGTCGACGCCCTCAGCAAGGCCGACCTGGCCGAGGAGGGGGTCCAGAACAGCTACATGGACGCCCTCAAGCTGTACGAGCAGGCGGTGCTCGACGCCACGAAGAAGATGCTCGTCGAAGAGCAGGCGCATGCCACGGCCATGGAGAAGCTCGACGAGAGTGCCACGGACAAGCGCACCCTGGAAGTCAACAAGTACCATCTGACCCTGTGTCGCCTCGCCAAGGAAATCCAGCAGCAACTCTCGTACCTCGATGAGAACCTCACGCCCATCCTGGAAAGCCTGCGCGACATGGAGGACAAGACGCATCAGGTCTGGGTCCACGTGCAGGGCGAGCTGCTCGAGGCGCGCTGGGCCGCGCTGCTGCACCCCACGGAGGGCCGCCTGTTCCGCGGCATCAACCCCGAGCTGGCGAAGGTGTTGACAGGCTTGTTGGGCATGAAGGGCGGCCTGGCCGTCGATCCGCTCACCGGGTGCTTCGGACCGAAGGTGCCCTATGACCCCTCGGACCCCTTCGAAACCATCTTTGATTACCAGGCTGCCGAGAAGGCCGCAAGGGAGCGCGAGGGGGAGAGCGACCTGAGCGACAGCGATGACGAGACGGGCAAGCGGCGGAAGAAGGGCAAGACCGACGCGGACGACGGCGAGGAGAGCGATGGTTCGGTCACCGGCAAGAAGAAGCACAAGAAGACCGACTCGGACCTCGACAGCGACGACGACACGGCCACGGGCGCTGGCGGCCGCCGTCGCAAGAAGGGCGGCCTGGACGACGACGAGGACGCTGCTGCCGGCGGCTCGACCGACGGCGCCGGTGCTGACGGTGGCGAGGATGAGGACGACAGCACCGCCGTACCGACCTCGAGCGAGGAGATGCGCGCGCGCGCCATGGCGGGCCTCGACAAGAAGCGCCGCCAGCTAGAGGAGGACGACACCCTCGCCGCCTCCGAGCGCGCCGAGCGCCTCGCCGCTTTGGACGCCGAGCTCGCCACGCTCAAGCAGGTGTTCGGAGACTCGACCCAGGCGCTCTTGGAGGAGTTCGACCGCGGGCAGAAGGATCGGGCCGATGAACTTGCGCTGGACGAGGCGGCGATCGAGCAGCTCAAGGCGGACCTGCTCACCAAGCACCAGCAGCTCGCTGCGCTCGAGTCGAGCCACAGCGCGGAGGAAGCCGCGTTGCTCAAGCAGCTCGACCGCGAGGACGCCGAGGCCGACGACTCCTTCGCCGTCAACATCAGCAACTTCAACACGCTCCTCGACGAGATCAAGGAGGAGTCCGGCGATGGGGCCGCAGGATCCGGCGTGGCGTCTCGCAGGGGCAAGCACAAGAAGATCCAGCTCGAAGACGGCTCCTACGACGACACGGCCGTGGAGACCGAGGTGGAAGGTGCGAGCTACCCGGGCAGCGGGATGGGTCGTCGCGGAAGCAGCTCCGGCGGCAACGTCGGTGGTGGCGCCGGCAGCACGTTCCTCAACGAGTTCGAGTTCGTCATCAATGATCTCCGCAACAAGGGCGCGTCGGACGAGGCGATCAAGACGCGCATCACCGAGATGCACGCCACCAAGCGCGCGCAGCTGCGCGAGAAGCGTCTGGCCGCCCTGCGCGAGAAGCACGCCGCCGAGGCCGAGGCGGCGCGCGAGGCGGAGGATGCCACCAAGCAGGCGCTCCAGGAGCAGATCAAGGACGCGTCCGAGCTGCAGGTGGTGATGGAGGCGCTCAAGGCGTTTGACAGCAAGAACGGCGAGCCCGGTGCGCACGGCGCCTCCACTGCGACCATGCTGACGGGCGAGGATGGTTCCGGCGGCACCGCCGAGCTCGTGGTCCTCGACCCGGCCAGCGCGGCGGAGTTCGAGCGCAACCGCCAGCTGATCGAGCGCCGCTACCGCCGCGACCAATTGGATCGCGAGGCGCGCAACGCCGTGACCGAGGCGTACGAGTACGCGCGCCTCGAGATGCGCCAGGAGCTCATGGTTGCCCGTCGCCTGCGCGCGAAGCAGGAGGCCTCCGGCGACGACAGCAAGCAGCAGACCGAGGACGAGCTGCGCGACGTGCTCAAGAACGCCGACAACGAGCGCGCGAACCTCGACGCCGCGCAGGAGCGCGAACGTGCCCTTCAGCGCAAGAAGCTCCAGGAGCGCCTCGCCGCGCAAAAGAAGGCCCAGTCCGAGCGCCAGAGCAAGAAGAAGGACATGGAGCTGCGCGCCGAGCAGCGCAAGCTGGAGGAAGCGTCGAAGGGCCTGGTGCGCTCCAAGGAGGACAGCAAGATCCGCGAGGCGTTGCTCCGTGTGACCGACGAGGGGTCCCGCAGGAAGATGGCCAAGCGCGTCATTGAAGTCGTGATGGCCCCCCGTTTCGCCCGGGAGATCGAGCAGATGATGGGCGATCAGCTCGAGGAGCGCATGGCGTTCGTCGCGGAGGAAGTGGAGCGATTGCAGCGCGAGGGCCTGCCGCTCAATTTCATCGAGATCGAACAGAACGCCAGCGCCAAGTTCGACGAGCCCCACGCCCATGCCGTCGCGGCGAAGGTCGCGGAGCAACGTTCGGAGGTCCGATCGGCCTACGCGGTCATGTACCCCGACGAGGACTTCGGCGGGGAGGAGTGGGTGGTGCAGGAGGTGGACGCCGTGGCGGACTACGCCGCGCGCCGCAGGGCACTCACGAGCAAGAACAAGCTCAAGCAAGGCGACGGGGAGGGAGACGAGACCGAGCGCGAGCTGCAGCGCATCAGCGATGAGACGGCGCTCGCGAAGCAGAAGGCGCAGAAGGCGCATGAGGCGCGTCTCGCCGCCGAGCAAGAGCAGATGCGCCTGATGGAGCTCGAGTTCGAGCAGAAGGAGGCCGCACGCAAGGCCAAGCGCGCCGCGCTCGAGGAGGAGCAGCGTCGTCGCGAGCTGGACCTCCTGTCCGATCTGAGCGAGGGCCAGCGCGAGGACATCCTCAACCAGCACCGTCTCAACCTTCGCAACTACGAGCGCGCCGTGGACAACGAGCGCGTCAAGCAGGCCGGCTTGCTCGAGAAGTCGCTGCAGGAGCGCCGCCGGCAGATGGCGCTGCTCAAGGCCAAGCGCAAGGCGGCGCTCGAGAAGGAGAAGCTGCAAGAGAAGCAGATGGCCAAGCGCATCCAGAAGAAAATGATGAAGAAGCTCAAGGAGCAAAGCATCAGCGCTACCACGGACATGTGGCGCGCACGCGCAGCGGCAGCCATGGGCGGTGCGGCCGGCGGTGTGCCGGGCATGGCGCTCGGCGGGCTGCCCATCGCCGAGCTGGACGAGGAGGACGGTGGCGCCGGCTACGACAGCGACGACGGTGTTGCGCGGCACAAGAAGCGCCTCGCGAAGGAGGAAGCCGAGCGCAAGGAGGCGCAAGAGAAGCAGGAGGTGCTGACCCGGTTGCGCACCATCGAAGGCCTGGTCGAGAAGATCCAAGGACAGGCCGACCAATGGCGCGGCCAGATCTTCGTGGATGGCAAGGACGCGACCGACCCGGCGTACCAGCCTCGCGGGAGCGCCGTGGAGGTGTGCCCCGTCAGCGCACTCGATGCGAAGGCCATGGTGCTGTACCGCTTCGGCGTGCACCTGAGCGAGGTGTTGTTCGCGCGGGGGGTGGTCCAGGCGCCCGTGAACGGCGTCGATGCGCGCGGGGATAGCACACCGGTGCACATGCTGATCGCATCGTCCCTTCCGCCGAACCCCCACAAGCAAACCGCGTTCCACAACAGTTTCTCCTTTGATGCCCAACATAACATCTTGTTCCTGCGCAAGGAGCGCCTGGAGGACGTGGGAGAGTTCCTGCTGGTGCTGTGCCACTGCCTGGCGCACATCTCCACTTCGGCGCGCGCGGCGCACGCCGGTCTGCACCCCAGTGCCCCCGCTGCAATGGCCCCCGCAGGCGCCTCCTCCGTCGGCGTGATCGAAGGATGGGACGATCGCAACCCGGCGTTCGTCGAGGTGTTCCACCGGTGCCTCAAGTTTATCTGCGCGGATATCTTCTATGCCAACGCGAACAAGGCGCTCCAAGCTGCACCGCACGTGCTGCCGCTCGTGGAGCCCCTGTCGTCGCCGCCGATCATGCTGTCTGCTCCCGGGGCGGACGAGTCGCAGGAGGGCGTGCCGAAGGGTGCCCGCGGTCTGGTCGAGGGATTGTCCCCCGAGGACAGCGCCTCGTGGCTCGGCAGCAGCGTGCGCCAGCTGGCCATCGACGAGCTGCTGGACCTGCACCCGCTCTCGGGTCTCTCCGGCGTGCACCCCTCGGGCGACTCGCTCGCGGGCGCCGCCGCGCTGCACTCCAGCGCCTACAACACCGCGCGTATGCTGGAGCGCATGGACGACTACCACGCGTTCCAACATGCGTCGGAGCTCAAGGCCAACCTCACGGAGCTGGAGAAGAACGTGCGCGCACGGGAGCATGCGCGCGAAATCAAGGAAGCGCGCTCGTTCCACCAGCGCGCCGCGAAGGGCGTGCCGCCTCCCACGCCCAACGACGACAAGAGCTGGCAAGTGCCCGTGCCTCGTTCGGGCGCCGGGCCCCAGGGTCTCGCCGAGCTGCGCGACCTCGAGGACGACCTCACGGGCGAGCTGAGCAGCATCGCGGAGCAGCTGTACTCCCACACGCAGGCGCTGCACCAGGCGGAGCGCGACGCGCGCGACCTTCGCTTGAGGGCCGCGTCGGCCGGTGGAGCCGCCGCGGACAAGGCTGCATTGTCCAAGCTCGAGGGCGCGATCCAATCGGAGCAATCAGTGCTCGCGCAGCTCAACCGCCACAAGGACCAGACGATCTACCGCCTGCGCAACGTGCAGCACGCAAGCAGGCAGATCGAGGGAGACGAGGACGCGGACGCGGCGAACCACGCAGCAGCGAAGGTTGCTGGCGCGGCGGCCGCAGCGCAGGACGAGGACGAGGAGTAAATCCCGTGCGCCCTCACGCTCCCCTTTCCACTTTATTTTACTCGCCATTGGCTTTGACGTATTTTCTTCTGTTTCACCCCCCTGCCGTATCTGTACTCTTCTCCCTTCGGCGATGCACAGCTTCTAGCCAGTGCACCTCCCTGTCCCTTCCTCTGCGTTCTTCGGCTTAGTGCCGCCGTGCGATTGCTCGTGCGGTGGCTTTGCTGGGGTGCGTTTGTTGCAAAATTTTTTCTTTTCGTCGCGTAGCCCCATTTCCA
>Ga0256892_1000080_pt1 | contig 16510 bp, 19 predicted proteins | sample MC6MC0515MT_FD_186339 | JGI IMG/M metagenome (GOLD analysis project Ga0256892, IMG submission 186339) | Metatranscriptome of enriched soil aggregate microbial communities from Iowa State University, Ames, United States - MC6-MC0515-MT... | ecosystem: Environmental > Terrestrial > Soil >...
ATGGCCTATGCGCCCGATCTGGCCACGATGGTGCCCGTACTGGACCGCCTGCTGCACACCGCGCAAGCCGTCACGCACGCGCTCTTCGACCAGGGCGATGCGCCTGCCGCGCCCGCCCAACAAGGCCGGGGCACGTCTCGCGCGCGGCAGGCGTGGCGCACGCTGCGCCAGAACCTGTGGGTGGAATCCGATGCCTTCCGCCACGCCTTGCGCGTGGGCGTCGGCGCCACCATCGCCGTGGCCTTGTCCAAGACATTCGCCGTCAACCATGGTTATTGGATGTCGCTGACGCTGGTCTTCATCCTGCAGCCCTATTTCGCCACCACCTGGCAACGTACCCTCGAACGCGTCACCGGCAGCGTCGCCGGCGCCATTGGCGCATCGCTGCTGGGCCTGCTGCTGAGCACGCCGCTGTCGGTGGCGCTGGCCGTGCTGCCCATTGCGCTGGGCACCTTCGCCGCGCGCACCATCCATTACGCGCTGTTCACCTTTTTCCTGACGTCGCAGTTCGTGCTGGTCAGCCATATCCAGCAACCGGAAATCTATGAACCCACGCTGGCGGCGCTGCGCGCCTTCAACAGCGTGCTGGGCGGCATCCTGGCGCTGCTGGTGGGCGTTCTGGTGTGGCCGGAAAAAGAGCCGCGGCAACTGGCCGGCGCCCTGACACGGGCGCTGGACCGGCATGCCGCGTACGCGCTGGCGCTGACTCGACAAAAAAGCGGCATGGCCTCGCTGCCGGACGAAAGCAGCATCGTCGCCTTGCGCCGCCAAGCCTGCCTGTCGGCCGATAATGCCGAGGCCTCACTGCAGCGCCTGCAACAGAATCCCGTGCACCGCGAGCGTAACGTCGACACCGCGGTGAACCTGCTGAACGCCATGCGGCGTATCACGGCAGCCGGCACGGTGCTGGAGATCCTGCCCGCCCTGCCTGCCGAGGCGCCTGCGGCGGCTGCCATGCGCGACTACGGCTTGGTGCTGGCCCACGCGCTGCATCCGCAGGACCACGGGGCGGAGCTGCCTCCCCGCCAATGCGCCGTGCCGGCCGCCATTGCCGCCGCCGACCCGGCCTTGGCTGAGCCGCTGGATCGAATCGCCCAGCAGGCGCGCCAGGTGCGCCAATTGCGCGACCGCATCGAGAAGGATCCGCCCCAGTAGGCCGCCGCAGCCGGCCCACGGGCCGTCTTTGCGCCGAATCCGGGTATCTGAACGCCGCTTGATGCGCATCAAGGGCCGGCTCCTCGGAAAGCGTAACCATGACGCTATGGGACGCTTACTGAGGAGACCCGCATGTATCGCCGCATTGCCGTACACCTGGACCATGGATTCGACTGCGAACGCCGCACCCGGCTGGCGCTGTCGCTAGCCAAACGCCACAAGGCCGAACTGGTCGGCATCTACGCCAGCGCGGCGCCGCCCCAGTATTACTACGGCGAATCCGTGTTGATGTCCCGCACGCTGAACGTCATGAAGGAACTGCAGGCGCAGAACCGCGCCGCGGTGCAGAACGCATTCCTGGAAGCGGCGGCCGCCGCCGATGTGCCAGCGGTGGTACGCGCCGGAGACACCGCGCCCAGCGTCTGCGTGGCGCTGCACGCTCGCACCAGTGATCTCGTCATCGTCAGCCAGTTCAACCGCGACGATGTCGAAGCTGCGCATGAATCCGAATTCGTCGAGCAGATGCTGCTGACGGCAGGTCGCCCCGTGCTGGTGCTGCCCTCCAGCGGCGATTTCCCCACCGTGGGCGACCGTGTGCTCTTCTGCTGGGACGGTAGCCGCGAAGCCGCGCGCGCCTTGGGCGACGCCACGCCGGCGCTGCGCCTGTCGTCGCACCTGATCGCGCTGACCATGGACGAAGGCGGATCCTCGCAGAAAGACGAAGCCACGCCGTTCGAAGACCTGGCCACGTATTGCGTCGCCCATGGCATGCCCGCCCCGGACCACGTGCGCCGCGACATCAAGGGCGTGGGCGTGGGCAGCACCATCCTGAACGCCGCCGCCGACCATAGCGCGGACATGATCGTGATGGGCGCCTACGGCCACAGCAAGCTGCGCCAATGGGCGATGGGCGGCGCCACCGCCTCCATCCTGAAGAGCATGACCGTTCCGATCATGTTTTCGCACTAAGCAAGCGGCCAGGCCGCTTCGGCTTGCGCCGTACAGGGATAGTCGTTGCAAAACCGGCCGGCCGGCGCCACACGGCGCCCTGCCGGCCGGCTGGCGTTATATCCGTCCCATCAGCAACATCACGATCAGCACGATCACGACAATGCCCAGCAAGCCGCTGGGGTAGTAGCCCCAGCCCTTGCTGTGCGGCCACGCGGGCACGGCACCGATAAGCAGCAGGATCAGAATGATCAGCAGAATGGTCGACATGATGACTCCTCGTCGTTATTGATTCGAATTGTTCAGCGGCATGCGGGCATCAGCGTTTGGGAGGGTCGATTTCCCTGATCGGCGGCGATAGCGGCGGCAGATCAACTTCCGGTTCGTCCGTATCGGGTTCTACCGGCAGATCCCCGGGCGGCGATCCGGGCGGGATCGGATCGGGCTTGGGCGGCACGTGTAGCTGTAAGGTGGGTTGCATGGCACTCTCCTGTAGGGATCCTTGCCGGGACGGGGGGTTGGGCCCGGCCCGCAACGATCGGTTCGCTGATGTGGTTGCTGCCGATTGCCTCAGCAAGCGCCGTGCCTGACCCTGCTGATTCCCGCGTAACGTCGCCGTCGGGCACGTTGCTTGCTGCAGGCGCGCCGACGCCGTTGGAGATCAGCATGGACGCCCGCATATCGCCCCCCGAGCCCGTAGCGCTGGTCTACGTTGACGACACGCAACCGGGCTATCGCCGTGTGCGCGTGAACGGCAGCACGTTCCATTACGTGGACGAGCAGGGAAAACGCATCAAAGATGACGCGGAAATCGCCCGTATCCACGCGCTGGTTATTCCTCCCGCCTATGAAAACGTGTGGATCTGCCCCCTGCCCCATGGCCACCTCCAGGCCACCGGCCGCGATGCGCGGGGCCGCAAGCAATACCGCTACCACCCGGACTGGGCGGCACTGCGCGACGCAGACAAGTATCAGAACCTGCTGGCGTTCGGCCAGGCCCTGCCGCGCATCCGGCGCCAGGTTGACCGGCACATGCGGGCGACAGGACTGGCGCAGGACAAGGTCATCGCGACATTGGTGAAGTTGCTGGAGACCACGCTGATCCGGATCGGCGCGCGCGAATACGCCCGGTCCAACAAGTCTTACGGCCTGACGACGCTCAAGCGCCGGCATACGACGGTCGCGGGGAGCAGCTTCCGGTTTCGCTTCCAGGGCAAGAGCGGCGTGCCGCACGATGTGACGGTGAAGGATCGCCGCGTCGCCCGCATCATCCGCCGCTGCCTGGAAATCCCGGGCCAGCAGCTGTTCCAGTATCTGGATGAAGATGGCGGCAAGCACCCCGTGGATTCCGGAGCGGTCAATGCCTATCTGCGCGCCGCCGGTTCGGGCGACTTCACGGCCAAGCATTACCGCACCTGGGCGGGTTCCGTGCTGGCGTATGCCGCGCTGCAGGCGCGCCCCTTCGAAGACGAGGCGCAGGCCAGGCAAACAGTGGTGGAGGTCATCAAGCAGGTGTCGCAGCGCCTGGCCAACACACCCGCCGTGTGCCGGGCGTGCTACGTGCACCCCGCCGTGCTTGAGGCCTATCTGGCAGGCACGCTGCCGCCAAAGTCCCGGGCGCCGGAGGCGCCGCGCGGCCTGGACGCGGACGAACGGCGCCTGCTGGCATTCCTGCGAGGCTTGCCAGGCGTTACGGACGGCCCGGGCCTCGCCGCCGAATCAAAAAAGGGATGAACGAGCGTTCTTCGCCCGCGGTTGCGGCGCGGCGCCATCAGCCCAATTCGATTCGGTTTGATTGTCGACCACCGCACGTTTGTCGCGCGCCGCCTCATCCGGGGTAGAGGCGTCTGGTTTGACCGGTTGTTTCGGCACATCGACGGGGCCGCTCGGCGGCAGTATCTTAGCGTTGTCCTGCGCGCCGGCTTGCGCGGACCGGCCCGCACGATCAGAGGCGGCGGACGACGACGGGGAGCGGTTTTTCATTGGTATCTCCTGCCAGGTTTCGATTTTCCATCCTACGGCCCGCGGCCGCGATAAATCACTCGCAGTACCTTCAAATTGCAAGCGGATGTGCCCGGGCCGGCCGGGCATGCCTTTGCCGACGGCCACGGGAACTCACAAGGAGATGCAATGCGAGACCCAAACTTCGAGCAATGTGTGCAAGCCTGCTATGAATGCGCGGTGGCTTGCGACCAGTGCGCCGCGACCAGCCTGGAAATCAATGCCACGCGGATGAAGCGCTGCATCAGCTTGGCCACCGACTGCGCCAGCGTTTGCCGCCTGTGCGCCGCCATGCTGGCCCGTAATGGGGAGTTTTCTACCGCGTTATGTACTTTGTGCGCCTTGGTTTGCGATGCCTGCGCGCGGGCATGCACGCCGCATCAGGACATGGAGCACTGCCAGATCTGCGCCGGCGCTTGCCTGGCTTGCACGCTGGCCTGCCAAGACATGCTCGAGGCCTAGCGCCCCGACACGCCACGCGGCCGCACGGGCCGGTCCGCGCTGGTGGAATTCCCGCCCGATTGCCAGGAGCTTTCAGATGGCCTCTACGAACACCCCTCTGCCTTCCGACTTTCCCGAGAACGGCCCGGACAATCGTGGGTCGCGCAGACGCGCGCGCCATCCGGAAAGTTGGATCGATGAAATCGAGGCGACGTTACGCGACGCCGACCCGACGGATCTGGACGCGCTGAAGGCCCGTCTGTCGGACCAGTTGACCGCCACGCGGCGCAGCCTGCGTGACGCCTCTGAGAATGCGGGCGACCTGATGCGTGAAACGATCGACTGCACCGAGGAATACATCCATGCCCGGCCGTGGCAAGCGGTCGGATTGGTGGCCGGCGCAGCGTTTCTGTTCGGCGTCATCGTCGGACGCCAATAGCCGCGCCAGCCGGACCACGCCGGGCGTCAGCCCGGCTTTTGTGCCTTTTCCTTGGCATCCCCGTAAGCGGCCTGCGTCTTGCCGGCCACCTTCTGCGCCGTCCCCTTCAGTTCGGTGGACGTGCTGCCGGTGGCCTTGCCGGCGACTTCCTTCGCCTTGCCGACGGCTTCGTTGACTTTGCCCTTCACCTGGTCCTTGTTCATGGCTCTCTCACTTTTCATCGCGTGGTTGGAATAACGGCGCCTGGAACGACGCCCACGGCAGGCCTCGCAAGCCGCGTGCCCAAAGCTCCACCCCTCTAATAAAACGCTGTGCCAGGAACAGCAATTGCGTCCTTGAACCCTACCGCGCGCCTTGCGCGCCAGCTTCGAGGAGCATCGCATGAGCAAAGCCCCCAGCGCCGGCACCGGCGACCGTCCCCATCCCACCCCGCCCATGCCGGGTCAACATCTTGAGAAGCCCGGCAATGAAGCCGACATGGCGCTCAAGCCCCAATATCAGGCCCCCGGCTATTCGGGCAGCGCCAAACTTCAGGACATGGCCACCCTTGTCACCGGCGGCGATTCCGGTATCGGCCGTGCCGTCAGCGTGCTGTTCGCGCGTGAAGGCGCGGACGTCGCGGTCATTTATCTGAACGAACACGAAGACGCCGAGGAAACGCGGCGCGCGGTCGAAGCTGAAGGCCGGCGCTGCCTGCTGATTCCGGGTGACGTGCAGGACCCGACCTTCTGCAACGACGCCGTGGTGCAGGTGGTGAAAGCCTTCGGCAAGCTGGACGTCCTGGTGAACAACGCGGCCTACCAGCAGCACACCGATACGCTGACCGAGATCAGCGACGACAAATGGGACAGGACGCTGCGCACCAACATTACCGCCTATTTCTACATGGCTCGGGCCGCGTTGCCGCATCTGAAGGCGGGCGCCTCCATCATCAACACGGGGTCGGTGACGGGACTGCGCGGCAGCGCCAAGCTGCTGGACTATTCGTCTACGAAAGGCGCAATCCATGCCTTCACCCGTTCGCTGGCGGCGAACCTGGCTGACCAGGGGATCCGCGTGAACGCCGTGGCGCCCGGCCCGGTCTGGACGCCCCTGAACCCGGCGGACCAAAGTCCTAAGGCCATCAAGGAATTCGGCAAGCACACCGACCTGGGTCGGCCGGCGCAACCGGAAGAGATTTCTCCCGCCTATGTATTCCTGGCGTCTCCCGTGTGCGCCAGCTACATCACCGGTATCGTGCTGCCCATTACAGGCAGCGCCGGCGACTGACCCATCAGGTGACGGAGGTGGGTGCCTCGACGTGCTGGGGCGGCGTCAAAGGGTCGAAATCCTCCCACTTCCCGTTCAACCAGCGCCCTTGCGCACGTTCGATGTCGCGACCGCCGCATTCGCGCAATACCTGCCGCGCCAGCGCCTCCTTCCCCACTGGAACATGCAGCGCCAGCATCACGCCGGCCGGGCGAATGGCAGGATGCATTGCTTGCGGGTGGAGCGTGGACTTCCCCCGGCGCTTGTCCCGCCCGACGATCCACAGCGCGCCCGCCAACGCGCCCAGGTAGGCGCCTACTCCCGCTGCAGCGATGACGATGAAGATGGATGCCGCTATCTGTGCCGCGATCAGGCCGCCCCCCAGCGCAAACAGCAATCCCAGCGCCGATGCGCCTGCCACGGCGCCCAGGTGGCCACCCTTCGCATCCGGGTCTGCCACCCGATCGCCGCCCAAGGGATAGCGCCCGTGCTCGCCTGCGGAATTGATATAGAACGTATGCACGTCGTCTTCCGTGAAACCCTCGGCAAAGAGCTTCTGCGCGGCCACGGTGGCTTGGTCGAATGTCTGGAAACGTGCGGCGACAATCAAGGACATGACGTTCTCCCGGATGGATGTATGACTTGGCGCAGCAACTCGCATGCCCGTCACGCGAAGGCACGGCGCTTGCTGTAGGGCGTGTGCACACCCGTCCGGGTGCTGCGCTTCACCCCTACCCGGAGACCGCCATGCCCCGCACCCCCGCCCCCGATTTTCCCGATGGCTTGCCGGACCAGAACGACAATGGCCGCCCCGATCTGGGTCCGAGCGATTCATCCGATTCAGCCAGCGACCTGCCGCCCGGCCTGGCGCATTCCGATAGCGATTCGCAGGCAACCGGTGAACGCGAAAGCGTCGAACCGGATGTCCGCGACGACGATGGCAGCGACATCGCGCCGGACCGCGTTACCGGCGCCGACGAGGCCGGCATTTCCCGTTCAGCGCCCAATCCGGTGCGCAATGGCGGCTGACTCCCTGTCGGCTGAGTCCGAATCCGCACGCGTACCCCTCGGATTCGGTGGGGGCACAGTGGGCACGACCCATGACGAAACCCTGGACGTTTCTGGCGACAGTGAAGTTTTTTCTAATCCTGGCGCAGAAACTGCCGCAAGCGGCGATCCGCGCGGGCGTGAACTCTCGCGACTCGATTGGCTGGCGCTGATCGCCGTCGTGGCGGGCGGGTTGAACTGCGGCCTGATTGCCGCCGTCAACCTGGACGTATTCGCGAAAGTCCTGCCGTACACGGTGGCCACCCGCGCAGTGCAAGGGCTGATCGGCCTGGCCGCCCTGCATTGCGTGGTTCTGCTCTTCCGCCTGGCGGAAGCCCCGGATTGATCGGGGCCTGCCGCCCTACTTTCCGCCCGGGCGCTTGCCGGGATACTCCCCTCCCTCTTCGAATTGCGGCCCCTTGGTGTTGGGCGTCTTGTCTGCCGGCCGCTTGGCCGGCGGATTTTCGGCGACCTCGGGCTCGTCCGCACCGAACTGGCCGCTGCGATGGGCGGCGTCCGTCTTGTCGTTCGGTGTGTTCGCCTCGGGCTTGGCCGGCTTCTGTGCAGTGGGCTGTGTCATCTTGCTCTCCATGTTGCCAATGATGCGCGGGTGGACGGCGCAAGCGGCGTGCCCGGCGGGCCGGGAACGCCGCTTGCTTAGTGGTGTGCAGGCCCGCCTCACACCGGGCCCTTACCCAAAGGAGTCAGTCATGAATCTGTCCAAAACCGTTTGCCCCGCTATCGCCCTGTGCCTGTCCGCCCTGGCGTTCCAGGCCTCCGCGCAAACCACACCGGTACGCAGCAGCGACCAGATCGACAATCAGTACAAGATGGATAAAAAGCAATGCGACGGTATGAAGGGCAACCAGAAGGACGTCTGCCAGCAGCAGGCAGAAGCCAACCGCGACAAAGCGAAGGCCGATGCCAAGGCCGGCAAGGAAAAGGCCGAAGCCAATCATGACGCCGCTAAAACGCGCAACGATGCCGATTACAAAGTAGGCAAAGAAAAGTGCGATGCGATGTCCGGCAACGCCAAGGACGCCTGCATGGCTGACCTGAAGACGCGCTACGGCAAGTAAGACCGGCCGGCGCGATGGCCGCCCCGCTCTGGCGGGGCGGCAGCAGAGCGCGGCAAAATCTAGCTTTGGCTGCGCGCCTCGTCCGAGCCGCCCTCTCCTGGCAAGACGTAGCCGGCAGCCGCATATTCTTCCAGCCGGTTGTAAAGCGTTTTGGGACTGATGCCCAGCATTGCGGCAGTCTGCTTCTTCACGCCATTGCAGCGTGCAAGCGTTGCCAAAATCAGGCGACGGTCGGCTTCCGCCAACGTTTCGCCCACCGGCACGCTGACCTGGCCGACCGCGGCATCCCCGCTTGGCGAGACGTGAGGTGCCAACATATCCGCATTCAGGACGTCGCCCTCAGCCATGATGAAGGCTCGCCGTACAAAGTTCTTCAGTTCGCGCACATTGCCGGGCCAATCGTATTGCGCCAGCGCTTGAGCAGCTTCCGGAGCGAACACCTTGTTCTTTCCGGTTTCCTGGTTCTGGGCCTGGAGGAATCGTTGCGCCAAAAACAAAATGTCGTCGCCACGCTCACGCAGCGGAGGCAACTCAATAGGAAAGACACTCAGGCGGTAGTACAAGTCCTCACGCAACTTGCCGTCCTGCACAGCCTGTTCGGGATTTCGGTTCGTGGCGGCAATGATCCGGATGTCGCAAGCAATCTCTCGGTTGGTGCCAACCCGCATGAACTGGCCGGTTTCCAGCACCCGCAATAACTTGACCTGCAGGTCCAGCGGCATCTCCGTGACTTCGTCCAGGAACAGGGTGCCGCCGTCAGCGCGCTCGAAATAGCCCTTATGCTGGCGGTCGGCCCCCGTAAAGCTGCCGCGCTCGTGTCCGAACATTTCGCTTTCGATAAGGTTCGGGGAAATCGCGCCGCAATTAACGGCGATGAACGGACGCTGGCGCCGCGAACTCAGTTCGTGGATCGCATGAGCCGCCAGCTCTTTGCCGGTGCCACTTTCGCCGATCAGCAAGGTCGTAACGTTGGTGGGCGCGACGCGCCCGATCTGGCGATACAGCGCAGTCATGCAATCCGACGCACCATACAGCTTGCCGAATCGCCCGGCTTCCTCGAACGGCATGCCAGGCAGGTCGCCCCCGGCATTGGCGACGACTCGTGTCAGGATGGCGTTCAACCGTTCCATGCAGATCGGCTTGACCAAAAAGTCGGTGGCTCCCAGGCGCAAGGCCTGGACGGCATAGTCAACCGTGCCATGCCCCGTCATCACAACGACTTCCGCGCTGGCTGCGGCGACACTTTTGAAAATGTCCATGCCATTGCCGCCCGGCAGCCGGACGTCGGTCAGGACCAGATCCGGCGCCTGCCGCTCCAACTGTATGAACGCGTCCTTGACGCTGGCCGCCACGGCAACCGAGAAACCGCTGTCGCGGCCCAGCTCGGCCAAGGTCTCTCGAATCGCGTCGTCATCGTCCACGACCAGCAAATGAGGCATCTACTTCTCCATAGGGCGATAGGCGGCACGATGTCCGCGCCGCGCATTCTTGTTTCAATGAGAATAGTCACTCTGGCGACGACAGGCGTAAATATTCGATACTGTCCACTAAAGTTTTCGAATACTTGCAACTGGTCGCATTCCTGCGCCCACCCCGCCACTACGATTATCAAATCGCGATAGGCTCCCGGCGGGCCGAGGTATAAGCATGGCAAATCGCATCACCACGGGTCGCGAGGACGCGGTAGTGTCCCCGGCCCCTCCGATGGACGTAACCGGCCTGTCCCCGGTCATGCAAAAACTGGGCACCCAGTTGCAACTGGCGGCGTCCACCGATGCCAGCGTCTTCATCGTGGGAGAGAGCGGCGCGGGCAAAGAGATCGTTGCGCGCGCGATCCATGACGCCAGCGAACGGCGCAGCCAGCCTTTTGTCGCCGTGAACTGCGGCGCCATCAGCGGCACGCTTGCCCACGCTGAACTGTTCGGGCACGAGAAGGGAAGTTTTACCGGGGCATTGGCCCAGAATGCGGGCTACTTTGAATATGCCAGCGGCGGCACCCTGTTTCTGGACGAGGTCACCGAGATGCCCCCCGACATGCAGGTGCATTTCCTGCGCGTGCTGGAGGCCGGGACGTATCAGCGCGTGGGCGGGTCCGACCTGCTCCGGGCCAATGTGCGCATTATCTGCGCCAGTAATCGCGACCCAGCGGCATCGGTCGCTGAAGGCCGGCTGCGACAGGATTTCCTCCATCGCTTACTGGTCATTCCCCTGCGCGTGCCGCCGCTGCGCGAACGCGGCGACGATGCGGTGATTCTGGCGCACCGGTTCTTGGAAACTCTGAATGCGCAGCACCGCACGCAGAAGACGTTTTCCAAGCAGATGCTCGATGCAATCCAGCAGCACGACTGGCCCGGCAACGTCCGCGAACTGCGCAACGTCGTGCAACGCGCGTTCATCCTGTCTGATACCCAACTGGATACCGATCTGCTGGCGCGCGCACCTGCCCGCCAGCGGACGGAGGTTCGCGATGGCGCCCTCAGTTTTCCCGTCGGCATGCCGCTGGGCCGGGCGCAACGCGAATTCATCCTGGCAACCCTCGCGCATCATGACGGCGACAAGCGTCTGGCCGCGGACACGTTGGGCGTCAGCCTGAAGACCCTCTACAACCGGCTGGACGTCTACGACAAGGAAGGCTTGGCGGACCGCTGAGCAGTTCTTACCGCTGGCTTGTAATAGCGTCTCCGCCGGCAGCCGCCCTCCTCCCGATACTCACCCGCAAACCCACCTGGCATGGAGTTTGCTTAAGTATCAAGGATGCGCCGCCTTCCGGCGGCTCCCGGCAAGGAGACTCGATTGGGCCACCCTACGCAAGAATTGCGCCTGCGACAGCAGATGACGCTGGCGCCCCGGCTTCAGCAGTCCGTCAAGCTGCTGCAAATGTCGGCGCTTGAATTCACGACCGCGGTGGAGCATGCGCTGGCCACCAATCCCTTTCTTGAAGATGGCGACGAGCAGGATAGCGAGACGGCCGACAACGGGCCGGACACCCGGCCCGTCGGCTACGGCGAGCACGCTGATGCGCCAGCGGAGCACACGACCACCCCAAGCGCTGACAACGAAGAAGCGCCCCCCGACGCCCCTGCCTATTCCGGCGACTACCCCATGCCGTCGTCCGGCTCCGGCGAAGGCAAGGACCTGGGCCAATGGGCCAGCGCCTCCCTGTCGATGCGGGAGCGCCTGTCGCAGGATCTCGGCAACTATCACCTGGAGCCCCGTGATCGGTTGTTGGCGGAATTCATCATCGATGCCCTGGATGACGACGGCTATCTGCGCGTTCCGCTGGGCAGCCTTTGCAGTGCGGACCGGCCCGAATTCAGTCCGCCGCCCGATGAGGGGGAATGGACCGCCGCGCTGCGTCTGGTGCAGCAACTGGATACGCCCGGGCTGGGCGCACGAGACCTCACGGAATGCCTGACCCTGCAACTCCTGGCAGCGCGGGCTGTCGACGGGGCAACCCGCGATCTGGCGCTGCGCATCGTGCGCGAGCATCTGGACCGCCTGGGCAAGAACGACTGCGTGGGACTACGCCGTCTGCTGGAATGCTCCGACGACGCGCTGCGCGAGGCGTGCGCACTGATCCGCAGCCTGGATCCCAAACCGGGCGCCCGCTACAGCGCGGAAGCGCCGGTGTACGTCGTGCCGGATGTATTCGTGGATAAATGGCATGCCCGTTGGCGCGTGCTGCCCAACCGCAATGCGATGCCGCAAGCGCGCCTGCACCGCACCTATGCCGACCTGTTCCGCCGCGCCCGCCTGGACGACCGTAGCCCGATGGCTCAAGAGTTGCAGGAGGCGCGCTGGCTGGTGCGCAATGTGGAACAGCGCTACACCACCATCCAGCGTGTCGCGGAGGCCATCGTGAAGCGGCAGCAGACATTCTTCGAGTACGGCGAGGTGGCGCTGCGCCCTCTGATGCTGCGGGAAGTGGCCGACGATCTGGACATGCACGAGTCCACGGTATCCCGGGCAACGGTGGGCAAGTACATGGTGACGCCGCGTGGCGTATTTGAATTCCGCCACTTCTTTTCGCGCGAGCTGGCCACCGAATCAGGTGGCTCGTGCTCGGCCGCCGCCGTGCGGGCGCTGATCAAGGAAATGGTCGACGCCGAAGATCCCACCATGCCCTTATCCGACGTGGCCCTGACCCAGCAACTGGCGGCCAGCGGCATCCTGCTGGCGCGCCGCACCGTCTCCAAATACCGCGGGCAACTGCGGGTGCCGCCGGCGGAGTTGCGCCGTCAGCACTAGCCGTTGCCGGTCCGGTGCCGCACGCAAAGAAGGCTTCCCTGCGGAAGCCTTCTTTTTATGGCTGCCCCAAAGGAGCAGCCGCGTTCGGGACGCCTACTTCGAACCGCCCGTGTTCGGGTACCCCGGAGGGGGTGCGGCGCCAGCGGCCGGCGTGCGCGGCACGTTGTCGTTGGCTTCGCGAGGACGCTTGGGCGTTTCATCGGAGTGCTTCTTGCCCGAAGACATGGTGCCACTATGCGTCGCGGGCGCGGTGGTCCCCGTAGAGGGCGTCGCATTGGGCGCAGGCGCCATCTGCCCCGCCGGCAAGGGGCGGTTCGGCTGGGCGCCGGTGGCGTCGTTCGGCGTGGAAGACGGCGTAGTCGGGCTGGCCGACTGGGCCAGCGCGGCGCCGGCGGACGTCAGGCCCGTCAGCAGTACAAAAGCGCAAGTCATGGCACGGGTTTTCATAGTCAGACTCCTTGGTTGGAATGCATGGACTTGTACGCAAGCCCCGTTCCCGTCCCTTGGATGGCCCTCCCGCTGCCCGCCTGCCTGTAAAACACCCGTCCGGCGCATCCGGACGGGTATTTTTTACCTGCCTTTGCAACCCTGCCATCCCACCGCCCGCGCTACGCCTGGCCTGCGCCGCCCGGCACCGCGTCGCGGGACTCGGCCAGCATGTGTTGCACCCTTTCGCCCAACGCATCCAGCGAGAACGGCTTCACGATCAGTTCCATCCCCTGTTCCAGGAATCCCCGGTCATGCGCCGCGCTTTCGGCATATCCGGTCATCAGCAGCACCTTCAGCCCGGGATGCGCCGCCCGCGCGGCATCCGCCAACTGCCGCCCGTTCAGCGCCGGCAGCCCCACGTCCGTCACCAGCAGATCGATGCCCGAGGTGCCCAGCACCAGCTCCAGTCCGGCCTCGCCATCGGCCGCGGTCAGCACCCGCATGCCCAGTTCGGCCAGGCATTCGTGCACCATGTCGCGCACATTGTCGTCGTCTTCCACCAGGACCACCACGGACGGCTGCCCGACGCCCGGCACCTGCTGGGCAGAGGGCTCTTGCCGTGCTGCGGCATCGGGCGCACCGTCGTATCGGGGCAGGAACAGCCTGACCGTCGTCCCCTGGCCGACGGCGCTTTCCAGCGTCGCCATGCCGCCGGCCTGTTTGGCAAAACCATAGATCATGGAAAGCCCCAGGCCCGTCCCTTCTCCCAACGGCTTGGTCGTGAAGAACGGATCAAAGGCATGAGCCAGGACGTCTGGCGGCATGCCGCAACCAGCGTCCGACACCGAGACTTCCACGAAGTCGCCGGCTTTCAAGCCCGGAAACTGGCGCAAGCGCATCGCATCCATGGACTGGTTCGATCCGGCGATGGTCAAAGCGCCGCCATTGGGCATGGCATCGCACGCGTTGATCACCAGATTCAGCAAAGCGTTCTCGAACTGGTTCTTGTCGCACCGCACCGTCCAGAGTGCCGGATCCAGATCGAAGAGCAGGCGTACGCGCTCGCCTGTATAGCGATGGAACAGGTCCGCCATCGACTGCAGCGTCGATGCCACGCTGAACGGCTTGGGATCAATGGGCTGACGCCGCGAAAAGGTCAGCAACCGTTGCGTCAGGTGCGCGGCCCGATTCGCGGAATCCATCGCCACGTTGATGAAGCGCTCGGCCTGCTCGGGCGTATCGGCATCCAGCTTGCGCTTGATCAGGTACAAGGCGCCGGTGATGCCTTGGAGCATGTTGTTGAAGTCGTGCGCTATGCCTCCCGTCAGGCGCCCCACCGCTTCCATCTTCTGCGACTGGCGCAACGCCTGCTCGGTATCCCGCAGCATCTCGGCCTGCGCCTTCAGATCGGTATCGTCCCGGCCCGTCATGTACAGGCTGTCTTGCGACCACGACATGCTCCAGGTGATCCAGCGATAGGTGCCGCCGCGCGCCAGCAACCGATTTTCCATGTGCCGCACGGCTTGCGCCGGGTCCGCATGCGCGGCCTGCGCAATGGCGGCGCGCGTGGCCGCCTGGTCATCCGGATGCACCAGCTCGGCCAGCCCCATGGAAATGAACTGCTCCGGACTCCAGCCCAGGATGGGCCGCACCGCGGGATTGACGCTGACGAAGCGCTCTTGCGCGTCGACCACGGCAAGCAGCTCCGGCGACAAGCGCCAGATGCGATCTCGCTCGGCAATGGCGTGTTCGACCCGTTGCTCCAGCGTCCGGGCGTATTGAGACCGCTCGACGGCATCGCACATGCGTTCCGTCACTTCTTCAATGAAGGTGAGATCGCCGGGCTTGAGTCGGCTGGTGGACTGCGGACGCACCACCAGCGCGCTCCCCGGGCGCCCCCAGCGGCGCATGGGCACCACAATCGCGGAAGGCCGGACTTCGCCGCCCGGATCTGCCAACAGCGGCTGCACATAGGCCGTGCGGCCCTTGCGCAGCGCAGCCTTGAACTCTTCGCCGAACTGCCCGGGCCCAAGCGCCGGCTGCGTGGCCCGGTCTCCCTCGGACCGCCAGCACGTGGACGGCGCCACCGCCGTCGCATCGTCGCCGGGCCAGTCGACCACGGCCACCAGGCCCAGTGACAGATGCTGGCCCAATCCTTCGCAGGCGGCGCGTTCGATTTCCAACTGGTGATGCAGTTCGCGCATGCGGTCGCCCAAGGACAGCAGGAAATTCTTCCGGTGCTGCCCCTCCCACAGTTCTGTCTCGGCCGCCTTGCGGGCAGTAACGTCCAGGAACAACGCCATCATGCGGTCGTCGCCGTCCTTGCGTGCACGAGCCTCGTACCAGGCCTCCTTGGGCGCTGGCACGGCGAACTCGAACTGGGTGGGCTCACCCGTTTCCACCACCTGGGCGAACGCGTCCATGATCTGCCCGGGCACCCCCGGGATCATTTCGCGCAGCGTATGGCCCAGCGTGTCGCCTTCGCGCATGCCGCTTTGGCGCTCGAAGGCCGGATTCACCTCCAGAAAGCGGAAGTCCACGATGCGCCCGCTGTCGTCGCGCAGTGCCTCGCTCAGGAAGAAGGCTTCCTGCATGCCCTCGAACATGGCGCGCCAGCGCTCGCCGCTCGCGCGCAGCGCGGAGTCGGTCAGGTGACGCTCGATGGCCAACGCGGCACTGCGCGTCACGAGCGCAATGGCGTCGATATCGTCGGCCGAGGGCGAGCGCACGGCGCTGTAATAGTTTGAGAACACGCCAAGCAAGCGCCCGTCCGGCGCCTTGATCGGCGTGGACCAGCACGCCCGTAATCCGTGGGCCAAGGCCAGGTCGCGCCAGCGCTCCCAATCGGGATGCGAGGCGATGTCCTCCACATAGACTGCACTGCCGGCATACGCCGCCGTGCCCCAGGACGCCATGTGCGGCCCGATCGGCGTGCGCTGCACGGCCACGTTGAACGCGGCAGGCAGGCTAGGTGCCGCCGCATGCAACAGAAAAGTCCCGGTATCGTCGATCAAGGCGATCGCCGCGCGTAATTCGACGCTGGATTGCGCCTCGATAGCGTGCAGCACGTGCTCCAGCACGTGCGGCAGCGGCATGCCCGCGGCAATCCGCTGCAGCATGATGCGTTCGTCTTCCAGACGGGCAAGCGTATCCGTCCAAGGGAGGGCTACGCGATCTTGTTTTTTCAACATGTTTGCCCCTTTGCCAACGCCTACTGTATTGCGGGGCGGCGTCGCCTTGCGGAAACGCTCGGTAACGCGACGCTACCGTTCCTGCTCGAAAGCAGGCTCCCCGTCCAGACGCAAGGCGTTGAGCGCCTCGGGCTTGTCGACCAGCACGCACTGCTTGCCGGTGCGGGTGCAGTGGTCCTTGACGCGCCAGTAGGCGCCGTGGCTGACGCACCCCGTCTGGCAGATGACCAGGTCGGCTGCGACCAGGCTGGCCTCCAGCGTCGCGCCGTCCGCGTCGCCTTCGC
>Ga0256892_1000087_pt1 | contig 16005 bp, 14 predicted proteins | sample MC6MC0515MT_FD_186339 | JGI IMG/M metagenome (GOLD analysis project Ga0256892, IMG submission 186339) | Metatranscriptome of enriched soil aggregate microbial communities from Iowa State University, Ames, United States - MC6-MC0515-MT... | ecosystem: Environmental > Terrestrial > Soil >...
ATGTTTTTAAAATTTCGAGAAAGAGATAGGCTATTTGGGCTATCTTTGCCTTACTTTTTATAAATATAATTAAGGACTGAGCAGATAAGCTCAGTCCTTTCTGACGTTCATTAGAAGTGAGCGTCAAGTAAGTAAGATTGGAGATAAGGGGTATTTACTCCTTTAAGCACGCACATTCTCATTATATAGAGCCTTTTCACCAGCTTCTAGCACTTCTATAATTCGATCCACATCATAAATACTTCCACGCCACGTACCTCCACTCACCTTTTGTAATGCAGCCCATAACCGGGTATCGTCTGGCAAGCTATCTGCTGGCTTTAAATTATTTGGTTTTCGTTCGTGTAAAATTTTTGCCCCTTCCTCAGGAGAAACTGGATGACTTTTAGTACCTAAAAAATTTACTCGTCCTTCTAAATTAAAGGTATCAATCTTCACTTCCACAAGATCTCCATCTCGAAGTTTTCCAATCGGACCACCTGCCAAACCTTCAGGACCGACATGCCCAATACAAGCACCTGTCGAAACTCCTGAGAATCTTGCATCCGTAATCAACGTCACATGTTTTCCAAATGAAAGATGCTTTAATGCAGACGTGAGTTGATACGTTTCTTCCATTCCGGTTCCGAGCGGCCCGCATCCTGAAACAATCATAATATCATCCGCTGCGATTTTCCCTTGCCTGATTGCTCTGATTCCATCTCTTTCACTCGTAAATACTTTCGCTTCACCTTTGTGATAAAAAATTCCGTTCTCATCAATTTTTTCTTTGTCGATCGAAGTTGATTTAATGACTGAACCCTCAGGAGCGATATTTCCAGTCGGGAACGTGATGGTAGAGGTCATTCCTTTCATTTCTGCTTGTCCCTTTGACATGATGACTTCATGCGCGTCAATATTATCAGCTAGTTTTAACCGCTCTTTCATTTGTCTTCTTCGACCTGATTGTTCCCACCAATCTAAATTCTCGCGAAGTGATTTTCCCGTTACGGTCATCACATCTTCGTTCAGTAATCCTAAATTTCTTAAATGAAGCATCACTTCAGGAACACCACCAGCAAGATAGGCACGAATCGTTGGATGATATTCCGGACCATTGGGAAGGACACTTACAAGCCTTGGTGTTTGGCGATTAACTTTTATCCAATCCTGGACTGTTGGAATTGTGCATCCTGCCGCATGGGCAATGGCTGGGATATGTAAAAGTAAATTAGTCGAGCCACCGAACGCGGCATGGATAACCATTGCATTACGAATAGAAGCATCCGTTAAAATATCTTTTGTTCTGATTCGGTTTTTTTCCATTTCAATAACAGCTCTTGCTGAATTCCTCGCCATCTCTCTCCAAATTTCCTGTCCCGATGGAGCTAAAGCGGAATGGGGCAAAGATAAACCGAGCGCTTCACTCACTACTTGGGCAGTTGCAGCCGTTCCTAAAAATTGACACCCACCACCAGGTGTTGCACATGCCCTACAGCCCATTTCCGCTGCTTCTTCAAGTGTTATTTCGTTAGCGGAATATCGTGCACCAATTGTTTGAATTTTCCCCGCATCTTCCCCGTATTCAGGTGGAAGTGTTACCCCACCCGGGATGACGACAGTAGGTAGGTCGTGCATGGAGGCGAGTGCCAACATCATTGCCGGCAAGCCTTTATCACAAGTAGCGATTCCAATGACTGCCTTTCTCGTTGGAAGTGAACGAATCAAACGACGATACACGATAGCCGCATCATTTCGATATGGAAAAGAATCGAACATGCCTGTTGTTCCTTGGGATCTCCCATCACACGGATCACTTACATAAGCTGCAAAGGGAATTCCTCCGGCACGATTGATTTCCATCGCCGCTTCCTTCATCAATTGGTCGACTTCCCAATGTCCTGTATGATAGCCCAAAGCAATGGGAAATCCTTCACTATCCTTCATGCCACCTTGTGTACTGAGCAATAATACTTCCTTACCATTTAGCTTATTAGGCGACCATCCCATGCCAACATTTTGGGACAACCCAAATAAATCTCCACTCGGGGAATTTCGTAGCATATAATCGGTTAGCGGGAGTTTTCCTTCGGGTCCTTTTGCCTTTGTTTTAATATTTTCTATGGTATCCGGGCTAGTCGATAATAAATGATCCATTCCCACGCCTCCTTATTGCGCTTCCACTGGATTACGCAATAATCCAATACCGGGAATCTCTATTTCTACCACATCACCATCTCTTAAAGTGAATTCATTTGGAGGTACGATACAGGTGCCCGTTAGTAAAACTGTTCCAGAAAATAGTTCATTATCTCTCTTTAAAAAATCTACTAATTCTTCATATCTTCTTTTTAATTGCGATGTACTTGCCTGATCTTCAAAAACTTTTTCACCTGCCCTAAATATTGTGCAATGGATATCAAATGCGTACGGGTCCTCTACAGCCTCAGCCAAAAGAATCGAGGGACCAATTGAACAGGAGTGTTTCCACATCTTTGCTTGCGGCAAATATAAAGGATTCTCTCCTTCAATATCTCTGCAGCTCATATCATTTCCAATCGTGTATCCTACTATATTTCCGGATCCATCAATGACCAACCCTAACTCTGGTTCCGGAATTTGCCATGTTGAATCGGATCGTAAGAAAAGTGGATCATTTGGACCAATTGTTCTATTATTCGTAGACTTTAGAAAAAGTTCCGGCCGTTCCGCCACATAAACCTTGTCATAATAAGAAACAGACGGTTCACTTCCTTGAGATTCATAGTTTCTCGCATCTTTACTTCTTAAATACGTAACGCCACTTGCCCAAACCTCCTGGGCATTAATAGGTAATTTAAGTTCTATTTCATCAATAGACTTTTGAATAGGAGCAATTCCACCCATCGTTTCTTTAACCAAAGTCAGACAGCTTTTCGTTTGTTCTTCACATTTTCCCAGCAGTTCTTGAAAGTCTTGAAAAGGTAATGGATAAATCTTTGAATCTTCTGTGACAGCAGCCAATTGATTCGTCTTTGAATCCGATACATAACTTATGATTCTCATATTTTATCTCCTTTTTTAAATTAACCTTTTACAAACACTGTTTTAATAGAAGTGTAAAATTCAATAGCAGCCTCACCTTGTTCCCGTGAATGTGAACTCGATTGCTTCATGCCACCAAAAGGAGCTTGGAGTTCTACTCCTGCGGTTTCTGCATTGATTCTGACAAGCCCCGCATCAACACGATCGATGAATTTCAAGATCGCTCCGATATTTTCCGTATAGATAGATGCACTTAGCCCAAACTGTGTATCATTAGCCAATGTAAAAGCTTCATCCAAGTCATCGAATGGGATGATGGCGATTACAGGGCCAAAAACTTCCTCTTGGGCAATTTGCATCTTACTGTCGACATCATCAAAAATTGTTGGCTCTACATAAAACCCTTGATCATACTCCGAACCTGTCAATCTATTACCACCATAAAGAAGTTTTGCCCCTTCTTCCTTTCCTTTTTCAATATAAGAAAGAACGGTTTCCAATTGTGCCTTTGAGGAACACGGTCCCATCCAAACCCCATCTTCTAATCCATTTCCAATTTTGATTGATTCTGAGACTGAAAGAAGCTTGTCTACGAATGCCTGTTTTATATTTCTATGTACGATGACACGACTTGTTGCCGTACATTTTTGTCCAGTTGACCGGAATGCTCCGCTCACTGTACCCTCAACCGCTTTATCAAGATCGGCATCTTCCGCGATAATGACAGGATTCTTTCCACCCATTTCAAGCTGAAACTTCGCACCCCTTTCAACGGCACCCTTCGCAATTTGTTTTCCGACTACGTCTGATCCGGTAAAAGAAATTCCCGCGATTCCTGGGTGGTTCACAATTCCATTTCCTATAATGCTGCCTGAACCAGTGACCATGTTGACAACCCCTTTTGGAAAACCCGCTTCATGGAAGCATTCAATCACCTTTGCAGCTGTAATGGCGGTTTCAGATGCCGGCTTGATGACAACTGTATTTCCATAAATAAGGGCAGGAGCCATTTTCCAAATCGGAATTGCAACCGGAAAATTCCAGGGGGTAATGATCCCTACCACACCTAGAGGAGTTCGCCTCGTAAACATTAATGCTTCACTATCCGTAGAAGGAATCACATCCCCCACTTTACGCATACCTTCCCCGGCATAATAACGTAAAATGGCTACTCCTCTTGCCGTTTCTCCCTTTGCTTCAAGGAATGTTTTTCCCATTTCTCTTGTCATTGTTTCCGCTATATCATCCAATCTCGCTTCTAAAATATTGGCGACTTTATAGAGGTAATCCCCTCTCGTCGCTCCTGAAAGCTGACTCCAACCAAGTTTAGCGTCCTTAGCTGCCACTACAGCATGATTGAGATCGTCTATGCCAGAGACTGCTGATTTTCCGACAACTTCACTTGTGGCAGGGTTAATGATTTCCCTCGTTTCTCCAGTTACGGATTCTATCCATTCGCCTGCAATGTAGTTTGTGTACGTTTTCATCAAATTCAATCCTCCAATCAAGTTAGTCAAAAAAATAATGGATTAATACTCTACCATGTTAGATTGTTTCTATATTGGAGACTAAATATCCTTTTTTAATCTTTAATTAAAAAAGATGTATAAAAAAGAAAAATAGAACAAGGCACAAAAAGTTCGTGCGCATGTTCGTTATTAAGCAGTTTTATTTAATATAATCTTGCAATTCACGTGCTGTTTTTAACTCTATTTCTTGAAGCTTATTCACCCTTCTTCTAAAATGTTCCTCAATACTAAATTCCGACTTTAAAAAAGTTGCCACTATTTCTTTTGCAAGACGCTCCCCTATTATTTGCGCCCCTATGCATAAAACATTCACATTATCATGTTCAACACATTGGTGAGCAGAATATGTATCATGTGCAACTGCTGCCCGAATTCCTGCAAATTTATTAGCAGCTATACTTGCACCAACCCCAGTCCCGCAAATCATTAGTCCCCGTTCAACCTCTTTATTGCGTACAGCATTGCACACTTTCTCAGCAATATCTGGAAAATCAACAGGCGTTTTGCTATTACTACCAAAATAGATAACTTCCATATTTAATTCTTTTAAAAGATTTATAATATAATCTTTTAATGGATACCCAACATGATCGTTTCCAACAGCTATCTTCAAAATAATCCTCCTTCCTACTTTTACTAGGAACTTGACTATCTTATTTTCCAAAAGTATCTAGCGGATTAACAATATTATCATTTGTCTTTCCACCTAAAACATCGACTAAATTAGTTGCAGCTAGTGTTGCCATTTTCACACGAGTTTTTATGCTTGCACTTCCGATGTGGGGAGTTACCACTACATTGGGCAACTCCAAAAGCGGATGATGTGCAGGAAGTGGCTCTTCTTCAAATACATCCAATCCAGCTCCCCAAATTTGTTTATTAACTAGTGCTGAGTATAGTGCATCTTCATTGACGATTCCACCTCTGGATGTGTTGATTAAGATTGCCTCTTTTTTCATCATTTCAAATTGTTCATAACTAATTAAGTTCTTTGTTTCTGATGTATACGGAGTCAAAATACATATAAAATCTGCTTCTCTTAGAAGTTCATTTAATTCCAGATATTCGATGCCTAAATTATACTCTTTCTCTAGCTTTCTAGTACGATTATGATAAAGAATTCTCATGTTAAACCCTTTAGCCCTTCTGGCCACCGCCTCACCGATTCTTCCAAGACCGATAATTCCTAATGTAGCCCCATAAATATCTTGTCCCGTCAAAAGCATGGGCGACCATGTTTTCCATTTTCCTTCTCGCAAAAATAGTTCTGATTCGTTTACTCTACGTGCTACCGCCATTAATAGGGCAAAGGTTAAATCTGCAGTAGTTTCGGTAAGGACTCCGGGCGTATTTGTAACGGTAATCCCTCTTTTTGTAGCTTCTCCTACATCAATATTGTTGTATCCAACCGCCATAATACTAATAGCCTTTAATTTAGTAGCTTGATAAAGTAATTCTCGATCAATACTTTCAGTCAATAAACATAATAACCCGTCTACTTCTTTAATTTCTTCCATTAAAACCTTTCTTGGAACAGGTAAATCATCATAATCCCAAGTGTTCACAACAAAATAACTTCTTAATTTTTCAACTACATCAATTGGAAGTTTTCTAGTTATATAAATTTTTGGTTTCATTATGATCAACCCTTTACTCCACCCGTAGTAATCCCCTCTATCAAATAACGTTGGAAAAAGATAAAGACTGCAAACAAAGGAACTAAAGATAATGTAGACATGGCAAACATTGAACCCCAGGCACTTTTTCCGGAAGAATCGAGAAACATTCTTAATCCAAGCGCAACTGTATATAAATCGATATTACTTATATAAAGTAGCTGACCAAAAAAGTCATTCCATGTCCAAATAAATGTAAAGATCATTGTTGTGACTATCGCAGGTAATGAGAGTGGCATCATTAAATACCAGTAAATTCTGATTGGTCCACAACCATCAATTTTCGCAGCTTGCTCCAACTCACTTGGGATACCCCTCATAAATTGAACAAGAAGGAAAATAAAGAAACCTTCTACCGCAAAAAACCTGGGTAAAGTTAAAGGTAGGTATGTGTTGACCCATTCTAAAGAATTAAAAATAATGTATTGAGGAATGATCGTAACATGAAATGGCAGCATTAAAGTCACGAGCATAATCGCAAACCATATTTTTTTCATTGAAAAGTTTAGTCTAGCAAAAGCGTAAGCAGTCATTGAGCAAGATAATACATTTCCAACGATTCCTATAAATATTATAAAAAAGGTATTTATGAAGAACCTGCCAAATGTTATGCCCGAAAGGCCAGCCCAACCATTTACATAATTTTCAAATGTTATTTTGGTTGGAAAAAAAGATATACCAGTAAAAATCTCCGTTTGTATCTTAAAAGAACTGCTAACCATCCATAGCAATGGATAAAGCATAGCTACCCCAAGTAAAATAATGAAAATATGAATGAACATATGCCTAATGTTTTTCTTGTTTTTATGGCTTTTCCTCACTAGAGGTTCATCCCTCACTAGTGATTCTGTAGTTTTTACAGTATTCAAGAATGTTCACCTCTATTCCTGATAGTAGACCCATTTTTTGGATGACACAAAAACGAGGGCTGTTACAAAAGCAATAACAACTAATAAAAACCATGCCATTGCTGAAGCAAATCCCATTTGAAAATGAGTAAATCCTTTTTGATAAAGATATAAAGTATAGAATAGTGTTGAATCTAAAGGTCCCCCACTACCGCCACTTACGATGTATGCAGAAGTAAAAGCTTGAAATGCTCCAATGATTCCCATTACTAAATTGAAAAACACTACTGGAGTAATCAAAGGAAGGGTAATAGCAAAGAATTGTCTTACTGGTCCAGCACCATCTATCGTGGAGGATTCATAAAGTTCAATCGGGACTTGCTTTAATCCCGCTAAAAATATGACCATGGATGAACCAAATTGCCATATCATTAAAACGATAAGTGTATAGAGAGCTGTATCTGGATTTGAAATCCAATTCATTCCCTTAATCCCGATTGATCCTAATAAATTATTAACAAGTCCATCCCCACCGAATATTTGACGCCATAAGATTGCGACAGCCACACTTCCTCCAAATAATGAAGGTACATAATACATTGCTCGATATACACCCACACCCCGAATTCCTCGTTTTAAAAGAAGCGCAACAGAGAGGGCAAATGTTAATTGGAGGGGAACACCAAGAAAAACATATTTAAGAGTTACTAACACACTACTTTGCCATTTTTGATCTTTAAACATTGACAGATAGTTTTTTAATCCTATCCATTCTGGAGCAGTAAACATATCGTACTTCGTGAATGAAAGATATAGAGAAGCCCCCATCGGTATGGCAGTAAATGCTAATATACCGAGCAGCCATGGAGTAAGAAATAAGTATCCCACCCAATTTTTATGCCACCAGGCCTTCATATAAGTCATAAAAGCCAACTCCTTATAATAGATTTAACCTGTCAAAAAAATGATGCAATGATGTTTACTTAACCTAAGATCATTGCATCATTGAGTTCCAACTATTTCTTTTGATTTGTTATTGTAAAATAGATTCTGCCTGTTTTATAAAATCCTCAGCTGCTTGTTCCACAGTTTTTTGCCCGTATGCTATTGCTTCAGCATTATCTTCAAAAGCCTGTACTACTTCATTATTTCCAGCTGGTGCATAAGGAGCTGGTCTTCCTAGCGGAACTGTTTTTTGTATGAATTCTACTGCTCTTGCTTCTGCAGGATCAATTAAATCCATAACTAAAGTAGACATTTTAGTGCCTGCTGGAGGACCTTGCTGAACTTTAAATAATTCAACAGCCTTTTCTGAGTTTATAAAAAAGTCAATAAACATGGCTGCTTCTTCAGGATGCTTTGATTTTTCAGCAATACTTAAATATGCACCTTCAATATATTCCCCGTTCGGAGCTCCAGCCATTGTAGGAATCCTAACCATCCGAATTTCGCCATTATCAAATTGTTCCTGATACAAATTAATTTGATTGGCTGGGAATTGCCCAATCGCAGTTACCCCTGTTACAAACATATTAGCTTCAAGAGGCGCGTTGGCAAATTCATTTCCAGTTGCCGCGTCGGGAATTAAGTCCTTTTTCCGGAGATCATCCCACATATTCCACCATGCGACCACATCTTCCTTATCGTAACCAACCTTTCCGTCTTCAGTAAAAAGATCCTTACCTCTTTGACGGGTAAAATATCGAAATATATTATTATAGGCTCCACTGGAATCGACTAATCCCCATTTTTTATCGGAACCAATTGCTTGTTTAAGTTCAACTGCTTTTTCAGCCATGTCTTCCCATGTCCAATCAAATTCTGGGTAATCTATACCAAGTTCATCAAATACCGCAGTATTGAATGCATATCCAGGCATCGTCAATCCTTGCGCCACCATGAAGATATTTCCATCAACTTTACCACTACCTACTGCAGATTCTGGAAAATCGGATAAATTAATCCTTTGGGAGTCTACTAGCTGATTTAAATTATACAAAGCATTTCTCCGTGCATAGTCGGAAACATAAAATTGATGCATGCTTACCACGTCGGGAGCATTTCCACCTGCAATTTGTGTTGCAAGCTTATCCCAATATTCGTCCCAACCTCCGAATTCTCTTTTCACAGTAATGTTAGGGTGCTCCTCTTCGAACCTATCAACGATTTCGTTATATACTTCGTTTCTACTTGTATCTCCCCACCAAGTAAAGCGGATTTCTACCTTTTCATCTTTTGAAGATCCACTTTTCGAGCCATCACTTGAACTACCGCTTGATCCTTCTGAACTATCCTTTGAACACGCTGCCATTATTACTAACATAAATACGGCAATAAGTAACAAAAACGGCTTTTTCAACAGTTTGCTCACCCTTTTTCCTCCTTCTTTTGTTTCGTATATTTTTTAACAGAGATACATCTTTCTTTCGAAAGACCCCCTTTGTAAAGGGCAGTAAACATCATTCAGCCTTAATATAAATAGATTTCGAAGAGGTATAAAAATCCTGATTTGAATGACCAATCGAGAATGCACCAAACCCAGAATTTTTTACTCCGCCAAAAGGAATATGTGATTGACTAGCCGTTCCATGATTTATATGAACCATGCCTGTCTCAATCTGTTCACTGAATTGGTTTGAAGTTGATAAACTGTCCGTAAAAACAGATACCGCCAGTCCATATTCAGTGCTATTAGCTATCTCAATGGCCTCTTCAATGCTTTGGGCTCTTATAACAACTAATATAGGCCCAAAAATTTCCTCACGGGCAATTCTCATATCTTTATGAACATTTATAAAAAGTGTCGGAGATATATAATGGCCCTCTTTGTTATCTTCAATTTGGGCAACGGTTCCACCTAGAACAATTTCGGCACCTTCACTTTTTCCTAGCTCTATATATTCAAGAATATCTTCATGTTGATGTTGATTGATCACAGGCCCCATGTTTGCATTTTCCTCCCATGATGGACCAATCCGGATAGCCTCCATATTTATCTTTAAATGATCAATTAACTTGTCCGCCTGTTCTTCTAAAACAATCACTCTACTTATTGCCGTACAACGTTGACCCGAACACGTAAAAGCAGCACTTACGATTTGCCTTGCAGCGACTTCCAGATCATGATAATTAACTACGACTGCGGCATTTTTCCCTCCCATTTCCAACTGGGTTTTTATTAATCTAGTAGCAGCTATTCTATTAATCTGAATACCAAGATTAGTTGAACCTGTAAAACTGATTCCTTTTACTAATGGATGGGATACTAATGAATCCCCAACTTTACTCCCCGAACCGCTAATTAAGTTGACTACCCCTTTAGGTAAACCAGCCTCATGCAGTAGTTCTATTAATCTTACAGCGGACCAAGGTGTGTCAGATGAAGGTTTTAAAACTACTGTACAACCATAGGCAATGGCAGGTGCAATTTTTCTAACTGGTGTGACAATGGGGAAATTCCAAGGAGATATTGCTACTACTACACCTATTGGTTGAGATATTACCTGACATGTTATTCCGGGAATTTCTGAGGGAACGGTCATGCCATTTACCCGGTATGCCTCACCTGCATTAAAACGTGCCTCAGCTGCTGCTCTCTTAACTTCACCTCGTGACTCACCAAGTACTTTTCCTTGTTCAGAAGATAAAATATATGCTAATTCTTCTTCGTTTCGCTCCAATAAATCTGCAAAATCATTTAAAATTTTGGCTCTATCAGAGGCTGTCGTTTTTTTCCATAATCGAAAAGCATCGTGTGCAGTTTGAACTGCATATTCCACATCATCTTTATTTGATGATGGAAAATAGCCAAGAACCTTTTCTGGAAAAGCAGATTCATATAATGGGAACGTCTGACCACTTTTGCTTTCAACCCATTCTCCATTAATAAAATTTTTAAAGACTCTCCCTGAATGAGTTTCAATCCAGTTCCGCATCTTATTGGCCATCTAAAGATCACCCTTTCATTCACATGGCAGCTCTACAAATATTCTTTAAATCCTCCGTCGAAGTAAGTCTAGGATTAACAGGAACATTTCCTGATTCCATCGCTTCTTCTACGATTAAATCTAAATTTTGCTCCGTAACTCCAAAATCTGATAATGTTTCATAAATACCTATATCTTGTTTTAATTGACGGACAGCAACAACTGATTGATATGCAGCATCCCTAGGAGATAATCCTTCAATCGGCATATCAAATAATCTGGCTATTTCACGGAACTTTCTGACATTTCCCATCAAGTTAAATTCCATTACTTCAGGTAATAATATTGCATTAACGGTACCATGAGGTATATGAAAATAAGCTCCTAAAGGCATTGCCAGTGCATGGGAAAGACCTAGTCTCGTTGAATTAAATGCCATTGCTGCTATTAAACTTGCAATAAGCATATTATATCTTGCTTCTTTGTTATCTCCTTGTGCAACAGCTGTACGCAAATTTTCATTAATTAACTTCATTGCCTGTAAAGACATCCCCTCAGAGATTGGCTGAGTAGCTTTGTTTACATAGGATTCCAAGGCATGTGTCAAGGCATCCATACCTGTCGAAGCTGTCACTTTTGCTGGTAAAGAAAGTGTCAATTCTGGATCGCAAAGTGCAAGTTCTGGGCAATTGAACGAACTCCCAACACTCAATTTAACCTTTTCACGCTTATCAGATAATACTGACCATATCGTTAGTTCGCTTCCCGTCCCAGCAGTAGTAGGAATCGCAATAACAGGTTTTCCTTTATTCGATACCTTGTTAATTCCGACATAATCCCTAATATGGCCCTCATTCCCTAACATTAAACCAATAGCTTTTGCCGTATCTAATGAACTGCCACCGCCTAGTCCCAAGATAATGTCACAATTCATTTCCAATGCTAATTCCTTGCCATTCATTACCCCTTCAATATCCGGGTCTGGCTCAACTTCATTAAATATTTCATATGGGATTCCTGCTTTTTCTAACACTTCACTAACAATACGGGCCACTCCTGCCTTTTCAACTCCTGGATCAGTAACAATTAATGCTTTTGTGCCGTTTAAATCCTTTATATGATTTTGCAAAAAATTTACTGCTCCATTTCCAAACTCAATTGCCGTTGGGATTTCATATCTAAATACTCTGTCCATAATCAAATCTGCCACCTCTTATTCGAATACTTCCTCTGGCTTCAATAAATAATCATTTATATTTACATGGTAAGTTTCTCCCCATTTTCTTAACTCCTCTTCTACCTTTATAGGAAGTTCGATACCATATTGCTTTCGTTCCTCAACATGTTTTTGCTCAATCTCACCAGGTATATAGATTTCTTTAACTCCTGGAGCTTTAGGTTCAGACTTAATTTCGTCAAAGTACTGGTCTATTCTCTTTTTAAAATCTTCAATTGGCATGAATTTTTTTATATCAATTCCGATAAAAAAGTGACCTACATTTTGTGTTTCTTCCCAGTTCTCATACATATTATTTACATATTTTCCAAACCCCGCGCCTGTAAGAACCCCACTAATAATGTCAATAAACATCGAAAGTCCATATCCTTTTGCGCCACCCATCGGCAGTACCGATCCTTCTAATGCTTCAGCTGCATCTGTGGTCGGGTTGCCATATTTATCAACTGCCCAATTGTCAGGAATTTCTTCTCCCTTTTGTGCAGCTACTATAATTTTCCCTCTAGAGACAACACTTGTCGCCATATCTAAAATAAACGGTGGATGCTTCCCAGTTGGCACTCCTACGGAAAAAGGATTCGTACCAATGAAAGGGCGAACCCCTCCAAGTGGAGGCATCGTTTGCGAGGCATTAGACGTTATTATCATAATCAAATCATGCTTTATTGCTTTTTGTAAAAAATAGGCGCATGTCCCAAAATGATTGGAATGTTTGACTCCTACTGCCGAAACACCGTAACTTTTGGTCCTTTCGATTGCTAGATCCAATGCTTTTGAACCAACTATAGAACCAATGCGGTTTTTCCCATCTAAAAGAGCAACGGGGCCGTTTTCCTCTATTTCCATCTTAGAGTCTAGATCTATCATTCCTGCTTTTAGGCGACTTAAATATATATCCGTTCTTACCACTCCATGTGAGTCCACACCTCGAAGATCTGCCATTATGAGTGATTCGGCAACTATTTGTGCATCCTTTTTTTGTAATCCTGCTTTTTCGAATAAATGTGTACAGTATTTTTGTAATTGTTTCCAATGGTATTTTCGGTTCAAACAAATACACATCCCTTTTTCCGGAGCGTTTCATCTACCCAGCTACGATCAATCGTTTCAAGTTCGATTTGTTCAAACATAAGTTGTTCTCGCTTTTCTTGTTCAATAGCAAAATTTAAAATTTGTTCAGCATGTTGCAGTGGAACTGCTATGACTCCATCCATATCACCAACAATGATATCTCCAGGATTTACAATCATATTCCCAATCGTTATAGGCTCATTGATCTCCCCAGGTCCATCTTTATATGGTCCTCTATGTGTAGACCCTTTCGCGAAACAAGGGAAATTGGCTTCTATAAAAGCATCAGTATCGCGAATGGCCCCATCAATAACAAAGCCATTGATCCCTTTTTTTTGTGCAAGCCTCATCATAATTTCTCCTATGATCGCTTGGGTCGTTTCTCCTCCTGCATCTACAACAATTACATCCCCTGGTTGGGCGAGATCTATCGCCTTATGGACCATTAAGTTATCTCCGGCTCGAGTTCTAACGGTTAAGGCTGGGCCAACAAGACGACCATTTTTATGCATTGGTTTAAGATATGCATAAGCCCCTTGTAGGCGGTTCATATTATCACTTAATAAGGGTGTAGCGATACTTTTGTAACGATTAAGTAAAGCCTTGTTTGGCCTCTGATCAAGTGGCAATATTCGAAAACCTATTGTTTCCATAGACCCCTTCCCTCCTTTCAAAGTGTTTTTTTACTTATTGCAGAGAAGTCCAACTCTCCAAACTCTTTTTCAGCCTCTTGGTAAAAACTTAATGCACTTTGGGTAAATGGAAGGTTAAGACCTTTCCCTTCATTTGCAGCTATTTCGACATCTTTTCTCATTAATTTCAACTTGAATCCAGGTTTGAAATCACGGATTGATAGACTATCAATCTTATTCATAAACATCCACGATGCACCGGAGCTGTTGCCAATCACTTGCTTCATCATTTCTTTGTCAATCTCTAATTTTTCACCTAGTGCAACTGCTTCAGAAGCTGCAATCATATGGAGGCTTGCTAACATTTGATTGATTGCTTTTATCGCTTTCCCTGCACCTATTGCTCCTACCAAATAAACCTGTTTTGCCATCCCTTCAAGAACTGGTCGGACTTCCGCTAGCGTATTCTCATTTCCTCCGACCATAACGGTTAATGTTCCTTGTTCAGCCCCCATAGTTCCTCCACTGACGGGTGCATCCAGCACTTTTAACCCTCTCTCAACATAGGCTTTGTTAATTTCTTTCATCATAGCCGGTGATCCAGAAGTCATCTCGATCAGTACGCTATGTTGAGGTAAATTACTGATAACATCATCAGATAGAAGGACACTTTCCATTTCTTTATCAGTCGGTAAAATTGCAATTAAAATATCGCTATTACTTGCTACTTCCTGCAAAGATAGATGCTCGATCGCCCCTTCATTTATCATTTCATCAACAGGTTTACGATTTTTATGAGCACATATATGTAATTCATATCCACTTTTAATAAGGTTTTTTGCCATTGGTAATCCCATTGCGCCCAGTCCAATAAATCCCACTTTCTTCACCGTCATTGATTATATCCTCCATGAGTATTATCTATTCGAGAGAGAATTAATCTCTCTCGAACGACTGATTACATAAATTATTTTTACAGAACTGTTTCGTCTGGATCCCATCCTAGAGCTTCGTATAGTCTTTTTCTACCAGCCTTATCTCCCTTTAGTTCTTGATGGGCATATTTAGCAACTTCAACTGCTAGTTTTTGCGGAACAACAATAACACCATCGCCATCGGCAACAACAACATCACCTGGATAAATCGCTACACCACCAATGGCAATTGGAATATCTTTTTCATAATAACGGATACGTCCTTGATCCATACCTTGAGATACAAATTCCGACCAGACTGGAATTCCTTGGTGAATGACTTCATCAGTATCACGAATTCCTCCGCCATTTGTTAAATAACCTCTTGCTCCTCTTTTCTTATGGTCTAAAGAGTTGTTTGAGCCGATCAAACCAACGTCTATTCCACAAACATCAAGACAAATAAAATCTCCTTCTTCAACTTCCTGACCCCATGGATCCGTACATACATTACCGTAGTACCACTTCACCCATTCTGTATATTCATCGCCTGTTTTATTAGTCATTGGACCTTCAAACGGCAAGTAACGTGCAGTTCTTGCAATACCCACAACCTTTGTTCTAAAAAGTGGGCGAATTTTCTTATCAACTGTTCCATATCCATGCATTCCAACCCAATCCATACCATCACGAACATCACAAACCCTTAAATCCTTATATAGTTCTAATAATTCCGCTCTAGTTACTTCTTGCGTTACATTACTCATTTCATCTTCTCCTTTTATAAATGTGATTTCATTTGCTTATTTCTCCGTTCCTATCACCTTTCAGAAAAACACGTCACCTCCTTTAAATACTAGTAAACTCAGAGGCTGTTAATTTTCCACTAGATGTCCTCACAATAAGTTCCGGTTGAAGAACAATAGATTTTGAATTGGGAATCTGTTTACTATTGATTGTCTGAATCAAATTCTCTGTTGCTATTCGTCCCATCTCATATCCCGGCTGTTTAATCGTAGTCAATGGTGGATCCAGATATTTTGCCCAAATCGTTTCATCGTAACTAACGACGGCAAGATTATTGGGAATCGATAAACCTAGTTCTTTTATTGCATTCAGAAGTTCAAGAGTTATCATATTGTTCGTTGAAAAAATAGAATCAATCTCCG
>Ga0256892_1000090_pt1 | contig 15694 bp, 4 predicted proteins | sample MC6MC0515MT_FD_186339 | JGI IMG/M metagenome (GOLD analysis project Ga0256892, IMG submission 186339) | Metatranscriptome of enriched soil aggregate microbial communities from Iowa State University, Ames, United States - MC6-MC0515-MT... | ecosystem: Environmental > Terrestrial > Soil >...
CTGATCGAAATAATACAGTAAATTTAGACAATGTAATACAATGCGGAGTAAGTGTACAACAAAAAGTTATTTTTGACAATGGTTTAAATTCAAGTCCCACAGGGCCAAATCCTCCAACGAAAAAAAGGAGAACCTATTTAATAGGAATAAAGAACAATACAGACCAAAATTCAAATTATAATACAACCTCTTTTACAGCTGCTTTTGAAAAGCAAATACCCGACAGTGATAGCTATTTTTTTAAATTATATAATGATAACCAATTCATTATTTACAAAGGTAAATTTGTGGATAATTTGACTTCGGCAGTTATCACTTCATTAACATTATTTCATGATAATGATTATACAAAAAAATACAGTTTTCTACATTTAGGAATTACCGAAGAAGAATTTAATAAATTAATTTATGATAGCCCAACTGTACCACCGGTAGTACCGCCAAATATAGATCCACCACAAATCCTTCCAAGAGATGCAGAAAATATTTTCTTCTATTTAGAAGAAGTAAGTGGCTTCAGCACTCCCAATGTAAGAAAATTTAGATTGGGATTACAGTACGAAGATAATGCCGGATTAGTACAAATTCTTTATCCTTCTGTCGTTAATACAGTTCATGTATACACTATGGATGGAAATTTATTTTGTTCCTCGGAATATGCAGATTATTAAGCATTTTATGAAGATTTTCCTAAATGTAAGGTTGAATTTAGAATAGCCCAACCTTTTGCAGGTGAGTTTGGATTCGATTGGATGCGAATTGGAGATACATTAGCTCCAGGAGATGTAGATTATAAAAATCACGTGGGTAAGATTTATAAGGATGCAGCCCATACAATTGTAGAGGATGATATAAATGAAGATGGCAAGTTAAATAATGGAAATTATAAGCCGAATAAGTTTTTTAATACAGTTCCAAAGTTATTTAACAGATTAGAATTGGAGTATAATCCTTTTCCACTTCAATTTGAAACAAATAATAATATATACAAATATTATACTCCTATCTTAACTGTTTTTCCTCCGTATATCGCTCCAACACCTCCTACACCAGATTTAGATAGACAGCCTATTTTTACTAGCCATAACGACGATCTAAATAGAATTGCTAATTTAAAATTAGAAATAAAAGTAGAAGTTGAACCGATAAAAATTGAATTTGATTATGATACAACTGCATTTAATATAGCTTCTCAAACAACTCCTCTAACTATCCCTAAAAGTGTCGGCACACATTCATTAGATATTACAGTAAAGTGTCTAAAGGAAATCGATATTGAAAAGCTTATAAAAATAAGAGCTTTTTATAATACCTCCGGAAAAGGTATGATCATTGGAATACTACGAATTAAGCCGAATAAAAAATCGCTACGAAAATCCAAAAAAGTAGTTTTAATCACAGTTAGGACAAATATTAATGGTACTGTGAATGTGCCATCAGCGAACGACAAAGCAACATATTTAATGAAATTTTTACGACAACTTTTAATAACACCAGTTATTAATGATATTGAATTAGATATGAGTGTAGCTCCAATAAACGCAGTATTTAATGCAAATTACGTTCAATTGGATAGTGTTTCACATACACCTCCGCAGAACGTAGTCATAAGTGAAGATTCTGGAAATCCAACTTTAACTCCACTTCATGATTTTCTTGTGGCTCAAAATGCACCTGGGACGACAACTCCTATAAGTACGTTATACAGTGGTTATTTTATTCTTTTCTTCTTTCAAGAAGATGGAGGTTATATTGATTCTAGTGGTTATAACGGGTTAAATGGCTATTCGATAGGTGATTACATTGTAGGCTTTGCTTCTGCAAACGACTCAACTGCAACGCATGAATTTTTGCATTCAGCAAATTTACCCCATAGTTTCACAGCATATGAAGCTGATAAATATGCCAAATATACTTATGAACCCTGGGAAACGGATAATATTTTGGATTATTCACACAAAGCATCGCCCCCAATTAATAGAGTGTCAGTATGGGATTGGCAAGCAACAATTGCCAAAGAAGCTTCTGATCTTGAACCTTAAAATAAAATATATGAAATTTAAAATAATCTTGTCCTTATTAATAGTAATTTCTCACGGATGTTATTCCCAAAAAAATTTAAAAATGAATATACCACAAATATCAGATTCAGTAGAAAAATTTGAACTATCAAATCTTTCAAATGTAATTATGGCTAAAATGATTACAGCAGATCCTAAAAATACTCGTGTAGCAATAAACGAAAATTTATATGAAATTAGAGATAATAGTAATGAAATATTAGTTTCCTATTCAAAGGGTCCTGAAAAAAACAGTTTTTTTTCAGGATATGACTATTCCCAAAATCCTTTAATTGGTATTTATAAAGAATTTTACCCGAATAAAGCATCAAAGTTAAAGGGATTTATTGTTGGTTTGGATTTAAAATCGGGATTTGGTACAACTATTCGGAAGATGGTAAGCTAATTTCTATTGATGATTACGATAAAGGCTTTGACTATTCTATAGATGAAATTTTTCAATATTGTGAAACAAACAATATTCCATTAGAAAAAAAGGAAAGTGGCTTAAGAACTCAAATATCAAAATATAAAACTCAGGATCAAAAATGTTATTGGTTTATTCAATATCCAGATTACAGAAAACATTGTTTTATAAATATTCAAATAGATGCCTTAACGGGAAAAGTTGTTTCAACAAAAGAGATTCAATTTCCTGAATACAAAGAAGATTCCAATAGGAATAAATAAAACTCGTTCATTTTTAATAATTGATTGACAAAAAAGTTTTCTGAAGAAATATTTGTTAACGGTTATTTAGACCTAAATCTGAAAAATGATAATCATTTGTACCTAACCACTTTTTGTTTAAAATCTAAATTTTAGCATACCATGCCAGAAACTCCAACTACATATAATTACTATCCGGCGTTATCGGGATTGATAACGTTGGAGGATCTACCTGAAATATTAGACTTTATAAAAGAAGGTCTTCACGAAATCTTTGATAAGGTTTATTATAAAGATTTTCAAAGTTCCAGAAATGTAAGTGGCTCTGGTGCATTTTATAGTTTAGATATTGTAAGCAGAGGCAGATTAGACCTTGAATTTCCTGGAACAGGAATTTTCATCATCTTAAATCCCGATTACGAAGACAGTACTATTTCTTCCTTTCCTGTTCAATTGTATTGGGAATGGGAGATTATGCGTTTTGTGAGATATTTCAATGCGAACCAGTTTTCTTTTTCGGTTGAAGGATTTTACGATCTGGCATTACAGATATTCAATGTTTCGGAAGCCCAAAGCCTTGAACTAGCAACAAGTACATTTGTTGCCATTAGTATACCAGGTATTACCAAATTTCAACAATTGGTTAATGATATTAACGCATTATACGGAAGCAGTATTTCAATAGATGAAAACTCTGAAACACGTTACCAGCAATTAGTCATTGAGATAAATTTAATCGGTCAACAAGTTTTTCCAACAGTGTTTACGTTGTATCTTTTTTCAAATGATCCTCAAACAGCAAAAAATAACCTGAATTATTTTTTCTCTACCTTTCTTCCTACAGATGTTGAGAGCTATATAAAAGGACTTATTTTACCTAAAGCTCGTGCAACATTAGCTCTTTCCGCAGCTATTGAGTTTCCGCGAAATATGCTAACACCTGTATATCCTGAAGGAACCATAATTGGTGGGCAAGATGTTTCTTATCAACCAATACCCGAACCTGCAAAAGCGATGTTTTCCTTTGCAGAAGCATTGTTCTATGCAGACACCACACAAGGTTTCGGCTATAATATGGATTTGTCTTTAAGCACGGTTACGCCAGTACAAATTGGAAATACCGGATTAATATTAAATATCCATAACCTAAAAATAGATTTAAGCACGACTTCTAATTTTCCAGAGGCAACCGCTGATGGTCGTCCATTGGAATTTATGGGTGTATATACCGAGCAGGCAGATATTTTATTGCCTACTAATTGGTTTACCAAAGACGACGGAGTTATCCAAACATTAAAAATTTCAGGGAAGCATTTATTGATTGGTACAGGTGGTATTTCAGGAACTATCGCACTTGAAACAATAGACACCGGTAATCCGCCGGGAGCTACTGATTTCTTTTGGGTAAATTTAGGAAAAGACCCTAATAACTCATGGAAAATAGGGTTTCATTCTTTTGACCTTACTTTTTCACAAGGAGATATTGTATCCTCTAATATTGTGGCAGGTTTAAAAATACCAAAATTTACTAAACCAAATGGTGACCCAGCCATAATTGAGGTTCACGGTCACTTGGAAGCCAACGGCGATTTTAAGCTGACAGCTTCTACTACCCCTCCGTATCCTACCATTGAATTTGGAGAGGTGTTTAAGCTTCATATGAAATCCGTCGAGCTGGGACGTGAAGATGATGATTTCTTTATCGGAGCAGCGGCGGATATTGAATTTAAAGGTATTCTTAGTAACCTGTTGGAAGGTCAGGGAATTACCATCGGTGCTGCTCTGCGTATATACACCAATGGACGTATTGACTTTAAAGTTGATGGCGGTAGTCTGGTACTCCCTAAAACAGTAAAACTAAAACTCGGTCCGGTAGAGCTTTCTGTAAGTGCCATCCACTTTGGTGCGCACGAGCGTGAGAAAGACGGACAAATCCGTAAGTACAATTACTTTGGTTTCGATGCAGGTGTCAATATCGGTATTGCCGGAATTGATGCCCGCGGCGACGGTATTAAATTCTATTATACCGTTGACGACGGACCGGGAAAACCGCACGATTCTTACCTGCATGTACAGACCATCTACGTAGATCTGATTATACCGGCAAATTCAAGCGACCCGAGTGTGATGATCAAAGGCTGGCTATCGCTTCCTGAACCGGGAGGTTTCCCTGAATTCAAAGGCGGTGTAAACCTGAAAATAAAGAACCCTCGAATTGCGGGTTATGTAAATATGCGTCTTGCACCGAAATATCCAGCTTTCTTAATTGAAGCAGGGATTGAACTTCCAAATCCGATACCGTTGGGTCCTGTTTCAATTTATGGATTCAAAGGTTTATTGGGTTATCGATATGTGGCTGAGAAAGAAGCAATCGGTATGACCTCCGCTAATACCTGGTATGAATATTATACAGCACCGCAAAAAGGTGTTGGTGTCGATAAGTTCAGCAGACCGGATAAGACCGAACATTATGGTTTCCCGTTCTCTTTAGGTGTCGGTGCTATTATCGGGGATACAATGGCAGCAGGAAACATCATTTCCGCAAATGCCATGCTTTTATTGTCCCTTCCTTCTATGGTTATGGTCGAAGCCCGTATGAAGCTGTTATCAAAACGGGTATCGTTTGCCGATGATCCACCGTTCTTTGCTTTCTTTATATTCGGAGACAACTCTCTAGAATTTGGTTTCGGAGCAGATTACAAATTCCCGGAAGATTCCGGTGACATCCTTAAAATATATGCGGAGATTCAGGCAGGGTTCTTCTTCAACAATCCGTCGGCTTGGTATATCAATTTCGGAACCCAGCAGGCGCCTATTTCAGCAAAACTGCTGAAAGACCTCTTTACACTGAAAGCCTTTTTAATGATTTCGGGTAAAGGTATTCAGGCAGGCGCACGTGGTGAGTTCCGTTTTGAGCGCCGTTTCGGACCTGTCTATATTTTGGTGCTGGCTTATCTTGAGTTGGGTGGACGCATCAGTTTTGAACGCCCGCAGGTGGGTGGATACTTTGAAGCAGGGCTGGCTATCGACATCAATGTTAAGATTTTTAGGATCTACGCATCCGTAACCATATTACTGGCAGTAGAATCGCCAAGACCTTTCTTAATCTACGGTAAGTTTACCGTGAAATTCAAAATAAAAGTAATCTTCTTCAAAATTAACTTTAAAGCGGAGATTGAACTGAAATGGGAATTCAATAAAGATGTTGACCGTACACCGATTGATCCGTTTACAGAAGTATCCGGACAAATAGGTGCTCTTGCCATGATGCAGATCGCAGCCGCGGCAGGTGAAGGAGATGGATTGGTCAAAGGGATCAGCATGCTAACCGGGGAAGCCTTCGGTCTGGCAAACCTGAAACAACCTAACGGTTCTATTGTCCTTGACCTGAATAAAATCCGTCAAAAGGTTGTTCCGTTAGATACCTATATAGATCTTAAAACCACAAAAGGGCTACTGCCTGGAAATATAACAGGCGCAAATATCGGTGGGGTAAGCAATCCTCCCGGTTTGTACACCGACCTTGTTCCACCTGAGAAAGTTATGAAAGGTCTGGAAGTAAGACAGGTTAAGCACCAATACAGCATTCAGAGTATTGAAATTATGGCTTACAGCCAAACAATGGGATGGCAACCATACAATCCGTATCGTGCCTTATATCCAAACGACCCAGATCCGATGCTTGACCAGATGAGTGTCGGGCAATGGCAGAAAAAAGACAATCAATACAATGCCATCCGATTATTGGCTACCACACCTTTTTCTTATACCGAGTTAGGTGAGCCGGGCTGGTTCATTCCTGAACAGTACGGTATCACACCAACAACTTTATTCTGTGAAGGTGAGCATATCAAACGGTCTGTATCAGATTTTCTGGATAAACCTTTGAATACGCAATATTACGCTTACAGCAATAGCTTTTTTCACAGTAAAGGTGCTGCTTATCAGGTAGACGGAGATACGAACTTCGTATTGAATCCAAACAATACATTGACCCTTACAGGTGATTATGCAATGGTCACCGATGAATCCAATATTTTCGCTTTCAATCAATCTTTACAGTTTCCGAATCATACCCCGTTGATCATAATGCTTCCGGCACCATCAACAGAGATTGAATTGAAATTAAGCACCTATGATTCTGGGGTGACTATTGAATATTACAAGCCGATAATCAATGACAGCGTATCCTTCGTTCAATATGAGCTTGTAGAAAGCACATACAGAACCAGGTTGGAATTACAAGGCCCTGTTTATACTGAATTCGCAGCAATTGACGGCGTTACGAAAATCATCATCAGACCTGATGAAACCAATATGGCGCAGATTGCACCTATTATGGCACAGATGGCAACTTTGATGGATCAGGGCTACCAGAATGCAATAAGTAATGGCGGTGAATTAAAAGAAATAACGCCGGAAGATCCTGCCCGTTATGCGGAACTGGAAAAAGAGCTGACAAGAGCAAGAGCCAGAGGCTGTCAGGGAATCGATGTCATTAGGGATAAACGTGCCTGTGAAATCTATCCGCAGCTAATCCAATATCAGAACAACAACTTTGACCAGCCGTTTGTTTATTATCCCGAAGGAAAACAACCCGATGAGAAAGAGCTCGTAATAGAACATGCAAGGTTCATTAGCCGAAACAAAGAAGTCTATTTCGCAACAGATGCCATATTCAAAGAAACCCGTTTTGAAGATAAGAGCTATGAAATAAACCTTGAATACTACAATAAGGCAATTGACGGATTAGTTTCCTATTTGGATAAAATACCGCAGTTTGATTATGATAACTCGAGAGAAGTTATTCGTTTATTCAAACCGGTAAAAACAAAGTATGACCAACTAACGGATATAGTGCGCGTAAAACGCGATTGTTACGACCGTGTACTGTGTGACCTAAGTATCTATCTTTCAATTCAGGATTTTGGAAGATTTATAGATAAGCCACCTGTTAGTGAATCACCGCTTTTAAATGCGTATTACCTCTTTATTGAGCAAAATCCGCAATATCAATATCTGAACAATATCTTACAGCATCAGATCAATGTGATTCAGACAATTGTCAATAACGGAGTTTTTGCCTATCTGGAGAATACAGAGGCTTTTAATGAAGCTTGTGAGCAGATGATCGCCATGATTTCCGATTTGGGCAACTGTAATACCAGAACAAAATGCTTTACGCTGTTTCATGAGGTAAGCTGGCTGTCGGTAGAACATTACCAATACAATATGAATATCCCGGGTCAGGCGGCCATCTCACAGGATGCGCAGCAAACCATAGCAGGAATACAGCGTTTTGTACAACCGATATGGAGACCGGATACAAGCTATTACGTTCGTTTCAAATTAAGGGATGAAGTGGACAACGGTCAGGGAGAAGGATTATACGATTATGCCTACGGTTTCCATACCGCAGGTCCTGTAGGTTTCTTCCATCTGGATCAGTATTCACCGTATGGACCGATTCCTTTTGAGCAACAGGATCAATACCCGCATACCTCGATTCGTTCATATATTGACTATGAGCGTTCCTATCCGAATGCCGATGGTAACCTGATCAGTGCCAAACCGCTATTCTATGACGATGAAACAACCGAAATTTCGCTTTATTTCACATCAAGATATGCCTTTAAACATTTGGAGGGTTGGGAAGCCGTAATGGACGGTTCAACCGTTAAGTTTCCTGAACTTGGCGGAACGATGAAGATTATCATTAAAGATCCTGTGGAAGACGTGGAAATTGTTAATCCGCCACGTCTGGACACAACAGTACAAAATATAGAGGAATCGCAAGTCAATATCCCGCAGACTATTGAGCAGTGGGTAGAAGACGATGACCCTATTATACCGCCAGTACTTCAGCAATGGATCAATATGCTGAATGCCGATAACTGTGTAGGAATTGTTGAGATAATCAAGCCTAAATCTTATTTCAGAAAGGTAACGCCAAAACGTCTGAAACCACAGAAATTATATACCGCACAGGTTTTGAATTTCTATTGGGGAACCAACACGGTAGATATATCAAATCTTACGGATGCAATGAAAGCGGATTATGCGCGCGAGGTTCACAAATTTGTGTTCCAGACTTCAAGATACCGCAATTTTGAAGAGCAGGTTCAAAGCTGTTTTATAGCTTACGAAGTACCGGACGGTACACCGCAGGTAAAACAGGCAGTGTATGAACTTGAAAAAGCATTGGACACAGCAAATATTCAGGCTGGGTTGGATACTGTTAAAGGACTGGCAAATACTTTATCGGATGCGATAACACAACAATTCCTTGATCCGTTTGACCGTGTTGTAGAAGGCTTGTTCGGGTTCTCACCGATGGAAGATGCTGTAACCACGGAATTTAATAAAATCACCGATAGCAACACCGATAAAGTCATCGCAATATTGGTGCGTAATCCCGAACCTTTCAACCATCCGAAAATACCATTGGAAGACGTACAGAGAAATGGTACGGATGCGGGAATGATCGAGGTACTGATGAATGATCTGGTAACAATTGATACCAATTGCCATGTGCTCTACTCCAAAGACTATTCGCACGCAATTATCATGAACGATGCGAAATGGATCCAGGCAGCCGAGCTGCATTTCCAATTCCTATACAAAACATGGAACGGTAGCGAATATGTCATTTCAGATACCCAGAAAACAACGAATATTTTGATTAATTAAAAAAGGTGAAAACATGGCTTACGTAAATATATATCAGTATGATCAATTCACATCGATTGACATTAAGAAATTTATATACAGCGGAACTTCAACATATGTAGTAGGTAAGATACGTCGCGGAAATGAAGCGGTTCCCGAACAGATGTTTGTCGGTAAACTGGACGCAAACGGGAATTTTATATGGCAGCGCAGATACATCTATCCCGGTACGCAGGTAACGGGTGGATACGTTTGGGATTTTCCCCATTTCACCGATGTTGTTGAAATTCCCGATACAGAAGATATTGTTGTTTTAGGATATGACAGGGATGTTGGATTATTAATGCGTTTGAAAGAAAGCGGAGATATTAGCTGGATAAAGAAAATTTATGATATACAGACTGTCAAACCTATTTATGATAGTGTGAATTTCAATCCCAGCCTGCATCTTTTCGAGGACAGGACTTTAGTAGTCCACATAAAAGAAAATCACAATCGTGGAGCAGGTCCTGAGCAAATAAACCATATCCTCTATAAATTTAATCCAGAAGATGGGTATGAAATGCACGCTGTACAAATCCCGACACGCTCACCGATGCTTTTGGTCCGTGAGCAGCGGATTGAACGCGGATTACTGACTTTTTATGGCGGATATGCCGAAACCGGGGCAGTGGTACAGATTGACCAGGATCTGAATATTGTCAGATCAACAGGATTTTTCTATACCGGACCGTTGAAAGGATACAACAGTTTTCATATTTATGCGGCAAGCACTGTACATGAAGGCAGATATACGGTTATGGGGTCGTTTTATCATTATGAACCCATTACTCCACCCGCTGATATTGTTGGGTTGGAATGGGTAATAAATAAAGACAGGCGGTTCAGCTTTAATATACTTGAGTTAATAAAAAGACTTGAAAAGCCTGTGCCCTCACAGTACATGAATGTCTTTGTTGCAGAGATCAGCGAAGAGCACGACCAGATCATTGCAATAGGTGAAGCAGATAAACCATTTGCTGCGGTGATTCAGACCGTCGCTTTGAATGATTATGGGACTTTCTGCTCTATCGGAGGCAATCAGTACAATCTTGATAGCGCCATCACCTATTCCCAATGGACAAAAGCTGTACAGCTGCCTGAAATGAATAATAACCGATTGGCTGTTTCAAAACATACCGATAGCAAAATAACATCTTATAGTATGAATTTGGGCAGTATAGCCATTGCCCAGGCATTACCGGATTATCAAACGTGCCGAACCACTGCGGTTGATGAAAATCTTAAATTCACACATTTGGAAACCAAATGGCGAGGACTGGAATTTTCGTATCAAAGTATAGAGGTTCCAAGATATGATGAACCAAAAATTGAATTCTATGATTTGAAGTCAGAAAAACAACAGCTAATCTGCTCACCTGATGAGGGAGGAACTGGAATCGTTATTGATAAAAATACCCGCTTGCAGTCTTCCGATCTTTATCTTCAGGCAGCAGGTTCTATAGGAGAAGACAGTACCGCAGGTATTCATTTGAGATGGTTGTTAAAAAATAATTTACAGACCCATCTGCCTAAAGGCGATTATTATCAGGGACCGCCACAAGGGCACAATAAACCCGATGACTATGTTCAGATTTTCCGAGCACCATACAAGCCGTTAAGCGAGCAGCTTTCTTTTGCACAAGCACCGCAATCCATAGTGGATGCCCAGGCATTATGGCTATACAACATCAGCGGAAAAAGCTTTTATGTGTATTTCCGTAATACCACCCGTTACCAACAGGTACGTGGCACCATTAACCCTCTAAACGATCCGATCGGATTTTTAAATGCATACGGTAACAACCTGATCGAGGTTGAAAGTCCTAACCACCTTTTCTTCGGAGTACGGTTGACTCCGTCGGTAAGTACGGGAACGGTCAAAGCTGAAATTCAATCCGTAGAGACCGAACAACTTAACCTTCCCAAAAATGTTACCTATCGTAACCAGATGAGTGCGGTAGATATGGGGCGGACTGTGTATGCAGAAAATGGTCGAAGCGTCCGCTTTGCACCTTTTGGTTGCATTGTGACAGTCATACATTTTGAATTTTATCTTGATTTCATTGAAATTACCAATAGAGGTGAAGCGTGGCAGGATATGGGAAAATACAGCCTTACGCTGGATGATGAATTAGCTTATAAATATTTGGAGCCTAGACCTGATGACCGTCCTGTACATGCAGTATGGCCGAGGTACAATGACGGCGAATATGTAAACATCAAAAATTATCATTTCAAATGGAATGGTGGTTTTGAAGACCCGAGACAGCGCATAAAAGATTCAGTAGAGCGTTATCTGGAAATGAGCAACGATCCAATGAATCCATTGGCAAACGAGATTTATTATCTGAATGACCAGCCCAATGAGGAAATGGATAACGGTCTGGAAATCTCGCATCTGATGATGTTGCAGATGGCATCGATGGATTACCACGTAGCCCGTATGCTTGGTTTGGGTGTTCTTGATCTGGACGATAAGGTTTATGACGGGCAGCAGTATATCTATATAGCACAGTATTTCACATTCGACGATGGTAACAGTGATTTGTCAAACAATCATTTGTATATGTCGCTGCCGACCTCTTTGGAAGATCAGAGGATTACACTTCCGGTTATATTAAAAGAACCTGTACCGGGTATTGCATCAGCGGATACCGAATTGGGTCAAGAACAGACAATTACAGATGCCGAGGGTTACGCTCACGATGGAAAAACAAGGTATATCAGTCTTTTTGCAGAGGAACTGAAACCTGATGAGCCGGAGGACAGCCCGTTTTATTATACTGGCGAGCAGTTCTATATGGCTACATTTACCTACCCCGTCTATGTAGGAATCGAATACAAAAGAGCCGGAGAACCACAGTGGCAGATACCGGAATTGCCTAACGATCCTGCATACCTTAATGTAGACAATACCGGTTCGGAATCTAAAAATGAAACCGTTGGGATTGCCATTCCCGAAGTTGGTCAACCTGCCTTTATCCACAGGGAAACTAGGTCGGGCGTTCATACTTATGGTTCCTATGGCGTGAACTGGTTCAGCCGTGCGCAGTCTACTTTTATCAGATGGGATATTGAAACCAAAATTGTACCGAGCAATCACTTATTGCCGCCTTCAAATGCCAACGCATTATTTATACAGGAAGAATCGCCATTGTTCCTGACTTCGCAGAACGAACAGCAGATGTTGGGACAGATCACTAATACCGACAAAACATTTGTTCGCCTGGTATTTGAATATGATACCGTACAGGATATGATTTCCTATCAGAAAGCGATTGACGGACAGGTCATGCAGGATTTTAACCCATTGCCTGATAGCGAGGAAGTATTTGCCGATGAAATGGAGATTTTTTTCAGTCCGGAAGTCCCTGAACAATTATTCGGTATGGTCAGTAGTGTAACGGATTTCCCGGGCAATACTTTAATATCCGTTATCCAGTCTGAGCCAATGGTGCTTGCAAGTGCCGGACAGACACTCTACCCAACGGTGGATATTTCTGAAATACCGTTTTATATAGGCGGGGTTTTACAGATCGGAGCAGATGATTTTATTATCCACGATATTGAGATTCCGTCTGCAACGCCATTATTGCCGAAATTCCATGTATTGAAAAAACAGATTGGCGATGCCTTTGGACAATCGTCCAACGTACCTTTTGATCCTGATGATTTTATTACCCCTACTGCCGGTGTATCTTTTATGTTTACAAGAAATATGCTCAACGAAGTTAGCTGGGGTGCAGTAAATCCGCATCCGTTGAAAGTACAGATCGGCAACAACTGGAACATACAGCACGAAGAAGTAATAATTGAAGCCGGAGCAGGAAACGATACTACACAAAATACCTATTTACGCAAATTCCGTGGCTTTGTATTCAACAATGCAAGTATCAAACAGTACACCGATTCTTTTTCTCCAACCTTTGCTGGCTTATATGAAATCACTTTCCCGGGTTATACCATTGGTGACCACCCTCAATTTAACCCGAATACAGAGCAACTAAGTGTACAATGGTACCGAGGCAGTATCCGAGTTCCTTATCAGAACAATATCAGTGGTGAACGCAAAACACTGAAAGTTATCCGTTTTGATGAAATTTCCGGAAACCTGATCGTATATGCGCAGGATGAAAATTACCAAACAGACCCTTTACAAACGGTTCTTGTGCGAAACAACACATGGGTCAATTTCTATCCGGGCTACAGGGTGTATCTGTACCATAATGATCCTTGCCGTTTAACGGAAACCCATATTTTACCACAGCAAGAGGGCATATTGGATAAATACAGCATATTTGGAATCCGAAGCAGGGTTGCAGGTAGCAACGATTATATATCGCCGATCTCAACGCCTACGCTGATGTTTGCCAGAAGGTTTGAAAAGCCTGAAACACCTGAACAGCCAAAAGGTGCACTTTATGCCACTAGACCGGATTATTTCGGGCGTTCAACCTATACCTTTACCACACAATACACGCACAAACCGTTTAGTGTGGCGATGTGCCGTAGCAATGACGATATACTGTTCAGCTCGCTGTATGTACAGACACCTTATGGCAATGAACCATTACCAAACTCCGTAGAAGACATACGCATTCAAAATGCCGATGATTTTGCAAATGACCGTTTAATAGATCTGGCAAACGTCACATTAGATGCAGGGTATCAATTCCCTGTACATAACGGCTACCGATTCCCGATACCGAACAGCCCTGCATTTTTTGAAAGTATCAATGGGTTTATTGCCGAACATAACAGCCATTACGGGGATTCAGTTCCGTACATTGCTCCGAATACATTTAGCAGTATGAACCATATTGTGATCCCGGGCGTAACGGGACGTAATGAGCAGCTGACGTTCTATGATTTTGTAAAACAGACCGTAGTGAACAGCTATGTACCATTGACAGAAGTACCGATGATCTATCAGTATGTCAAAGATGGCGCATATATGCCGATTTCGAAAGCGCAGACAATCCGTGACAGAAACGGAGTATTGCTCAAACCCACTGATCCCGATTTTGATATTGCACCGATGATGAAAATCGTAAGCACCAATCCGCATAAAACTCTGTTTACCGATTTCACCCTTGACGGAGCGTCAACAAGTGTTTACTTCTATGCCGTTCGGGAAACTGATGCACAGATGAAACAAGGTGAATTGAGTACGGCTATCGGTCCTGTTAGGCTGGTTAATTCCTATGCTGTGAAAACTCCTGAAATAAAAAGTGTTGTTCCTATTCTGGAAAACGAAGTTTTAGGTATTTCACCTGCCATGCAAGTACAGGTCAATTCGTATGAAGCCATTCATAATGTCACCAAAATCAATCTGTACCGTGCATTGAACATGGGCGATGCAACTTCGGTCCGTGCTATGACATTGGTTAAAACAATCGATCTGGAAGCAGAAGGTTTGTTGGATGAGAATATTTGGAGCATTACAGACGATTTTGCAGACCTTACTGAAATTCCTTTTGGTGATGCCCTGTACTATCGTGTTACAGTGGAAGCTAAAGTTGAATATGCAGAAGCTAATTACAGTTATGATGATAACAATCCGAATAACGTATTTACAATTGTGACTGATTTTGCACCATCTGAACCTTCCAAGCTGATGATAACCATGATTACGGAAAATGTATTGCCTGATTCCCCAACGCTTTCTTACACTGCGACTACCGTAAACCCTGCAACATTGGGCAATGTGGTATTAGCATGGGATAAGCAGGCTTATAAAGGCAAATATTACTTGTACAAGATGAACGAAAAAGGAAACTGGGAACAGATAGCCCTTGCAGTATCCAATGATGCCATTATTGAAATACCATTGATAGATACCGATTGGGGATCTGACCAGCTTGTTGTAATGGATAGCGAAGGAAATACGGTTTATCATCATTTCAAAGTGATAACCGAAAATACAGCGGGAATGTCAAGTACGGATGAAATTATCCTTACCATACCTTCTTAAATGAGGATTGTTGTTGATAAAAGGAGCGTTGAAAAATGCTCCTTTTAATTTGTACGAGGCTATTGTGGTATTGTTTTTGAGTTACCCACAAAAATAAATTCTCATTTAACCTTACAGACTTTCCTAAGTCTAAGAACCAAACCACTAATTAGTTTTCGAACCTTTTAGATGTAATTATCATCTATACCTATAAAGACCAATTATGAAAGATGCTTTATTCATTATTATATGCTTACTGATTATTCAACAATTGCAGGCGCAAACTATCCGCGATACGGTA
>Ga0256892_1000091_pt1 | contig 15689 bp, 10 predicted proteins | sample MC6MC0515MT_FD_186339 | JGI IMG/M metagenome (GOLD analysis project Ga0256892, IMG submission 186339) | Metatranscriptome of enriched soil aggregate microbial communities from Iowa State University, Ames, United States - MC6-MC0515-MT... | ecosystem: Environmental > Terrestrial > Soil >...
AACAATCTGATTGATAGGGTTATATCCCTTTTCCTCTAATGAAGAATGAACTTTCAACATTACCTGCTTGACTTCCTGTTCCATTGATTCTTCTGGAAAATTAAATTTCATCGTTTGATCAAAAGAACTCATGACCAGCACCTCGCTTTCAGAAATAAGGAGATGTGCGAACAAGCTCATCTCCAATTTCTCTTTATTATAACATGTTTTGGCGAATTAATTAAATGGATTTAACATAATCATACACAGAAAGTAGTGCTTCATCAAGTTTTGATGCATCTTTTGCTCCTGCCATCGCCATATCGGGACGACCGCCACCTTTACCACCACAAGCTTCTGCAACCATTTTCACAATATTCCCCGCATGGTAATTGCCACCAACTAAATCTTTTGATACCCCTGCACATAACATCACTTTATCGCCATCGACTGCTCCAAGAACGATAATTGCTTTTGGCATTTTCGCTTTTAAATCATCCATCATTTGGCGCAGTTGGTTATTGTCCTTTGCTTCTACTTTTGTAGAAAGAACTGTTACATCTCCAATTGTTTGTGCTGCATCAACAATTGCCCCCGCTTGAGCATTGGCAATTTTTTGAGATAAGGCTTCATTTTCACGTTGTAATTCTTTATAGTCACCCTGTAATGCTTGTACTTTTGTTACGATATCTTTAGGATTTGCTTTTAATAATGACGCTGCATCATTTAATAGAGCTTCTTCTTCTTTTACAACTTCATAAGCCACTTTACCTGTAACAGCTTCAATACGACGAGTACCTGCACCGATTCCACCTTCTGAAACAATTTTGAAGAAACCAATTTCAGAAGAGCGTTTTACATGGATACCACCACATAGCTCAATTGAATAATCTCCAATTGAAACGACACGGACAACATCGCCATATTTTTCGCCGAATAACGCCATTGCACCCATTGCTTTCGCTTTATCGATGCCCATTTCTTCAATAACGACCTCTATATCATCCCACACTTTTTCATTAACAATACGTTCAATTTGCTGTAATTCCTCTTTTGTCACTTGACCAAAGTGAGAGAAGTCAAAACGTAAACGATCAGGACCTACATAAGAGCCCGCTTGGTTGACGTGATCGCCTAACACATCTTTTAACGCTCGTTGCATAATATGTGTCGCTGTATGGTTTTTAATAATTAAATTGCGGTCATCACGATTAACAATTGCTTGTACAGCATCTTCCACATGCATTTCACCTGATTCAACCACTACAGTGTGGAGCGGTTGACCATTTGGTGCTTTTTGAACATCTTTCACCACAGCAGTGAAGCTATCATTTGAAATGATACCGCTATCGGCAATTTGACCACCCATTTCAGCATAGAATGGTGTTTTGGCTAAAATAACTAATGCTTCTTGGCCTTCAGATGCTACTTTTGCCACTTGACCATTAACAATCATTGCAGCTATTTCGGTATTAGCTTCTAACGTGTTAAAGCCAACAAATTCGCTGGCAACTGTTAAGTTTGCTAATACTTCATTTTGTACTTGCATAGAGTCAACATCTTGACGAGCTGCACGCGCACGTTCACGTTGTTCTTCCATTGCCGCTTCAAAGCCCCCATGATCGACTTTCATTCCTACTTCTTCTGCATATTCTTCCGTCAATTCGATAGGGAAACCGTAAGTATCATATAAACGGAAAGCATCTGCTCCTGGAATATAATCATGACCAGCTGCTTTTTGTGATTCAACTACTTCATTAAAGATCGTAAGACCACCATCTAATGTTTCATGGAAACGAATTTCTTCATTTTTAATAACGCGTTGAATAAATTCACATTTTTCCGTTACCTCTGGATAGAAGTCTTCCATGATTTTACCCACTGTTGGGACTAATTCAAACATAAATGGTTTCTCAATACCAATTTGTTTTGCGTAACGAACTGCGCGACGTAGTAGGCGGCGTAATACATAGCCACGGCCTTCGTTTGAAGGAAGGGCACCATCACCAATTGCAAACGCTACAGTACGAATGTGGTCTGCAATAACTTTAAATGGCGTATTAATATCTTCTTCTGAGCCAAAAATTTCATTTAAATCTACTTCACCAGGACGTTTGTACTTACGGTTGGCAAATTCCTCAATCTTTTCAATGATCGGCATGAATAAATCCGTATCAAAATTCGTTGGTACATTTTGAACCACTGAGACAATACGTTCTAGACCCATACCAGTATCAATATTTTGCTTCGGTAGTGGTGTATATGTACCATCAGGATTATGGTTGAATTGAGAGAACACTAGGTTCCAAATTTCAAGGTAACGTTCATTCTCCCCACCTGGGTACATTTCTGGATCATTTTCGTCTGAGCCGTATTCAACGCCACGATCATAAAAAATCTCTGAGTTTGGGCCAGATGGACCTTCACCAATATCCCAGAAATTTCCTTCCAAACGAATTAAACGTTCTTCAGGAATACCAATTTCTTGATGCCAAACATCATATGCTTCCTGATCTTCTGGGTGGATTGTGATGGATAATAATTCAGGATCAAAGCCCATCCACTTTTTATCCGTTAAAAATTCCCAAGCATAATGAATAGCTTCTTTTTTAAAGTAATCACCAATTGAAAAGTTCCCTAACATTTCAAAGAACGTATGGTGACGCGCTGTTTTTCCTACGTTTTCAATATCATTGGTACGAATTGATTTTTGGGCATTTGTAATTCGAGGGTTGTCCGGAATAACACGACCGTCAAAATACGGTTTAAGTGTAGCAACGCCTGAATTAATCCAAAGTAAGGATGGATCATTTATTGGCACAAGAGGTGCGGACGGTTCATGGTGATGCCCCTTTTCTTTAAAAAATTCCAAATACATATGACGAATATCTACTGCTTTCATTGGATAAATTCCTCCTTGTTTATATTGTAAATCACGATATGAACCAGACTCTTACGACCCATTTATTCCCTGTCAGCAACATTTGGTATCCATCACTATAAATGGAATTCTTTTACTGAAAGAAAATAAAAAAGCCCTCATCCCCAAAAAGGGACGAGGACTTGTCATCTGTCTCGCGGTACCACCCTAGTTGTAAGTAAACGTTCTTACTTACCTCTTTAGCACTTGTAACGTCAGTGAACGGCAGGGATTAGTTGCACTCTGGAGTAGCTTTCGGCATTTGCATTGTGAGGATTTTTTCAGCCAAGAAATCCCTTTCTTTCACACACGCAAATACGTACTTTTTCCATCATCGTTTTTACTTTCTCTAACGAAAATTATAAAAAAAATCTGTTCACCTGTCAATTAGCACTAGTATTGCTAATTGTAACTAGGCAATCATTTTTCTAAAGTATGCCCACATTCCCCAAGTAAATAACACTAAAAAGGCACTAATAGTAATGGTTGTAATAGGTGAATCTTGATAAGGTAAAGGTACATTCATACCAAAGAAGCTAGTAATCACAGATAAAGGTAACATAATTGTCGAAATAACAGTTAACAAGTTCAACTTTTCAATGGACTTGCCACTGATAATCGAAAAATACGTATCTAGCGTGCTGTTGACTAAGTCTCGATAGGTTTCAGTGGAGTCGACAATGCGTTCAAGATGATCATTTAAATCCTTATAGAACGGTATATTTTCCTCTTGAATATCAAATTTCCATTGGCCATTAATGGTTGAAAAAATTCTTCTTTGAGGCATGATAGCCTGACGAATTAAAATAATTGTCCGTTTTAATGCAAGAAATTCTTCTGTTACTACTTTCGGTTGATAATCGTAAATTTCTTCTTCAAGTTCATCTATACGTGCTCGAATTCGCTCCAATACAGGAAAATACTCGTCTGTAATTCCATCAATAATGGTATGCAATAAAAAGTCAGTGCCCTTTTCCATATATTTCGTACTATTCAAACAAACATTTTCTATGTGGCCTAGCCATTGTAATTTGTGTTTATGGACAGTAACAACATAGTTTGGTCCCATAAAAATATTTAACTCGACCGTTGTAATTTCATTGTTACTTTTTTCATTGTAGATTGGCGCATGGAAAACGAAAAATTTATAATCCCCATAACTATCCATTTTCGGGCGCGAGCCTTCATGTAAGCAATCTTCAACTGCTAGTGGATGAAAGCCAAATACATCTGCTATATTATTTAATTCATTATGACTGTACGCATATAAATCCACCCATAATAAATCCTCGTTATGAATGGGAAGTCTTAAATCTTTCATGTTGAAATCATGTTGGACTGTATTGCTATTGTGATCGAAATAGTGAATTTTAATCATGATACTTCACCTCGTGTTTTATTATTAGAGGAACAAAAGGCTTTCTTTTAATGCCTTCTGTCTGTGTCGGCGATAAGAAACGACGACTCTCTCAATACTTTCTGACTACCTTCATTATACTTATTCGGCTCAGGACTACTATCCATTTCTCATCACCTTCCTTTCATAACAAAAACACGCCTTCTACGAATGAAGGCGTGTTGAATACACATATCAAAAAATAGCAATAAAAAATCTTTGCATGTTTGTTACCTTCAAACGTTGAGTTTTAGCACTATGCGGCATAGGAATATGTCCAGCTACGTTAAAAAACACCTTATTTCGATGATTTCTGTTGACCCATTGGCGTCTCTCGACATTTTTGGGTAGTAGCGTATCTCCAGCATAGGAGCCTCACCTAACGAAGGGAATCTTATTTTTTTATTCCTATAAATAATAACGGATAGTTTCACAACTGTCAAACTTAATCAATCATTTTTCAGAAAGTCTTCTACCCTCTGCACTAAATGCTCGCGCCTATAGGATTGATAGAGCAGGCTTGATAAACGAACTGGGTCTCCAAAGAAAAACCGCTCATACAGCGTTTGCCTAGTGCCGAAACTACTCATCGTTAAATCCCAAGCTAATCGAAATTTTTTAACACGTTCTTCGCCTTTATCTTGAAATGATTGCAGATAGTGATCAAGTTCCCCATCATCAGCTGCAAAGGCTTTTGCGCTCGGTATGGACATTAATCCACTTGCTCCTAGTTGCTGGATGATTTCTGTAAAGGTAGGATATACTTTTGGGAAGATATGAATAGCGACCTGTAATGTCGATAGGTCTGGTCTTATAAAGCCAAACGAATCCCTTTGTGCCTCAATTTCTGATTTTAATTGTAAAGCTTTTATCGTTTCTAAAGCCACAATTACATCTACCACTTTTTGATGGACGTGTTGGTAATCCCCGATATTAATCGTATCTACAATCGATTGGACAACCCCTAGGACGAATTCCGTCTTTGCAATTTGACGAGACAGCACATGATGCAAACCATATGTTTGGAAGCCACTAACATTCATAAATTGATTGGCCACTTCCACATTTTCGTAGTAAAATACCCGCTCCCATGGGACAACTACATCATCAAAAACAACAATCGCATCCATTTCTTCAAACCGTGCACTTAAAGGATTATCAAACGTAGAGTCTCCACCGACAAAGGATTGCCGACATAAAAACTTTAAACCCTTTGTGTTACTCGGTATAGAAAAACCAAAACCTTTTCCTTCATCATAGCCATTTGTTGATAAAACAAGAAGTTCATCCGTTATTCCTCCCTGTGTGGCTAATAATCTCGCTCCTTTAATGACTAAGCCTTCGCCCGTTTTTGCAACTATTTTGGCAGCTATGATTACTTCTTCATCTTCATAGTAATAACGCTTGCGGTTTACTTGCGGTTCTATAAAGGTATGTGTCATGGAAATATCATTTTCACGGGCATATTCATAAAACTTCAGCAAATGGTCTGGAAAACAATTTGGCTTATCTTTCAAAAAGTCTGATGCTGATGCCAAAGCCATCAATGTCGTATTCATGTAGTCAGGGCTTCTCCCCATCATACCCTGTGTTAGTAAAGCCCATTCTCTGGCGGCTAAACGTCGCTTTATGAGATCTTCTGGAGTCATTACTTGAAGGAAAGACATGCCAACTCTCTGTTTGCTAGTTGGCGATTCATATGTCATTTTTTCAAGAAACGAATCTTGATGTTGAAAATCAAAGAGCTTTGCCTGACTTTGCATGATCCCCTTAAATGCAGGATGCTCTGACACTTTATTAGTCACAACTTCCCCGTCAATCGAAATATACGTTTTTAAAGCATCAATACGTTCAATATACTGCTGTCCTGAAATTATTGGCATGTTGTCACCCCTAAACATTCCCTATGTTTTTGTACTCATATAGTATATGAAATGTCCAAATATTAGGTGACGATATGACGAATTAGAAAAACCCGATCAGAACGAAATCTAATCGGGTACATCCTTTAATCATCCAAAAAATCATATGGGGAGACTTGCTCCATACCAATCATTGGATGAATATATGGTGCTGTTTCTACTGTTAATTTAGGTTCAATAATAGCCGATTCTTGCACAATTTCATTTTCTACTGGAACTGCCTCGACTTCAATAATTACTTCATTGACATCCATTGGATTTAGTCGTGCGCGTAAAGATGTGAAACGCTGTAGATCGTCAGTACGCTGTAAGCCATCTGCAAGGACATCTGGTTCACCACATAAAATCAAAAAGTTTTTGGCTCGCGTAATCCCAGTGTATAAAAGATTACGACGCAACATTTTTGAATACCCTTTTACAACAGGCATAATGACAGTCTGAAACTCTGATCCTTGAGATTTATGAATGGAACAACAGTAAGCTAATGTTAGTTGATTCAAATCACTACGCTGATAAGTTACTTCTATCCCATCAAATGAAACGACAAGTAAATCCTGTTTTTCTATCGTTTCCTTTGCCTTAATAATACTAATGACTTCCCCCATATCCCCATTAAAAACATTACTTTCTGGTTGATTGACTAACTGTAGGACTTTATCTTTTATTCGATAAGTTACGTCTCCAAAGACAAGTTCTTTTCTTGTCCCTGTATCATTAGGGTTGATAAGCTCTTGGATCATTTTATTTAAATTATCAATGCCCGCAGGTCCTTTATACATAGGAGCTAGTACTTGAATATTACGAATTTCTTGACCTTTAGCAACAGCACTTTTTACCACCTGCGTCACAACATTTCCAACCTGATCGACGGAAGCTTTTATAAACGAACGATCAGTAGTTTTGGATGTTAAATCCTTGGGGATTGTCCCCTTTTTAATTTGATGGGCTAGTTCAATAATTGTAGAGCCCTCTGCTTGACGGTAAACATCTGTCAATTCCACAGTCGGAAGTTGCTTGGATGCTAATAAATCCTTTAACACCTGTCCTGGTCCTACAGGGGGTAACTGGTCCTGATCCCCCACAAAGACAACCTGTACTTCCTCATGTAAAGCTTTAAGTAACTGATGGGCTAGCCATGTATCCACCATTGACATTTCATCCACTATAATAAGCTTACCTGTTACCTCTCGTTCAGTCTCTTCCTCTTTTTCTTGACCTGTAAACCCGAGTAAACGATGAATAGTCATAGCAGGTAGTTCGGTGGATTCAGCTAAGCGCTTGGCAGCTCGTCCAGTGGGTGCGCAAAGGATGATGGGAAAAGGCTCTTCTTTTTGAGCATATTCTTTTGGATTTAATGACAAGCCATGTAGCTTCGCATAGACTTCAACAACTCCACGTACAACAGTCGTTTTACCAGTTCCAGGTCCTCCCGTTAAAATCATCACTGCTGAATTTAGCGCCTGTTCAATAGCATTTGCTTGCGTTTCAGCATAGGTCACATTAAGTAGTTCCTCAGTTTCACCAATCGCTTTGCGGATCTCATCTTTGCTAAAATGCTCAGCCTTGCTATTTCGCTCAATAAGCGTCAAAATTTTCGAGGCAATTCCTACCTCTGAAAAATAAAGAGATGGTAAATATAATCTTGTTTCTTCCCCACAAATTTTCCCATCTTCACGTAGTTCGATACATGCTTTTGAGATGTCCTCAAACGGAATTTCCTGTCGTTGGCTTTGTTCAAGCATTTCCTTTACGAGTGGTAAAACATGCTCCGCATCTAGATAGACATGCCCGTCAGATAAAGCGGCAGTATTTAAATTATGGAGAATCGCTGCTTTGACACGATCAGGATGGTTTCCGGTAATCCCTAATTTCGCACCAAGCTCATCCGCTCGAAAGAATCCTACCCCTTCCACATCTTCTATCAAGCGATATGGATTTTTTGTTAATAATTCAACGGCCTCTGTTCGATAGGTTTGATAGATCTTCATTCCAAGCTGTGGACCAAAGCCCCACTCATTCAACTGGATCATTACACGTTCTAAACCTAGGTTTTGCTCAATCGTGCGATGGATCACTTCTTTTTTTTCAGCGGATAAACGTGGGACAGCGTCAAGTGCACTTGGATCTTCCAAAATAAGACGTAATGCATTAGCACCTAATTTTTCAACAATGGTTTCAGCTGTTTTTCTCCCGATTCCTACAAATAAGTCACTGGATAAATAATGAATTATTCCTTGTTCAGTAGCGGGTACCTCTTTTGTAAATGTCTCGATTTGAAATTGAGCACCATATTTAGGGTGCTGTTTTAAAATACCCGTAAAACGGTATTGTTCATCCATTTGTAACGGCGGAAAATACCCAACAACGATAATTTCTTTATCTTCATATTGTAAGTTTGTCTCTTGAATTTTCACACGCACAATGGAATACATATTTTGTGTGTTATGAAAAATAGAGACGATTGGACGTCCGAGTATAAAAAATTTATTGAGTTCAAATAAATCGGGATGATCGGTCATGTTCGGTCCGTCCTTTCTAATTGTTTTCAATCTTTTCATTTTACCATATACATATCATTATATCGTTGATAAAATATTTCCCCTTTGTTATTTTTACATTATTTCGACAAATGATAATTCTCTGCTTTTACCCATATTTCCATGCTATGATAAATAAGAAATAGTTGCACGAAAGGATCGTGAAGTTATTGGAATTTAGACCTTGCATCGATTTACATGATGGCAAAGTAAAACAAATTGTAGGAAGTACTTTAGGTTATTCAAATCAATCAGTCGTTGAGAATTTTACTTCTAGTTTTGACTCTAGCTACTATGCACAAATGTTTGCGCAAGATCACATAACAGGTGGACACGTCATCATGCTTGGCCCAGGAAATGAAGATGCTGCTTTAGCCGCATTAGCTGCATTTCCTCAAGGTTTACAAATTGGTGGTGGTATTACTGCTGCGAATGCCAAAAAATATATTGATGCTGGTGCTTCACATGTCATTGTCACTTCCTATATCTTTCATGATGGTCAGCTTGATTTAGAACGCTTAAAACACTTAAACGAATTAATCGGTAAAGAACATCTTGTCATTGATCTCAGTTGCAGGATGAAAGATGGCAAATGGTTTGTTGTGACTGATAAATGGACAAAATTTAGTCATTTTGAAGTCAATGCAGCATCTATCCAGTATATTGAAAATTTTTGTGATGAACTTTTAATTCATGCAGTCGATGTGGAAGGAAAAAAGGGTGGCATGCAGGAAAATTTGGTACGGGATCTTGCTGCCTGGACTTCTATTCCAACAACCTATGCAGGTGGCGTTCGTTCACTGGAAGACTTAGAAATGTTTAACCAATTAGCCGGCGGAAAACTTCATGTCACAATCGGGAGTGCTCTGTCCATTTTTGGAGGAGATCTACCCTACACAGATGTAGTAAAATATTGCAAAAAGGCGGGATAATATGAACCTCATCTATAAAAATTACGTATTTCCATTTCAAGAAACAAATTTAGAACGTATCATTGATGGTAAGTATTTTAAAGTGAATAAAAAAGATCATTCTCTTGCTATCCATGTTCAACTCGATAATGAACAAATGTTACTAGAGTTTTCAAAATCATTAAAGGCTACTTGTGGTTTCCTACGCGATCAAGAAACAGAGCCCTATATCGGGACTTATATTGACCTACAAGTATTTGTGGATGAGTTTAATAAACGTTATAACTTAAATGCGGAAATTATTAGTTAAGACAAAGGGGCATTTCCCCCCTTTGTTTGTGACACTTCTCTCAATCTCCTTAATCTAATCCTTTCAATCCTTCCTACCTTTCCGAAACCTTTTACCTCTTATGATAGTTATATATAATGTAGAAAAGTTCCATTATTATAAAAAACTATTTTACTATTTAAATCTCGCCAATAATTGGTTGCTATTTTATTGAGATAAATGACAATTCTACATAAAATGAGTAGTGGAAAATAAATATGTGTCCACAGACATAGGGGAAAGGATTTTAAACTATGAAAACCGAACTCGAAGTAAACTCTTTAAAATCATTTCAAACAGAGTTAACACGCTTCTTTTTAGCCTATAAATTTGCATTACAGGAAGTGGAAACGAAAATCAATATTCTGCAAGAAGAATTTAAGCTGATTCATGAATATAATCCAATAGAGCATATTTCAACACGTGTAAAATCACCGAAAAGCATTTTAACAAAGATGTTGAAAAAAGAACTTCCTCCAACGATGGAAGGTGTTCGAGAAAACATTCGTGATATAGCAGGTGCTCGTATTACTTGTTCATTTGTCGAGGATATTTATAAAGTCAGTGCCATGTTACAGGCACAACATGACATTGAGGTTGTAGAGGTGAAGGATTATATTGCTAAACCTAAAGAAAATGGTTATCAAAGCTTGCACCTTATTATAAAAATTCCAATTTTCATGTCAGACCATATGGAAAAGGTGTATACAGAGATTCAAATTCGGACAATTGCGATGGACTTTTGGGCAAGCTTAGAACATAAAATTTATTATAAATATAATAAAGAAGTACCTGAACATATTCGGGTTGAATTAAAAGAAGCCGCACTACAAGCCGCTGAGTTAGATCGAAAAATGGAGCGACTAAATAAAGAAATCAATATATTAAAAGAAAATGAGGCCGAGCCTTCTTTGTTAGATAGTACACCTATATCTCAGCTAGCTAAATATTTTGCACAACTCCCTACCATTAACAATAATGATTAAGTAATTTTAGAATTTTTTAGACGAAAAAAATCCACCTAGCATCCTACAGGAACGATAAAAGTTCCTCACAGGAAAAGAAGGTGGATTTTTTGTTAATGTTTAAGCTTTGTCTTTGGATTTCGTTGCAATAAAGAAGGATAGAATAAGGGCACAACTTGCAAAAACTAAGGTAGTTATATATACAAAGCTTACACCATCAGCAATAGTTACCTTTAAAAAGCTGATTTCTTCTATGCTAAAGCCGCCTTTTGCAAACTCTCCATTAAGCTGAATTTCTCCCTTCCCTAATGAAGCCATTTTTTCACTCGTTGCAAGGTTAAAAATCATCCCAAATAGTGCTGCACCGACCGCTTGGCTAAATGTATTGGTAAAGGAATTGAGACCAATAGAAATACCCAGTTGCTTCGGATCGGCCACCTTTTGAATGGAAATCATTAACATTGGCATGATAAAGCCCATACCCAGCCCGATTAATGATGAACCGAGATATACGCTGATATCGCTGGAACCTGAAGATAGTTTTGCAAGTATTATCGTTCCTGTAACCAATAAAATCGTACCCATCTGGATAATTCGTTTATTTGTTAAACGTCCGATTAAGTAACCTGCCATAATGGAATTCATCGTCCAGAATATAGACATTGGTGTTAAAAGTAGGCCAGCTTGTGTGGCATTTTTCCCAAGAACACTTTGTGCATATATCGGAATATAAACCGTTACACCAATCACAATAGACATCGTGGTTAATGTTAGTGAATTAATCACCATTAAGCGGCCATTTTTAAACAGTGTTAACGGAATAATCGGCTCTTCTGCTCGTAGCTCCACCCATATAAAAATGCCTAAAAATGCCACCGCAACACCATACATAAGGAGCGAATGACTTGATAACCAAACTTGTGTTTTACTGTTTTCAATAATTACATATAGTAGCGAAACCATTCCGACAGTAAATAATCCAGCGCCTAAGTAATCAATTTTACGCTTCACTGCTTTTACCTGCTCTTTATAATGTTTAACAATTAGATAAATAGAAGCTAGGCCAAATGGTACGTTAATGAAAAATATAAAGTGCCATGACACTTGGTCAACAATAAAACCTCCAAATAGTGGACCAACCACGCCAGATACGCCCCATACCATACTTAAATAGCTTTGTCCTTTAGCACGTGCTTTTTCAGTCGTAAATAATTCTCCGACCATTGTTAATGTAATAGGTAAAATCGATCCTGCGCCAATCCCCTGAATTGCGCGGAAGACAATTAATTGCTCCATCGATTGCGCTAACCCACATAACATGGAACCAATTAAAAAAATAATGATACCGGTAATAATCATCCGTTTGCGCCCAAATAAGTCGGCTAGCTTACCGAAGATAATCGCAGCGATAGCAGAAGCTAGTAAATAAGCGGAATAAATCCAGCTTATTAAATCTACGCCTAACAAATCAGCTGTAATACTTGGAATAGCTGTACTAACAATCGTTCCTTCAATTGCAGCAAGCGCTGTTACAAGTAATAGTGCAATAAATACTTTATTCATCATGTCACCTATTCCTTTCCTGCATGACATACACTAACAAGTTTAACCTGAAAATAAAAGAGAAAGAGATAAATTTTATAAAAAAATATTTAATAGTAATAATATTTTGAACCATGAACTGCCAAAACCCTACTATATAACTACATGAAAAAGCAGCAAGTTTGTCAATTGACACTTGCTGCTTTTAGCTATTAGTTAAATCGCTGGGCAATCAAATCATAAATATAACGTGCTTGATCGTATTCAGGCTGTAATGTAAAGGCTTGTTTCAAATGATACATTGCATCTTCTGTTTGCTCTGTTGACACTGCATACAATACGCCTAAATTATAGTGTGCATCTGCATTATTCCAGTCCTGCTCGATTAAAAGATCCAGTTCCTTCTTCCCTTGCTCAAACATTTCTAGTGCACACAGCACAATTGCATAGGCTAAACGGATCTGTGTATCTTCAGGAGCAATTTCAACGGCCCTTTGTAAATAAGGCAATGCTAATTTTGAATTTTCCATACGCTCAAAGCATTTCCCCATCATATAGTACACATCTGCACCTTCAATATTATGCTTGAGTGCTAGTTCGTAAAGCTTCACAGCTTCAGCATAGCGCTCCGCATTGTAATAGAGGTTTGCTAACCCGTAATAAGCGGTAGCCGCTGTTTCATCAACAGTTATAGCCTTTTGGAAAAAACGCTCTGCCCGTTCTATATCCTCTAAGACAGCTAATAGATTTCCGAAGTTAACATAACCAATGGCATTTTCGGGCTCATCTTCTATCGCCTTTGTAAATAGTTGGGCAGCCTCTTCGTAAAGCTTATCTTGAAATGCTTGAATGCCCTGTTCATTATAATTCACTATTTCATCACCTCTATGTAGCGAAAGACTGCTTCCATGAAGCCAAGTGGCAATAAAAGCAGTCTAAACGCAAGTTATCCAACATATGTTAGCTTTTCGTTACTTTTAAAGACTTCATCAATCGTTCCGCCACCAATACATTCTTCTCCATCATAGAGAACTACCGCTTGTCCTGGAGTAATTGCACGGACAGGCTCAGCAAATGTAATATGTGTACGACCATCTGCTAATATCTCCACTTCTACCGGTGTATCAGTTTGACGATAGCGGAATTTTGCTGTACAAGAAAATTTCCCGGGCAATTTTTTTGTCGAAGTATAGTTCATTTTTACAGCGGATAAAGAAGTAGAATATAAATGTTCATTGTCAAAGCCTTGTCCAACAAGTAGAACATTACGCTCTAGGTCTTTCCCTAACACAAACCATGGCTCACCGTCTCCACCAATACCAAGACCGTGTCGTTGCCCAAGTGTATAATACATTAAACCGTCGTGTTTTCCCATGACTAAACCATCCATAGTCTCCATATTACCTGGTTGAGCTGGTAAAAACTGGCTCAAAAATTCTTTGAAATTACGTTCGCCTATAAAACAAATCCCTGTTGAATCTTTTTTCTTCGCTGTTGCCAGACCTGCTTCCTCGGCAATTTTACGCACTTCTTTTTTCTCAATGTTGCCAATTGGGAACATAACATGTGCCAATTGCTCCTGTGATAGTTGATTTAAAAAGTATGTTTGATCTTTATTGTCATCAACACCGCGTAACATTTGCACTTCACCATCACCACTACGATCAATACGTGCATAGTGACCAGTCGCTAAATAATCTGCGCCAAGGCTCATGGCATGATCTAGAAATGCTTTGAATTTAATTTCTTTGTTGCACATCACATCAGGATTTGGCGTACGTCCTGCCTTATATTCTTCTAAAAAGTATGTGAAAACTTTATCCCAGTATTGTTTCTCAAAATTCACAGCATAATATGGGATGCCAATTTGATTACATACTTTTATTACATCATCATAATCTTCTGTTGCTGTACAAACACCATTTTCGTCAGTATCATCCCAGTTTTTCATAAAGATCCCGATTACTTCATACCCTTGTTGTTTTAACAAGTATGCAGCCACCGACGAATCTACCCCACCAGACATGCCGACAACAACGCGAATTTGAGAGGGGTCACGTGTTTCTTTCATTGTGGTCACCTTTTCTTTTATCTATTTACAGTTAGTGCTTCCAAAATTGTAGAAACCTAACATGTTCTTCGCAAATTACTTTTTAGCTAGTTTTTGCACAATTTGTGCCGTTTTTTCAGCTGCGTCTCGTATATCTTTTTCCGTTAAATCCTGACCAAAGCTAAATCGGATCGAGTTTCGTAATTCCTCGGCACCTTGTCCAAACATTGCAACTAACACATGTGATGGATCAATCGACCCAGCGGTACATGCAGAACCACTAGATACACAGATTCCTGCCATATCAAGATTCACTAAAAAGGATTCTACTTCCATGCCCTCAAAGCTGATATTTAAAACATGTGGCAATGACTGCTCTTTATCACCATTAACATGGAACGCTAATTTTTCCTGTGAAAAAACATCCAGCATAATTTGCTTAAAGTGATTGTATAGTGAACGCTTTTCTTCACGCAACTTATTTGCAACTTGTACAGCCATTGAAAAGCCAATAATTGCAGGTATATTTTCAGTTCCTGCACGACGTTTTTTCTCTTGTGCGCCCCCAAAAGCATAACTAGCTAAAGGAGTTCCAGCCTTTTGGTAAAGGAAGCCAATCCCTTTAGGACCATTAATTTTATGGGCAGACACACTCAATAAATCAACCTTTAATTGACCAACATCAATTGGTTCTAAACCATAAGCCTGAACTGCATCTGTATGGAAAGTAGCTTGATGCCCTTGTAATAGCTCGCCAATGTCAGCAATCGGCTGAATAGTACCGATTTCATTATTGCCATACATAATTGTCACTAAAATCGTATCTTCACGAAGCGCTTTTTGGACATCTTCAATCGCTACACGCCCCAACTTATCCACTGGTAAATAGGTCACTTCAAAGCCATCTCGTTCAAGTTTTTCACATGTATGTAACACCGCATGATGCTCTACTTGTGTTGTAATGATGTGCTTCCCTTCTTTAGCCCGGGCATAAACAGTACCTAAAATAGCCATATTATCAGCTTCCGTACCACCACTTGTGAAGATAATCTCTCCTGCTTGAGCACCAATGGACTTCGCTAATATGTCACGAGCATCATCGAGATATTTACGCGCCTCTCGACCTGCTCCATGTATAC
>Ga0256892_1000095_pt1 | contig 15402 bp, 1 predicted proteins | sample MC6MC0515MT_FD_186339 | JGI IMG/M metagenome (GOLD analysis project Ga0256892, IMG submission 186339) | Metatranscriptome of enriched soil aggregate microbial communities from Iowa State University, Ames, United States - MC6-MC0515-MT... | ecosystem: Environmental > Terrestrial > Soil >...
AGCAAAACCGAGCTGAAGCGATTTTGTTGCAATTTGAGTGAAGTGCGATGGCAATGCAACTGTAGACTGTGCAAGAAATGATAGAAAGAATGCCACCAGCATCGAGCAAATGGATGCCTGGTGGCTAGCGCACGCAAGAGAGGACTGAGGGGCAGGAGCGGTCGGGCAAACGGCCGCAGCTGTCCAGCATCTTCGTTCGTTCTGCAAGCGCTCTTTCCTCACTTGTTCGGGTTCGGCACGAAGTTGTGCGCTGCGATGATGGGTGTGGGCTGCATGTCGACGAATTTGTCGTCAGGCGCGAGTTCGTGTCCCTCGCTGGCGTGCAGCAGGCCCAGCGAGCCCACCTGCCACAGAGAACCCTTGCGACCACTGGAACCGCTGTCGTCCCACAACATCAGAGGATTCAGACGAGAGGGAACCGTCCAGCCCTTCGGCACGCATCTAACGTCGGTGAGCTTCGGCTGCTCCACCGAGCTTGTCGCGACCATTCCGAGCGCGACAAAGTGTGGGCTGGGCGGGATGGGCCGCCAGAACCAAACGCCCGATCCGTCCGCGCGCTGCGTCGCCCAGGCCATCTTGTAGTGGATCGGGTGCGGCAGCAGGTAGTTGAGGCGCGCGGGCTCGAGGAACTTGGAGCGGAATAGCGAGCCGCACGCCGTATCCGTCAGCTCAAGCATGTAGGCATTGAGCGTCCTGGGCGGCTTGCTGGCCGTGCATGACCGGCCGCGGCGTAGTGGCCGACGCACACGCTCACGCGGTTGCGGGACAGCACCGACGAGCGGGGCAGCGCGTGCCACACACTCACCTCCTTGCGGCTCATGATCTGGCGGCTGTGCCACACCGGCTGCCAGCCGGCCACCTGCCGCACGCGCACCTGGATGTTGAGCAGTGCGTCCTTGGGGATCTCCTCGACGCGCGTGGCGTTCTCGTCGTCGCTGCCGGCGTACAGCTCCTTCATCGGGCGCGGTTCGATGACGAACGTGCGGAAGTTGATGGGCTCCGCCGGGTTCGCGCCATTCGCAGCTCCCGCAGCCGGCTGCTGGGCCGCTGCAGGCGCATCGGCGTTGGCCTGTTCCTTCTCGTCATCCACCTCCATGTCTGCCTCCGCGTCCAGTTCCACAATGTCCTGCGGCGGTCTGAATGCCTGCTGGAAGTGTTCGAACAGGATGTACCCGACGCCCGTCTTGTCGACGTGCTTGACGATGGCGTGCACGTCCTCGACACTCAGGCCAGTCATGCCCAGCCACTCGAGACCACCTGCGAACTCGGAGCAGCTCAGACGACCGTCGCGGTTGTAGTCGCACGCGCGGAAGAAGTCCAGCAGGCGCAGATCGCGCACCTGGATGCGCGAGCGCACCGCGGCCATGATCGAGCGGAACTCAACGAGCCCGATGTAGTCGGGCTGCAGGAACAGCGTGGCCAGCGCCGTCTGCGACCATTCCTTCTGACGACGGCGGCGGCACGATTTGATTTCCTGGAACCATCCCTCGCGTCGTTCCGTCGAGTTGATCTGCATCGTGCGCAGCAGCGTTCCGATCTCGCGCTCGTTGTAGTACAGCTCGCTGTTGAAGAAGCGGTAGCACACCTCAGACGTGGTGAGCTGCGCAATCGGAGGAGACTCGTAGCCGCGCGTGGTGTCAAACAGGATGGAGCCGCAGCGCAGACCGAGCGTAGTGCCCGTGCTGGCCAGCAGCTGATGCACCTCGTCTGTGTGCAGGATGCCGCGGATGGTTTCCGCCTCGGCCAGTGAGAGGGCCACGCTGTATCGCTTTGAATGCAGCTTGTGGAATCCCTGCTCGCACATCAGCTTCACCCACTGTCCCAGGTCGATCTTGCCCGAGGTGGGATCGGCCAGCTTCGGCAGCATCGCCTGCATCTCCTCCTTGCTTTCCACCGGTACATCGACAGCGCGCAGTACCTCGCGCATCTCGTAGGGACTGAGCTCCCCTGAGCGCGACACGTTGAACATCTGGAATGCGCGAATGAGCTTTGCCTTCGTTTCCTGAGTGAGCTGCGGAATCTGGTTCGGTCTCGCATCCATAGGCGTGACGAGCTGCACCTGCTCGCGGTTGGGCGTCCAGTCGAGCCACATGATAACGTTCTTGAGGCGGCGGTGCGAGGACAGCGTCCAGAGGCGGTGGTAGAAGTTCTCGCTCACCAGCAGGTCAGGAGGGAAGTCGATAGGCTTGCCGCTGTTGTAGAAGAACGAATCTTTGTAGATGGAGAAGGAGGACAGCGGGTAGAACACGGGCAGCGCGGCGGGACCCGCCGACAGCGCGGCGAAGTCCCAGCCCTGATGCTGCTGGCGCAGCGTGCTGTACTTCTTTTTGCGCACCACATCCTCCTCTTCCTCCACTTCAACCTCTTGCTGCTTCTCCTGCTCTTGCTCTTGCTCCTGCTCTTGCTCCTGCTCTTGCTCCTGCTGCTGCTCTGCATTGAACACGTTCTCCTGTCCTGGGTTGTTGTCGATCACGTCGAGCATGGCCAGCGCCTGCTGCGACTGGCTGACGGGCGGCGGGCTCTGCGCGTTGTCGGCACCTTCCGGCTTTGGCAACTTCACCTGAGACTGGCTGAGCAGCGTCAGCACGTGCTTGACCGTGCGCTGATCCGCCTCGCCCTGCAGGAACTGGTGATGCCGCTCGACGAGCTGACGCAGACGCGTCGCAAACGCCGTCGCCGTGCTGACGCGGTCGTCAACGCGGTAGTCGAGTCGTTCGCGGAACACCTCGAGTGCCTCATGCACGCGCTCACTGCAGCGCTGGGAGCCCACCTCGGTATAATTCTCCAGCAGCAGCTTGAATCCATTCTTGCGGTACACGTTGCCCAAGTGCTGCTCGCACAGCATGTGATGCTGCACGCGCTCGCTCAAGCACGTCTGCAGCAACAGCCAGCTGCTCACGTCGCGAAGGACCTGCGCCACTTCGGACGACAACGGGCGGCTCGAACCGAACGCGCGCGGAGAAGACGCATCCTCGGCGGCGGCAGTGGCGGCCTGGTTTGGCGATACGGACACGGACACGGAAGGCGACTTGGTGGGCGTCTGAGGCGCAGAGCCGCTCGTCTTGCCGTCCGCGAGTCCATCCACCGCGGGCTTTGCTGCGTACAGCGACGTGGAAGCAATCGGCATCGTGCTGACGGTGCCATCCTCGTTCTGCTGCCTAAGAATGGCGCTCTTGTCTGCCAGCTTCGCCGCCTTAAGCTGCGTGAACGCCAGCGTGCGAATCTCCGGCGTGATGAGCAGCTCGATGCGCTGTCCCTTACCGACGCCGCGCATGCGGTAAGCACCCTGTGCATAGTCGCGGAACGTCATGTCCTTGCCGAGCGTGAGCGCTGCAAGAGCATTGACGGTGTGACCAATATCCATACCAGTCGTGTGGATCTGATCGTAAAAGCAGAAGCGCTTGCTGACTGCCAGGCCGCACGAGCTGAGCGGAATCACCTTGCGCGACCGGCGCAGCAGGATCATCTTGCGGTCTTCCTGGTCGAGGAACACGACTCCCTCGATGTCGGGCAGACCGTTCTCCAGCAGATAGGACGCCACCTCGTAGTTGGTCATGCCGGTGATCAGCGCACCCGTGTCGATCAGCGCGTGGTACGGACCGGCGGCGATCGTGTCCAACAGGCTGCGCACGCTCCAGTTGGCGGGAACGAACTGCACACTGCAGATCGTAGGGTTGCACAGCGTGTACAGCATAGCGCCGTCACTGCCACGCTCATACTGACAGCTGCCCAGCTCGAGCGGCAGCAGATCGGACGGCGTGCCGCTGAATCCAACGCGGTGGTCGGCGAGCATGGTGCCTCCGACGTCCTGCCCCGACGCAGACAGCTTGAGTCCCTGGTGCTTGAGCGTCTGCGGGAAGATGAAGTGACGGAGGTAGTGGTACACCAGCTCCGGCAGCTTGTGCAGCAGCTTGTACACCAGCTCGAACTGCTCCTCATCGTCCACGTCGACGAGGCGCAGCGGCCACACCTCCTTGTCAGAAGCGTAGGAGCGCACGGCCGTGTGGCCCGTCAGACTCGCAGTGGCAGACGAACCACCGGCATTCAGACCAGCAGCGGCAGCGGCAGCAGCAGCAGTCGCCGCGTCAGCCGCCAGCGCAGCCGTCGACCAATCCGCCGAAGCAGCAGCCAATGCAGAAGCGCCATCTGCCGCAGCACGCGGCGACGCAGCCGGTTGTACGGATGCGCCCGCAAGCGATGCCTTGCGCGTACTAGAGCTGGTCGCAGCTGTGACGTCCGCAATGCTCGCGGCGTCCTTCTTGCGCTGCTGTCGGATCTCCAGCTGCGCCTGCTGCTCGACCCACTGCATCTCGAGTAGGCGTTGAATCTGCTTTTCATCCGCCTTCAGCTGCTGCTTCTTGCGCAGGCGCACCTGAGCTTGCTCGAGGGTTGATCCGCGCACGTGTCCGCCCGCCAGCCGCACCCAGTCGGCGAACAGGCGCGATGAGGGGCGCTTGAGAAACGGTCCGACCTCCTCGTACAGCGACTCCTGCAGTGCGCGCAGCAGTGTGCGGAAGTCCGAGCGGCGCAGTCCGCTGTATCTGAACGACAAGATCGTCAGTCCAATCACCACATCGGGGTGCGAGAACTCTGCCTTGGCCGACGGCACATCCTTGCCGACGAAGGGCAGACCAGTCACCTTGCGCGATGCGGGCATCTTGGGGTCGTTGCGCAGCGCGGTTGCCAGCTCATCGTCGCTGAGCACGCCGAACGTCACGCGGTGAATCTTGCCGAACACGAAGGGGAACAACGAGTGCAGCCACTCGTGGCACAAGTTCAGCAGCTTCATAGACTCGTCCGAGAGCACGTCGGCGCGGATGCCGCACAGTGCGGCGCGGGAATGCGTAGACTCCTCTGCGGCAGACAGCGGAGACGAAGCCTTCGTCGTCGCTGCTCCGCCCCCTTGCAGCGGGTGCGCATCGGCCGTGGACTGCTTTCTCTGCACCGCCCTCGCGATGATCTTCGCTGCGTCGTGCTGATCCTCGTCGGGCTCGTGCACGCGCTGCGGTGCTGCATCCTTGGGCAGCATGAGGTAGCGCAGCATCTGCTCGTCGCTGAGGCCCGATGGACGGCGCAGCGACAGGTACATCACCAGCCAGCGGGCGAGCAGCGGCTTCAGCTCGCCGTGATACCAGCTCTTGCTCAGAAGCACAAGGTGAGGGATGCGCTGCAGGAAGCGCTGCTCGATACCGCGGGTGATCGTGGCGCTGATCGACTGCAGCAGAAGCTCGGCGTGACGACTGGCCTGCAGCGGCACGGTCATGCGGCCTTGCTGCAGGAAGAACACGGCATCGAACAGATGGATCGGCAGCTCCCAACGCAGGCCCTTGTTGCTACCGGCACCGGGAAGCAGCGTCGGGCCCGACGGTATGCCGCGACCGTCGGTCAAATCCAACGGCATCTTCTTGCCCACTGGGTAGTTGAGCTCGGACTTGAGCGGGTGGAGGATGAGGTCAACCTCGTCGAGCAACAGCGACGCCGTGCGGAAGATGCGCAGGATGCGCACGCTGAGTTCGAGCTGCTCCTTGAGCGATCCCACCCGCAGCTGATAGTCCTCCTGCAGCAGCTTGAGTTCCTTCTTGCGTCCCTTCTGCTTGAGCTGTTCTGCGTGGATGGCCGTCGCGGTGTGCAGCTGGTCGAGATTGTGCAGCAGCTCGATGAACTTGAGCTGGAATGCCTTGAGCGACGTGGAGGTGCAGACGAGCACGGCGCGCGAGTCCACGGCCTTGAGCAGCTTGCGGTACAACAAATCGTCCACGCGGCAGAAGCGATCGAACACAAACGTGTAGATCGCCTTGCGCACCACAGCGGAGAAGCGCTCGCGCGTCACAGTGCGGCTGAAGTCCAGCAGCGCCTGTGGCACCACCTGCGCCACCAAGCGCTTGCCATCGGCCAGCATCAGTGCCAGCAGCGGCGCGACCACGGTCGTCTTACCTGCTCCCATGAGCATCTGGAATGCGGAGCTCGCCCGCTCCGCCCCGTCTCCCGACTTGACAATGCCCTGCACCAGCTCGACCTGCGACTTGCGCAGGAGCAAGTTGTACGTGAACTCGAACACGAGGAAGCGGGGGTCGAACGACAGCGTGGGCTTCTGCTCGGGGTCCTTGCCCGGAACCACATCGACGAAGTAGCGGCGCGCAACGAGCAAAGCGGCAAGCTTCTCGGCCTTCAGGACAACATCGCGCACGAGAGGAGTGAAGGACTCCTTGTCGTTGGCGCGCGCGGTACGGAAGTGAGACAGCAGCGCCGTGTTGGCAGCCTGCAATTCGATAAGCTGGGCGCGGCAGCGACGCACGTGGCCGACGCGGTTTCCGAGGAACAACACTTGCACGAGCGCGCGCAGCACCGCCTGCGTGACGGACGACGACAGCAGGGGATTGAGCTGTTGCAGCTCGAACTGCGGGTGCGGGCTCAGCAGCAGGCCGACGAGGAAGTCGAAAGTCAGCGTGTTCTCCAGGCTGCCATAGCGCGCCAGTGCAAAGCTCAGTCGGGAGCGGGCAATGCCATCTTCCGTCGGAGCCTGAGGGCCTGAGCCAGCAGTGGCGGCAGCGATGGCAGCAGCCTTGGCTGCCTGCACGACGCCGCTCGCGACATTGTGGTTGCTTGATCCACCGACGGCACTGACTGCATCCTCAAAGGACAATCCAGCCGCAGCAGCTGAAGCGGTCGGGCTCGCCTGGCGCGCAGCATGTACTGGCGACGTCGCTGCCGCCGCACTGGCCGTCTCTGCGGCCGTCGGCATCGACGAGTTGACAGCGCGCAAGATATCGACGATGAGCTGCTGCAGCTTGGTGAGATCCGCCTGGTGCAACGCCGCCAACTGATCTGCCAGCTTCGCCAACTGTGAGCGCGCGGCGGTGAATCCGCTCGACGCTGCTCCCTCGCGCACGTATCCCTGCAAGTCCGGCTCGAGGAACGCCAGCAGCTCGGCCTCCTGGCTCTCGTTCTGCTGCACAGCGAAGTTCGCCACATCCTCGGCCACGCGCGACAGCACCGATGCACCATTGTAGGTGCGTGCAATCGGGTGGGCAGACAGATCGAACGGCATCTTGGAGTCCACCTCGGACAGTCCGCGCTCGGAGCGATTGCGCAGTGCAACGAACTCGGGCAGCTGCAGCACGCGCAGGGGGCCACTGGAGAACGCGCGAAGCTCACCCGGCGTCAGCGAGTCCAGTCGATCCGCAGGGTTGATCACATCCGGCGCCACGTCCAGCGGCAGCAGGAAGCGCGAGCAGCTGATGTCCTTCAGGCGCGGCACCACGAAGTCGCGGGGCCACTTTGGAGGAGGCAGCAGTGCACGAGGAGACATCGGCAACGTCGGTGTCGCAGGGCTCGCTGCTGCAGCCGGGCTCGTAGGCACAACCACACTCAGCGGATCGGTGGCGGCGGCGACAGTGGTAGGCTTCGCAACAACCACTGCCGAGTTTGCCGTCGTCGTCGATCCCTCCACAGGCGTGGGCGCCACAGGCACATAGATGGTGCTGGTCGGCGGCTCGACCTTTGTCATGTCCGGGCAGGTCCACACCAGTCCCGGCGCCCCTTGCGCCTTGGCCTCCGCCTCCTTCTTCACGATGAAGGGCGGGAAGGCGGCCAGCAGTCGGCTGAACATGTTGTCCGTGCCCTTGAACAGCGTGGACAAGCCCATGTTGCGCTTGCCATCCACCTTCGGACAGGCGGGATCGAGCACCAAATGCGGGTTCAGCGCGAGCACGCGCAGGATCGACAGCAGGATGTTGGGCTGCTGCGGAGACGACACGTAGTCCACCTCGGGAGGCAGAAGGCGCAGCAGCAGGCAGGCAAGTTGGTAGCCGGAATCGTGCTGGCTCAGCTGCACCTTCACCGTGCCGGTCATCAGCTCGTACAGGAACAGGAAGCCCAGATCATCCTTGCCGCCGCGCAGACGCAGACCGCTTCCGTCCATCCATCGGTGCAGTGCCTGTGCGGCCTTGAGTCCCTTCAGGTCCTCTGGCGGCTTCTTGTAGCTGACATTGCTGAGTCCCGCGAACAGTCCTCCATGATCTCCCATCATGGCCGACCGGTCCACCACGCGGTCGTACAGTCCCATCGTCGGCGAGTAGGGGTTAGCCAGCTGCGACGGCACGATGACCGACGCCAGTCCGGCGTTATTGATCACAGCGCCCAGATAGTTGAGACGGTTGAACAGCTGCGGGAACGAGCCCAGACGGTGCTGCATGCTGCTCAGCAGGGAGTGCTCCTCCATGCAGCTGAGGCGGCATGCAGCCGACACGAGGGAGCGCTTGCGCAAGTAGGCGCGCATCTCGTGCAGCGGGTCCCACGGCGGCGAAGGCATCGACGAGTCCGCCGTAATGAGCGACAGCTTCAGGCGGCACGCATGCGCATCCGGCGTCAGGTCGTCGCACACGAGCACCAGCTCGCCCAGCATCTGGTTCTCCTCCACGCTCAGTGCCGTGTCGCTGACGCACGAATCGGCCAGCTGGAACACTTCGGCGTACTGGCGGTTAAGGAAGCGCAGCAGCAGGAGGTACAGCGCACTCGACAGCGACGGCGTAAACAGGAACGTGTGCGACAAATGGATGTTGTAGAGGAAGTGGCGTACGCGGAGCGTAGACCACCAGCGGAGATCCTTGCGGATGGAGAACAGCTCAGAGCTGTAGGGCTCGCTGCGGTTGCGCAGGCGGCGCACGCGGCAGGCCGGCAGCAGGACGGCCAGCTCTCCGTCCCCGTTCTCCAGCAGCAGCGAGTGCGGCAGTCCGTCCAGAAGCTTGAGCAGCGGCTTCTCGCGCATGTTGGAGATGAAGTATCCGTTGTGGTCCGCGCTGTAGAGGCGCGTCTGTCCGGAGACTGGGTCGCGTCGCGAGAAGAAGCTGAGCTGCAGGCGCGGCAGTTCCACCACGTCGATCGACACCTGCAGCGATGCAACATCCTTCGCGGACAGGGTGAGCGGCTGCGGCGTCCGGCTCCAGATCAGCACGTGCGACATATCCTCCAGGCGCACGAGGAACTCGGCCAGCAGCGCGAGCGGAGAGTTGTCCGGAGCGTACAGCGGGTTCAGCAGATACAGACGGCCCGCAGACGCATCAGAATCACCACTCGAGGATGCACCCATGCTGGTCTTGCGACGCGGGACACCGGCGCTGCCCTGACGCTGCAGCTCCTCGATCTCCTCGGTGGCGTGCTTCGCCTGCTCTGCCGCGGTCTGCAAGCGCGACGGCGCCTTCGACGAGGCAATCGTACCGTCTGCGAGCACGTGGTCGACGATATCATTGGGCTTCTCATCCGAGTCCGACTTGTTGTTGGCTGCAGCGGCCGCCTCGTCCTGCTCGTCCGGCTCAGCAGCCGCCGCCTTCGCCTGGCCTCCAGATGCTGCCTGAGCCGCCAGCGTCTCGTCATCACGGATCTTTCCACCGACAGGGCAACGCATGATACGGGCGCCTGCCTCCTCGCCGAGCTCGTTCTTCAGCAGCTGTACGCGAATGATCGTGGGAGTCTGCAGCTTGCCACGCGCGTGCGGGCGCAGATAACCGATCAGCGAGTCGGCCATGGCTCCCCCCGCACGCTCGCTCTCCTGCCAGAAGGTGTAGTCGTTGAGCAGCGTGTGCGGCAGCAATCCTTGCAGGAAGCGGCGCGGCATGTACTTCTGCTGCTGATCAGCCTGGCTGCTCCAGTTGCGCGTGATCAGCAGCGAGTAGTGCGGCAACGACGCGACCGAGTGCAGCGGGTCGCCCGCCTTAACGCCCAGAAGCGTCTGCAGCTTGTCGGCGTGCGCGGCGACATCGCCCGCACTGCCCCTACGCGCATGGGCGGGCAAGCGCTGGCTGAGCGACATCGCGTGGCGCGGCGCTTGGTAGGTCTGTGCCGCGGCCCATCGGTCGTACTGCGCCCAGCTGGTGGTGGGCTGGTGCACCGGCGGCAGATCGGCCATGCTCCATCGCGAGTCGGACGTGTAGACGAGCGTGCGGTAGAATCGTCGCGCGTGCTCCGTGACGTTGTAGATGTGCACGACCTGCTGTCTGCGGAACACCACCACCTCCTTCAGTGAGCGGTGCTCGGCCAGCTTGCGCTCGCAGTCGTCGCAGATACGCGCATCCGTCAGACCGAACTCGGGGAGGTTGGCCGTCTTCGTAGAGTGAGGACCGCAGAACGATCGACCGCAGTTGCGGCAATGATGCTGGCGCACGGAGAAGCCGAACTGCACGTTGCACTTGGCGCAGTTGGGCGACTGCGCCCACGCCGGCGGCGTCTGACCCAGGATGACCACGCGCGTGCTCGAGTTCGGGCGATCAATCTGATAGCCCGCCAGGTGCGCCCAGTTGTCGTCCGGTCCATAGCGCGCCTCGGGCAAGAACAGCTCAACACTGCGCAGCACACCGTTGAAGCGCACACACTTGCTGAGCGTGTCCCAAATCCACTGCTCGGACGAGTTCAGGTTGTCCTTGGCCAGGCGGCGCACGAAGGGGAACAAGCGCGGGATGCGCTCGTCGGGCAGCCACAGCTGGCAGTCGTGGCGCGTGCCTACCAGACGGACCCACTGCCGGCGGGTGGTGAGCTTAACCGGCGCGCAGCTCATCTGGTCCGCCTGCGGTCCGAACACATCGACGAAGTCCTGCTGCGTCGATATGTGACGGTCCAGACTCTCGAGGCGACTGGTGTTGAGCGTCAGCGAGCCAAGCTGCAAGTTGATCTCCGTCTCCACCTTGCTCTCGCCGCGCACGTACGGACGCTCAGCATCGCGCGCCGCCTGCTCCTCGCGGGTGCGCGGGTACCCATCGGGGATCATGCGGCCGACACAGCCCTGTCCGTCCATCGAGCGCCAGAAACGCGTGTTGGCCACCTGCTCCTCGCTGGCCGAACCCTCCTCGACGTCGAGATCCACGCAGCGACCGGGAACATTCACTCCCACCGGAACGGTGTCGACAGCACGAGCGCGCGCGTGCTGGCCCATGCCGGCCGCAGGACCAACCAAGCCGTCCGCACCAGGAGCAGGAGCCGCACCCTTGCCAGCGGGCGATGCAGGCGCAGCAGCACCATCCGCTGCGGACTTTGCATCCGCGGCTTTCTGGCTTGCAATCTTCGCCGCCGCCGCCTCGAACGTGCGTGTGGCCTCCGGCAGCGCCTGCTCCGGCGTGAGCGACGTCATGGTGACGACCTTCACGACGGTCTCCATGATCGCCGACGCGCTCTCCGGGTGCTCCTGCAGCCAGGCCATGATGCGCGGGCGCTGCTTGTGGAACAGGTCGAACAGATCCACGTCGTTGATCTTGAGGCCGGAGTCAGGGTCGCGCTCCGCAGCCATGCGCGAGAAACCGCCGTGCGCACCCGTGGCGCCATTGTCCGCAGACAAGTCGAACCGGTACCGCGTGGTGAGGAACAGCTGACCGCACAGGTGCGTGGTGACGATGGCCGGCGTGAACTCCGCTGCGGGAATGTGCTGGAACAGGAACACGAGGTGCGCGTGCAGGCAGTTCGCCACGTGGATCTGGTCGTGGCGCACGGCGAGGAAGCACCAGCGCGACAGCATGGGCCAGCACTGCTCGTTCAGCATGTTGCGCAACTGAGCGCGCTTCTCACGCAGCATCTCGATCTGTCCCGCCGGGCAGTGCAGACCGCGCACCAGGCAGTCCCATCCCGTTCCATTGACCATCGGCGGCGGCGGCGTGCCTCCCGACGCGGTGATGCCGCGCGCCGCATACTTGGCTGCATCGAGCTGCTGCAGCCAGTAAAAGTGCCGAATGAGGAACAGCATGAATCCTTCCACCCGCACGATGAGGCGGATGACGTAGAGGATGAGCGATACGGTGTCGCTCTTGCCGAAGGGCGTGCCGGTGTCGAGCTCGATGATCAGCTCAAGCATGTCGGTCAACGAGCGCAGGATGCCTACGGGACTCTTCTGCAGCTCGTTGAACAGCAGGCCGCAGGGCGTGGCAAAGATCGAGCGCTCGGCGTCCGACGTGCCCGTCACAGGCACGCTCGCCGGGATGGTGCGCTCCATCTCGGGGTTCAGCCACAGACCCGGCTCAAACAGTGCGCCGTCCACGACGCCCTGCAGCTGCTTGTCGGACAAGGCGTGAATGTGCTCGGGAGATGCGAAGAACTGCAGAATCAGCGGGATGCGCAGGTAAGGCGCCGTCAGATACGACACCAGCAGCTCCGAGCTGGACGCCGTCAGACGACCGCCGAACGTAGGCAGCTGCTGGTTGCTGTTGTGCGTCAGCGTGCCGTTGGCCAGGCAGAAGCGGCGCGACGCATCGACGATCTTGCCGAGTGCGTCCAGGCTCGGGCGCACAGTGATGCTGGTCACAGGGAACTCGGACGCGCCCGCAGGCAACTCCGACCGCGACACCTCGACGAGCGACCGGATGCGATCGATGCCCTTTGACACACGGTAGCCAGAGAACAGCTGACCCTCGAAAGGGATGCCGCCCTTGCTGGACTCCATGCGCCAGGTGCGCCAGTTCTCCAGCAGAGTCTCTGCAGGCACCTCGACGAGATCGCCGCACTGAGCCACATTCTTCTGCTGCTCGAGCCAAGCGGCGGCGTGCGCGCGCAGGAAACTGCGAGTGCCCGTCAGGGCCACTGGGCCAGCGCGTGCCACCTCGGCCTCGTCGAAAACGAAGTCGCTGTCGAAGACAGCAGCAGTGGCATCGTCAGCCTCCTCCTGCACGGTGACACGCCAGCTCCGCGACATACGGCAGCGCCGCTTGGAATCCCAGTAGGCCGCCTGCATAACGGCGTGCTCGCGGGAAGTTCTCGCGTTGCGAATCGTGAGCCCCACTGTCGGGTCCGCGTTGCAGCGCAGCGTCAGCCGATGCTCCGCAGTCACGTCATAGGAGCCCGCATTGGTGGTGACACGCAGCATGCGCTGCACACCGCGTCGCTGTGATACCTGCTCCACCGTCACCTCGCCATGCTCTCCAACCAGGCGTGTGCCGGGCTGGACTTCCTTGGCCGGCATGGTGCCTCCGCTGGGAAGCGCCAGGAGGGTTGAAGAGAGAAGACAGAGGTGGAGAACATCCTCTTCCTCGTAAATCGCCTCGCCCACCAGCGCGGTGGGGTCGGCGCCCGAGGGACCCGCACGCGAGTCGCGGCCCAGACCGAACAGAACGCGCGACAGTGCGGACTGCTGCTGCTCCTTCTCGAGCTGCTGCGCCTGCAGCTCCAGCTGATTCTCTGCTTCGCGCGATTTTGAGCATCTGAGCAATTGTCCAAACGCGCGCACTTCCAACTCCCCTGTGTCGTCATTGTACATCCACATGAGGTCGGCATCGCTCTGCGTCCAGCACTTGACCGGCGGCATGTAGTCCGCGGTTGGGCTCATCAGAAACTTAAACGTGAACACGATGTCGCGGAAGTAGAGGAGCTCGGGGAAATTCAGGGCGAACTCGCGGCGCTCACCCGTGATGTAGCGCGGCAGCTGATCGGCCGGCTGAGTCGGCAGACCGATCTCCCAGCACACCTGCTCGAGCAGCGCGGGCAGGTTGCCCGGCGAGTGGCTGGTCTCGAAGTCAAAGATGGCGTGCGCCGAGTTGACCACGGCCTGCTGCGCGTGGAACCAGTCGAGCACGCGCGTGCGCGTCGTCACCAGCTCGGGCGTGGTGAACTTGAGGTACTGAGACTGACGCGCGAAGTCAGACATGCTGATGCCGAAAGGCTGCTGGAAGAAGCGCGGCGTGTGCGGCGCAGCGGCGTTGTAGTGCAGCGCAAGGTGCGACGGCACATCGCTGGCTCGCACACGCATGAGCGCATCACTGATCGTTGCCATCGCCGCCATGGTGAGAATGCGCGACGCGTCGAAGGATCGCGTGACGCGCAGCGACAGTGAGCAGGCCATGAAGTGTCTGCAGAGCAGACGGATCATGCGCAGGAAGTCAAGCTGCCTCTCGTACTTCATAGGTGCGTTCCACATGCAGTGCGTCTTCTCCGGGTGGTTCCACGGCAGCGGGATGGGAATGACCTGCGTGAACAGGTGCGTGATGGCCGACACGCGCAGCATGTAAGTGTTCTTCACGGTCTCGGCGTACGACAGCAAAGTGCAGAGGTGGTCGGTGTGACGCAGGGCAAGGCTCACATCGTCCAGGGAACGGCAACGATCAGGGACCAAAGTGAACTCCACGGGACGGAACACGGGCGGAAGCGCCGCAGGACCGGAGAGACCCTCCACCGAATCGTCACAGCGCAGGCGGCCGAACAGCGGCAACGCCTGGTAGGCGGTGCGCCACTGCGTCTCCGCACCACTCAGCTGCGGCGCAAGCGTATTGCGCATAATGGTGTAGCGTGGGAGCGCATTCATGCGCGCATGTACCTGCTCGATGAAACTCTGCACAGCGCGCAGGATCGGCGAGCCCAGAAGGCCCTCGCCCGGCGCGCACGGTTGCGCCAGCCCCTTCTGCACCGTCTCCGCTTCGGACTGCGTGAGTCGCTCCGGCTGGTACGCTGCCACATGCGCCGCTGCACTTGACGCCAGGCGCTGGCACAGCATCTGGAACATGCGCTGCTCGGACGGTGAGATAGCCGTCAGGGACCCCAGGTCTTCGTAAACCGCGTGCAGCAGCTGCCACTGCAGCATCACGTCCACCAGCGCAACCTTGGCAGTTTCCATGTTCTTGCGCCGCAGCATGAAATGCCCGGCTTCCAGCAGCGTGTGCACCAGCGACTGGTCACCTGAGGCAGGCGCGGGCGCCATCTTCGTCGCCCAGGGTGCGCAGCGCTCCGGCAGCGTGTTGTCGGCGACGATGGCCGAAAGCGGCTTGTCCGCCAGATAAGGCAGCAGCGTCTCGTACAGGTACGACGCACGTGACGTCGACGTCGGGAACGCTTGCATGCGCAGCAGCGTCAGCCAGAAGCCGGTCTCGAGGAGGCGTGCCGAGGGGATGTTGTCGATGGCCAGTGTCTGGCGGTACGAAATGTGCGGAGAAGTCTCGACGCTGAACGGGTGGTACTGCAGTCCCTCGCGCTCAGACGTGTTGATTACCGCAAAGCAGTAGCCCAGACCCGTGCGCTGCACACAGAACAGAACATTGTGGCCCACTCCGATGCGATTGGCATGGGCTTGGGCAGAGAGTGTCGCGTTCTGGTCCGCGCCTGCACCCAGCTCCACCTTCTGGCTGGTATCAATTGGCCCAGAGCCCTGTCCTGCGTCAGCTGCAGCCGCTCGCTCAGCCGCTTCGCGCGCGGCGAACGCCTGTTGCTCCTCACGCGTGAGGGCGCGGTGGAACCAACCGCCCGGCACCAGCATGAAGCCACCCATGGCCAGCGTAGACAGACGGTGGATCAGCACGGTGCACGCGTCGTACAGCGCCGCCTCACTGCGAGAATTGATCCAGCCAGATGACTGACCGCCAACACCGCCCGCGGGTGCCTGCGGCAGCGGCTTGCCGTCCGGTCCCAGCGGCGACCGCGGGGGCATACTGAGCAGCCTGAGCT
>Ga0256892_1000100_pt1 | contig 15198 bp, 8 predicted proteins | sample MC6MC0515MT_FD_186339 | JGI IMG/M metagenome (GOLD analysis project Ga0256892, IMG submission 186339) | Metatranscriptome of enriched soil aggregate microbial communities from Iowa State University, Ames, United States - MC6-MC0515-MT... | ecosystem: Environmental > Terrestrial > Soil >...
ATTTGAAGTGATTATCTACCGTTTTTATATTTAATGATAACAGTAGCCTCTCTTGGAGTCGTAGTTTGATTCCAATCAAAATTTAATGTGAACGTTTTAGTTGCCGGATCGTATTTATTATCCTTTCCTGGCGTGTTACGTAAATTAGGCGTTCCTAAAGACTTCATGGTAACCAGGTTTGTTGCCGGATCAATTACAATCTGAAGATTATCAATACCGCCCACTCCTGAAGCATTTCCAGCCCACTTTAAATTACCAATTTCAACAGTTGTACCGTTAATCGTTGTTAAAGTTAAGTCAGAGTTACTTGAAATATTACCACTCAATGCATCGTTTGCAGGTACGCCTGGAGCAGTGTAACGGGTAATGACACTTCCAGTTTGCATGGCATAAACACCATCCCACTGATTTTTTGCAGTTACATTTAAAAGTACAGTGCCAAAATTTGAGCTCGCACTGCCAAAACTAGTGCTAGTGATAGAAATTGGTAAAGCATATTTAGTAGTAAAGCTAAAGTCGGTTGTTTTATAAACAACCTTTACTGTAGCTTTTCTTTGGCCAGCAGGAATAGTAACCACTGGAGTAGAAATGGTATATAACGTGCTTGGCAATACTACGTAAGGCACATAAGATGCAACGATAGATTTCTCAGCGTTTAGTTGGGCTACTGCCGCAGGATTAACACCAATATTCACGGTAATATCCTGTGAAGCTGGATTCGCCCCACTCAATTGAACAACATAGGTAGCTTCTACAGCAGCTCCAACGGCATAAGATACCGGAAAAACTGTGAAAGCCGACCCTCCGGGTGTCTCAGATGCAGGCGCGCTTGGATTTGCAAATTCAACCACACTCGGACTGTTGTCCGGGTTCATTTGATCGAATTTATTCTTTAGGCATGACGACAACATCGTTGTCACCACTAATGCCGGAATAAGTAATTTAAATATTTTCATCTTTTTATGCTTTATAAAGGTTTAGCGTAAAATATTGGAGTAGTAGTCGTGATTCCTTTAGGCACGTTTTCTGTGTTTACTTGGAACTCAATCGCTGGATAAAGAATCCTACTAGGAAGTTTATCTGCTGTACCTTTTGCTGATTTAATTGATGCGAAAGTTTCAAGTGCACCAGTTGCACCATTCAAAATTCTAGGATATCCAGTTCTTCTGTATTCATTCCAGCCTTCTTCGCTGGTAATCATATTAACCGCAATATATTTTTGGGTAATAATTGCCTCTAGCTTTTGCTCATCAGTTGCAGCAGCAGGAATATTAACTGTAGCTTTACCTACGTTAGCTGCTTTATAATTAGTAACCAAAGTGTTAACTGGAGTTGCCCAGATATAAGTTCCTGCAGAATTCTTTCCTAAGTAATTATAAGAAGCTGAGATACCACTATCAAACAATGTTCCGCTATTACCAGCAACAATATTTACACTAGGAAGTGCAGCTTCTGCCTGAAGGAAATAAGATTCAGCACCTAAAATAAGTACTGTACCCATCGTTGCTCCTTTTAATACACCTGCTACATCAGTTGCAGCATTGGCAGTTGTTGCCGTAGGACGTGTAGCACGTGGCTTACCGCTATACCAGTAAGAACCAGCAACACCGCGCTTAACAGGCTCAGTATCGTAACCCAATTGGTTCGTTGAAGGACCAACAAAGCTAATGTTGTTACCGTTGATATTGTTCGTTACAGTTGCACCATAAGAAGCATAAATCATTTGGCCGCGAACATCATCTGCTAATTTACCACCATTATAGAATGAAAGTATCCATGGAGTTGGCACGTTTGACAAACCACTGGTTAACGAAGTACCTGCATTATTCCATGCATAAACGCTCCATCTTGGGTTAAATTGATTGGCGTTACTTGATGAGTAACCAGGTTGAACGATTGCATCATCGGTTAAATAATCTGCAGATGCAGTTGGTAAAGCCGCTTTTGATGTGCTAACCCATGCTGATAAAGCACTTACGTTTCTTGCACGAATTAACATTTTTAGCCTGATAGTATTCGCAAATTGTTTCCACTTGGTAAGTGATGCAGCTGCACTACCACCAAATAATGGATCCTGACCAGCTGCAACAGCTACTGTTGTTACTTCTGATGCAGTATTTAAAATGGCAATAGACGAAGTCAAATCAGCAAAAACAGCCTGATATACATCCGAATATTTATCATATTTAGGAGCTAAATTATTTAGGCCCTTACCTACTTCAGAATAAGGCACATCACCATACTGATCAACCAATTTTTGGTATAAAAAGCTACGCATGATTTTTGCCATCGCATAATGATATTTCAATGGGCCATTGGCTGTTGAATTATCAATTACGTAGTTCAATTGGTTAATAGCGTCAAAAGTTCCTGTGAAAACACCTGCATAATCACCTGTAGTGAAATCATAGGTCCACACCGTACCCCAACCGCCATAACCGCCGGCATTTGCCTTGTAGCCAGCCGTCCATGCGCCAACATTATCATAGTTATTCATTGCCGAAGCAGCTGTTACAATCGCCTGTGGCAATACCAACGTCGGGCTAACCTGATTGTCGGTAGTTGGGTTGTTTGGGTTTTCATTTACATCAAGAAACTTTTTACAAGCTGAACTTGACAAAATTATCGCCCCCACTATAAGTATATTAAATATCTTTCTCATATTAATTATCAATTAGAATGTTACCGTAACAGATCCACCAACAAAACGGGTTGGAGGTGTATAACTTAATGTACTGATACCAATTGCATTGTTACCAAGCATATAATCAGGATCTGTAAAAATGTTTTCTTTTGGAGTAAATAAGAATAAGTTACGACCCTGAGCCGCTACAACGATTCCTTTGATTACTTTACTGTTTCCTAACCATTTTTTAGGAATATCATAAGATAAACTTACCTCACGTATTTTCCAGTATGCACCATTGAAAGCATAGTTGGTCGCAATACCAGTATTGTATGCCGATGATGGCCAAAAACCAGCACCACCATCTCTTACTGTTACTGATGTATTGGCAACATATTGACCGCTTGAATTTAGGTAAGATGAGTTCGGGAATACAAAACGCTCACGGTTATACGCTACTGTTCTTAAGCCTGAACCAGAGAAATCGAAACTACCCGCATCTGCATAAGCAATATAACCGCCTCTGTATTCAGCTACAGCAGCTAATCTTAATGATTTATATCTTACTGCTAAGTTAGTACCTAAAATGTGTTTCGGACTAGAATTACCTAGGATTACACCACTTTCAGTCGCAGAAGGATAACCTGTACGAGGATCAACAATTACACGACCCTGAGGATCTCTCTTGTAATCGATACCTCTTAACATCGGATAAGTTTGGCCTGCTTCAGCAACAACCTGAACACTACCACCAGTTGAAAGGTTTAAACGACTTACAGCATCACTGATTGATTTTACCTTGTTGTCGTAGTAAGTGTAGTTACCACCGATATCGATTTGCCAATCGTTGTTACGGAAAGCCACGAAATTCAAGGTGTTTTCCAAACCAAAGTTGGTTACTTCACCTGTATTGGTTAAATAGCTTGAGAAACCAGAAGCAGAGCTAATTGATACGGGAACAATCTGATCTGTTGTGCTTGTGTGGTAAGCTGTTACGCTTAATGAAATGCGGTTATCCCAAAGCTCTGCGTCAAAACCACCTTCAACACCTTTTGTTCTTTCTGCTTTTAAGTTAGGGTTAACTACTCTCGAATCGATTCCATATCCCGGAACATTATTATACGGATATCCACCAGATTGGCTAAAAGTTGTTAAAAGGTTATAAGCACCTAAGTTTACGTTACCCACCTCATTGTAACCAGCCCTAACTTTTAACGAGTTAATAAATTTGCTATTTTTTAATGCTGGTATAGCGTTACTCACGATAAATGAAGCATCTACAGCTGGATAAAAAATTGATCTGTTTTGAGTTGGTAAAGTAGACCACCAGTCATTACGTGCTGTTGCATGTAAATATAAGAAGTCTTTATAACCCAATCTTAAATCACCATAAACACCTTGCTGTCTGGCTGTTGAATTACTTTCAGAACCACCAATATTTGCAGCAGTACGGTGAGCAATGTTAAATAAACCCTGGAAAGTTAAGCCTGTTGCATTTACGCCAATGCTTTTCCCAGTGTTATTTCTTAATGAAGCACCTAGTGTTAAGTCTAATTTGATATCCTCAGTTAATTTCTTATTTACTTTAGCCTGGAACTCTGTTAATAACTGAGTAGAGAAAGATGAACCATCTGAAACACTTCCTGGAATATCATTATTTTTCAATGAAGATAGGCCAAGGTTTTTAGTGTAAGTAGACAATACAAATTTATCAGTCCAGTTTTTGTTAGATGCATTTTGAGTTGTAATGTTTACACGGTATAAGAAACTTAACCATTCTAATGGTTTGTATTTCAAATCCAAGTTACCTGCTAAATAATCGTTACGTACGTCCTGACGGGTATTGTCTAACGTAAAGTAAGGGTTAGCATAGTATGCATTGTAATATCCGTTTGGATTTGCGAACTTATTGTTTTGCCAATCTGAGTAATCGGTTAACATGATTTGCGCTGGTGTTTGCAAAATCTGATCGTACATTGATGAAGTTGCAGTGGTCACATCGTAACGATTTTGGATATAGTTAGTAGTGAAATCTAAGCTAACACCTTTACCAAAATCACGGCTACCATTGAAACGTACCGAAAAACGGTTCCATTTGTCTTTTGGAGTTGTACCTGCTACATCAACATACTGTGCAGACACGTAGTATTTCGACTTGTCATCACCAGTAGTCATTGAAAAATCAGTAGTATTTGTCAAACCAGTATCCCAAAATTGTTTTTTAGAATCATTTGGCGAATACACTGCAGTTTGCAAGCTACCATCCTCTAAGGGATCACCAATTGGACGTATAGTGCCATCAAAAGCAGGGCCATATTGCTGATTCTCGTGCGCAGTATAGATCTGTAAATCAGAATCTGCACCTGAACCAAAGCTGTTCTGTAAGCCAGGATAGAAGCTAATCCATTCTGCATTTACAGTTTGTCCAACTTTGTAAGTTGTTACACCGTTCTTACCTTTTTTAGTAGTAATGATCAAAGCTCCGTTAGATGCTTCTGAACCGTAAAGAGCTGCAGCACCACCACCATTAAGCACCTGGATATCTTCGATATCATCAGGGTTGATGTTTCCTAAAATACTGTTAGGAGAAATGATGTTATCTACAACAACCAGCGCCTGGTTATTACCCAATAACGATCTGTTACCACGAAGAACTAAACGATAGTTCGGGTTAACACCCGTACTAACTGCATTCAGCTGCAAACCTGCTACCTTACCAGAAAGAGCAGAAGCAACGTTCGTTTGCTTAGCCTGTGTTAACTGTTCTGCGCGAACCGTAGTTGATGCAGTACCCAACTGAGCTTTTGTGGCTGTTAAACCTCCAGCTGTTACAACAACCTCATTTAAAGACCTGGCGTCTGATTCTAAGGCTACTGAAATTCTTGCAGATGAGATTGCAACTTCTTTAGTTACATATCCAACATAAGAAAACACAAGTGTTTTTCCATTTGATGGTACTCTTAGTGTGAACTTTCCGTCACCGCTTGTTTGAGCACCGAGGTTTGGCACCTCTTTAACTTTAACAGATACACCAGGGATCGGTAGTCCGTCTTCCTGAGCTGTAACTGTACCAGTAACCGTTCTTTCTTGGGCAAACGCTGAGAATGCGCACAGCACAAGAATGAACAAACTTTGTAGAAGTTTTTTCATAATTTGAAAATAGGTTAGTTAATGATTATTTAAGTGCTAAAATAGAGTTAGTTATGATTAACACCAAATTTATTTTAACAATTTTTAACACTTTATACACAGTAATGTCATAAAACACTCTGAGAGCTCAGAAACCCATCTAAAAAGATGAAAACTAGTATGTTAGTTTGAATAATTCGCATGATTAAGCAGACATATTTTATAGTTATTGTTAAATAATTCTCCTATGCTACCGCCGTTTTCTGATCGATCTAACACCTTGTTTACAATAACTTTTTACCGTAAAACAAAACAGCCTCCTGAAATAAATTCAGAAGGCTGTCTGTTTTTATTTGCTAGTGAGTCTAAAACTATTCTTTACAAATTTGGTTGCATGTCACCCTTCAAGAGGAAAAGCATCTTAATGATTGTCAGAAATTTAGCACATTATAGTAGATAATAGCTTAAACAACAAAAGGCCCTATAAAGGGCCTATTTGTTATGATATTGTTGAAGAATATTAAAAATATGCTTCGTTATGGAAGATCTTCCAAAAATCCGGTTTTATGATAACCACTCACTTTATAAACTGTACCACTTACATTCAGTTCGAAGTAAATAGAATCAGTCGGAGTTTTAGAAACCGGCCCTTTAGTGCCATTAGGAATAATTTTTCCATTAGCAATAGTAAAAGTCGCTGGCTTGCCTGCAACAGTTGATATGTTAGCAATATTACTGGCAGAAAAAAGCTTATTCGGATAATCTACCCCGGTTTTTCCTTTAATTGCCAAAACTACAGCCCCTGATTTTAAACCCGCTGCCTGCACCCACATAACGTTAGGTGTATTCTCTGAAGTATTGAAAGTATACAAAGTAGAGTAGGCACCTGCCTCATTTACTTTAACGTGCCAATCTCCAGCCATATCCTGAACGGCGGTACCTCCCGGTTCAGGATCTTTTTTACAAGCACTTATTGCAACGGTAACAAGCGCAATAAAAATGAATATTATATTAATCTTTTTCATGATATCAATTTATTGTTAAACCAATTATTTACCCCACCAAACTTTAGTATAGATAGGAACCTGCGCTGGTGTATTAGAGTTTCTGCTTTTCTCAAAATCAGGATATACAAATCTTCTTGGAAAATTGCCTGCTCCAGTTACTCCATTTGGCGTGTAAACCAACTGACCTGGGGTATAGCCCGCATCTGTTGAATAAACTGCACTGATTTTAGGGTAGCCTGTTCTGTTTTGTTCGAAGAAAGCTTCTAATGCATGTGAGCCAAATAGTGAGGCCCATTTCTGAACAATAATTGCTTCAAGGTTTACATTTATATCAGCTGATGCCGGATAAGCATAAGTTGTTGCAAGTAAAGTAGCTCCATTTAAGCCAAGTTTTGCAAATGCAGCCAAAACGCCGGCATCATAAAGATCTTTTGCGCCTGCACCTCCAAAATAACGTAGACGAGCCTCTGCCTGCATAAAGTAAGATTCTTCTTTTGAAATTAGGGGAACAGCATCCGTAGCATTTACCACAACATTAACTGCATTATTGTATTCAGGGTGTGCAGCAGCGCCCAGATAATCTCCCTGATTAATGGAAATAGGATCGGCTTCACCAAAGTATACTTCTGCTCTTGGATCCTGGTTTTTCTTTAACCATGAGGTAAATGTAACACTTGCTTTTAAGTTATCAGGGGTATTTAACCTTCTGAAATTATATTCATAAAAAGGGTTACTTTTATTCGGTACATCCGTAAATATATCTACCTTGGCATCTTCATCAAGAAACTTAGCGCCATCCTGATAAAGTTTCAATATACCAGCCTGTGCTTCTGCAGGTTTGGCATTCACCATCCTTAAATACATTTTTAATTTTAATGTATTAGCAAACTTTTCCCAGCTAGCCATAACATCTGCTGATGCTCCTTTTTTACCAAAAACAAAATCTGTTTTAATTTGCGCATCTGTAAGTGGTGCTGTTTTATAATCTTTAGCTAAAGCTGCATTAATTTCAGCAATTAATGAGGTATAAATGGTATAACCGTCATCAAATTTAGGCTGAAGATTTCCTCCCGCTTTAAGTGCTTCCGAATAAGGAACTTTATCAAATAAATCAACCAACACTTCATAAGTATAGGCTTTCATTACAGTATTCATGAGGTTATACCTCCAATCCTGAGCAGCTACAGATTTGGTAATGCCCAATTGATAATCCGTTAAAGCACCTGCAAATAATTCAGAGTATGGCCCATTAATAAAGTTAGATGTTGCCTGAACATCATATGAATCAACTGTTCTGAATTGGCTTGAATTACTGTTTTGAGTCCAAAACTGAGACCATAAACCACCAATGATTGATAAGTCTCCTCCGGTTCTGGAAACTGTTGAAATTACCGCAGAGGGAAACAAGGTCTCAACCGTTGCAGATTCAACAGGGGGATTATTAGGACTTTGGTTAATGTCGAGCTTCTTACAACTCGCAATAATCAACAAAGTCGAAAAAGCTAAAACTTGCGTTTTTCTTAATATATTTTTCATACTCAGATGCGATTAAAAGGTTAAGTTTAAAGAAATACCAACATTACGAACAGATGGTCCTGTTCTGAATTCTCCAAACTCACTGGTTAAATCATTACCAAAGTTAGAAACCTCTGGATCAATAGTTCTGTTTTCTCTAGGCAACCAGGTAATCAGGTTACGTCCATAAACAGTAAGTGTAGCTCTATCTGCTCTGATTTTTTGAGCAATCGATTTTGGCAATGAATAAGATAATGTAATATCTCTTACTTTTAAGAATGTTTTATCTAAAATTCTATTCTGATAGGCAACTGCTTTACCATTGTTAGTATAATATAAAGCATTTACATTTCCTTCAGTTATAGGAGTAGTGTTCTCTACATAGCTTACACCACCGCCTGGATTATTAACCTGCACTACTGAATTGGGAATGATAAACGTTCTTCTATCATTGTACAAAGTTTTGATGTCGTTACCTACGAAATTCAGCAAATCTGCTGTTCCCGAATAAAACACACCACCTTTACGATAATCTAAGGTAAAACCTAAAGTAAACTGTTTAAATTTGAAAGAGTTAGTTAGACCCATAATAAAATCGCGTTGCGAAGTTCCATAGCTTTCATTGTTATCAGCAAGCAATGGGAATCCATTACTACCAACAACTATTCTTCCTTGTGGATCGTATTTTGCAACTGGTGCTTCCAAAACACCTAATGGCTGACCTACTCTTGCTACAAACTGAGCATCATAAGCCGTGTTTAAAATTAATTTGTCTAAGCCATCAGGTAGCTCAAGTACCAGGTTACGATTTCTTGTAAACGTATAGCCAATATCCCAGGTAAAGTTTTCATTTTTAACAGGTGTACCCGTTAATGCGATCTCCACACCTCGGTTACGAACCTTACCAAAGTTTACTACTCTCGAAGTTACACCTGACGATGGTGCTGTTACAACCGGGATAATCTGATCTTTAGTTACACGATTATAGTAAGAGACATCTAAACCTAAACGGTTATTAAAGAATCTGATTTCGCCACCAAACTCAGTTTCAGTACTGATCTCAGGTCTTAAATCCGGATTGTTTAATACGTTAGAAACCGAGTAACCAGGAACGCCAGCAATCGGGAAGATAATGTTACCAAAACCTAACGCCGCACTTGTTCTCGATAAGGTATTGAAAATACGGTAAGGATCAGTATCACTACCAGTTTGTCCAACTGCAGCCCTAACTTTCAGGAAGCTGATTTTAGCAGCAGATAAATCCCATGCATCAGAAAGAACTACAGCCAGGTTTGCTCCAGGATAAAAGAAGCTTCTATTATTTGATGGAAGCGTTGAACTCCAGTCATTTCTTGCATTTAATGTTAAGAAAGCATAGTTTTTATAGCCTAATGTAGCAGAAGCATACGCGCCAAACAATCTTCTCTCACTCTCTGCACTTGTACTGGTTGGATCGTTTGCACTATTGTTAATCTGATAAAAACCTGGGATGGCCAGATTTTCAACGCCTGTGTATAATGAGCGGTAACCCCGGTCGTTATAGTTAACTCCAATTAAAGCATTGATATCGAAATCTGTTCCGAATTTTTTAGTAAACAATGCATTGAATTTCGAATCATATTCGAAATATCTTTCAGCACCCTCAACTACGTTACCAACACTTTCTTGTCTTACCGCACCTTCATCGTTTCCGCCGCCAGCCCAGCTACCAATTGCAGGATTGTTTTTGGCATTCCAGAATTTAGTTGCATTGTTGGTTAAATCGGCTCCTTGTTGGAACTGGAATGATAACCAGTCTGTAGCTTTGAATTTAACATCTACGTTTCCATAAAAACGGTCGCTTTTGAAACGTGAGCCATTTTCGTAAACAGAATAATATGGGTTTTGCGCGAAAGGAGAAAAATAATTATCTACATTGTAGAATTTATTATTGTAATCTTTAAAATTGGTAAACGGATAATCTACAGGAATCTGTAATAAATCTTCGTAAAATGAAGATCCAATCCCAGATACCGCCTGGCCGGTTTGAACAGCCCTTGTATTTTTACCTACGTAATTTGCAGAAGCAGTTACAGTAAGCCCCTTATATTTGGTTGAACCATTTAATGATAAGTTATTACGCTTATACATATCGTTCGATCCTGGCAGAATACCATCACTGTAGATGTTGCCATAAGAAAGGTGGAACGTGGATGTTTCATTACCACCGCTTAGTGCTAAAGTGTTGTTAAATTCCTGCCCTGTATCAAATGCGTCGCGAAAATTATCCTTCACAGCTACAAAAGGTTTTGTTTCCTGATCGCCGTTAATAATCGGACCCCATGGTCTTGTCATACCGTCCAGTTTTGGACCCCAGCTTCCGTTTTCAGCCAACCAGTTTTGCTTGCTCCAACCTTGACCATATTGATCCTGGATACTTGGAACAATAGCAACATTTGTAAAAGATGCTGCCGAGCTCAAATCAATTTTTAAGGCGCCTGCCTTACCTTTTTTAGTTGTAATTAAGATTACACCATTCGAAGCTCTGGAACCGTACAATGAACTTGCCGCCGCACCTTTGAGGATACTGATTGTTTCAATGTCATTTGGATTGATATCGTTTGCGCCATTTCCAAAATCGTAATTCTCAGAAATGTCTCCAACTGTACCTTCTGCTGATGTGCCACCTGGCCTTGAATTGTTAATCGGAACTCCATCAATTACATAAAGCGGCTGATTATTTCCTCCAACAGATGAAAACCCCCTTAAAATTACTTTACTCGACCCACCTGGAGACCCCGATGTAGTAGATATATCAACACCGGCAACCTTACCTTGTAAGCCTGCAACTGCATTGGTTGGGGCACCTCTGTTGATGTCTTCAGTTCCAACCTGTGTAGAAGAGTAACCCAGGGTTTTCTTTTCTCTCGAAACCCCTAATGCAGTTACCACAACTTCTCCAAGTTGTTTTGAATCTGAAGATAGAACTACGTTAATTACGGTTTGAGTACCAATCTCACGAGTTTGAGTGGTAAAACCAATAGACGAAAACTCTAGTGATTTTGCTGTAGATGGAACTTTTAATGTGTACTTTCCACTAGGATCCGTCGATGTTCCTAATGTTGTTCCCAGTACCTTGATGCTGACTCCAGGAATGGGCAATTTGTCATCTTGCGCCGTAACAGTTCCTGTGATTGTTCGATCCTGTGCCATTGCATTTATTGCAAAAAGCATGAGAATGAACAAACTCTGTAAAAGTTTTTTCATAGTAGAATAGGTTAGTTAATGTGTAAAAATAATACGCTAAATTAGAGTTACTTAATTCCTCAAGCAAATTATTTTTAACGTTTTTTAACTAATCTTGTCCTAAACACACCCTAAGGCCGATTTTATAAGCGTAACTTTTTCGTTAACTAAAAAATTAGGGGTCAACTTTGATTTATAGGATATGTTAATAGCTACAGAAAATAACGTTACCTAGCAGTGTTTTCCCACCCTCCCAAAAGTTCCTGAAAAGGGGGTCGTTAGCCAGGTAAACTACCTGCCCGCGACCGAAATCCTGAACGCCGATAAGCAAGCCACTTTTGAGTTCTTCTCTTGCTTTTTTACCAACTATACCGGCCATTAAACTTTTTTCGTTAACCAGGCCTACGTTCCAGCCCTTGGCAAATGGTTCGTATATTTTTCTATCTGTTTTTAAGCTGTAATAAGTTTTGCCCAGCCCGTAAGAAAATGGGTGAGAAGCATCGAGGTTAATTTTATAAATGGCACCAGGTATGGTGGTTTCGAAATCATCCCGGTCTTTATCCTTAAAAAGAAGTTTGTTGGCATCCGGCTTTTCATCTTTCTTAACCGCAGCTTCTTTCTTTTTAATATCAAAGCCCTTTTTATCCAAAACACTTTCAATGGCATCTTCCATTAAAATCAGTTTCCCGCCTTTATTTAACCAGGCAGTTAAACCATCGCCTATATATGGGCCATAGCTGCCATCGGGCAGAATCAGGATATTTACCTTATTGATATCCAAATTGTTAATGTCTTTAGCGCTGATAATGCTGGGTGAGAGATTTAAATTATGTTCCAGGTAAAACCAAACTTCGCCAAAAGCAAGCGAAGAAACCTCCATGCCCGATACAACAGCTATTTTGGGTTGTTTTAATAATGGATAAACATTAGAACCGAAATCTTTGCCTTTTTCTACAAAACCGCTCGAAACTGCCTGAATGGGTTTGTCTAATTTCCGTGCAATCGCAGCCAACTTATCTTTTACTCCCCTCATCAGCCTTTCATTTTCAGCCCTCAGTATTATTAAGGTCCCGGCGGGGTAATCTTTGCCGTTTACCGAAAACGGCTGATCGGCCTGCCTCACTTTGATGTTTTCTTTTTGCAAGGCAATTAACACCTGAGCGTCTTCACTCGTACCCCAGCTAAATAACCAGGCCAATGGCTTATCGATCTCGTTACTTGCTATTTTAGGCTCATCGAGGCTAGAAAATTTGCCTTTGATATTTTCCTTACTTGCATAAGCCTTTAATCCGAACACATAAGGTAGCGCCCAGGCAGTAATATCATAGGTATTCGAATCGGTTACAACGGTATGTGGTTCTAAAAGCACATTGGCCAGCACTGCGCGAGATTGCAGCACATTTACAATTAAATCGTTCCGGCCTACTGAAAAATTCTCTTCCCTTTGTGTATCGTAATCGTAACCACGGCCTTGTCTATCGCCCCCAAAAGCAAATTCGATTTTATTTTTAGTTAACAGCTCAGCCAGCTTTTTTAAGCGCGACAGGTTGCCTGCCTTAATGATATAGCTTTTGTAAATACCAGGCGCACTGATAATCCCTTCCTGAAAGTATTTCTTATATTCTTCTAAGAGTTTATTGTGGCTTAAAGCGGTGATTTCAACCGTCGACATTCCTGTTGTAAAATGGTGGGCAATGCGGTCTTTCAGGGTTAACGTGTCGCCATCGTTGGTTACTACCGATAAACCCGCCCTGATGCCCCCTTGCTCATAGGTCATCCCGATTGATCCATTGTATAGCGGATAGGTATCGCCATAAGAGGGGTAAAGTAAATCGAAACGCTCTTTGGTGAAATATTGCCAGCCTTCTGCATCGAAATACTTGGCATTATTTTTCCCAACTACCACCTGAAAGCTTTTTTGCCATGGTGTAATATCCTGGTGAACAGGCTCGGCCGCTGGCGCAAAATAATAGGGCTCATTGTAGCTTTGTTCGTGAAAATCGACATGCACCTGAGGCATCCATAGGTTGTATAAAGCCAATCTTTGCTGGCTCTCTATTTGCGTTTGCCAGGCCCAGTCGCGGTTTAAATCGAAATAATAATGATTTGGCCTGCCGCCCGGCCAGGGCTCAATGTGCTCGCGAGAAGCAGGATCAGCATTAGGTGTTTTTCCAACAACACTGTTAAAATAATTCACATAGCGATCACGTCCGTCAGGATTTAGGCAGGGATCGATCACCACCACAGTGTTTTTTAACCATTCGGCAGCAGGCTTATTGGTGCCCGATACCAACGTGTATAACATCTTCATCGATGTTTCGGTAGAGCTTGCTTCGTTGCCGTGTACATTATAACTTAACCAAAGTATGGCTGGCTGGTTAGTCAAATCAACATTGTTGTTGGTTCCGGCTGTCAGTTTTAAATTATTATTTCTGATTTGTTCCAACCGGTTTATATTTTCAGGCGTTGAAACAATGGCTACCAGTAGTGGCCTTCCTTCATTTGTTTTGCCATATTCAATTAGTTTAGTGTTTTTCGGAGAAGCCGCAGCAGTCTGCCTGAAAAAATCGGCTACTTTATGGTGCGGTGTAAAGTGCGTGCCAAGTTCGTAACCCAGAAAATCGTCCGGGGTTTTCAGCTGCGCCTGTACCCATAAAACAGAGCTCAGCAAGATGAGGCAGAACGTTAACAGTCTTTTCATGCGAAAATAATTTTACCTAATGTACTAATTTTGTTTTTTGTTGTTGCTAAAGCTTAATTTTACATCACATTTTTTACGACCACATGATCACAACCGAAAAGCTATACGACCATTACCTTAAAAACCCTGTTATTTCTACCGATACGAGAAACATTACTCCCGGTTGTATCTTTTTTGCCTTGAAAGGTGATCTTTTTAATGCGAACGAATTTGCTCATCAGGCCATAGAAAAGGGAGCAGCCTACGCTGTAATTGATGAGGAAAAGTATGCAGAAAATGCACAGTGTTTATTGGTAGATGATGTTTTAAATACCTTGCAGGATCTGGCCCGTTATCACCGTAAGCAACTCAACATCCCTGTTATCGGCTTAACAGGCAGTAACGGAAAAACCACGAGTAAAGAGCTGGTAAATGCTGTATTGGCCGAACGTTATAAAACTTTTGCCACTTTTGGCAACCTCAATAACCACATTGGTGTGCCGCTATCTATCTTAGCGATTACCGCCGATGTGCAGATTGCCGTGATAGAAATGGGCGCTAACCACCAGAAAGAAATTGAACTGCTTTGCACCATCGCCCAACCCACCCATGGTATTATAACCAATGTTGGGATGGCTCATTTAGATGGCTTCGGTGGTTTTGAGGGCGTAAAAAAAGGAAAAGCAGAGCTTTATGCTTACCTGAAAGCAAACAATGGTTACACTTTCATCAACCGGAATAATCCATATCTGCTCGAAATGAGTGCTAATGCAGGCTTAAATAAGCTGATTTATTATGGCACCGATAACGGAAATACGATTAAAGGAACACTAAAAAGCAGTGATCCTTTTATTGAGGTAGCATGGACAAACCACGAAGCTGAATCTACAGTTAAAACCAATTTAACAGGCAGTTACAATTTCGAAAACATACTTGCGGCCATCTGTATTGGCGATTTCTTTGACATGATTCCTGAAGAAATTAATACTGGTTTAGCTAACTACCAACCCAAAAAC
>Ga0256892_1000131_pt1 | contig 14426 bp, 1 predicted proteins | sample MC6MC0515MT_FD_186339 | JGI IMG/M metagenome (GOLD analysis project Ga0256892, IMG submission 186339) | Metatranscriptome of enriched soil aggregate microbial communities from Iowa State University, Ames, United States - MC6-MC0515-MT... | ecosystem: Environmental > Terrestrial > Soil >...
CTTGGCTGACATCCCTTCGGCTTCTGGCACAAAAAGCCGCGCGTGCAATATTGTCACTCATCTAGCTCGCTCACTTGCGCCGCGTTTGCCGTGTGCAATTCTCCGCGCTGTGCTGTGCGTGACGTCAGGCAACTAAGAAAGTAAGTTAGTTGTATGAAGGAAATGTGAAAGAAAAAAGAGGCCCGCATCGAGGGCGAAACGAAAATGCGAAGAGATGCTCTAGACAGACAGATTGAATTCAACAAGAAAAACATGAACAGACACAACACGAGCAAAGTGAAACAAATCTGCGCAGCGAGAAGCCTCGACTGTCAGACAACTATCGACCCCTTCCAAACCCACAACAAGAGATCATACATCTGAAAAATATACCTAAAAGATTATGAACGCACAGAATGAAACGGTAAAGCCAAAAGAAAGAGAAGAAGACCAAGAAGAGATCGTGCTAACGGGTTTGTGTTGGCCCTGGTCGCAACAAAAAGAAAAGTTAAGAAACAGACTCACAAGAATGCAGAGTAATGAGCCTTCTCCCCCTGCCAAAAATACAACGCCTTAGTCAGAGGCGTCACTCGGGAGCTCATCGTCGCTAGCGTCCTTGCCGCGGACACGAACGTGCATGACGGGCTCGTTGCCGGCAGTGGCAGCGGGCGCGTTCATGCCACGAAGGCGGTCCTGCAGCGTGGTGTCGCCGGCAGCAGCGTAGGGCTGCGCGCCGGCGACGCCATAGACACCGACGCCACCGACGCTGGACGCAGCGGCAGCAGCAGAGACTGCGCCGCCGGCGGCGAGGACGCGGGCCTGGAGCTCGGCCTCGTCGTAGACGCGCTTCTTCTTCTTGCGGAAGCAGAGGAAGAAGATGAGCAGCGCGGCGAGGATCACGGCGCCGATTACAATGCCGATGAGAACGCCGATCGTCGTCATGTCACCGCTGACACTCTTGCCACCAATCTCAGACGGGTCCGGCGTCTCGGGCTTGTCGGTCGGGTCCTCGGTCGCCGGCTGCGTGGGCGCGAGGCCGGTCGGGCACATCGTAGTCGACTCGCAGTTGGTGTCCGCCGCGCCGAGACCGGCGGGGTACGCGATGGTCTGCAGCACGGTGCCCGTCACGCCCGTCGGCGAGGTAAAGGTGGACTTGAACTGAGCAAGCATCGCGTAGAGGTCCCACATCGTCACGTCGTCGGGGTGCAGCAGCGCCGCCTGGTCGGCCGGGAAGCCGGCAGAGCTACCCGTGTAGGAGGCGTCCGTCGCCGCCGTGACGGTAACGTAGCCGGCCTGGTCAGTAAACGCAGGTGAGTTCGGAGCCGGGCAGTCGCCCGCAATGTCGAACGACACGGTGCGGTAGGTGACGTTGTAGATGACGTTGGTCTCGACCTTGGAGACGCGGACGCGGTTGCGGGGGAAGAGGGTCGAGACGTCGAGAAGCGACGCGAGATCGTGGATCAACGTGCGGAGCCAGACGCGCTGCTGGATCTCGTCCGTGCTCCACCACGGCTGGCGCGAAGCCAGGAAGTTGAGCGACATCGTGAGGTGGCGGCACGCGCACGTGTTGCCGTGGTAGCCAGCGTCACAGTTGCACGACGCGCAAGAGCCCGCAATGGTGCCGTGGCTGCAAGTCAGGCCGCACGTGGCGCACGTCTCGCCGGCCCAGCTGCCCTGGCAAGCGCAGGCGCCGCAGGTGTCGCCGGGGCCGGCCGTGTTGACACCGCCGTTAACACACACGGGAGCGCCAGTCGAGCCGTCGTTGTTGGAGCACGACACAGGCGTCAGGCAGCGCGGGCCCGTAAAGGTGGGCACGCCGTGCGCGTCCGTGAGACAGACGCACGTGCCGGAGGTGTTATCGCACGAGGCCGTGCCGGCGGCGTTACAGTTGGCGCGATCGCACGGCGAAATGGTGCAGCGCTCGCCAGTGTAGTTGTTCCTGCACGTGCACGTGCCCGTGTTCGCGTCACAGGTGCCGTTGGAGCCGCAGTTAAGAATGCTGCAAACGCTCGAGACGGTGAAGCTCGCCGTCGTCGCGGAGCAGATGGGCGACGCGTAGACCTCGATGGTGTAGCGGCCACCAAGGAGATCGGTGGGCACTACCCACGAGAAGGTGCCCGATGAGACCTGTGCAACCTGGCCGATGGGCGTGCCAACGGTGGAGCCGTCCTTGTAGAGGACGATCGAGGCCGGCAGGCCGGTAGTGCCGATGTACTCCCACGTGATGGTGCGCGTGGAGTTCTGCACGACAACGGGGTTCGTCGCAATGTCAGGGATGCGGAGATTGATGATGCGCGGGCGTGACGAGCAGACGGTGCCTGTGAAGCCGTTGAGGCAGCTGCACGTGCCGACCTGGGCGCTGTACGTCACACCGTCGCCAGCGATCACAGGTGCAAGAATGCACTCGCCGGACGAGTAGGAGCCGACGGCTGTGGCGTTGCACGGGTTGGGCTGGACAGTGACGGTCGAGCACGGACGCGCGTCCGTAGGCTTGGACGCTGCCGGGCATAGAGTCGCGTCCACCTCAACCGCCGGAGTCCCCGACGAGAGGCAGCGCACGCTGCGGAGCTCGGCGTTAACACCGCACGTGCCGTAGCATGCCGAGGACCAGCCGCCGACATCCCAGGCCGGGGGAGGAGCCGAGGGGTTGCACACGGGGACAGAACACGCTGCCGTCTCCGTGTTGGACGTAAGGCCGCAAAGAGCGTTCGAGACGACGCTACCGTTGGGCGCCGTGCAGCGTACCGTGCGCGTCTTGGTCGACGTGGTGCCAGCGTCCGTCTGCGCCGTCGTCAGGCACGTCGGCGAGCAGGCAGACCACGCAAGCGACTGGCGGACGCACGTGGTTGAGGCCTCGCAAATGCGCGCCGTAGCGGGCTCAGACGCCGTGCAGCGAGCACGGTCAGTCTGGACAGCGCCATTCGAGTCGACGCAAACCGCAGTGCGCGTCTGAGTGCCCTGGCCGCAGCTCACGGAGCACGAGCTCCACGTGGCCTCGCTGTCACAGTTCTGACGTGAGCTGAGAGCGCCGGTGTAGCAGTTCCACGAATAGGTGCAGGCCGAACTGCTGGTGCACGACTGCGAGGCGGAGGGCTTCGACGTCGCACACAGCGTGTCGGCGCGCTCGGCACCGAGGTGGTCAAAGCACTTGACGATACGAGAGCGTGTGCCAGAGCCGCAGCCGGTGCTGCACGAAGAAAAGTCGGAACCGTCGGAAGCGCAGGTGCCGAACGCCGTCGGGTTGGTCGAGGTGGCGCACTTCCACGAGAAAGTGCAGCCAGCAGTCACCTCGCACGAGTTCGTCGCGGTGGGCTTGCCGCCGGCGATGGACGCGCAGTAGGAATCAGCGACAGCACTCGAGGCGACCGTGGCAGTGCGGAGCGCGCAAACGACAGTGCGGTTCACCTGGGAGACACCGCACGGCGTGTCGCACGTCGACCAGAAGTCGTTGGGCTGGCAGAAGGCCACAGTAGCGCTCGAGCCGTCGGCCGTCTTGCCGCAGCGCCAGTCGCACATGCTCGTGGCGCTGCAAGCCTGCGGCTGCGGCATGGGCGTCTGGACGACGCCGGGTGCGCAGTAAAGGTCACTCTCGGCGCCGACGCGAAGGGTATACTTGGCCGTGGCGCTGTCGTAGGTGAAGCAGCCAATCTGACTCACGAGCTCGTCCGTCGCCGGGCCGCAACCGTCAGGGCAGCGGCGCACACAGGACTGCTGCGGGACCGGGTTGTGGCCGTCGTAGCAGAGCCACGAGCCGCACTTGGCAGTCGTGGTGCACGACTGGGTCGGCGTTGTCACCGGGTGCGCGGGGAGAGAGTTACAGAGCGACTGGTCCGTCGATGCGACGTTGTGCACGTTGTCGTAGCATGTGGGATACGTCGACGTCTGGCCAGGGCCGCACTGGTTGGCATTGTCGCACGTAGACCAGCCAGGCGCGGTGATAGTGTTGCTGCACGTGCTAAAGACTGTACTGGTCGTCGACGGGCGGCAGCCCCAGGCGCAGCCAGTGGTGTTGGTGCACGCCGAGTTGGCGGGGTACGGGCGCACGCTGGCGGGGCAGCGGTTGCTCAGGTTAGCGCCAACCTGCTGGGCGTTGTTGTAAATACAGCGCGGGACGCCAGACTCGTACACGGTTGTAGACGTACCACAAGCCGTGGGGCAGACGCTGGTGCACGGCGTCACAACGGCGTTACTCGTGCCGCAGGTCCAGTCACCGCAGTTAGTCTCCGTCGCGCACGAGCGCGAAGCGGGCGGCACAACGGCGGTGTTGGTGCACCACGCAGCAGAAGCCTGGGCGCCAGCGCCGTTGGTACACACGCGGTTCGCCGTCTGCGTGCCGGTGCCACAGGTAGCGCCGCCAGCACAGGCGGACCAGATACTCGCAGTCGTGCTGGTGCAGTCCTGGAGCTGCGAGTTTGCGTCGAAGCACCCATAGGGGCAGTTTTGAGGCGAGCAGTCAGCGCCGACAGTGGGCTGGGCAATGCTGCGTGACGTGCAGTACGTGTTGGCCTGGAGCGTGCCGTTGTAGAAGCAGCGGGCAACGTCGTTGTTGGTATAGACAGTCTTGCCGACACCGCACGTGTCGCACACGGTCGAGCACGTGCGCTCCGGCTGGCCGTCGGCGTGGCAACGCCACACGGGGCAAAGCGACGATTCCGTACACGAAATGCTTGTGCTAGGACGCGTCGTGCTGGCGCAGTCGGAAGCAGGCACCGCTGTACCAGATTCGTTGACGCAGACCAAGGACGTGGTGCGCGTGCCGGAGCCACACGTCTCGGAGCACTTGGACCAAATCGTCGACGAAGGCGAGTTCGTGCAGGCAAGAGTCGAGCCGTCAGATGCGCCGGACACGGCACAGCGCCAGCCACACTGCTGGAGGTTACAAGCGGCGCCCGTGGTAGGGATGGGCGTTTGAGCGAACCGGGTGCAAATAGTCGTGTCGGCGACGGCGACGTTGTTCACGTAGCAGGCCTGCTGCGCCGACGGGGCAGAGTCACCGACGCGGAAAAGCGTGGTGGTACTGTCGCCGCAAGTCTTAGTGCAGCGAGACTCGCAGTTGCCCCACACGCCGCCAGTGCCGCGGCACTGCCAGCGGATGTTGCACGTCGACGCGTTGAACTCGTAGACCGTGCAGTCCTGCTCCTTGATCGGTACAGGGAGGGTATTGCTGCAGTAATCGAGCGACGTAAGCTTCTCGTCGCGCGTGGACGTCTTCCAGTTGCAGAAGAGCTGCGTCGTGTTCTTGCCGGAGCCGCACTTGTTGCTGCATGAAGACCACGTCGGGCCGGTCGTTGCGCACGCGTCGAACGAAGAGCCCGCGGCCGGGTTGCGGCAGAGGTAGTTGCACTGCTTGAGGTTACACGCGTTACCGTTGGTCGGAAGAGCGTCGCCAGTGTTGCGGTACGTGTTGCAGATGCTGTCGTCGACAGGCGAACCCTTGACGAGGCAGCGGGGCGTGCCGTTGAGATTCATGGTCGACGGACCGCACGTCTCACCGCACGCGGCAGAGCAAGTCCGGTAGACTGAGTCGGCGCCCTGGCACTGCCAAGCGACGGTACAGCCAGTCTCGTTGTAGTGCGTGCACGCCATCTCGTAAGCATGCGTCACCGGGTTGACCGTCTGTGCGAGTTGCACCTTGGGGCCAGTAGCAGCGCACAAGTCGCCCGCGGCGTTGACCGAAGACGTCTGCGTGTTCCAGCATACAACCTCCGTGGTGCGCACACCGGTGCCGCAGAAGGTCGAGCAGTCAGACCACGAGCCGGGCGAGTTGTCAGGCGTGTTCGTGCAAGTCGTAGGGGTCGTGGTAGTGCCATACGGGCGACACAGCCAAGGGCACTTGGCGCCGGTGCACGACGCGCCATCGACAGGGCGGTTCGCCTGCACGCAGCTAGAGTCTTCGGCGAGCACATACCCAGCCTGGGTTTGACTGTAGCAGCCAATAGGACCGTTAAGAGTTTGAGTGCCAGTACCACAAGTGACGCTGCACTGGCTCGTGCAGTCCGTGACGTGACCGCTGGCGTTGCACTTCCAAACGAAGGTACCGCACGCCGAGTTGTCAACGCAAGGGAAGGTGGACGTCGTCGGGACGGCCGAGTCGGCGCAAAGACTCGGGTCAAGCTCAGTCGAGGTGGTCGAGTTGGCGCACACGATCTCGGTAAGCTTCTTGCCTGTACCGCAGGTCACGTCACAGCCAGCATAGTAGTCCTCGGACGCGCATGCGCCAATCGTGAAGCTGTTCGGGTTCTGGCAAAGGAAACCGCAGTTCCGGCCCGTGCATGCGCCCGTTTGGACCTGGTCGAGCGTAGGCGCGGGAACATAGCGTGAATCGCATGGCGAGACACCGAGTGCATTCAGCGCAGCAGGTGCTCCGTTGAGCACGCACTCCGGGGTGCCGTTAAAGACGTATGAGCCATCACCGCAGATAGCGTTACAAGACGAATCGCAGGCGACAAGATTGTTGCTGCCGTCGCGACACATTAGCGAACGCTCGCAGCTCGCGCCCGAGTAGGCGGCGCACTTAGAGACAGGAATCACCGGTGAAGGGTACGCGCACAGCGTCGAATTGATCTCGTTGTTGTTGTAGATGTCAACGCAGACCACCTCCGAGGCATATTGGCCGTCGCCACATGTGCTGCTGCACGTCGTTCCAAACATGTTGGCAGTGTCATCGCACTCGTACAGCTGGCCTGAGCCCGGTGGGCGACACTTGTAAGGACACTTGGTGCCCCAGCACTCGGCGCCGGTAACAGGGAGTGGGTCAATCTGGGTCACAGGGAACGTCTGGCAAACATAGTCGTCAGGCTGTTTAACACCGTTGATGTAGCAATGAGGAGTGCCGTTGAGAACCTCATTGCCTTGCGAGCACTCCATACTGCACTGGAGCGCGCAGTCACGCACCTCCATCACCGGGCTCGGGTTCGCATCCGTCGCAGGAGGGGTGTACTCGCACTGCCACTTAGCGCAACCGCTCTTGTACTCCTCGCAAACAGGACCAGTCGGCGTGGGGAGAACATTATTGGAGCAATAGTTGGTGTTGCTGCCAAGATCGTCCATATCAGTCCAAACACCAGCGAGGGTGTTATGGCAGCCAATCTCGGTGAGCTTGTTGCCCTGGCCGCAGTGTGTGCTGCAGTCATACCAAATGTTCATGTTGGAAGCATCACATGGGTACAGCGTCTCCGAATCACCCGTGCGGCAGCGGTAAGGGCAGCTGAGGCCCTTGCAGGGCTGATCAGTCCCCGAGGGCGGGACTGCAGGCCGAGATGCGCAGAAGGTGTTGTAGTCGAGGTCGCCGGTCGAAAGACCTGTGAGATCAACAGGGGACGTCGTGCTGTTGGAGAAGGTGCAGCGTACCTCACCGTTGAGCAGGTAGTGGCCGTCACCGCATGTCTCGGTGCAGACCTGCGCGCAAGAAGCAAAGACGCCGTTGCTGCGGCACATCCAGCCGACGCGACAGGAGCCTCCGTTGTCGACGTAGTTCGTGCAAGCAATCGTGCCAGGCGTAGGGGCAGAAACCTTAGCACACTGCGCTGCAACCTCCGGGTTCGCGTCACCAGCGGGCGTGTGGCAGAAGATCTGGGGCGAGCGGCGGCCATCACCGCACGAGTTCGAGCATGGGCCCCAGTACTGGTCGGGCATGGAAGAGCTGCATGTGGTGGACACGGACGAATCAGTGAACGAACGGCAGCTGAAAGGGCACGAACCACCGTAGCAGACCGCAGCGCGGGCGGGAAGAGCGGCGGCGTTGTTCTGGCAGACCGACTCGTCGCTCGAGATGCTGCCGCCAACCATGCAGACAATAGGACCTTGGAAGACCTCGTTACTGGTGCCACACGTGGTGTTGCAGCGCGCGACGCAAGGCTCGGTGGTGCTATAGTTCGGCGCCGTCGTGTTCCACGTCGCGCGGCAGGCCCACGAGACGTCGCATGAGTACTCGGAACATGCGTGGGCGGCCTGAGGGAAGCTCGCCTGAGGAGAGTTGGCGCAATACGAGCTAGAGGCTGCAGGGCTCGACGTATCAGTGTTGTAGCAGACGTACTGCGTCACCAGGTTACCCGTGCCGCACGAGTTACTGCATTGACCCCAGACATCGGTGTTGGAAGACGGAGAGTCGCACGTCCCTGGCGTATTGAGCGCCGACTTGCGACAGTACCACGGACATTTGTGCTCATTGCAGTCCTCGTCAATGGTCGGGAGCGTAGTCCAGCGCTCGCACACAGAGTCGGGCATCGCCTGTGGCGTCGTGCCGTTCATGAGGAAGCAGTTGGGCTCAGCACTGTAGACAGTCTTGTGGTCGCCACAGTCCTCCGGGCAGACGGCCGTGCAGTCCTCCTCGTCGCACTGCCAGCGGGCGCAGGACGGGTACTCTGTGCACGGGTAGCCAGGGTTCGGGCTCACGTCGGTCGTGAAGCGGCAATACGTGTCGCTGCGGAGAGTCTGGCCCTCGTAGCAACCACGTACGGTGCGCTTGTGACCGTCGCCGCACGTGTTGGTGCAGTTACCCCAGAAGGCCTCGTTGTCGCACGCGCCAACCTGCGCAAACGGAGGGTTGGAGCCAGGGACGCCGTCGTGGCAGAAGTAGGGGCAGAAGCCACCGTTGCAGGGCTGCGCGTGGGTCGGGATAGGCTCGTCAGGAACGCCCGCGCACGTGTGGTTGCGCGCGGCAGGAACGAGCTGGAGCGCGCCGCTATTGACCGAGTAGTAGCAGCTCACAGGACCATTAAGGACCGAGGTACCGTCACCGCACGACTTGTCGCAGCTCACGGAGCAGTCGGAGGGGTTACCACCGACGCTACACTTCCAGTACACGTCGCACTGAGAACCAGAGTAGTCGGCGCATACGGCGGTACCCGTCGGCTTCGTGTTCTTGGCGCAATGCGGGTCGGCACCGCCACTAGGAGGGTACACGACCCATGTGCCCGGCGTCGTTACGTTGTCGGCACAGACGACGTTCTTCGTGCGCTGGCCGCTGTGGCCGCATGTCGTCGAGCAGGGCGTCCAATAGTCACCGCCGTCATCGCCGTCCACGACAGATGCGCAGTTAACCATATTCTGCGGGTTGTCGCGGCTCTGGCACATGTACGGACAGCTGCCGCCGATGCAAGGCACGTCAGCGTCGCCAGGAAGCACGGGCCAGCTCTCTTGCGGCTGCCAGTCGCGGCAGATCCGGTGATCAACAACAGTGTTGTTGGCGTAACACGTCGGGGTGCCGTTGTTCACCTCAACACCCGAGCCACAGTTGACACTGCACATGCGCTGGCATGGCACATCAGCGCCACCGACGCGGCACTTCCAGTCAACGGTGCACCCTGGGGCGGAAAAGTCCTCGCAGTTAACAGTGTGGTCCGGTACAGTGGACTTAGCGCAGTGGTTGTTGGTGACGACACCGCCGTTATAGCAAACAACGTCAGTTTCGAGCGTGCCGAAGCCGCACTGGGTGGAGCAGCCAGACCAGATTGGATCCGCCGAGTTGGTCGAGCAGTCGTAGACAGTTGAGCCGGAGTCGGCCTGGCAACGCCAGCGGCATGCGCCGCCGACGCAAGTCGCGCCGGGCGCCGGTGTAGGGACGGCGCCGCAGAAGTTATCAGCGCGCGTCGCCGGCTGGGCAGTGCCAATGGTGATGCGGCAACGAGGAGTACCGGCGTAGACAAGAGAGCCAGTACCACATGTGACAGAGCACTGCTCGTTACAGTCGACAAAGTTGCCACCGCCAGTGTCACAGCGGAACTCGACACCGCAGAAGCTCGCGCCAGGCGTGCTGTTCGGGGTGTAAATCTCGCAGCTCACCGTGGGGACGGTTGGCGGAGACGTGGTGCAGTGGTTCTGGGCATTCGTCGAGCCCTCAAGGTACGGGGTCGTCGTGGCGCCCTGGGTGACAATGCACATGCGCTGCGTCTGAAGCGTACCGGTGCCGCACGAGTTGGAGCAGTCACTCCAGTGAGCAGCAGACGCCGACGAGTTTGTGCACGACGAGTAGGTGGTGCCGCCGTTACTGGAGCACTGCCACGGGCACTGGCCACCGAAGCATGAGCCGCCGACAGCAAAGGTCGGCTTGCCGTTACATACGGTTGCGTCACCGAGCGTCGAGACGGTGCCGCTGCGGCTCACACTACAAAACTGGGAGCGCGACTGCTGGTAGCGAGTCACGCTTGTGCCGCAGGTCAGGCTACACTCGGTCGCGCAGCTGGCGTCCCAACCACCAGCCGCGCTGTAGCAGCGGTTGGCGATGTTGCACGTCGTCACGTTCTCAATGTAGAGCGTGCACGCGCGGGAGCGCGAGGCCGGGCGAGTCGTCTGAGTGCAGTGGGGTGATGACAGGTCCACGAGGAACCAGCCGCCGCTGCCATCCTGAACCTGGCACATGGGCAGCACATCCTGGGTACCGGTGCCGCATGTGTTGGAGCACTGGCTGTAGAACTGGTCGGAAAGCGACGACGCGGCGCAGTCGGACACTGTCGGGGGCTGGGTCGAGTTCCATGTAGCAGACGACGTGCGGCAGACGAACGGACAGCTGCCGCCGACGCAGGCGGAGCCGCTGGGAGTAGGCTTCGTGATGCCCGCGCAGGCCGAGTCCGCCAGGTGGTCGCTGGCGCGGATCGAGCTGTAGTTGCACTCGCCGCCAGAACCGGAGCACTTGACGCAGACGGGGGCACTGGAGAAAACGAGCGAGCCAGAGCCGCAGGTAGTGGAGCACTGGTCAGCGCAGCGGATGTGGTTACCGTTAACATCAGTGCAGACCCAGGCGGTCATGCAGGTGCTGCCGCCCACCGTCGCCGACGAGAAGTCGCGGCAGGCGACAGTGGTGTTCGTGAGCGCGCTGTTTGAGGTCGCGTTGGTGAAGCTCGATGGATTGGGACTCGGCGTCTGGGCGCAGAAGCCGGAGGTGAAGATCTTGCGTGTCCCCTCAGCGTACGAGTCAACGCACAGCTGGCGCGTCAAAAGGAAACCGCTACCGCAGGTGTTACTGCACTCCGTCCAGCCGCCGCCAACAATGCTGTTGGTGTCACACTGGAACAGCTGCGCGTTAGCAGCGCCGTCGGCGTTAAACTCCGTGGCGCTGGTGCAGCCGATGAGGCACTGGAGGCCGTTGCACTGCTGGTTGAGGTTCGACGGGAGATCAAGGCTCTTGGCGCGCGAGGTGCAGTAGCCGTTGTCAACGCTAAAGAACGATGAGCCGCCGTTGGTGGAGACGCGGCAGGCCTCAGGGGCGTCGAGCGACATCACACCATCGTCGCCGCAAGTCTTGTCGCACGACGTGGTACACTGCACACCCGACGCACCACAGCGCCAGCGCACACGGCAGGAGCTGTCGTTGTTGGTGTAGGCCGTGCACGTCGGGGTCGGCGGGGTGGGCTTAGCTGTGTTGGTGCACCACGCCTCAGAGGCGTCGACGACGTCGCCGGGGCCGCGGCAGACAACCGTGGTGCCTGTGGTACCGGTGCCGCACTGACTCGAGCACGCACGCCACGGCGCGGTAGGAGTCCACGGGATCGTCATTGCCGGACCGGTCGAGGGGCACGTCGTGATGGTGGCACCGGAGGCGGAGCGGCAGCCGTAGAGACACGACTGGCGCGTGCACGTGCCAGCGCCGACGGCGGGAACGACAATGCCCTGACAGAAAGTGTTATCAATCACGGTGACGGGCTGTGACGGCGTCTGGACGTTGCACACAGGAGCGAGACCGCGGTTACCGCTGCCGCACGTGGTGCTGCACACCGAGCTACAGTCCGCGGGCGTGTCGCCGGCGTTCAGGCGGCACTTCCAGTCGAGGTCGCAGTCTGCGGCGTCAATGTACACAGTACAGGCGCCGCCAGAGAGGGCAGGAGCCGCAATACCGTTGTCCGCACAATATGAGTTGTTGATCGTAGCGCCGGTTCGAGACACGCAATCGCAGACGCGGCGCTTAGTACCTGTGCCGCATCGTGACGAACATGAGTAGCAGTTGTTTTGGTTCTGGCGTGACGCAACGAGAGCACGGGAGCCGCACTCGGCCTGTTCTGTCGCATCGACCGCAGGGAACGTAAAGTTCGAGTTCGGGTACTGCGCGTTGGGGAAGTACGCCGGATCAGGGGCGCAGCTCCAGGCGCACTGGTTAGTACGGCACGCAGAACCAATGGCGAGGCTGACGCGGGGGTCGTTGTTGCCCGACAGGTTCTGCTCGCAAATAGTCTGGTTCGCCTGCGCAACGCCGTTGACGAGGCACTGCAGGGGCGTGCGGAGCTGGTACACGCCATCGCCGCACAATGGCTCGGAGCACACGCGATCACAGGCGCAGTACTGCTGGTTCGAGGCGCACAGGTACGGTGCCGTAGCGGTGTTGTTGCAGCGCCAGGCGAGGTTTCCGCCAGGGGTACAGGTGGACGAGTCCATGCACTGCAACGGGTTCGCCTGCAGCGGTAGAGACGCACTCTGCGTCCGGCACTGATCGTCCGTGTACGGAAGGATGGCGTCTGCGTTAGTGGTGGTGTTGTAGCCAGTGCAGCGATAGCCAGTCTGGAACTGAGCGTAACCGCACGTCGTGGGGCAGCCCCAGTGGCTGCCGGGCGCGGTGGTACTACAGATTTGGAGGTCGCCCATGGTCGGCTCCCCGGTGACAGCAACGGTGTTATAGCAGCGGACAGGACAATTTTGGCCATAGCACACCTGTGTCAAGACAGGGGGCGTCGAAGTGCTGCACTCAACGTGATTCGACGCGCGCTGAATGTTACCGTAACCCCGGCAAGCGTACACGCGCGGGCGCGTGCCGCGGCCGCATGCGGTGGCCGTCGAGCAGGCCGTGGTCCACGTGCCCGTCCACGGTGAGCCGTCGCAGAGCGTGTAGGAGCTGCTGGTGGAGGTCGCGCAGATAAAGGGGCAGCTGGTGCCAGACCCGCAGATCGCGTTAGTGGGAGCGGTAAGGCCAGCGTTGGTGCAGTGCGCGTTGTCGACAACAGTGTAGACGCCATTGTTGTTGGCGGTGCACCTCGGGGTGTTGGGCAGTGACAGGGGGCCACAGCCGGAGGACTTGGCGGGGCAGGTGCTAGCACAGTCAGCGAAGCTGGCGCCGCACGTCCACTGCAGCGTGCAAGAGGAAAAGTCGGCGCACGTGACGTTGAGGCTGGTGGGCGAAGTCGTGGCCGAGCAAAAGTTGTTGCCGACGACAGCATCGGGAACAGCGGAGCCCACGCACGAAGGGAAGGTCTGCTTCCAGCCGCCCTGACCGCATGTAGTAGAGCACGTTGTGTAGGCCGCGGGCACGCTCGCGACGCCAGTGCACGAGGTCATCATGCTCCCTGAGAACGGACCGCATTTGTAGGGGCATGTGTTAGCTCTGCAGCCGCTCACAGTGCCCGGCTGCGGGCGGGAGAGGCCAGAGTTGGAGAGCGTACACGTGGAGCCAATATACACATTGTTGTTCGTGTAGCAGGCAACTTCTTGACCCAGGAACGCGCCTTGGCCGGTCTGGCAGTTGCACTTGTTGGTACACGTCTCACGCGCCTGGGTCTGCGTGTTGCGGCACCCCCAGATTTGGGAGCAGTTGTTACCGACGCTGCACTGGACCGTGGCATCGTAGCCGCTCATACACCCGGCAGCATACGTGCCCATCGAGTAGCCATACGAATCGAGGACCTCAACCGCGCACATCTGCGTGCGCGAGGCAGAGCCCCAGACGCACTGAGGGTCGGTGCCGGCGTAAGAGCCGTCGGCGACGCAGATGCTCATGGCAGGGTCGTTGGCGGCGACGTACGACGCACTGTTGGTGAGCTGACAATACGGCCACGAGTAGATGTCGTCACTGGTGTCCCCGCGGTTGCGGCACTTGCCGACGCAATTGAAGAGGTTCGGCGCGTTCGCAGGTGGGGTGCAGGTGGCTGTGGCGCTGTAGCGATACGTCTTGATGAGCACGCCGCGATCATCCACGATTTCGACGTTGCAACAGCCGCAGTTTGCGGAGCCTGTCTTAACGGACTTGCCAGAAATAGCACTGCAAACGGCGCAATTTTTTGCAAGCGCGTCACCCAGCTCATAGTTGTCTCCAATAGGGTCAGAGAGACCGTAGTAAGCGCCCGAGTCTGTTTTGACGCAGTACTCGACCGAAGTAACCTGTGCATCAGCTAACGAACGTGCAAGCGCAACCAACAGCAGCACAAGGAGGCTGATGTGGAACGCCCACGAAGCCAATCCGCGCGCCATCGTGAGTGGCCCGCTGGCTCGGAGGAATTGAGGCGAGAACGCTAGAACTACAGAGGATGCAGGTGGGAATGGAAAAGAAAGTGTTGGGGTGAAAAAGATACAAAAAACAGCAATGCGTCGCGATAGCTGAGTAACGCACGCGAAATATACATGCATAGAGAACAAAAACCCTTCTAACAGCATGAAGGGGTCTTCGAAGACACGCCCGGCGAACCATCGAAGAATGCGAATGTCTGACCAGAAATACGACAGATTAGAATGGCATTGGAGAATAGGAC
>Ga0256892_1000138_pt1 | contig 14327 bp, 12 predicted proteins | sample MC6MC0515MT_FD_186339 | JGI IMG/M metagenome (GOLD analysis project Ga0256892, IMG submission 186339) | Metatranscriptome of enriched soil aggregate microbial communities from Iowa State University, Ames, United States - MC6-MC0515-MT... | ecosystem: Environmental > Terrestrial > Soil >...
CATCTATTGCTATGCGCAAACTTTGCTCCCTGTTTTTACTTTTAACAATCACTTTAAAATTGCAGGCCCAAACCAATGAGGCCAGTCTGGTAAGTCCGCTGATTAACCAATATCAGTCAGATAAAACCATGTTTAACCGGAAATATAACCTCAAACGTGCAGAGGAATATTTTAAACGGATGGCACAATTTTATGTAGGTTGGCAGAAACAATTAAGCGCATTACCTTTTAATAAGCTCACGGTAAACGAAAGGGTAGATTATATTTTGCTCAAACGCGATATCCGTTCAGATTCAGCCAGTTTGCAACAGAATTACGCCGAATTTAAAACCAGCACTTTTACTTTGCCTTTTGCCCAATCATTGATTGATTTTGAAGCAAAGCGCAGAGTTGGTCAACAGCAGGATGGCAAAACTGTGCAGCTACAATTTGAACAGCTGCGAGACAATATCAGGAAAACTGCAAAAGCGGTGGAGAAGAAAGATTTGATCGTTACACCAATGCAGGCTTTTTGGGCACAGCAAACCGTGAATCAATACTTAGCCGTATTTACCGAAGCTTATAAATTTTACGATGGTTACGATCCGCAATTTACCAGGGCTACAAAAGGAGTTTACCCTGAAGTAGCCAGTGCATTGCAGGCTTATGCTGATGTACTGGGTAAAATTGGCCGGCTTTCTAATGCGGTAGATGATGGTAGCGGTATTATTGGTAATCCGATAGGCCGCCCAGCTTTATTGAGCAAATTAAAAGACGAGATGATTGCTTATACACCCGAGCAGATTGAAGCCATTGCCATGAGGGAGTTTGCCTGGTGTGATGCCGAAATGCTCAAAGCCTCGCAACAAATGGGTTTTGGTAACGATTGGAAAAAAGCACTCGAAAAAGTAAAAACCGATTATCCGGAACTCGGCAAGCAGCCAGAACTGGTTTACGAACTGGCCAACGAAGCCATCAATTTTGTAGAAAAACATAACCTGATTAGTATCCCGCCACTGGCCAAAGAAGGTTGGCAGATGAGAATGCTAAGCCCGAAAGAACAATTGTTTGCCCCGTTTTTTCTGGGTGGAGAATCTGTGCTGATTGCCTACCCAACAGAAGATATGAGCGAAGAGGCTAAAATGATGACTTTGCGTGGCAATAACAGGCATTTTTCAAGGGCTGTAGTTTTTCACGAGCTTATTCCGGGGCATAACCTGCAATATTTTATGCAAAGCCGGTACAAGCCTTACCGCAAAGTGTTTAGTACACCTTTCTGGACTGAAGGCTGGTCGCTTTATTGGGAAATGTTGCTTTGGGATCAAAATTTCCCCAAATCGCCTGAAGATAAAATCGGAATGCTTTTTTGGCGCATGCACCGTTGCGCACGAATCATCTTTTCTATGAACTATCATCTGGGCAAATGGACACCTAAACAATGTATCGATTTTTTGGTTGATCGCGTAGGTTTTGAACGGGCCAATGCCGAAGCCGAGGTACGCCGGTCTTTTACCGGAGGTTATGGTCCGCTTTACCAAATTGGTTACATGTTAGGCGGGCTCCAATTCAGGACCTTACATAAAGAACTGGTGCAGAGTGGTAAAATGACAAATATTCAGTTTCACAACAGGATACTGCACGAAAATAACATGCCGGTTGAAATGGTTAGAGCTTTGTTAACCAACCAGCAACTGCCCGAAAATTTCAGTACCCGGTGGAAATTTGCAGGAGACGTTAAATAGCGCAAGGCAAGTACTGAATACCCGTTTTTTTCTTTAAAGTTGTGGAAAAGTTGATAAGTATTTTTACTTGTTTGTAGGTTTTGGTATAACTATTGCAATAGTTAAATAACGCTTTTTCAACGTTATATATAAAAACTATGAAATTACAACTATTAAGAACGCTTCCAGTTGCTTTAGCTGGATTGCTTATCGGATCGGTTACCTCTGCCCAGGAAAAGCCGGCAAGTTCAGCTACTTTCAGAACATGGTCTGTGGGTGTTAACGCTGGTGTATTAACTCCGCTTTCGCCACTTGGAGGAAAAAACGATTTTAGCAATAACAAATCTGGCTTTGGTTATGGTTTGTACATTAAAAAACAAATTACCCCTTATTTCTCACTTCGTTTAGATGGAGTACGCGGTAAATTAAAAGGCGATAATACTGAACCTTACGAAAGTGGTGTGGTAAACAATTCGCCGGTAAAAGCTTTCGATACCCAGCTGGCCTATTCAGGAAGTTTAAATGCAGTAGTAAACATGTTTAACATCGATATGTTTAAGAAAGAAAATGCATTACAGCTTTATGCTTCTGCAGGTGCGGGTATTGCAGGTTACAAACCAACCATTACCACTGCAGGAGGTACTTCTTTGTATGCTGGCGACAAAAATATTCAGGAATTGATTATTCCGGTAGGCTTAGGTGCTAAATTTAGAATTTCGGATGCCGTTAACTTCGATTTAGGCTGGACCATCAATTTTGTTGATGGTGATAACTTAGATGGTTATTACAGAGGAGGAAATGACAAATACAACTATGCTTATGCAGGTTTAGAGTTTGCTTTGGGTAGCGGAAAACAATTGGCTTTCCACAACCCGGTTGCTTTAACTTATGATGAAGCGGTTAGTGCAAAACAAACTGCTGAAGGTTTAAAAAGTGATTTAGATGCACAGAAAGCTGAAAATGCAAAACTACGTTCAGAAATGAGCGATTTGCTTAAAGATTCAGATGGTGATGGTGTTGCTGATAAATTAGATAAATGCCCGGATACACCTTCTGGTACTGTAGTAGATGGAGCGGGTTGTCCGTTAAAAACTCCTGAAAAAGTAGTAGAGAAAGTAATCGTAACCGAAGAAGACCGTAAAGTGGTTAACGAAGCGATTAAAAATCTTGAATTTGATTTAGGTAAAGCGACTATCCGTTCTAAATCTTATGCATCATTAAACAGAGTTGCAGCTTTATTAATTCAGAAAAACTTCAGCTTAAAATTAGCTGGTCATACCGATAATACCGGTTCAAAAGAATTGAACTTACGTTTATCGAAAGACAGAGCAGAATCTGTTAAAGCTTATTTAGTATCGCAAGGTGCAAATGCATCACGTATCGAAGCTACAGGTTATGGCATGGGCCAACCAATTGCTACCAATAAAACAGCAGCCGGCCGTCAGCAAAACCGTCGTGTAGAGTTTACGCTTTACTAGTCTGTTTTTAAATGAAAATAGAAAGTCCCGGTGTAAGCCGGGACTTTTTTGGTTTAGAGCTTTTATTTAATCGACAGAATTCTCTTTTTTATTTCGCTTAAATCGTTCATTTCAAAATTTGGTAAATTCGGGTAAAATCGCTGGTAAATAATCTGATTATCCTTACTGTCGTAAACGCTGATAATTTTATCATCAGAACGTTGGGTGTAAATCACATATTTAACAGGCGTATCCTGATTTAGGATTAAGCTGTCAAGTTCTTTGTTCGATACAAATTTCAGCTTGTAATTGTAAGGTTCGGCAACAATGCCCGATGGTGGTAGGAGAGCGAGTTGCGACGAAAATTCTGCTTTAATATATTCAGGGATATACAAGGTTTCTTTAGCTAGTTGGGGCAAACGTACTTTGTTATAAAACTGATAATCTATCCCACGGTTTTCTGCAGCCTGTAATCCATCATTAATTTGTTTTAAATAACCACTTAAAAAGCCCGGCGACCAATTCTGGAAATGCGATTTGTTGTAAAGGTTCGATAAAAGATAGTTCTTAATGCTTTTTTGCGATCCATACTGCTGGTCTTGAATTTCAACGAGTATATTGGTCGATCTGTCTGCAAAAAGTGTAACCGTTGCCAGTACACTTTCTTCCTTTAGCCTGGGCTTTTTGCCGGGTGTTACCAGTTTCAATGTATACACAATATTCGCTATTGTTGTGCCTTCTGCTTTTTCGGGATAGCCATCAAAATAGAAAAAAGAATAATTGGCTACTGTATCGTAGCGCGATAGTTCTTCGGGCTTAATAATTTTATAAGGTGTAATGGTCCAGATCTTTTTTATGGCCATATCAAATTTTTCAAGCTCGGCATAATCTGCATATTGCAGTGTAAACAGAGTGGTTGTCTTTTTAAAAATCTCCAGTTTCTGGCTAACAGCAGCCGAATTACCGAAGTAAGATACCTGACTTTTACAAATTAAGCCCCATAAAAGGAAGGAGCAGAACAAGAGAAGTTGCTTCATGTTTAACATATTAAGTCGTTTTCATTTGTGTGTTTCCATTATAAGAAAATTTTGACAATTATTTTGATTTTTTCTATTGCATTAACAAAATACATTCGTTAGCTTTGTTATGCAAGCATAATAAATTAAGGAATGAAACAACAACAAACAATAGATTACCATGTTAAGTTTGCCTGGCAAAACATGTTTAATAAATATAACCAAATGGCTTCAAGTTTTGGTATTACCCAGGCTATTGGTTATATGCTTATTAACATTAACGACGAAGAGGGTACTGCTGTTTCTAACCTTGCTGCCCTGCTGGGTGTAAAAGCCACCAGCCTTTCGCGCATGTTAAATAATATGGAAGAGGCTAATCTCATTTATCGCGAAACATCCGTTGGCGATAAACGTTCTGTAAAAGTTTTCCTAACCGATTTTGGTAAAGAAAAAAAGCAGCTGGCCAAAGGTGTTGTACGCAAATTTAACGAGTATCTGGATGAACACTTTACCAAAAAGGAAAAAGAAACATTCATTAATCTATTGATAAAACTAAATGAGATCACGGTAGCGTATACTGTTGATTAATCAGGACGTAATCTGAAACAAAATAAATTCACTTTGTACAGGTTTAATCAGGCCTAAAGAAAAATATATAAAGTAATGAAACGAAGCATTAATAAAGTTGCTGTTTTAGGTTCGGGTATTATGGGGTCGCGTATTGCATGCCACTTCGCCAATATTGGTGTAGAGGTTTTGCTATTGGATATTGCCCCAAAAGAGCTGAGTCCAGAAGAACAGGCAAAAGGATTAGCGCTGGATAACCCAGCTGTAAAAAACCGGATTGTAAATGCCGCTTTGCAAACAGCTGTTAAAACAAATCCATCGCCGGTTTATACCAAAAAAGCATTAAATAAAATCAAAACCGGAAACTTCGACGATGATATGTCGAAAATTGCGGCTTACGATTGGGTAATTGAGGTAGTGGTCGAAAATCTCGATATCAAGAAAAAGGTTTTCGAACAGGTAGAGCAATTTCGTAAACCAGGTACCTTAATTACTTCTAACACTTCGGGCATTCCCATTCACTTAATGGCCGAAGGCAGAAGCGAAGATTTTAAAGCTAATTTCTGCGGAACCCACTTTTTTAATCCGCCACGTTACCTCAAATTGCTCGAAATTATACCAACGCCGCATACCAAACCAGAAATCGTTGATTTCTTAATGCATTATGGCGATAAATTTTTGGGTAAAACCACTGTTTTGTGTAAAGATACCCCAGCCTTTATTGCCAACAGGGTAGGTGTATATTCGATTATGGCGCTGTTGCATCTGGTAGAAAAACTGGATTTAACTGTAGAAGAAGTCGATAAATTTACCGGACCAGCTTTAGGCCGACCGAAATCGGCTACTTTCCGTACTTCGGATGTAGTGGGTTTGGATACCATGATTAAGGTGGCTAAAGGCCTTTATGATAATTGTCCCGATGATAAAGCACACGATTTGTTTAAGCTTCCGGCTTATGTGCAAAAAAATGGAAGAGAACAAATGGCTGGGCGATAAAACGCAGCAGGGTTTCTATAAAAAAACAAAATCGGCAGATGGTAAAACAGAAATCCTGGCACTGGATTTAAAAACGCTGGAATACAAACCTCAGCAAAAGGTAAAATCGGCTACTTTAGAAATGACCAAGCCGGTTGAAAACCTGCGCGAGCGGATGAAGATTTTTGCCAAAGGAAAAGATAAAGCTGGCGAATTGTTCCGCCACTCTTCTTTTGGTTTGTTTGAATATGTATCAGACAGGATTCCTGAAATTTCTGATGAACTCTACCGTATTGATGATGCCATGCGAGCAGGTTTCGGTTGGGAGCTTGGGCCATTCGAACTTTGGGATGCCGTGGGTGTTAAAGAAGCGCTTGAAGGTATGGAGCAGTATGGAAATAAAGCTGCCAGCTGGGTACATGAAATGCTTGCTGCCGGAAATACGAGTTTCTATAAAGTAGAGAACGGCGTTAAAAAGTATTATGATATTCCGTCTAAAACCTATAAAGCCCTACCGGGCACCGATGAGTTTATCATCTTAGACAACCTTCGCGAAAATAAAACGGTTTGGAAAAACTCAGGTGTTTCTATTATTGATCTGGGCGATGGCATTTTGAATGTTGAGTTCCATACTAAAATGAACACCATTGGTGGCGATGTAATTTCGGGAATCAATAAAGCCATTGATATGGCCGAAAAAGATTACCGTGGTTTGGTTATCGGTAATGATGGGGCTAATTTCTCGGCTGGTGCCAATGTGGGGATGATTTTTATGATGGCGGTAGAGCAAGAGTGGGACGAGTTGAATATGGCGATCCGCATGTTCCAGAATACATCAATGCGGATCCGTTACTCTTCTATTCCGGTGGTGGTAGCGCCTCATAACCTAACGTTGGGTGGGGGCTGCGAGTTTAGCTTACATGCCGATCATGTTCAGCTTTCGGCCGAAACCTACATGGGACTGGTAGAATTTGGTGTGGGTGTAATTCCTGGTGGTGGTGGTACTAAAGAGTTTGCGCTTCGTGCGTCTGACGAGTATAAAGATGATCAGATTGTGCAGAATGCCCTGAAAGATCGTTTCCTCACCATTGGTATGGCTAAGGTTTCTACTTCGGGTTATGAGGCTTATGAGTTGGGTTATTTGCAAAAAGATAAATTCTCAATTTCTATGAACCGTAACCGCCTGTTAGCGGATGCGAAAGCAAAAGCCATTGAACTTGCTGATGCGGGTTATACCAAACCGGTTCAGCGTAATGATATCAAAGTTTTAGGCAAACAGGGTTTGGGGATTGTTTATGCCGGTGCAAACAGCATGTACGCCGGGCATTACATTTCTGAACACGATAAGAAAATATCCGAGAAACTGGGTTATGTAATGTGTGGAGGCGATTTATCTGCTCCTACAGAAGTTACCGAACAATATTTACTTGATCTGGAAAGGGAAGCATTTTTATCGCTGGCAGGTGAAAGAAAATCGTTGGAGCGGATTCAGAGTATCATTACAAAAGGGAAACCGTTGAGGAATTAGCCCATTCGTCATTGCGAGGTACGAAGCAATCTTATATAGGAGCTTTTTACTGAGCGTTGCTGAAACAAGTTCAGCATGACGGGGCATAAAATAAAAAGATAATATAGGCTTTAAGCCATAAGAAATACTAAAACAATGGAAGCATATATAATAGCAGGATACCGAACAGCTGTGGGCAAAGCACCCCGCGGTGTATTCCGTTTCACAAGGGCCGACGATTTAGCTGCGGAAGTAATCAGAGCTTTGGTGGCATCGGTTCCGAATTTAGATAACGAACAAATTGATGATGTAATAGTAGGTAACGCTACACCAGAAGCTGAGCAGGGCTTAAACATTGGCCGCATGATCTCGCTAATGGGTCTTGATACAGATAAAGTTCCGGGTGTTACTGTTAACCGGTATTGTGCATCAGGTTTAGATACCATTGCCACTGCAGTTGCTAAAATCAAGGCAGGAATGGCCGATTGTATTATTGCAGGTGGTGTAGAGGTTATGAGCGGAATGCCTTTTGGTGGTTGGAAACTGGTGCCAAATGCCGAGGTAGCCAAAAATAACCCCGATTGGTACTGGGGAATGGGTTTAACCGCCGAAGCAGTAGCCAAAGAGTATAAAGTAAGTCGTGAAGATCAGGATGTCTTTTCATTAAAATCGCACGAAAAAGCAGTTCATGCGATTAAAAACGGTCATTTAAAAGATGGTTTGCTACCCATTACCGTAAACGAAAATTACCTGGATGCTAATCTGAAAAAGAAAACCCGTTCTTATGTGGTTGATACAGATGAAGGTCCGCGCGCAGATACAACGCTTGATAAGCTGGCAAAACTAAAACCGGTTTTTGATGCAGTTGGAAGTGTAACTGCAGGTAATTCTTCTCAAACATCAGATGGGGCAGCCTTTGTTTTGGTGGTTTCGGAAAAGAAAATGAAAGAGTTAAATGCCGAGCCTATTGCCCGATTGGTAAGCTATGGTGTTGCAGGTGTTCCGCCACGTATTATGGGCATTGGCCCGATTGAAGCAATTCCAAAAGCATTGAAACAAGCTGGTTTGAAAAAAGAAGATATCGACCTGATTGAACTCAATGAGGCTTTTGCTTCACAATCATTAGCGGTAATCAGAACCCTTGATTTAAACCCTGATGTGATTAACGTAAACGGCGGTGCAATTGCATTAGGTCACCCACTGGGCTGTACCGGAGCAAAATTAACGGTGCAAATCATGAACGAACTTAAAAGACAAAACAAAAAATACGGAATGGTTACCATGTGCGTAGGAACCGGGCAAGGCGCTGCGGGGATATTTGAATTGTTGTAAACGCGCAAAACCGTCATTGCGAGGCACGAAGCAATCTTAATGCTTTGGTTTAACCAGCGATCGTTTTAGGATTGCTTCGTTCCTCGCAATGACGATTACTTTAATAGTATTGACTTGACTTTTGAGCAAGCCTCAAATCTCATTTCTCAAATCTCATAACAATGGAAACAACTGAAAAAAAGACAATTAAAGGTGGCGAATTCTTAATTAAAGACACCACTTATCAGGAAGTATTTATCCCTGAAGAATTTGATGAAGAGCAGCAGATGATTGCACAAACCTGTCGCGATTTTCTGGAAGCAGAGGTTTATCCGAACTTAGATAAAATTGATAAACAGGAAGACCCTGAGTTAATGCCTTCGTTGCTGACCAAAGCAGGTGAACTGGGTATTTTGGGAGTTTCAGTGCCTGAAGAATACGGAGGTTTCGGTAAGAATTTTAATACCTCTATGTTGGTTGCCGATGTGGTAGGTGCAGGCCATTCTTTCGCCGTTGCACTTTCTGCCCATACAGGTATTGGTACTTTACCCATTCTGTATTATGGCAATGAAGCACAAAAGGCAAAATATATTCCAAAACTGGGTTCGGGTGAGTGGAAAGCAGCTTATTGTTTAACAGAACCTAATTCAGGATCTGATGCAAATTCGGGTAAAACCAAGGCTAAACTGAGCGAAGACGGTAAACATTACATCATTACCGGACAAAAAATGTGGATCACCAACGGTGGTTTTGCTGATATTTTTATTGTTTTCGCCAAAATCGACGATGATAAAAACCTCACTGCATTTATTGTAGAAAAAGAATTTGGTGGCATAACCATGAACCCTGAAGAACACAAAATGGGTATTAAAGGTTCATCAACCCGCCAGGTGTTCTTTAACGATTGTGCGGTGCCGGTTGAAAACATGTTGAGCGATAGGGAAAATGGTTTTAAAATCGCCGTAAACATTTTAAATATTGGCCGTATCAAATTATCAGCTGCGGCAATTGGGGCTTCAAAAGCAACATTAAGTACGGCGATTAATTATTCGAACGAAAGGATTCAGTTTGGCAGACCAATTTCTAAATATGGTGCCATCCGTTATAAAATCGCCGAAACTGCCTCTAAACTTTATGCAGTTGATGCTGCTAATTATCGCGCCGGACAAAATATCGACGATACTTACGATCAACTGGTTGCCGGTGGAATGGAATCGGGTAAGGCCAGATTAAAATCGGTTGAACAGTTTGCTGTTGAATGTGCTATTTTAAAGGTTTGGGGATCTGAAGCGTTGGATTATGCAGTAGATGAGGGCGTACAGATTTATGGTGGTATGGGCTTCTCTGCTGATGCACCTATGGACAGGGCCTATCGCGATGCCCGTATTAACCGGATTTTTGAAGGTACCAACGAAATTAACCGTTTGCTTACCGTTGATATGATGCTTAAACGTGCCATGAAAGGTGAATTAGATCTGATGACTCCGGCTACAGCAGTTGCTGCAGAACTGATGAGTATCCCTGATTTTGGTGAAGAAGACACCACCTTATTTGCTGCAGAGAAAAAAGTATTGTCGAACCTGAAAAAAGCAACTTTAATGGTGGCTGGTGCTGCGGTGCAGAAACTGATGATGACTTTAAGCAAGGAGCAGGAAATTTTAATGAATATTGCCGATATGGCCAGTTATGTGTATGTAGCCGAATCAGCCTTGTTGAGGACTGAAAAACTGGTTGCCATACGTGGCGAAGCAGCAGTTGCAGGTCAGCTTGATTTATTGCGGATTTACCTGGTAGAGGCTGTTGATGGTATTAGTAAAGCGGGTAAAGAAGCGTTATGGGCTTTTGCCGAAGGGGACGAGCAGCGAATGATGCTGGTTGGCTTACGTCGTTTTACCAAAATGGAACCATTTAATGTTAAAGATGCACGCCAGAGAGTAGCACAACAGCTAATCGAAGCAAATAAATATATCTTTTAAGGTAATAGGTTAGCAGGTTGAGGGTTAAAGGGTTAAGTGTATAAAGCACTTAGCCCTTTTTTGTTAGAAAAGGTTAATCCTGGTGCCCTTGCTTCTGGTCGAAATGTTACCCTTGTTTTACAGAAGCTTACCATTGACAGACCTAACAGAAGGATCGTCATTGCTAGGAGGAACGACAGCCTGTCCCGCTTAATTGGGAAAGCAATCTTACAACGATCGCTAGTTGAAACTGAAGTAATGCTTTTTCCCACCCATAGTAGTAAGGTTGCTTCGTACCAGCAATGACGACCCTGAAATGGGCTGTCATTTAATTGATTTTTATGCATAAATTATTCCTTAGCATAACAAAAGTTAAAAAAGATAATCGTGTAAAGCAGAACAGCACACTCCGAAAGGGCAGAAAACTGCACTTCAAAAAGGGATTGGCTGCTACTTTATAATATTAAAACCTTATTTTCGCGCATGATTAAACTTAGATTAATTAGCCTGCTCTTTTTGGCTATAGTTATGGTTTCAGCTTGTAAAAAAGACGAAGATCCTGAAAAACAGATTACCGAATTTATACAGAAGAACAATATCAACGCAACTAAAGATGCATCTGGATTATATTACCAGATCATTAAACCGGGCACAGGTTCTTTTACTTATCCGGCCAATACTAAAATTACCATTAAATACGAAGGCCGTTTGTTAGATGGCAGTGTTTTCGATAATGGCGGTGGTAAAGAACAAACCTTTAATCTGGCCGAGTTAATAGAAGGCTGGAAAATTGGCATTCCTAAAATACAAAAAGGAGGCGAAATCAGATTAATCGTTCCGCCAGGTTTAGGTTATGGAAGTGGTGCGGTAGGTCCAATTCCAGGTAACTCGGTGTTAGATTTTACCATTCAGCTTTCTAATACACAATAAGCAGCAATACTAAAGGTTAACGTAAAAGTTTAAAGCAGGGTTTATATTATTAAATAAGCTGCTTTGGGCTAACTGCTTTGAGCCTCATGTTCCTTAAATTGTTAAAATTGGTTAAAAATTGTAGCATCCGTATTAAAAGCTTATTTTTGCGGGTGATGGCTAAGTTTAAATATATTATCCTATTAGTTTGTATTACAGGTTGCTTTGCTGCTTGTAAAAAGAACACACCGGTAGAGGAGTACGATCCGCTACCACAGTTTAAAGCTGATACAACTGCAATTAGTGCTTTTGTTAAAACCAATAACATTACTGCGGTAAAAGATGCCTACGGTATTTTTTATCAGATTATAGAGCCCGGTTCAGGAAGCGTAACCTATACAGCTTCTACCAAAATTACTGCCGATTACGAAGGCCGACTCCTTAACGGAACCATTTTCGATAGCACTAAAGGTACACCTACCTCGTTTTTATTGGGAAATGTAATTGTTGGCTGGCAGATAGGTATCCAGAGAATACAAAAAGGAGGTAAGATCAGGTTAATTATCCCTTCTTATTATGCTTACGGAACACAATCGCCCTCAAGTACAGTTCCGGCAAATTCAGTGCTCGATTTTACAATAACACTTACAGACGTACAATAATAAATGAACAAATTTACTCAACTTAGCCTATTTACGCTTTTGCTGGCTACAGTGATTTTCAGCTCTTGTAAAAAGGAGTATGAGTCTATTGAAACGATAGACGATGCAGCCATTCAGGCTTACCTGAAAAAGAATAATTTAAGCTTTGAGAAAGATGCCAGCGGCTACTATTATAAAGTTACAACTGATGGAACGGGAGATGTAATTAAGAATTCTGATTCGGTATATTATTCATATACTTTTAAAACATTATCAGGACAGGTATTAAACCAAACATCGAATGTGATGATTCCTGGTACTTTTTTAGGTTATACAGATCGGTTTACAATCAATAATGTATCCTATGTATTTACACCAATTAGAGAAGTGCTTACGAAGCTAAAAAGAGGTGGTAATGCGACCTTAATTATGCCTTCTAATATGGCTTTTGGTAAAAATGGGATAAGTTTTTTAAACATTGGATCTAATGAAAATATTCTCGTTAATTTGGGGATTTACTCAGAATCGAAGGTTCATCAAATTGACGAATTGGAAATTAACAATTTCTTATCGGCAAATTCATTAACCGCAATAAAAGATCCTTCAAGAGTACGTTATATTGTTACCCAACAAGGAACTGGCGATCAGGTATTGGCATCAAGTACATTATCTGTTAATTATACGGGTAGGTTACTAAATGGAAACATTTTTGATCAAACTAGTGGTACAGCCCTTTCTATTGATTTAGCTAATGCTATAAAAGGTTGGGGGATTTTAAAGAATTTTAAAGCGGGTACAAAAATCAGACTATTTATTCCTTCCGATTTGGGTTATGGACAAGCAGGGAATGGCACTATTCCAGGTAATGCCGTTCTTGATTTCGATATTGAAATTGTAAGCGTTACGAATTAGATAAAGCCTCTTTAAAAACCTTTAAAACTCTTTCTCTTGCAAAAGTATGCTCAACTATAGGTTGGGCATATTTTTTTGTGCCAAATTCTGGTACCCATTTTTTAATGTATTCAAATTTCGGGTCGAATTTTTTGGTTTGCAACTCTGGGTTAAATACCCTGAAATAAGGTGCGGCATCGTTACCAGAACCAGCAGCCCACTGCCAGCCGCCTACATTGCTGGCCATTTCATAATCTAATAGTTTTTCGGCAAAATAAGTTTCACCCCAACGCCAGTCGATGAGTAGGTGTTTGGTTAAAAAACTTGCTACAATCATGCGCACCCGGTTATGCATCCAACCCGTTTGGTTCAATTGCCGGATACCAGCGTCAACAATCGGGTAACCAGTATTGCCATCGCACCAGGCCTTAAATTCATCCTCGTTATTGCGCCATTTAATTTTGTCGTATTGCTTTTTAAACGAATCGCCCGCCGAATAAGGGAAGTGCCAAAGAATGGTCATGTAAAACTCGCGCCAGGCCAGTTCAGAAAGCCAGATATTCGATTTGGCCTCAATGGCATCGCGTACAGCCTTGCGGATACTTAAGGTGCCAAAACGTAAATGTAAACCGATATGCGTAGTACCATCTATGGCTGGAAAGTCGCGTTCCTGTGCATAATTGTCTAGTTTATGCTGATAACTAATTTTTGGGAAGTCTTGCTTGCTTTTTGCAAAGCCCATTTCTTTCAATGAAGGTAAAGGGAGGTTTTTGCAAGGTAACAGGTTTTTATAATATTTTTGAGTGGGGTAGGCTTTGGTATAAAATGAATTTAATTTGGCATGCCACTGCTTGTAAAAAGGGGTAAAAACAGTATAAGGTGTTTTGTCTGCTTTTAAAATTTCATTCTTTTCAAAAATAACCTGGTCTTTATAGGTTTTAAAGGCAATTTTCTCGCTGGTTAAAAACTCGGCCATGTTATCATCGCGCTCGCGGGCATAAGGCTCGTAATCGTGGTTGGTGTAAACGGCTGCCACTTCGTAGTCGGCCAAGATTTCCGTCCAGATTTTTTCGGGCGAACCATATTTAACCAACAGGTCGGAGCCGTGCTTTTGCAATGCCTTTTTTAAATCTTCTATCGTTTGATAAATAAAGGTTACCCTGGCATCATCTTCGGGCAGTTTATCGAGAATGTTTTTGTCGAAAATGAAGAGTGGTAAAACCGGATGATCACTTTTTAGTGCATGGTATAATCCAGCATTATCTGTTAAGCGTAAATCGCGGCGGAACCAAAAGATAGAAATGGCTTTCTTCATATTAAGGAATGTTATTCAAAGGTAATAACAGCAAAGCATTAAGGAGGCTTATTTCTTACTCCTTTTATTTCGAAATACTTTCA